>APMI01000422.1_pt1 | contig 166629 bp, 138 predicted proteins | sample 667938 | NCBI WGS metagenome assembly APMI01 (sample SAMN01084076, study PRJNA167559) | wastewater metagenome | biome: Wastewater | place: Denmark: Ejby Moelle, Odense | collected 2011-11-28
TGCGGCGTGGGAGCAGCTCGTCACGCCAGGGCGGGTGGCCACGGCGTCCAGCCAGTCCGCGAGCGGTTCGCGGGCGAATTCGACCTCGAGCGCTGCTTGGGCGGGCAGGCGGCGATAGAGCGCCGCCGGCGTTTCGTCGGCAATCACGCGACCGTGGTCGATAATGACGATGTGAGCGGCCAGACGCTCGACCTCTTCCATGTAGTGGCTGGTGTAGATCAGCGCGCACCCCTCACGCTGGAGCGATTCCAGACTGTCGAAGATGGCGTTGCGGCTTTGCGGATCGACCCCGACGGTCGGTTCGTCGAGAATCAGCAGGCGCGGCTGATGCAGCAAAGCTGCGGCGATATTGAGGCGACGCTTCATGCCGCCCGAAAAGGTGGCAGGTTTGTCCTTGGCGCGGTCAGCCAGCTTGACCCGGTCAAGGGCCTCGTCGCAGCGGGATTTGAGCGTCGCGCCCGTGAGGCCGTACAGCGCGCCGAAGAGATGGAGGTTTTCGTGCGTGGAGAGGTCTTCGTAGATCGCCAGGTCTTGCGGCACCAGCCCGATTTCGCGGCGCAGCGCGGCGGTGCCATGGGTCAGCGATTCTCCGTTGATCAGAATCTCGCCGCCATCCGGTCGCAGCAGCCCGCAGATCATGCTGACCGTGGTCGATTTGCCGGCGCCATTGGGGCCGATCAGGCCCAGCGTGCGGCCTGCTTCCAGCGAAAAGGACACCTTGTCGACCGCACGGCGTTCGCCAAAGGATTTGCTCAGCTCTCGAACGCACAGCAGGGGGTTGCTCATGCGCCTCCCGGACAAAAAAGAATTGGCCGCAGTCTACCCGAGAGGGCGCTGTGCCAGCTCACTTCTCGCTCATGCGTTTGCCAAACGAGACGGCGTAGGCAGGCGAGCGAAAGCGCAACACCGGATCGTCGCTCGGCAAAATGCCGTCAGCCATCACCATCGGGTCGAAGTTGAGATCGGCACACGTACCGGCGGTTTGCGCCTGGGCTGCCGTGATGGACAGCGTGCCGGCCTTGAAGCGACGCCTATCCTCGGGCCAGAGTACCGTTGGGTCGGTCTCGGTGTCGCCCGGCTGGCCGACGCTGACCCACATCTCCCAACGCACCGGGCCTTGCGTCAGACGCTCGCGCAGCACGGGTTCTAGAAAGGCGGCGCCTGCCGTCTTCAGCTCGTCGTCGGAGAGCCGCTTTTCACCATCCAGCGGGACGAACTGCCAACGTACCGGGCTTGTCTTCTTATGTGCATCGACGAACTTAAAGGTGTGGATGCCCCAGAATGCACTGTTTGCATAGCTGGCTGGCGGGTTATGGCTGGCGAGATACTCCGCCTGCGCCCTATTGTCCGGATGGCTGGCCTTGAAGGCCTTGATCTTTTCAGGATCGGGTTTGCCCGTCGCCGGGTCGGGCTGTTGCGCCCGCATCAAGTCGAGGAAGGTCTGCGGGACGGCGGCGCCAAACATTGGCGTATTGAGCATGGTGATGTTGTGCACCCGACCATGCGGAAGCGCGAATTGCAAGGCCATGCCCCGCGCGCTCTTTGCAGTATCCGGCGCGTTGGGGTTGCCGCCCGCCAGCGAGAAGCGCGCCACCACCGGCACGGATTTGCCGGAGAAAAGCGCCGAGCGGCTCAAGGCCCGCGCCTCGCGCGTGCCGACAAATTCGCCGGTCGCACAAAAACCCTTGATGTGATTGCGCCGCTCGCCTCGTGTGGCGCCAAACACGCTTTCGATAGCTGACACCACTTCGTCCGGTGCGGGGGGAGGACTGTCGGCGGCATGTGTCAGTGGGACGTTCAAGAGCACTGCATACAGGGCGGCGGGACAGAAAGAGCAGGCAACTGTGCGCGACATGGCGGACTCCTCGTGGCGAATGATGGCAATGTAGACGCCGGAGCAGGGGGCGGGTTCCTCAGTCGGTGCGTTCCAGTGCGTGCCCTCGCGCACACAGCTGCAGGGCCAGATGCAGCGCGTGTTCGCGAATGTCGCCCGGCCACTCTGCCATGTGTGCCCCGAGCCGGTCGAAATCGTTGGCGAACAGGGCGCGTGCGGCCTCCTCGAAGCCGGGGCGATCGCCCGCCATGGCATGCATGAAGCGGTACGTAATTTCCTGGATTTGCCGTACCCGGTCTGCCTCTTTGCTGTCGCGCATGGCGTGTTCAACCAGCTTGCGTAGGGTGGTCGACGCGCCACCGGGCTGTGTGCCGAGCCATGCCCAATGTCGGGGCAACAGGGTGACCTCGCGTGGCGTGACGCCGAGTTTGGGCCGGCCGACCGAACGCTCGGTCGGCGCCTGCTGTGCGACGTCGTTGTTGGGATTCAGCGTAGGCGCGGCAGGCAGTCGTTCGAGAACGTCCGACAGCGATCCCCGCAGATCGATTTCAACGGTTTCGCTGGTGTGTGCATTCAGCACAGCCACCTGATCCAGTGCGTGGCTGTCAACATGCCGCTTGGCTTCGGCGGCCACTTCCTGTGGGGTGCCCATGGCGATGCGCCGGGTATTCGCAAAGGCGATCCAGGTGGGGGTTTTGGGGTCATTCATCGATGTCGTCTCGAAAAGTCAGTGCGCTTATTTTACCCGGATAAAACAAACATGTCAATTTTATCCGGGTAAAATATAACTGGTTCAGAGATCGTCATGATGGTGCCACCGGGCGCGGTTGGCGGCATGCCTGTCGTTATGTACCCAGACGAGGTTCCGCGAGGACTTTTTCGATGGCTGCCCGCAAAATCCGCATGCCCTCCGCGATTTCGTCCTCCCGAGAATTCAGTGCCGGCATGAAGCGCAGGCAGTGTGGCCGGGGCGAGTTGAGCAATAGACCGTCTTCCCGGGCCTGTGTGACCACCGCCTGCCCGAGATCGGCTCCCAGTTCCAGTGCCAGCAGCATGCCTCGTCCGCGAACCTCGCCTAGATTGAGTGTCTGGGCAAGGGCGTGAAGCTCGGTTTTCAACTGTTGAGCCACCTGTCTGCTGCTGGCCAGGAAACCAGGTTCGGCGAGCGCCTGCATCACCGCCAGTCCGGCGGCGCAGGCGAGCGGGTTGCCGCAATAGGTGCCGCCTTGATCGCCGGGCTCAAAACACGAACAGGCGCGCTTGGCGAGCAACGCCGACAGGGGGATGCCGCCGCCTATCCCCTTGCCCAGCGTCATGATGTCCGGTTCGATCCCGAACTGTTCGTAGGCAAACAAGCTCCCCGTCCGTCCGCACCCGGTTTGCACTTCGTCAAAGATCAGCAGCAGGCCGTGCTCGTCGCACAGATTTCTCAGGTCACGAACAAAAGCCGGATCGGCCGGGATCACGCCCGCTTCACCCTGTATGGGTTCGAGCATCACAGCGACTGTGTTGACACTGATTAGCGCGCGTACCGAAGCCAGGTCATTTAACACAGCTTTGGGAAATCCGGCCGGCATGGGGGCGAACAGTCGATCCCAGCCCGGCTTTCCGCTTGCCGACATGGTAGCCAAGGTCCGACCGTGAAATCCGTGTGTGAAGGTAATAATTTCATGGGCACCTTGCTTGCGAAGTCGTCCGTACTTCCGGGCCAGCTTGATGGCGCCTTCGTTCGCCTCGGCCCCTGAGCTCCCAAAGAACACATGGTCGAAGCAGCTGTGAGTAGTCAGCAGCGTTGCAAGCTCGGCGGCGGGCGCATTAAAGAAAGCCGGGCTTGCATTGATGAGCGTTGCCGCTTGCCGCGCCAGTGCATCGATCAGGATTGTCGGCGAGTGGCCCAGGCAGTTTACTGCCCACCCTTGCACCCAATCGAGGTAGCGTCGCCCAGCGTAATCGAACAGATGGGACCCTTCACCACGCAGAAACATCAGATCTGGGCGAACGGCAATTGGCATCAAGCTGCCGGTGGACGGGGGGTGTAGGGCGAGAGGATTCGTTTCAATGTGCACTGCGATCTCCTGAGGGGGATAAAAAAGGCCACGGTGAAATGCCGTGGCCTCGTATGAATCAGGTTATTTCGAAATCAGCCCGGTTGGAGCTGTCTCGGAGAATGCCCGGCACGTGCGCACGACAGGGAGCCCGAGCAGCGTCGGGCTTGGTTGAGGCGTCGTAGGGCGAGATGTTTTAGGGGCATGCGTAGATATTCGGGTGACTCCGGCGGGATGTCAAGCGTTGGATTTGACGGGTGAGCGGAGTTGGCATAACGGTGTGACATGCCTAAAGGTATTTGGAAAGTGCGCCCAAGCATGCATTCCCAAGTCCAGTTCCCATCGAATACGCGTTGCCGGCAAATTGCTTTTTTCCAAACATTCAAGCGCGACCGATTTCGCGTTCTATAATGCCCTTCATTATTTCAAAATGATTGAAATCAATGACTCACCATACGCCCGACGAAATCGCTCGCTCGCCCATCGCCAAGTTTGGGGCAAACCACGGTTACGCAATTGACGGTGATATCGCTTGGCTAAATGCCGACATCCTGGTGGATGAATCTCGACTCTGCGGACAAAATTGGTTTTTGCAGCTGTGGGCGGATGGTTCGATCAAGATCGCGGAATTGGCGCTTGGCGTGCTTCCGATAAATGGCCATGGATTCTTCCGGGCCGGTGCTGCCTCGGTGGCTTCGTTGCCTGCGGGGCAACAGGCTCGCGAAGTGTCCTTGGTCTTGGTCGACGATTGGGGCGAAATCAGCGATCGGGTTACGTATCCACACGGGATGGCGATATTGCAGCCGCAAATCCACGGCACGGTGCATTGTCATGTCGCCGAACGCTTGATCGATCTGAGTCTGGAGTGCATCCGTAACCCCCGGCAGGAAGACAATTTGAGCGGCACATTAGCACTTGAACTCTGGTTACTGGATACGCCATATACGGGGGGAGCTTGGGCGGGAACGCCCGTTGCAAGTGCCGTGTTGGGTACCTTGAGCGGCCAGAGCGAATGGCGTAATTGCACCTTTTCCATGCCTTTTGCGCCTTTCTCCCGAGACGGTTATCTCACGCTGATGCTTCGGGAATGGTCTTCCAATGGCTACATCACCCGCGATTTTCAGAGCGTCAATCTTCAGCCCGATGAATTGGCCTCCTCCTTCGCAGACGCCAAAATTCCGAACTCAGCGACAAAAGAAACGGATGTGGCAAAACCGGCGATTCTGAATCATCAAGACAGGTCGTTGAATGCAGCGGATTTGGCCGAGATTTTGACCACGAAAGGCATCAGCGTCGCGGTTGGCAAGGCAATCCTTGCACATCGTCCCTATCGGACATGGGAGGATGTTCTTCGAGTCAAAGGTGTCGGGCCAAAACTTATGGAAAAGTTGCGCTTTAAATTCGCGCTGGGCAACCCTATTCCTTAGGGGAAATCGACTGAATTCAGCAGGCGATGGGTTCGACTTCGACGGCGATGCTCATCGTTTGCTGTGCCGCACCGAGCACAACGCCGCGTAGCGGGGTGACATCGGTATATTCTCGTCCCCATCCTAATGTAATGAATTCGAGATCAGCCAGCTTGCCATTGGTAGGATCGAAGGCGACCCAGCCAAGATCAGGGCAGTATGCGAGTACCCATGCATGTGACGCGTCGGCGCCTGCCAACTTTTCGGCTCCAGGTGCGGCGCGATTAAGTATGTAACCGCTTACATATCTTGCTGGCATGTTAAGGGAGCGCAGGCAGCTAATCATGAAGTTGGCGTAATCCTGGCAAACGCCGGTGCGTGTTGCCAACACCTTTGCCACCGGTGTATTGAGATCGGTGGCAGTCGGGTCATAAGTGAATTCGTTGTGGATGCGCTTCGTGAGTTCGAAAGCTGCCTCCAGCCAGGGGCGACCCGTCCGGAAGCTCTCACGGGCATATCGTGCACAACCGGCGAGGCGTGGAATCATCGGCGAGGCAAGGCGGTATTGTTCGATATCGTTACCTTTGTCGCCGAGGCCGTCTGTTGGTTGCGCGGCCAATTCCCATGATGGCGATAGCGCTTCCGGTCTCAGGGCATTACTACTGATTTCGACCACAGACTCAGCCAGCACAGTGAGCCGGTCATGGGGAATTTCAACGAATGCGCGGACGAGATCATTGCCAAAGTAGTCTATTCCTTGGCTAGACTCGCTTGGTTCCGGCGTGATCGTGACGTGACTGCTGATGACTTTCTGCCAGGGTGTGATACGAGGGCTAAGGTGAGCCAATTGATGGCTACTGGTGACCTCTTCGGAATAGTCGTAAGCAGTCTCGTGGATCACACGGTAACGCACGGTCGCGGTCATCAGTAGACTTGCTCCAGGAATGAACTTGATCGCACATGGCTAAAATAACACTGCGAAAGGTGATCGTTGAGCTTAAGCGCCTCATCGTGCAAGCTGATTAAGCGCGCTCTCAAGTTGTCTGATTCCGGATTGAGGTCGGATGGTTTTGTGCCTGAAAGTGCTTCTGCTGCTGCGGCGAAACGTTCGCTGCCATAATTTCCATAGGTTGATTCGATGAGTTTGAGGTATCCGCATATACCGTTTGATTGAAATGCAATCGAGCGCGGATTAGTGATGTCCTGCATGAGCAAATCGAGTACAGGCAGCCACTCTGGTCTGGACATATAGCGGGAATGGTAAGTGACGATGGAGTCCGACAGGCGAAGCAGCCACGTCAAACCCGAGTCTGGTCCGCTATCAAGGGCGATGCGCAGGGATAGACACTGAAAGATCAATCGTTCCAAGCGACGTCCAATCGAAAGGAAGCGCCACCCGCTATCGCGCGTCATTCCATCGATGGCGAATCCGGACAATGTGGTCAGATTGGTAACGGTTTGATTGAGCCAGCCAACCACAGCAGCAAGTGTCGGCGTACGTCGCCCTAACAGTGGAGAGCGCAGTAACGAATTAATCGTGCGCAGATTGTCGAGCGACACGCGGTCACGCAAGGTATGCGCAAGTCGTTCCAGTGTACGCAAATTCGCAGGCAGGCTGCAGGGCTTACTTTCATCTATGGCAGCAGCGATAAGCTCTGCCTCAATCGGCATCTTGCTGTCGATAATTCCATAAGCACTTGCCAGCGCGAGAACAGGGCGAATCGCAAGCGTCTCGTCGTCGTCCTCGCGAAGGCCTTGATCCATAGCCTCACGCAGCAAACGAGCTTCATCGTCACAACGCTCTTGAAAACGGCCAAACCAATACAGATTTTCCGCAATACGTGATGGAGTGGATTGCGACGATCGTTGAAGTTCGGTAACGCTGACCGTGCTACGAAGCAGCGTGAAACCCGTGTCGACCGGGCCGTCGGACAGAACCCAAGTGTCTTTGGATCCCCCGCCACGCTGCATAGCCATGATGCGCACATCGTTATTCGACGCAACACGAGTGAGACCGCCCGGCATGAGCACATACCCCGTTGGAGATGCGACGGCAAAAACACGCAGACCGATGCCGCGTGCTGTGATCGGTTGTTGCGGAGTACGGCCAAGAATGGGAGCCTGGGAAAAGCGCACCATCTCGTGCGCGACAAAACGCTCGGGATGGGCGTGAAGCCGGCGTTTCAACTCTTTAAGCTTAATGCCGTCTAGGTCTTGTCCAAAAATCGGGTCGAACCAATCGGCGGGATCTGCCGATTTAAATACGACGTGATCGACGTTATTCAGAGCATCGTGAAGTGCCGCTGATTCGCCACACCACCATGTTGCGATGGATGGCAACTTTAACGGCTCACCCAGCAACTGCTTGCATAGACGTGGCAGGAATCCCAGTAGCGCTCCCGATTCGAGCAGGCCGCTGCCCAGCGAGTTGGCTAGCAACACTGTGCCGCGACGAGCGCAGTCGGTAAGTCCGGCCACACCCAGCGCCGAATCGGTACGCAGCTCGAGCGGATCGCACCAGACATCGTCCTGGCGGCGCAGGATGGCGTGAACCCGCCGCAGGCCACCGAGTGTTTTGAGCCAGACACGCCCTCCACGTACAGTGAGATCGCCCCCCTCGACCAGCGGGAAACCGAGATAGCGTGCAAGTAGCGTGTGTTCAAAATACGTTTCGTTGTAGGGGCCGGGCGTAAGCAAAACGGTTAAAGTCGGGCCATCGCCGGTCGGGGCGTGGTACATAAGTGAATCGCGGAGCGTGGCAAAAAATCGAGCCAGATGTTGAACTCGAAGATCGCGGAACAGCGTGGGGAAAATGCGCGAAACAATCAGGCGGTTTTCCAGCGCGTAGCCGGCACCCGACGGCGCTTGAGTCCGGTCGGCCATTACCCACCAACGACCGTCCGGCGAACGGGCGAGATCTGCCGCATAGAGATGAAGGTGAACGCCGCCGGCAGGGCGAGTTTGGTGAGCGGGGCGTAGGAAACCACTTTGCCCATGGATCAAGGTGGCGGGAATTTCTCCAGTTCGTATCAACTCCTGATCGCCGTAGAGATCGCCAAGAATGAGATTGAGCAATTTCGCTCGTTGCGAGATGCCGGCTTCTATGACGCGCCAATCTTCAGGCGAAATGACGAACGGTAAGACGTCAAGTTCCCATGGGCGCTCGATCCCATTCGGATCGGCATAAACGTTGTAGGTGACGCCGCTATCGCGGATTTGTCTCTCGGCCGCCGCCTGTCGTTCATCAATCTCGGCACGCGAGACACTCGCCAGTTTCTCGTAGATGCGTGACCAATGAGGTCGCGGCAGTCGTGGCCCCGCCAGTAACTCGTCAAAGCGGTCGCCCACACAGTGATACTCAGAAAGTAAATGATCGCACTGCGCAGGCGCGACTGGCGGCGTGAGCTCAATGGTCATTCTTGACTGAATTCTGCTGGGGGATGCTCAGTCTATACGCGACGTAAGTCGAGCGTAAACGGGTATTTCGAGTTGAGTTTCTCTGGAGCAACTCTTACTTCGCCAGGAGTATGCCCGAGCCGGAAGAAACGAGCCAGTCGCCGCGCTTCCGCTTCATAGGCATTTACCGGGAAGGTGTCGTAATTGCGACCACCAGGATGGGCGACATGATACTGGCAGCCGCCCATCGATCTATTGTTCCATGTATCGACCAAGTCGAAGACCAGAGGGGCATCTATCGGTATCGTTGGGTGCAAGCTGGAAGCCTGTGTCCAAGCGCGGTAACGCACGCCAGCGACAAATTCACCTACCCTCCCTGTTGGGTGCAACGGCAATGGGCGGCCATTGCAAGTGAGTACGTGGCGATCGTCGATCATTCCGCGTACCTTGACCTGCAGACGTTCCAGAGTCGAATCAACATAGCGCGCGGTGCCGCCCGCGTCGGCTTCTTCGCCCAAGACATGCCAGGGTTCGAGTGCCATCCGCAATTCAACATCGACATTGCGGGTCGCGAAATCGCCAACACGAGGAAAACGGAACTCGAAGTGTGGGGCAAACCAGTCGCGGTCGAATGCAAAACCAGTTGAACGCATTTCTTCGATAACGTCATCAAAATCGTCGGCAATGAAATGAGGCAACATAAAGCGGTCGTGGAGTTCGGTGCCCCAGTGTTTGAGCGTGGATGGCCGATAGGGCCGCTGCCAAAAACGTGCGACCAGACCCCGCATCAGTAGTTGTTGCGCGAGGCTCATGTGCGCGTGGGGCGGCATTTCGAAAGCGCGTAATTCGAGCAAACCGAGTCGCCCTGTTGCGCTGTCTGGCGAAAAGAGCTTGTCGATACAAAACTCGGCACGATGTGTGTTCCCGGTGACATCAATCAACAGATTTCGCAGCAGGCGGTCCAACAGCCAAGGCCTTCCGGAAATTTCACCGTTGGCTTGTAGGCGCTGGAGTTCTCGGAATGCTATATCTATCTCATAGACCGATTCGTTTCTAGCTTCATCGATCCGCGGAGCTTGGCTGGTTGGCCCTATAAACAACCCCGAGAACAAATATGACAATGAAGGGTGGTTGTGCCAGTAGGAGATCATGCTTGCCAGCAAGTCGGGGCGTCTCAAGAACGGCGAATCGGTCGGTGTTGCCCCTCCGAGAACGAAGTGATTACCCCCGCCGGTGCCGGCGTGGCGACCATCCAGCATGAATTTTTCGCTGGATAGCCGTGATTGGTGTGCTGCCTCGTAAAGGAAGGTGGTTTGTTCGACCAATTCGTCCCAACTCGCCGCTGGTTGTATGTTGACCTCGATGACGCCAGGATCGGGTGTGACCCGGAGCTGTACCAAACGTGGATCGCGTGGCGGTTCATATCCTTCGAGGACGACCTTAAGACCGAGTGCTTCTGCCGACTCCTCTACTGCCGCCACCAATTCGAGATAATCCTCCAGTTGATAGGTCGGCGGCATGAATACATGCAGCTGGCCGCCACGTCCTTCGACACAGATGGCCGTACGCGTGATCCTGGCAGCCGATTCAAAAGGTTTTGGCGCAGCCTCGGTCGAAACCTCTCGTTGCACCCCAGTCGAAATACGTTTCTGAAAGCGAGGCAGAGGCGGAAAGCTCTGTGTGGGATCCGGAGCGTGAACGTATGGAAAGTCGGCTTGCCGTGCCCACGGAAGTGAATCGAGCGGTAGGCGAAATCCCATTGGGGAGTCGCCTGGAATCAAATAGCAATGCTCGTCGCGAAGAAACCACTGCCCGCTTTGCCATTCCCCCGACGGGGTGCGTGTTACCGGAAGCGCATGTCCAATGATTTTCCCTAAACCTTGAGCGAAGACCTTTCGCAAACGCTGCCGTTCCAGTGGATCCTCAAGTCGCGGGTCTTGCGGGGTAACGTTAGTGGGCAGTCGTCGCTCCCGCCAAAGATAGTAGAGCGCATCCTCGTAGGCCGGGAATATAAAGCTCCCGGCCACACCTAGCCGCTCGGCGATTGCCGCGAGCAATGCCTCGGACTGAGCTGCTGTTGGGGCGTAATCTATGTTTTCCGAAGCGTAGATTTCCGGATTCGACCAGATCGGTTCTCCATCCTTGCGCCAAAAGGCATTCAACGACCAGCGTGGCAGTTGTTCTCCGGGGTACCATTTGCCCTGCCCAAAATGCAACAATCCACCGGGCGCGTAATGGCCTTTGAGGCGCCACATCAAGTCGGCGCCAAGACGGCGTTTGTGAGGGCCCATCGCGGCTGTATTCCACTCGGCACCATCGCGATCGTCGATTGAAACGAATGTCGGCTCACCCCCTTGAGTCAGGCGCACGTCATCGGCTTCAAGTTTTGTGTCAATGGCGTGCCCAAGATCAAGCATCGATTGCCACTGTTCGTCGCTGTATGGCTTGGTAACACGCGGCGCCTCGAAAATTCGCTCGATCTTCATGCTGTGCGAAAAATCGACCTTGCATTCATCCACTGAGCCGGTGATTGGCGCTGCCGACGAGGGGGCGTGCGAACAGGCTACAGGAATGTGCCCTTCGCCCGCGAGTAGTCCAGATGTTGGGTCGAGACCAATCCACCCCGCGCCTGGCAGATAGACTTCGCACCACGCGTGAAGATCGGTGAAATCGACGTCTGTACCGGAAGGGCCATCGAGCGCCTTGACGTCGGGTTTGAGCTGAATCAGATAGCCGGAGACAAATCGCGACGCTAAGCCGAGATGACGAAGTAACTGAACCAATAACCAGGCAGAATCACGGCAAGACCCCGAGGCCTTGGTCAGCGTCTCGGCTGGAGATTGCACGCCCGGTTCAAGCCGAATGAGGTACCGGATGTCCTTTTGCAAGCGTTGATTGAGGTCGACGAGGAAGTCGATCGTACGCGTTTCGGCGCACGGAACGCAGGCCAGATAGTCGTAAAAAATCGGTTCGCTGACAAGTTTGACCAGGTAGGGCGCCAACTCCCGCTTTAGGTCGTCAGGATACGAGAAGGGGGCTTTTTCGGCGTAACTCTCCAGGAAAAAATCAAAGGGGTTCAGGACCGACATCTCGGCAACGAGATCGATTTCTATGCAAAATTCTCGAGTTCTTTCCGGAAATGCCAAACGCGCAAGATAATTGGACTGAGGGTCTTGTTGCCAATTGATGAAGTGTTTTGCCGGCAAGACCTTCATCGAATAACTCAGGATTCGGGTACGGCAATGCGGTGCCGGGCGAAGCCGGACGATTTGTGGACCGAGCGACACGGGCCGGTCGTAGTGATATCGGGTGACGTGATTCAAGGCAACGTGAATGGACATTCAAAATCCTCCTCAAGGCGGCGGGCCGGGTGCTGACTGCTGTATTTGGCCCAGGCCGATCGCTACAGTTCAGACTCGATATTCTCGAAACGGAAGTATTCGCTGGCGACGCATTCGTCCAAAGCGATGAGGTCGGTCTGCATTGCTTCGAGATACTCGTGCCGCAGTGGCGGGGGTAAACTCTCAAAACGCATTTGGTCGATGCGGCGCTGTGCCATGCGCAACAATTTTAGCGGAGCCTCGTGGTGAGGTAGTTGCGCCAGAGACGATTCGATTTTGGAGAGGCAATATGCAACCGTTCTGGGGAAACGCATATCTCTTAAAAGGAATTCGATGACCTCGCTGCTCCGCATGTGTACCGAGACATGTCGGCGATACATCTGGTTTGCGTTGAGCGAGGTCAGTACGCCCATCCACAGCAAATCCAGCGCTGGATCGTCCGAAACCTGATGACGTGGCATGAGCACGGCTGCGTTGATGTCCACGATTCTCGTGGTCATGTCCATGCGTTCAATATAGCCGCCAAGTGTCAGGAATCGATAGGCCGCGTCATGGCTCATGCATTCCGACAAAAGCCCGCTCAGCGCCTGTCGTCTCGAGATCAGTGCAGCTAGGGCCTGATAGCGTGCAGTCGCACTCAAGGCGCTTGAAAATTCGTGACGGGCGGTGAGGAACATTGCATTGATGCGCTCCCAGGCCAGCGACGGAAGTACTTCGCGCAGGGTACGGCTATTCTCTCGTGCCCTTTCGACACACGACAGAATTGAACCCGCGTTGTTGGTGTCGCCCACCAGAAAACGCAGGATATTTTCCTCATTGGCTTCGGCGTATGTTCGATGGAATGCTTCGTCGAGTCCCACTACCTTAATCAGCACATCCCAGCCAAATGACGCGCCACGCGGAAGGTCGAGCAAGACGTGGGATACCGCATTGATCAGACGCGCCATGTTTTCGGCGCGTTCCAAGTAACGGTTCATCCAATAGATATTTTCGGCAGTACGCGCGAGCATCATGCTGGATCCTCCACGATCCAAGTGTCCTTGCTGCTGCCACCCTGGGACGAGTTGACGACGAGCGATCCTTCACGCAGTGCAACGCGTGTGAGTCCTCCGGTGGTCACGTGCATTTTGTTCGACTGCAAGATAAATGGTCGAAGGTCAAGATGCCTCGGGGCAAGCCCACCGCTGACCAGCGTGGGGGCCGTCGATAGGTTTAGCGTGGGCTGAGCCATGAAGTTGCGTGGGTCGGCTTTGATCTGTTCGGCGCAGGCATCTCTCTCCGCTTGGGTCGCTCGAGGGCCGATCAGGATTCCGTAGCCGCCCGACTCGTTCGCCGGCTTGACTACTAACTTGTCAAGGTTTGCGAGCACATACTTTCGATCTTCCTCGTTCATGCACAGATAACTTGGCACATTGGGAATGATCGGATCCTGATCCAGGTAATAGTGAATCAACTTGGGCACAAAGGTGTAGACAACCTTATCGTCCGCTACGCCGGCGCCGGGTGCATTGGCGATGCCTACTTTTCCTGCACGCCAGGACCGGATTAGCCCCGGGACCCCAAGCGTTGAATCGGCGCGAAACACCTCTGGATCAAGATAATCATCGTCAATACGCCGGTAGATCACGTCAACTTGGCGCAGACCGTTAACCGTTTTCATGTAAACGCAATCATCTTTCTCGACGACCAGGTCGCGCCCTTCTACCAAGACAGCGCCCATCTGCTGTGCGAGATAGCCGTGTTCGTAGTATGCGGAGTTGTATATTCCGGGGGTCAGCAGCGCAATGACTGGACGAGAAACCTGTCTAGGCGACATGGCAGCGAGTGTTTCATAAAGATTGGTTGTGTAGTTATCGACTGCCTGAATCGAACTGGCTGTAAAGATTTCCGGAAACATGCGCTTCATCAATTGACGATTTGCAAGCATGTACGATACCCCCGAGGGCACGCGCAAGTTGTCTTCAAGTACATAGAGGATTCCGTCGGCATCACGCACCAAATCCGTGCCGCAAATGTTTGCCCATGCTCCGAAAGGAGGCTTCATGCCGACGCACTGGCGACGGAAATTCTTGGATCCCTCAAGAATTTCGGCCGGAAATACGCCGTCGCGAACCACACGCTGGTCGTTGTACAAGTCGTCAATAAAGAGGTTGAGCGCGGATAGCCGCTGTTTGAGTCCGCGTTCAACATGGCGCCATTCACTTGCTGCCATCACCCGAGGGACAATGTCGAAAGGCCAAGCGCGATCGATGTTCTCACCTTCTGAATACACCGTGAAGGTGATGCCCATGTTTAAGATTTCAGCATCGATTGCTGCTTTACGAGAGTTGATTTCGTGAAGATCGAGATTGGTCAGGTAATCGATCATCGGTTTGGCGACTGGGCGGGTTTTCCCTGTTTGATCGATCAACTCGTCGTAGAAAGAACCGTGCGGATAACTGCCGATGTCTATTTTCATAGCGCTTGCCCCATATGAAACATAGATGACGCAAGAATCGTGCTGGGTTGAAATTCCGAGTTCCTTGAATTGCTCTGATTCGACGATTTGGCGGCGCTTGGAACGACAGCGGGTCGAACAAGATTGGTAGCGATTAAATGCATCCCACGAACTTCCAATCTTGTTAGCACTCTAACGCAACGAGTGCTAAACTACGTCCAACATCTCGGAGATCACGATGCAAGGCATGACGCTTCCTATCCCTTCAGCCGCTGGCAACATCGACGCTTTCATCCAGGCGGCGAACCGTTTTCCCATGCTGTCGGAGGCCGAGGAGACCGCGCTGGCGCGGCGTTTCCACGATCAGGGCGACGTTGATGCGGCGCGGCAACTGGTGCTTTCTCACCTGCGCCTAGTCATTTCGATTGCCCGCGGTTATCTGGGCTACGGTTTGCCGCATGCCGACCTGATTCAGGAGGGCAATATCGGCCTGATGAAGGCGGTCAAACGCTTTGACCCCGATCGCGGCGTTCGGCTGGTGTCGTTCGCCATCCACTGGATCAAGGCGGAAATTCACGAGTACATCCTGAAGAACTGGCGGCTGGTCAAGGTGGCCACCACCAAGGCGCAACGGAAGCTGTTCTTCAACCTGCGCAGCTTGAAGAATGGCTACGAAGGCCAGACGACCTTGACAGGGCCGCAAGCGACCGAAGTGGCTAGGCGTCTCGGGGTCAAGGCGGAAGAAGTGGTCGAAATGGAAACGCGGCTCACCGGTCGCGATCTTGCGCTGGAAGGTCAGCAGGACGATGGTGAGGAAAGCTTCGCGCCCATCGACTATCTGGCGGATTCGCGCTACGAACCGACTAGCGTGATCGAGGCGAACGACTACGCCCGCTTGCAGGACGAAGGCTTGCGCGACGCCCTGGCGACGCTGGATGAGCGTAGCCGCCGCATTGTTACCGCGCGCTGGCTGGCGGACGGCGAAGCGGCCACGCTGCATGATCTGGCTGCGGAATTCGGCGTGTCTGCGGAGCGCATTCGCCAGATCGAAGCCAAGGCACTGCAAAAAATGCGGGCGGCACTCGCCGCCTGAACAGGTGTGTTGGTCGGCGTCTAGTGTTGGTCCAGGCGGGCCAGCAATTTGCCGTGGATGCCGTTGAAGCCGCCGTTGCTCATGACCAGAATGTGATCGCCGGGCTGCGCGGCCTGCGCCACTGCGGTCAACAAATCCTCAAAATTGTCGTAGGTACTGGCTTTGTCGCCCAGCGGGGAAAGCGCGGCGGCGGCATCCCAACCCAGATTGTGAGCATGGCAGAACACCGCGTCGGCCTCCGCCAGGCTTTCCGGCAGGCGGGCCTTCATGGTGCCGAGTTTCATGGTGTTGGAACGCGGTTCGAGGACGGCCAGAATACGCGCCCGGCCGACACGCCGCCGAAGACCCACCAGTGTGGTGGCGATCGCCGTCGGGTGGTGGGCGAAATCGTCGTAAACCGTGATTCCGCCAACGTTGCCACGCACTTCGAGTCGTCGTTTCACGCCTTCAAAGGCGGCGAGCGCCTCCATGCCGTGTTCAAGCGGTACGCCGACATGTCGGGCGGCGAGCAGGGCCGCGCAGGCGTTGGCGCGATTGTGGTCGCCGGTCAATGCCCAGCGTGTGCGGGCGATTTCGCCTTCGGGACCATGCAGGATCAGTTCGCCGGTCACTTCGTCGCCTTCGACACGATAACCCTCTTTGCGATTGAACCACTCCAGCGGCGTCCAGCAGCCGCGCTCGATCACGCGCTGAAGGCTGGCTTCGGCGCCATTGGCGACGATCAGGCCGGATGTCGGCAATGTGCGGACGAGATGATGAAATTGCGTCTCGATCGCGGCTAGATCGGCGAAGATGTCGGCATGGTCGAATTCCAGATTGTTCAGTAAAGCGGTACGCGGTCGGTAATGGACGAACTTGGATCGCTTGTCGCAGAACGCGGTGTCGTACTCGTCCGCTTCGATGACAAAAAAGGGCGTACTGCCGAGTCGTGCCGAAACGCCAAAATTCTGCGGCACGCCGCCGATCAGAAAGCCCGGCGACATGCCGGCGTGTTCGAGTATCCAGGCGAGCATCGAGGAAGTGGTCGTCTTGCCGTGGGTGCCGGCGACCGCCAGTACCCAGTGTCCGGCAAGAACGTACTCTGCCAACCACTGCGGTCCCGAGGTGTAGGGCAAACCGCGGTCGAGGATGGTTTCGAGCAGAGGATTGCCGCGCGAAATGGCGTTGCCGACGATGAATACATCGGGGAAGAGGTCCGCCTGGGCCGGATCATAGCCTTCGGTGAGTTCGATGCCGGCGGCGCGAAGCTGGTCGCTCATCGGTGGATAGACATTGGCGTCGCAACCGCTGACAGTGTGGCCGCAGGCGCGGGCGAGTTGGGCAACGCCGCCCATGAAGGTCCCGCAGATGCCGAGAATATGGATGTGCATGTTGGAAAACCCGTTAGAATGGGCGCGATTGTACTCCGACGGAGCCTGCCATGCCCCGTATCGACCGCGCCCGGCAAGGACACGCCCGGGCCAGCATCGCCAGCGCAGCCGCGCGGCTGATGGCCGAAGACGGCATCGGTGATTTTCAGTTAGCCAAAAAGAAAGCCGTCCGTCAGCTAGGTCTGCCCGAGGGCACCCGCCTGCCTGACAATGCCGAAGTCGAGGCGGAGTTGCGCGCCTATCAGGATCTGTACCTGGGCGAAGAGCAGGCCGAGCATCTGGTGCGTTTGCGCGAAACGGCTGTTGAGGCGATGACCCTGCTCTCCGATTTTCAGCCCTATCTGACCGGTTCGGTGCTCGATGGCACCGCCGGACGCTACACCGACATCGACTTGTTGCTTTTTGCCGATAGTGCCAAGGATGTGGAAATCTTCTTACTCAATCGCGGCCTCGCCTTCGAGCACGCGGAGGCACCGAACGATCGCGTTGAGGCCTTGCTGATTCTGGAAACGGATGTGGCCGATATTCGCCTGGCGATCCTCGATCCGCATCTCGAACGAGTTGTGTTCAAGGGCCGTGACGGCAGAGTCCGCGAGCGCGCGCGACTCGATGTCGTGCGCCAGTTGCTGGAGAATGCGACGCATGCGCCGAGTGGTGACGAGGCGCCATCTGGCACCGATTTGCTGTCAGGACTGGACAAAATGTAGCGAATTCCGGCAAACTTGCAGACATGACGAAGCAAAAAACCCGTTCCGAAACGGCCGAAAAACCCCGTCTGTTGGTCTTGCACGGTCCCAATCTGAACCTGCTGGGCACCCGCGAGCCCGAAAAATACGGCACGGTAACCCTGGCCGAAATCAACCGAGCGTTGTCGCGCCGCGCCGAAAGTGCCGGGGTGGAACTCGAGACCTTTCAGAGCAACCACGAAGGCGCGCTGATCGAACGCATTCACGTCGCGCGGCAGCAGGGGGTGCGTTTCATCATCATCAATCCCGCCGGATACACCCATACCAGCGTGGCCCTGCGCGATGCGCTGGCGGGAACCGCCATTCCTTTCGTGGAAGTGCATCTTTCCAACGTGCATGCGCGGGAGCCGTTCCGCCATCACTCCTATTTTTCCGACCTGGCCATCGGCGTCATCGCCGGCCTCGGGCATGAGGGCTATATGCTGGCCCTCGAATTCCTGCTCAACCGGATCAATACCGATTAACACTTGAATGCGGCAACTGCGCCAAAAGCAGGCCGCGAGGGGAAAAACATGGATTTGCGCAAGCTGAAGAAACTGATCGACCTCGTCCAGGAATCGGGTATTTCCGAACTCGAAGTGACCGAAGGCGAGGAAAAGGTGCGCATCGCCAAACACGTCGCCGCGCCCGTTCAATACGCGCACAACTATGCGATTCCGGCGGCTATGCCGGTCTCTCAAGCGGCGCCGGTGGGGACCAGTTCGGTTGATCTCGACGACGACATTCCCGAAGGACACGTGGTCAAGGCGCCGATGGTCGGTACCTTCTACCGGTCGCCGTCGCCGGGTGCCGAGGCGTTCGTGCAGGTCGGTCAGACGGTCAAGGAAGGCGATACGCTCTGCATCATCGAGGCGATGAAGCTCCTGAACGAGATCGAGGCGGACGCCTCCGGCGTGGTCAAGGCCATTCTGGTCGAAAACGGCCAGCCGGTCGAATATGGCGAACCGCTGTTCGTGATCGGCTGATGGCCATGTTCGAGAAAATCCTCATCGCGAACCGCGGGGAAATTGCGCTCCGCGTGCAGCGCGCCTGCCGCGAGTTGGGCATCAAGACGGTGGTCGTGCATTCCGAGGCGGATCGCGAGGCCAAATACGTTAAGCTGGCCGACGAATCGGTGTGTATCGGCCCGGCCGCGTCGGCACAGAGCTATCTGAACATCCCAGCGATCATTTCGGCGGCCGAGGTGACCGATGCACAGGCGATTCATCCGGGCTATGGCTTCCTCTCCGAAAACGCTGACTTTGCGGAACGAGTCGAATCTTCCGGGTTCGTGTTCATCGGGCCGCGTGCCGATACGATTCGCCTGATGGGCGACAAGGTGTCGGCCAAGGACGCCATGAAGGCGGCAGGCGTGCCGTGCGTGCCCGGTTCCGACGGCGCCTTGCCCGACGATCCCAAGGAAATCACCAAGATCGCCCGTGCCATCGGTTATCCGGTGATCATCAAGGCGGCGGGTGGCGGTGGCGGGCGCGGCATGCGCGTGGTGCATACCGAAGCGGCGTTGATCAACGCTGTGCAAACGACGCGGGCGGAAGCCGGCGCGGCCTTCGGCAATCCCACGGTATACATGGAGAAGTTTCTGGAAAATCCCCGTCACGTGGAGATTCAGATCCTGGCCGATCAATACAAGAACGCGGTCTATCTCGGCGAGCGCGACTGTTCGATGCAACGCCGCCATCAGAAAATCATCGAAGAGGCGCCGGCACCCGGTATTCCGCCTCGCCTGATCAGCCGTGTCGGCGACCGTTGTGCCGATGCCTGCAAGCGCATCGGCTACCGTGGCGCGGGTACCTTCGAGTTTCTCTACGAGAACGGCGAGTTCTATTTTATAGAGATGAATACGCGCGTGCAGGTCGAGCACCCGGTCACCGAATTGATCACCGGCATCGATATCGTGCAAGAACAGATCCGCGTGGCTGCCGGCGAAAAGCTGCGCTTCAAGCAGCGGGACATCGTCTGCAAAGGCCATGCGATCGAGTGCCGCATCAATGCGGAAGACCCGTTCACCTTCGTGCCCTGCCCGGGCAAGATCAACTCTTATCATCCGCCTGGCGGCCCCGGCATCCGCGTCGATACCCATATTTATCAGGGCTATACCGTGCCGCCGCACTACGATTCGATGGTGGCCAAGGTGATCGCCTATGGCGACACGCGCGATCAGGCCATCCGCAGGATGCGGATCGCCCTGTCTGAAATGGGTGTGGAAGGCATCAAGACCAACATCGCGCTGCACCACGAGCTGATGCACGATGCTAATTTCGTGCAGGGCGGGACGAGCATTCACTATCTCGAGCAGAAGCTCGCCCACAAGGGCGAAGTCGGGCACTGACCGACCCATGGCCTGGCTGGAGGCGACCTTTCTCACCGACGCGGCGCACGCCGAGCGGTTGTGCGACGCCCTGCTGGAAGCGGGTGCGTTGTCGGCGAGCATCGAGGATGCCGATGCTGGCACCCCGGCAGAACAACCCCAGTTCGGCGAGCCGGGTTCGGTGGCGACGCCGGGTTGGGTACGCTCGCGTATCGTTGCGCTGTTCGAGACGACTGCCGATGTTGCCGCCTTGTTGTCGGAGGCGGCCGCTGCTGCGGGATTGTCTGCCTGCCCGACCCATACGCTGGCGGAAGTCGCCGAACAAAACTGGGTGCAACTGACGCAATCGCAGTTCGAGCCGATCCGCGTGTCGGCGCGCTTGTGGATCGTGCCGACTTGGCACGCTGCGCCCGATCCCGCGGCGATTAACCTCGTTCTCGATCCCGGCATGGCCTTCGGCACCGGCTCGCATCCCACCACACGCCTCTGCCTCGAATGGCTGGAGCATACCGTCGCAACGGGCAATAGCGTGCTGGATTACGGCTGCGGTTCGGGCATTCTCGCTATTGCCGCCGCCAAGCTCGGAGCAGTATCGGTGGCCGGGGTCGATATCGATGCGCAGGCCGTGCTGGCGGCGCGGGCCAACGCCGAGGCGAATGGCGTCGACGCCGTCTTTGCCGATTCCGAATCGCCGGTGGCCGGTCAATACGATCTGGTGGTGGCCAACATCCTGGCGAACCCGCTCCGTGTGCTGGCACCGGCCATCTGTGGACATGTCCGACCGGGCGGACGGCTGGCGCTCTCCGGCATTCTGGCCGAGCAGGCCGACGAAATCGTGGCGATCTACCGGCCCTGGGTGGAGCTGAGCGTGTTCGGCGAACGCGAAGGCTGGGTCTGTCTGGCGGGAGAAAAGGCCCTATGAAGACCCTGTGTCCACACTGTGCCACGGCGTTTCGCATCACGCCCGACCAGTTGCGGGCGCGGAACGGCATGGTGCGCTGCGGCCAATGCCAGGCGGTGTTCAATGCCTTTGACAATCTGACGGAAGAAGTGCCGCTGGCGCCACCGGTTTTGCATGCCGTGGTCGCTGCGGAGGCGGCTCCGTCCAGGCCGGTCGAGATATCCGAGGCGCTGCAAACGACCGAAAATCACGAAGCGGGCAGTGCGATCGACACCGCCTCCCGCGAGCCTGCTGAGACCATATCGGAGGCCTTATCACCCGCAGAAACCGGGGCGGAGGCGGATTCCCCGGCATCGGGCGAAACCCCGGAGGCTGCTTCGGTCGAACCGCCTGTTGAAAGCCTCGCCGAGCACACCCACCCGACAACGGATGCGGAAGAAGCCGCTCAGGCGCCTGTCGAGCACGAGGCTGCGGCGGAAGAAACCCCTGAACAGTCGACGCAGGCCGTGCGCGAAGCGGGGCTTGCCGCTGTCCGCGAACTGAGCGAGGCGCCCGGATACAATCGCTGGTCGGCCGGTGCCCTGGCGGGCGATCCGTCGCTGGGCATGGGCGACGAGCGCGCGCGCGGCGTCGCCTGGCCATTCGTGCTGGCTTGTTGCCTGCTGCTCGTGCTCCTGCTTGGCCAAGTGGGCTATCGGTTCCGTACCGATCTCGTCCAGTCGCTACCTTTCCTGCGTGCTGTCTATGCGACGCTGGGCATCGCCGTGCCGTTGCCGCAATCGCCCGATCTGGTGACCATTGAAGCCTCCGATCTGCAATCGGATAACACCCGTGGTCTGCTGGTGCTTCAGGCGACGCTGAAGAACCGTGCTACGGTGATGCAGGCCTGGCCGGCGCTGGAATTGACGCTGACCGATGCCAATGACGGCGTAGTGTTGCGCAAGGTTTTCGAGGCCGCTGAATACCTGCCGCCCAAGACCGATCCGCAAGGTTTCCCGGCCGGCTCCGACCTCGCCGTCAGCCTCTGGCTCGAATCACGGTTGCCTGCAGCGGGCTACCGTCTCTACGTTTTCTATCCCTGATTGCCCGTCATGTCTGCCTTGATCTGCGGTTCCCTTGCTTACGACAATATCATGGTGTTCCCGGACCGTTTCCGGAATCACATCCTGCCGGAACAGATTCACATCCTGAATGTGGCATTCATGGTGCCCGAAATGCGCCGGGAGTATGGCGGCTGCGCCGGCAACATCGCCTACAACCTTCATCTGCTCGGCGGCGATGCCCGGATCATGGCGACGGTTGGCGACGACGCCCAGCCCTATTTCGACCGTCTCGATCGCATCGGCCTGTCGCGAGCGCACGTCCGTCAGGTGCCGGGCACCTTCACGGCGCAGGCCTTCATCACGACCGATCTCGACGACAACCAGATCACCGCCTTTCATCCGGGCGCGATGAGTTTTTCGCACCTGAACAAGGTCGAAGCCGCGACCGATGCGCGGCTGGGCATCGTCGCGCCGGATGGCCGCGAAGGCATGATGCAGCATGCGCGCGATTTCGCGGCGCTTGGCCTGCCGTTCATTTTCGACCCCGGTCAGGGCCTGCCGCTTTTCGACGGCGAGAAACTGCTGCAATTCATGCGACTGGCCACCTGGGCCTGTTTCAACGATTACGAAGCCAAGCTGCTTTCCGAGCGCTGTGGGCGCGATATCGCCGAACTGGCGACGGAGGTGGACGCCTTGATCGTGACGCGCGGTGGAGACGGGTCAAGCATCTACACCGGGGGTAAATGCATCGATATTCCGTGCGTCGAAGCCGAGCAGGTGGTTGACCCGACCGGTTGCGGCGACGCCTACCGGGCCGGCTTGCTGCACGGACTCTCGAACGGATGGGACTGGCCGACCACGGGCCGCCTCGCCGCGCTGATGGGGAGCATCAAGATCGCGCATCGCGGCGGGCAAAACCATCAGCTCACCCGCGAGGAAATCGGCGAACGCTTCCGCCGTGCCTTCGGCTATTCCTTCGCCTGAGGCCTGCAATCGGCGCGCAAACAAGCTGAAACACGGCTGTCACCTCCGGCGATTAGATTTCTTTCCCGAACCAACACGGGAAAAAATCATGGAACAATCCGATCTCAAGCTGCAAACTCCGTCGCGCAAGGCGCGCCCCAAGCTCACCGTGGCGATGGCGACCAGCGCCAGCGACATTCTTGATGCCCAGCGCCTGCGCTACCGCATCTTTGCCGGCGAAATGGGGGCCAAGCTGCCGACCCGTATTCCCGAAGTCGATCAGGATCTCTACGATCCCTGGTGCGAACATCTCGTCGTGCGTGACGATTGCAGTGGCGAAATCGTTGGTACCTACCGCATTCTGTCGCCGGTCAACGCCCGTCGCATCGGGTACTATTCGGAAAACGAATTCGACCTCACCCGGCTGCACCACCTGCGCCCGCGTCTGGTCGAAATCGGGCGCTCGTGCGTGCATCCCGACTATCGCAGCGGCGCGACCATCACCTTGCTCTGGGCGGGCCTGGCGAAATACATGAAAGACAATGGCTACGATTTCCTGATGGGCTGTGCCTCAATCAGCATGGCGGACGGCGGCCACGCAGCGGCCAGCCTGTATCGGCGCCTTGTCGACCATCTCGGGCCGATCGAATACCGCGTCTTTCCGCGTTGCCCGCTGCCGCTTGATGCCCTGCGTCAGGATGAAGTTGCCGAGACGCCGCCGCTGATCAAGGGCTACCTGCGCGCTGGCGCGTGGATTTGTGGCGAGCCGGCCTGGGATCCTGATTTCAACACCGCCGATCTGCCGATCCTGATGCCGATGAACCGCGTCGAGGATCGTTACGCGCGCCATTTCATCGGGAGACAAGACTGAAGCCGACACCGAACCTGGTTCGCTGGTTCAGACTGGTCCGTATCGCGCTGATCATCGTCAGTGGCGTCTCCACGGTCGTTTTCGTCTTTCCGTTTGCCACCGAGGCTTTTCGTCTGCGTCTGAAACGGCGCTGGTCGCGGGTCATGCTCGGCATACTGGGCGTCCGTCTCGATGCCCGGCTGGAACACGCCATTCCGGGCAGTCTGCTGGTTGCCAACCACATCTCGTGGCTCGACATTTTTGCCATCAATGCCAGCCTGCCGACCGCTTTCGTCTCCAAGGCCGAGGTTCGTCGATGGCCGGCCATCGGCTGGCTGGCCGCGATGAACGACACCATTTTCCTGAATCGCGGCAGCCGGGGGCACGCCCGTGTCATCAATGAGGCGATTGCCGCCAAGCTGGATACCGGAAAGTATGTGGGCGTCTTTCCGGAGGGCACCACCACCGATGGCCGCAGCGTGCTGCCCTTTCATGCCGCGTTGCTGCAACCGGCGCTGGCGGCCGGGCGCCCGGTGATTCCGGTGGCGATCTCCTACTGGGAGGCCGATGGCGAACGCAGCCTGGCGCCGCGTTACGACGGCGAGATATCGTTCGGAGATTGCCTGTGGAACATTCTCTCGCGCAAACGCCTGCAAGTTCGCCTGCAAACCCTGCCTGCCCTGGGGATGAATGGCGAGGGACGGCGCGACGTGGCGACTGCCGCCCGCCAAGCCATCATTTCAGCGGCACAGCTTCCTGGGCGGAGCATGCCACCTGAAACACCCGACGATCTTCCAGACGGACAGCCGTCAGATGGTTGCCCCACAGGCAACCCGAATCCAGCGCCAGGAGATTGGGCAACAGCCTGAACCCCAGTGCCGACCAGTGGCCTGTCACCAGCACGGTATCCGCGCTGTGCCGGTCGGGTACCTCGAACCAGGGCAGATAACCGGGCGGCGCATTGGCGACCTCGCCCTTGGCAGTGAAATCCATGATGCCGTCCGGCGTGCAGAAACGCAGCCGGGTCAGGGCGTTGACGACGACGCGCAGTCGTCCCCAGCCGGTCAGATCGTCCGACCAGGCGGCGGGTTCGCTACCCCACATGTGGCGGATGAATTCGGCGTGATCCTCCGCCTGCAGCGCGGCCTCAACCTCGCGCGCCAGGGCGCGCGCACGGGAGGCCGTCCATTGCGGCAGTAGTCCGGCGTGAATCAGACAGTGTCCGTTCTCGAGATGACAGAGCGGTTGCCGTCGCAGCCAGTTGATCAGTTCTTCGCGGTCGGGGGCGTCAAGTATCGGCTGAATCGTGTCGTCGTGGCCGCGCTTTCTCGCGGCGCCATAGGCGACCATGACAAGGTAGAGATCATGGTTGCCGAGCACGGTGATCGCCGCGTCGCCGAGTGCGCGGACATAGCGTAACGTTTCGAGCGACGCCGGGCCGCGATTGACCAGGTCGCCGACCAGCCACAGACGATCCGTCGCGGGGTCGAAGCGGCAGGCGTCCAGCAGGCGCCGGAAGGAATCGAAACAGCCCTGGATGTCGCCGATTGCGTAGGTGGCCATGTCCGTGGGTGCCGGGAGTCAGACGCGGAAATACTCGCGGTACCAGTCGACGAAGCGGCCCAGCCCGGTTTCGATCGAAGTGGCGGGCTTGAAACCGACCCATTCGTTCAACGCGGAGGTGTCGGCGTAGGTCGCCGGTACGTCGCCGTCCTGCATCGGCAGGAAGCGCTTTCCCGCCGTCTTGCCCAGGGCTTTTTCGAGAGTACCGATGAAATCGAGCAGCGGCACCGGGTCGTGGTTGCCGATGTTGAACACGCGGAACGGCACATTGCTCGATCCGGGATCGGGTGTCTCGGAAGAATAGGCGGCATTCGCCGTGGCGGTGCGGTCGCAGACGCGCAACACGCCCTCGACGATATCGTCGATATAGGTGAAATCGCGGCGCATGTTGCCGTGGTTGAAGACATCGATGGTGCGGCCGGCGAGGATGGCGTCGGTAAAGGAGAAATACGCCATGTCCGGCCGTCCCCAGGGACCATAGACGGTGAAGAAGCGCAACCCGGTGGTCGGCAGGCCGTAGAGATGGCTGTAGGTGTGCGCCATCAGTTCGTTGGCCTTCTTGGTCGCGGCGTACAGGCTGACCGGGTGATCGACACTGTCCTGTTCCGAAAAAGGCATCTTGCTGTTGCCGCCGTAGACGCTGGAACTGGAGGCATAGACCAGGTGCTGTACGCCGTGATGACGGCAGCCTTCGAGAATATTGACGAAGCCGAGCAGATTGCTGTCAGCGTAGGCGTGCGGGTTCTTCAGCGAATAGCGGACGCCGGCCTGGGCGGCCAGATGAATGACGCGCTCGAAACTTTCGGCCTCGAACAACGCCGGGATGCCGGCACGGTCGGCGATGTCGAGCTTCAGAAAACGGAAGCCGGGCAGCGGCGTCAGACGTGCCAGACGTGCCTGTTTCAAGGCAGGATCGTAATAATCGTTGAGATTGTCGATGCCGACCACTTCGTCGCCGCGCGCTAGCAGGCGCAGGCAGGTATGCATCCCGATAAAGCCGGCGGCGCCGGTGACGAGAATCTTCATGCAAGGCTCCCTGAAAAGGGTGATTTTAACGCGCCGTGTCGAGTGACGCGCCCCCTTATAATGGCGACTTTTCATTGCCAAACGATTGCCGCCGATGCGCATCCTGATCGTCAAGACTTCCTCGCTCGGCGATGTCATCCACGCGCTGCCGGTCGTGACCGATCTGCGGCAATCCTTTCCCGATGTCCGCATAGACTGGTGTGTCGAAGAGAGCTTTGCCGCCATTCCGCGCCTGCATCCGGGGGTCGCGCGCGTCATTACGGTTGCTGTGCGACGCTGGCGCAAGCGTCTTGCAGCGCCGGCCACCTGGCGCGAATTGCTGGCCGCCCGGCGGACACTGCGCGAAAGCCCCTACGATTGCGTGCTCGATCTGCAAGGGCTGTTGAAAAGCGCGTGGATTGCCAGTCAGGCGGTTGGGCCGATCAGCGGTTACGCTGCCGAGGCGGTGCGCGAACCGGCAGCCGCACGATATTACGATCACACTTTTCTGATCCCGAAAAATGTCCACGCCGTCGATCGCAACCGCTGGCTAGCCGCTGCAGCGCTGGCAATGCCGATGGATCGTCCGCTCGATTACGGCATCGCGGTGAAGCCCGCCGTCGCCGACTGGCTGCCCGCACAGCCCTACGTGACCCTGTTGACTGCCACGAGCCGTGACGACAAGTTGTGGCCGGAAATCGACTGGCGGGCGCTTGGCGCGGAGCTTGGCGAGCGCGGCCTGGCCATGGTCCTGCCGGCGGGCAGCGCGCGCGAACGTGAACGGGCGGAACGCTTGGCGAGTGCCATCACGGGCGCGGTGGTCGCGCCGCCGCTGGGCATCGACCGGCTGGCCGAAGTGATCGCCGGTGGCGTGGGCGCCATCGGTGTTGACACCGGTCTTACTCATCTTGCAGCCGCGCTGGCCACACCCGTGGTGGCGCTCTACACAGCCACCGAGCCCGGTCTGACCGGCGTGCTGAGCGGCGGTGCCTACCGAAACCTTGGCGGGCGGAATGCCTCGCCAAGCGTTGCCGCCGTGCTGGCAGCTTTTGACGCCTGCCGGAGAGCCTGATGCTGCGCCGGCTCTATTCCTGCTTGCTGTATTTGGCCTTGCCGCTAGTGATCGTTCGTTTGTATTGGCGGGGCCGGGCTCAACCTGGCTACCGCATGCATTTCTGGGAGCGTCTGGGTTTTTATGCGCCGCGCGCCGGCAAGCGGCCTCTGATCTGGGTGCACGCGGTGTCGGTGGGAGAAACCCGTGCGGCAGAGCCGTTGGTACGCGCACTATGCGCTCGTTTTCCCGGCTATCGTGTTTTGCTGACATGCATGACTCCGACAGGGCGGGAAGCTGGTCAGCAGGTCTTCGGGCGGCGAGTGCTGCAAGCCTATCTGCCCTACGATTACCCCGGTGCGGTCGAGCGTTTCATCGATCATTTCAGGCCCCGCCTGGGTATTCTGATGGAAACCGAGATCTGGCCCAATCTGTTGGCAACCTGCCACCAGCGTGGTCTGGCGGTCTATTTGGCAAATGCCCGGCTTTCGGCGCATTCGGCCGCCGGCTACAGCCGTTTCGGAGGGCTGTCCCGGCCCGCCTTTCAGGCCCTGGCGGGCGCGGCGGCGCAAACTGCGGCCGACGCAGATCGCCTTCGCGAGGCGGGCGTGACGCGGGTGACCGTATGCGGCAATCTGAAATTCGATGTCAGCCTGCCAGCCGACAAGCAGGCGATCGGTGCACAGTGGCGTGATGTCATCGGCGATCGGCTGGTCTGGTTGGCCGCGAGCACGCGCGAAGGCGAGGAAGAAATGATTCTCGACGCCTGGCAGGCGGTCGGTGGCGATGCCCTACTGGTGATTGTGCCGCGTCATCCCCAGCGCTTCAATGTGGTGGCGCAAGCGATTCTGCGGCGCGGACAACGCCCACTGCGTCGCAGCGAGGGAATGCCCGGTGCCAAAACACGCATCTGGCTCGGCGACAGCATGGGCGAGATGGTGGCGTACTACACGTTGGCGGATGTGGCTTTTATCGGCGGCAGCCTGTTGCCGCTTGGCGGACAGAACCTGATCGAGGCGGCGGCCTGCGGTTGCCCCGTATTGGTGGGGCCGCACACCTTCAACTTTGCGCAGGCGACGGAGGATGCCTTGGCGGTGGGGGCGGCACGCCGGGTGACGTCAGCCGAGACGCTCGCCGCAGAAGTGCGGGAGTTGCAGGCCGATGCCGGCGCACGCAGTGCCATGCGCGAAGCGGCGCTTGGTTTCGCCGCCACGCATCGCGGCGCGACGGCGAGAACGCTCGATTTTATTGCGCCGCCGCTGGATCCAGCAGAGCGTTGATGGTGGTCACGTCGTCGTCGCCCAGCGCACCGATAGCCGCTTTCAATCTGAGTTGCGCCATCAGGGTCTCGTAACGCGCTTTTGCGAGGTCGCGTCGGGTGCTGTATACCTGCTGTTCGGCATTCAACACGTCAATATTGATGCGAACCCCGACCTCATAGCCCAGCTTGTTTGATTCCAGCGCCAGTTTCGACGACGCCAGGCCAGCTTCCAGTGCCTTGACCTGAGCCAACCCGTTGACGACACCCAGATAGTTTTGACGGGCGGCGAGTGCCGCCGCGCGCTTGGCCGCTTCGAGCCCCGATTCGGCGGCGCGACGGTTGGCTACGGCTTCGCGGTCGCGGGAGAGGACGGCGCCGCCCTGGAAGAGGGGGATGACAACCTGCACGCCGACATTCTTTAGTTCGTTGTCGGCGAGGACACCGCTGGTCGCCAGCGAGCGCTGTTTACCCTGGTTGGCGACGATGTCGACGGTCGGAAAATGGCCGGCCCGCTGACGCTGTACTTCCTTGTCGGCGATCTCCGCGGCGGCTTGCTGGATTTGCACGCTGATGGCGTCCTTTTCAGCGGAATCGACCCATTGTTGCATGCTGGCAGGTTTGGGCGGTTGCAAGCTGACATCGGCTCGCGCTGGCGCGAGCAGCCCCGGTTCCTTGCCGATAATGGCCTGGAGCGACCGCCGCTTGACCTCGAGTTCGCTCTCGCCGGCGATCTCCTGCGCTTGCGCCAGATCGTAGCGGGCCTGCGCTTCGTGCGTGTCGGTAATGGTGGAGGTGCCTACCTCGAAATTTTTCTTGGCTTGTTCCAGTTGTTGGGCGATAGCCGCCTTGTTGGCCTGTACCGCCTTGACGTTTTCCTGAGCCGTCAGCAGGTCAAAGTAGGCCTGGGCGGTACGCAGGATCAGATCCTGCCGGGCTTGCACGAAGCTGGCCTCGGCCTGCGCCGCCTGAAGTTTGCCCTGGCCGTAGGCTGCCCAGTTTTGCCAGCGGAACAGTGGCTGGGTCAGGGTGACGTTATAGGCGTGCGTGTTGAACTTCTGGTTGGGAATGACCGCGACGGCGCCAGTCTTGACCTCGGTTTCGTTCCACAGCGTGTTGCCGCTGACACTGAGATTGGGCAGCAGGCCAGCGAGGCCCTGCGCGCTTTTCTCGACGCCGGCATCGCGGGTGGCGAGTGCGGCGGCGAAGGTGGGGTCGTTTTCCTGCGCGGCCCGAAAGGTTTGCAGCAGGTCGGCTGCCGTGGCGGAGCCGGTAGCAAAGGACAGGGCGAGTAGCCAGGCGATTTTCTTCATGTTCGTCTCAATAACGCGGCATGGCCGGGTCGATGTCGGCAGCCCAGGCATGGATGCCGCCGGTCAGGTTGTGTACGGCGGCAAAGCCGCGATTTTCCAGAAAAACCGCCGACTGAAAACTGCGCGCGCCATGATGACAGATCACCACCACGTCGCGCTCGGGCGACAGTTCGTCGAGGCGAAGAGGCAGCGCGGCCATCGGAATGTGTTGACTACGCTCGAGATGACAACGTTCAAATTCCCAGGCTTCGCGCACATCCAGCAATTGCGGCGCGGGCGCGTCCGAGTCGCGCAGCCAGGCGTCGAGTTCGCGTGGGGTGAGGTGGCGCATGCGATCAGAAGCGGAAACGCGAAGCCGCGGCGAAGCCTTGCAGCGGCGGCACGACGGTCTCGAAGAGTTGCACGGTGTCGTAGGCGCCGGGTGCCGTGCAGGTCACCAGTTGTGCCGTCATCGCCGGGGCTTCGCCGACGATGGCGGCCAGGCGCCCGCCGACGGCCAACTGGGCCTGAATCTCGGATGGAATCTGGCTGACCGCGCCGGACAGGACGATCAGGTCATAGGGCGCATTCTGGACCCAGCCACGCGCGCCGTCGCCGGTTTCGACACGCACGTTGGCGCAGCCGGAGGCGGCGAGATTCTGCCGGGCCAGTTCGGCCAGTTCGGGGTCGATTTCGATGCTGACCACGAAGCTGGCGCGTGCCGCCAGCAAGGCCGTCATGTAGCCGGAACCGGTGCCGATTTCGAGCGCCTTGTCGGTCTTCTTGGGGGCCAGTTCCTGAAGCAGCTTGGCTTCGATTTTCGGCGCCAGCATCACCTGGCCGTGTCCGATCGGGATTTCCATGTCGGCGAATGCCAGCGCGGCACAAGCCGGCGGCGTGAAGTTCTCGCGTTTGACCACGAAAAGCAGATCCAGCACCTGTGGGTCGAGAACTTCCCACGGGCGGATTTGTTGTTCGATCATGTTGAAGCGGGCTTGTTCGACGTTCATAGTGACTCCAGGGTAAATATCAGTATCCGCTAATATTTAGGTTGGGGCAAGCCCAGATTATAGCCGCTCGCCCGCGATTTGGCGGAGCGAGCGCGAGGCTGAAGCGTCAGCGGCTTTCCTTGATCAGGCGGTCGCCGGAGGACTGGATCGGGCGGGCGTTGTTGCGGTAAAGCCGCCCGAAGATTGCGTACTGGTCGGCCGACAGGCTGATCGGCTGTTTCATTACTAGCCACAGCACGCCTTCGGTACAAGGTGGCGTGGTCAGCGACCCCATGTAGGCGTAGTAGTCGCGTTTTGCCGGCAGAAAGGTGTTGAGATCAAGGGTGGCGCTGGTCGAGGTGACTGGCGTGTCCCTTTCGAGTGGCAAGTGATTCCACAGGGTCTGGATGATGGGGTTTTCGCTGCCGCGATCCATCAGTACCGCCACGACCGCGAGCTTGCCGTCATCGGATTTGTGCACCAGATGGGCAACCATGTCGAAACGCTTGCCATTGACTGTTTCTTCGGAAGGCCGATGGAAGTGGAACTGCTGCAATTCGTAGGTCTTGCCGCCCAGCGAGAGACTGCCGCCACCGACCACGACCTGTATGGTGTGACCGTTATCGACAATGCGGAACGGCGACGGGGCGTAATCGAATTTGATGGCTTCGAGATCGACGCGAATACCGTCGCGGATATCGATGGGCGACTGGCGATTGCCCGCCGCGCAAGCGATATTGCGGCTGTCGAGTCGATGCCAGTTCTGTGGTCCGCCTTCGCCTTCGTAGGACCAGTGCATGTGCGCGTGCGCAGTGGCGGCCTCGTGTGCCGGCTCCGCTTTGCGCGCCGGGCGGTGGGCGACGGCATGGCGCGGCGCAGGGGTGGCTGCCGGGGCGGGCGCCGGTTTTTGTGCGATAGGCGCCGGGGGTGTGGCCGGTTTGCTGGCCGGCGCGGTGGGTGCATGTTCGCTTTCGGCCGTCTTGATCGCGCGGGCGGGGCCGGCCTTGGCCAATTCCTTCTGAACGAGCGCCTCGTTCGCCGCCTTGAGCTTGTCGGCGGCGTCGTTGGCACGGTGGGCAATTTCGCCGGCGGGCGCCTTGTTGTCGGTGGGACGGCAGACTTCGCGCAACACCTTGTCGTCAAGGGTGCCGCTGCGTACAGGCAATACGCCGCTGTTCAGTTCTTCTTCACGCAGGAGTTCACTATCGCTCTTGCGATAGCTTCGCTTCAGCGTGGTCGCATTGCGGCCGGTACAGTCGTAACGCGTCAGTGCCTCGATCACCCGGTAGTTGCTGCCGGTGCGGATATCGGTCAGTTCCTTGTCGAGCGTGACACGCCCGAGGGCGACGACCTTGCCCCCTTCTTCCCGCTTTAGGCTGGCGCGATCGACCTCGATGCGCTTGCCCGGCTCGGCGGAAATCAACTGCCAGGTCGGCGCGCACAGGGCAATGCCAGGCGACCCGGCGGCAAACGCAAGGGCAAGAACGGCAATGGGCGAACGCATGGCAGAACTCCTTGTTGTTATGGGCGTGCACTCGGGGTGTCCGTCATTATCCGACGCGAATGCGCAAATTGCGAACAGGCCCCATCTCTATTTCGGAACAATTGGGCGATTCTTGAGGTTTCTTGCCTTTTCTTCGTCTTTCCAGTAACTTGCGTTCCTTCGTTAGGGGTGCCGCGCCGCCGGGTTGCGCGGCTGAGAGAGTCCCTCCGAACCTGGTCGGGTCATACCGACGTAGGGAAACGAGCGTTGCCGAACTTTCGTTCCTCCTTGCGCGTCCACTTCCGACCGCCGCCTGCCGCAAGGAGCATCATGAACGCCAAAGATCAATTCGTCGCCGCCCAGGCCCATGTGGACCACGCGGCTGTGCAACCGTTTCCACACTCGCGCAAGATCTACGTCGCCGGCTCGCGTCCGGACATCCGTGTGCCGATGCGCGAGATCGCGCAAGCGACGACGCCCACCGCGTTTGGCGGCGAGACCAATCCACCGCTGACGGTGTATGACTGCTCCGGTCCCTACACCGACCCCGATGCCCGTATCGACATCCGTCAGGGTCTGCCTGCGTTGCGTGCCGACTGGATCGCCGAGCGGAACGATACCGAGACGCTGGAGGGCCAGTCTTCCACCTACGCCCGGCAGCGCGAGGCCGACGGCGAGCTTGCGGCGATGCGCTTCGGTCTGGCGAGAAATCCGCGCCGCGCCAAGCCCGGGATGAACGTGACGCAAATGCATTATGCGAAGCAGGGCATCGTCACGCCCGAGATGGAGTACGTCGCCATCCGCGAAAATCTGCGTCGGCGCGAGTTTCTCGGTCAGCTGAGCGCCAGTGGCCCGCAGGGCGAGAAAATGGCCAGACTGCTGGGCCGCCAGCATCCGGGCCAGCATTTCGGCGCGTCCATTCCCGAAGAGATCACCCCCGAGTATGTGCGCGACGAAATCGCCCGCGGTCGCGCCATCATCCCCAACAACATCAACCACCCGGAATCGGAGCCGATGATCATCGGCCGCAATTTCCTGACCAAGATCAACTGCAATATCGGCAACTCGCCGGTGGTCAGTTCGATTCAGGAAGAGGTCGACAAGATGACCTGGGCCATCCGCTGGGGGGGCGACACGGTCATGGATCTGTCCACCGGCAAGCACATCCACGAGACCCGCGAATGGATCGTCCGCAACAGCCCGGTGCCGATCGGCACGGTGCCGATATACCAGGCGCTGGAAAAAGTGAATGGCAAGGCTGAAGACCTGACCTGGGAACTGTTCCGCGACACGCTGATCGAGCAAGCAGAACAGGGTGTCGACTATTTCACCATCCACGCTGGCGTGCTGCTGCGCTATGTGCCGATGACCGCCTCGCGCATGACCGGCATCGTTTCGCGCGGCGGCTCCATTCTTGCCAAATGGTGCCTGGCGCACCACAAGGAAAATTTCCTCTATACCCACTTCGAGGAAATCTGCGAAATCATGAAGGCCTACGACGTCGCCTTCTCGCTCGGAGATGGCCTGCGCCCCGGTTCCATCTACGATGCCAATGACGAAGCGCAGCTGGCCGAACTGAAAACGCTGGGCGAACTCACCGATATCGCGTGGAAGCACGATTGCCAGGTCATGATCGAAGGCCCGGGCCATGTGCCGCTGCACATGATCAAGGAAAACATGGAACTGCAACTGGAATGGTGCAAGGAAGCGCCGTTCTATACGCTCGGCCCGCTGGTTACCGACATTTCGCCGGGCTATGACCATCTCTCCAGCGCCATCGGCGCGGCGATGATCGGTTGGTACGGCACGGCCATGCTTTGCTATGTGACGCCCAAGGAACACTTGGGGCTGCCGGACAAGGACGACGTCAAGGCCGGCATCATCGCCTACAAGATCGCGGCGCACGCCGCCGACCTGGCTAAGGGCCACCCCGGCGCGCAAATTCGCGACAACGCGTTGTCCAAGGCACGCTTCGAATTCCGTTGGGACGACCAGTTCGCGCTCTCGCTCGATCCGGATACCGCCAAGAGTTTCCACGACGAAACCCTGCCCGCCGAAGGTGCCAAGGTAGCGCATTTCTGTTCGATGTGCGGGCCACACTTTTGCTCGATGAAAATCACGCAGGACGTCCGCGATTTTGCCGCACAACAGGGCGTTGCCGAGAGCGAGGCGCTGGAAAAAGGCATGGAGGCCAAGGCCGTGGAATTCGTCAAGGCGGGTGCCGAGGTTTATCGCAAGGTCTGATGGCGCCATGGATGCCGACATCTTTAACGCTGAAAGCGATGCCGACCTGATCGATTGTTTTCCGGTCTTTCAGGCGCTGCGTCCGCATCTGGCGGAGGCCGATTTCGCGCCGCGGGTGCGCCGCCAAGCGGCGCAAGGCTACCGTATTCTGGCGCTGCGCCGGGAGGGTGTCGTCCGCAGTGTGGCCGGCTATCGCCTGGCCGAATTCCTCGCCTGGGGCAAGATTCTCTACATCGACGATCTGGCGACCTTGCCCGGCCATACTGGTTGCGGTTACGCCGGTGCCTTGCTGGATCATTTGATCGCGTTTGCACGGGCAGCGGGTTGTCACGCGGTGCATCTGGACTCCGGCTACGCGCGGCAGGCGGCGCATCGACTGTACCTGAACAAGGGATTCAGACTCGCCTCTCATCATTTCTCGCGGGATTTCCAGCCGGATGCCTGATTCCGCGCAAACCCTCGAACTGCTGGCGCCCGCCAAGACCGCCGACATCGGCCGCGAAGCCATTCTGCACGGCGCCGACGCGGTCTACATCGGCGCGCCAGCCTTCGGGGCGCGGGCGGGCGCGACCAATCCGGTGAACGATATCGCCGCGCTGGTGGAATTCGCACATCGTTACCATGCCCGTATCTACGCCACGATCAATACCATCCTGCACGACAGCGAGCTGGAACCGGCGCGTGCGCTGATCTGGCAGCTCTATGACGCGGGGGTGGACGCGCTGATTGTGCAGGATATGGGCCTGCTCGAACTCGATCTGCCGCCGATCGACCTGCACGCCTCGACCCAGTGCGATATTCGCAGCGTCGACAAAGCGGCATTTCTGGCCGACGTCGGGTTTTCGCAACTGGTGCTGGCGCGCGAGCTGAGTCTCGTCGACATCCGCGCGATTCATGCGGCGACCGACGCGACGCTGGAATTCTTCATCCACGGCGCCTTGTGCGTGGCCTTTTCGGGCCAGTGCTACATCAGCCACGCCCACACCGGGCGTAGCGCCAATCGCGGCGACTGCTCGCAGGCCTGCCGCCTGCCCTATACGCTAACCGACGCTCAAGGCGGGGTCGTGGCTTTTGAAAAGCATCTGCTCTCGCTGAAGGACAACAACCAGAGCGCCAATCTCGGCGCGCTGATCGAGGCCGGCATCCGTTCTTTCAAGATCGAGGGACGATACAAGGAAGCGCCTTACGTCAAGAACATCGCCGGTCACTACCGGCGCCTGCTCGACCAGTTCATGGCGGCGCATCCGGGCTATGCCCCTGCTTCGTCCGGGCGCACGACGCTGTTGTTTACGCCTGATCCGGACAAAACCTTTCATCGCGGGGCGACCGATTATTTTGTGCAGGCCCGTCAGCCCGATATCGGCGCATTCGATTCGCCTGCTTTCGTCGGCCTGCCCATCGGCACGGTGACCCGTATCGGGCCCGACTGGTTCGAAATGGAAACGAGCGAAGACCTGCACAACGGCGACGGGCTCAACTACGCCCACAAGCGCGAAACCATCGGCGTGCCGGTCAACGTGGCGACCCGTCAGGGCGCCGTCTGGCGCATCGAACCGAACGTGGCGATCGGCCAACTGCCGGGATTCCTGCCGGGTACGGCGATCAATCGCAATGGCGACCATGCCTGGGAGCAGGCCTTGCAGCGGCCCTCCGCCGAACGCCAGATCGGTGTTCGCCTGCATCTCGCCGGTGGAGCCGAGGCGTTGACACTGACGCTGACCGACGAGGATGGCGTCGTCGCGGGCGCCTCACTGGCGATGGCCGGCGAATCGGCGCGGCAGCCGGCGCAGGCCCGCGACAAATTGCGCGAGCACATTGCCAAGCTGGGCGGCACCCTGTTCCGGGCCGATGCCGTCGAGGTTGATCTGGACACAGTGCCGTTCGTGCCGGCCAGCCAGATCAACGCATTGCGCCGCGAAGCCGTCGCGGCGCTCGACGCGGCGCGCACGTCGCGGCGCTCGACGCGGCGCGTCTGGCCGCGCATCGGCGGCTGCCGCGCAAGCCGGCCGTCGAACCGCCCGTGCCCTATCCGGAGGCGACGCTCTCCTATCTGGCCAACGTCTACAACGAGGCCGCCCGGCGCTTCTATACGCGGCACGGCGTGCAACTGATCGCTGCGGCGTATGAGGCGCACGAAGAAGCAGGCGAAGTTTCGCTGATGATCACCAAGCACTGCCTGCGCTTCTCGTACCAGCTTTGCCCCAAACAGGCCAAAGGCGTGACCGGCGTACAGGGGCAGGTGCGCGCCGAACCGATGACTTTGGTCTCGGGCAAGGAACGCTATACGCTGACCTTCGATTGCCGCGCCTGCGAGATGCATGTCGTCGGCCGGATCAGGAAGGCGATCCTGCAATCGCCGCCGCCTTCGGTGGTGCCGCTCATCTTTCACCGGCAACGTCCGGCGAACGCTTGTGGCGATTGAGCGCCATGCCTGTCGCCCGGGCTGCGCCGCCTGCTGCATCGCGCCGTCGATTTCCAGCCTGAACAAGCCGGCGGGCGAGGTGTGCCGTCATCTTGACGATGACCGCCTGTGCCGGCTCTTCGGGCGTCCGGAACGGCCTGCCTGCTGCGCGGGCTTGCAAGCCTCGCCGGAAATGTGCGGCGACACCCGCGAGCAGGCGCTGGCCTACTTGAGCGTCCTGGAAGTGGCGACTCGGCCCTGAAGGCCGGGGAGTTTTCAGCGACGATCGCCGTAGTGAGGATTACCGTGCCGGCCGCCATCCGGTTGCCAATGGCCGCCGGATTGTCGCCAGCTGCGCCCGTCGTGTTCCCAGCGGTGTGGCACCCACATATAGCCGGGGCGCGGCGCTTCCCAGCGACCGGGCACCCAGACGTGGCCGCGACCGTTCCAGTTCCAGAAGCCGTTGATCCAGATTTGTCCGACCACGGGTGGAGCGCCGTAGTATTCAACGCGGGGGGCGGGCGGTGCCACCATCACCGGATCGCTGTAATAGCCACCACCATACGGCGGCACGGGCGCGACGACGCAGGCAGACAGCATCAGGGCGAGGACGCCGATCGCGAGACTGGCAACTCGGGTTTTCATGGTAATTCTCCTGATTGAGGGGATGTTCCATTAACGAGTGATTCTCGTGACGATTGACAACGTGGAGCCGGATTTACGAATTGTTTCAACCATGACCGATGTGTACCCGAAATGCCGGATGACCAAAGAAAAAGCCCCGCCTCGGCGGGGCCAAAAAAGTGTCCGGTCAAACCAAACACTTGGGGGGAAAGGGTTGGTCAGTGTGATGAAGCCGTGGCAGCACCTACACCCGACTCGGAACGAATCTGCTGTGCCGGGTAGGCGGCGCGCTCTTTTTCGGCCTGGGCGCTGCGATCCAGAATCGACACCAGCCAGATTACGAAGAAGGCGGACGACATCGAGAAAATAGCGGGCGAGTTATACGGGAACCAGGCAGAACCCTTCGGGTTTTGCAGCACCACTTCCCACACGTTGGCCGAACCGATGGTCAGCACCACGGCCATGATCAGACCGGTGAAGCCGCCGGCGACCGCGCCCTTGGTCGTGCAGTTCTTCCACAGGACCGACATGAACAGCACCGGGAAGTTGGCCGAGCAGGCGATGGCGAAGGCCAGCATCACCATGTAGGCGACGTTTTCCTTCTCGAAAGCAATGCCCAGCACGATGGCCACCACACCCAGCGCCAGCGTGGTTATCTTGGAGACGCGCAGTTCGTCGGCGGACGAGGCCTGGCCCTTCTTGAACACGGTGGCGTAGAGGTCGTGCGACACGGCGGAGGCACCCGAGAGCGTCAGACCCGCGACCACGGCGAGGATGGTGGCAAAGGCCACGGCCGAGATGAAGCCGAGGAAGATATTGCCGCCGACCGCATTGGCGAGGTGGATGGCCGCCATGTTGCCGCCGCCCTTCAGCGCGCCCTTGGCGTCGAGGAACTCGGGGTTGGTGCCGACCATCACGATGGCGCCGAAGCCGATGATGAAGGTGAGGATGTAGAAGTAGCCGATCCAGGTTGTCGCCCAAGCCACCGACTTGCGCGCTTCTTTGGCGTTCGGCACGGTGAAGAAGCGCATCAGGATGTGCGGCAGGCCGGCGGTACCGAACATCAGCGCCATACCCACCGAAATCGCCGAAACCGGGTCCTTGATCAGGCCGCCGGGGGCCATGATCTTGTCGTGGCTCTTGTGCACTTCGACTGCCTTGGTGAACAGCGCTTCCGGCGAGAAACCGAACTGGTACAGCACCGCGACCGCCATAAACGTCGCACCGCAGAGCAGCATCACCGCCTTGATGATCTGCACCCAGGTCGTCGCGGTCATGCCGCCGAACAGCACATAGGCCATCATCAACACGCCGACAATCACGACCGCGTAGGTGTATTCAAGGCCGAAGAGCAGTTTGATGAGCTGACCGGCGCCGACCATCTGGGCGATCATGTAGAAGGCAACCACAACCAGCGAGCCGGTGGCGGCAAAGGTGCGGATCGGTGTTTGCGAGAAGCGGTAGGCCGCCACGTCGGCAAAGGTGAACTTGCCGAGGTTGCGCAGGCGTTCCGCCATCAGGAAGGTGATGACGGGCCAGCCGACCAGCCAGCCGATCGAGAAGATCAGGCCGTCAAAGCCGCTGCCGAACACCAGTGCGGAAATACCGAGAAAGGAGGCTGCCGACATGTAGTCGCCGGCAATCGCCAGACCGTTCTGGAAACCGGTGATGCCGCCGCCTGCTGTGTAGAAATCGGCGGCCGACTTGGTCTTGGCCGCCGCCCACTTGGTGATGTACAGCGTGAAGCCGACAAAAGCGGCAAACATCGCGATGGCCGTCCAGTTGGTGGCCTGTTGCTGGGCCTGGCCGAGGTCGGCACCGGCCGCCAGCGCGCTGCCCGAGGCGAGCGCCAGCAGAAGCAGGGATACGAGCGATTTCATTGCCGGCCCTCCTTCACGATGGCGTCCATTTCTGCGTCGAATTCCGAGTTGGCGCGACGCACGTAGATCCAGGTCACCAAAATGGTGAACACGATCACGCCGACGCCCAGCGGTACACCGACCGAAGTCGTCATGCCGGCGCCCAGCTTGGTGGCAAGAAATTCGCGGTTGAAGGCGATCAGCAGAATGTAGCCGTAGTAGCAGATCATCACCAGCGCGATCATCACGAACGCATAGGCGTTGCGTTTTTTCACGAGTTGCAGGAATTTCGGATTCAACTGAATCCGATCCCGGACGATTTCACTCATGTTTTTGTCTCCTTGGGTGTGGTGTTTATAGGAATACCGTATTGTGCAAACAAGGCTATGCCTGTTGGCTTACGCCTAACTTACTGATCCAAAGAAATGTTTGAGGTGTCGGAACGCCGCCGAGAAGAGCAGAAACAAACCACCGGCCAAGTGTGGCGCTAGTCGAAATAGGTGCGCGCGGCTTCGTAGCGCGGTTGAAAATACCGGCTATCAAGCCGGTCGATGCGCACTTTGCCTTTGCTGCCCGGTGCGTGCACAAAGCGCATGTCGCCAATATAGATGCCGACGTGCGAAAAGGGCTGGTTGCGAGTGTTGAAGAAGACCAGGTCACCGGGACGCAGCGCATCGCGTTCAATCGGGCGTCCGCTGCGCGCCAAATCGGCTGCGCTGCCGCTCAGGCGCATACCGGCCGCCTGACCATAGACATAGGACACCATCCCGCTGCAATCGAGTCCGGCCTGCGGGTGCTTGCCGCCGAACTGGTAGCCGGTTTCCATCAACCCAAGCGCGAACAGCGTAACCTCCTGTCCGCGTGGGCTGGCGGAGACCGGGGGCGGCGCGCTATAGTCGGCGGAACTGCCGTGCCGTGCCGGGCTGCCGCAGCCAGCCAGCCCAAGCGCCAGTGTGACGAGCAGGCATTGCCAAATGAGAAAGCGCGGGGGCGTGGAGCGGCGCGATGCGGAGTGGAGCGTCATCATCTGCTGGGGTGATTTCTCCGGAATTTGATGTAACGTAATATTTTTCAAGGAATTTTTCAAGATCATGAATCTTTCCGATCCCGGTTTGTTGCCATTCGGCTGTTTGATTGGCGGCGAATGGATGGCGGCCGCCGATGGCGGGCGATTTGCGGTGCATAACCCGGCCACCGGCCAGCTTCTGGCCGAGGTTACGGCTGGCGGAAATGCCGAGGCCCGCCTTGCGATCGCCGCGGCAGCGGCCGCCGGGCCGGGCTGGCGCGGGACGACGGCGCGCGAGCGTGGCCGGCTGCTCCAGCGCTGGTATGCGCTGATCAGCGAGCACGCCGACGACCTTGCGCAACTGGTCACTGCCGAGTGCGGCAAGCCGCTTGCCGAAGCGCGTACCGAGGTACTCTACGGCGCCTCTTTTGTCGAGTGGTTTGGCGAGGAAGGCAAACGGACCTATGGCGAAACGATTCCCTCGCCGGTCGCCGACAAGCGGCTGGTGGTGATCAAACAGCCGGTCGGCGTTTGCGCCGCCATCACGCCGTGGAATTTTCCGGTCGCCATGGTCACGCGCAAAGTGGCGCCCGCGCTGGCGGCAGGTTGCACGGTCGTGCTCAAGCCCGCCGAGCAGACGCCGCTATCCGCCCTGGCGCTGGGTGTCCTGGCGCAGCGCGCCGGCTTGCCGGCGGGCGTGTTCAATATTGTCACGGCAGATGCGGATGCCGCGCTCTCCATCGGCGCCGAACTGTGTGCCGATCCGACCGTTCGCAAGCTCTCCTTTACGGGTTCCACCGAGGTCGGTCGTCGCCTGATGGCGCAATGTGCGCCGACGCTGAAAAAGCTCTCGCTGGAGTTGGGCGGTAACGCCCCGTTCATCGTTTTCGATGATGCAGATCTTGACGCAGCGGTCGAAGGTGCGGTCGCCGCCAAGTATCGCAATACCGGCCAGACGTGCGTTTGCGCCAATCGTCTGTTGGTGCACGCCGCCGTCTATGAGCGTTTCGCGGAACGGCTGGCGGCACGAGTTGCCGCGCTGGCGGTTGGCAACGGCGCCGACCCGGGCATCGTGCAGGGGCCGCTGATCGATGGTGCAGCCTTGCAGAAAGTGGAAAGCCACGTGGCCGACGCGCTCGCCCACGGCGCCAGGCTGCTCTGCGGTGGCAAGCGCCACGCTCTGGGCGGCCATTTCTACGAGCCCACCGTACTGGCCGACGTGACGCCTGCCATGCGCGTGGCACGCGAGGAAACTTTCGGGCCGCTCGCGCCGCTCTTCCGGTTTTTCGACGAAGCCGAGGCGGTGGTGATGGCCAACGACACGGAATATGGCCTGGCCGCCTATTTCTACTCGCGCGATGTGGCCCGCTGCCTGCGTGTGGTGGAGGCGCTGGAATATGGCATGGTCGGGGTCAACACCGGTGCCATTTCCAACGAGGCGGCGCCGTTTGGTGGCGTCAAGCAATCCGGCCTGGGGCGGGAAGGCTCGCGCTACGGCATCGAGGAGTACCTCGAAGTGAAGTATCTCTGCTTCGACACCCGTTGACACCCACGCGCAGTTCGATCGGCGTGAATCTGGTTGGGGGGCGATCCGGTGCGCCCCGCTTTCATGGCACTAGAGGGATGCCGCACGGAAGGTATCGCATTGGCGCGGGTCGGCGTTTTCAAAGCCGCGCTTGAACCAGCGCACGCGTTGCTCAGAGGAGCCGTGGGTGAAGGTCTCCGGCACCACGACGCCACGGGCCTGTTTTTGCAGACGGTCGTCGCCGATCGCCGAGGCGGCCACCAGCGCCTGTTCCATTTCGCCCGGTTCGAGAATGCCCTTGGCGGCGTCGGTTCGTTTGGCCCAGACGCCGGCGTAGCAATCGGCCTGCAATTCAAGGCGCACTGACAGGGCGTTGGCCTCGGCCGGCCCATGCGCGCGTTGGCGTGCGTTCTGCACTTGTTGCGAAGTACCGAGCAAGTTCTGCACGTGATGGCCGATCTCGTGCGCGACCACATACGCTTGCGCGAACTCGCCGGGCGCGTGAAAGCGGTTGCGCAACTCGCGGTAGAAGGCGAGGTCGATATACACCTTCTGGTCGGCCGGGCAGTAGAAGGGGCCGGTCGCCGTCTGACCCTGTCCGCACGCCGTCGCTGTGTTGCCGGTAAATAGCACCAGCGTGGGATCGACGTATTGCTTGCCGGAAGCCTTGAATATCTGGCGCCAGGTATCTTCGGTTTCGCCCAGCACCTTGCGGACGAAACGGGTCTCGGCGTCGTCGGCCGGCGGGTGCCGTGGAGCCGGCGCAGAAACCGGCGTTCCGCCTCCGCCGATCAGACCCAGCACCATCTGTGGGTCCACCCTGAAAAAGTAGCTGGCTGCGACTGCCACCAGAATGGCGCCGATACCGACGCCGCGCCTGCCAATCGGCAGTCCGCCACTGCCGCCATCGCCGCGGCGGTCCTCGACATTGTCGCTCTCGCGCGAATTTTCCAGACGCATGATTTTCTCCGAGGTCGTCCCCAATGTCCTACATGATAGGAGACGCCTGTCGCAATCCCAAGCGAATGCGGGTCACGCGAGTGTACTTCTTGTGTCGGGCAACTATACCCCGTTGGCCTGCAGCCAGGATTGCAGGGCTTTCCAGCCCGCTTCTGCCGGTTCCTTGCGATAGCTCGGCCGATAATCGGCATGGAAGGCGTGAGGTGCGTCGTCATATACAACGATCCGCGACGAGCGGCTGGCGGCATTGTCGGTTGCCTGTAGCGCATCGCGCATCTTTGCAACGGTATCGAGCGGGATGCCCTGATCCTGCCCGCCGTAAAGGCCCAGTACGGGCGCGTACAATTTGCCTGCGATATCGAGGGGATGTCGTGGTGTCAGTTCATTGGGCGTGCCAAGCAGGCGGCCGTACCAGGCGACGCCGGCTTTAAGCTTGGTGTTGTGTGCCGCGTATAACCAGACAATACGCCCGCCCCAGCAAAACCCGGTGATGGCCAGCCGGGCCGGATCGCCGCCGTTCTTTGCCGCCCACGCTTCGCTGGCGTCGAGGTCGGACAAAACCTGTGTGTCGGGCACCTTGGTGACCAGTTGCGACATCAGTTCGGGAATGCTCCCGAACTTGGCCGGATCGCCCTGGCGGGCATAGAGTTCCGGCGCGATGGCGAGATAGCCGAGTTGGGCGAGGCGGCGGCAGACATCCTTGATGTGCTCATGCACGCCGAAGATTTCCTGAACGACGAGCACGGTCGGCAGCTTGTCGCCTTTGAGCGGCTGTGCCCGATAGGCGGGCATTTCGCCATCAGCCACCGGAATCATGACCTCACCGGCGAGCAGGCCGTCGTCCGGCGTCTTGATGGCGGTCTGCGCCGTCACCGGCTGCACAGCGAGGGCAAAACCCGCGCCCAGACTGGTTTTGAGAAATCCGCGGCGGGAAAATGCCTGCGCCGGGACGAGGCTCGCAAAATCGCTGGCTTCATTCATGATCTGACTTCTTGATCGTAACCGATGCAAGGGCAGACCGGCCGACACCAATATAGTTCAGCGCAAATCTAGTCGGCAGCGATTGACGGGGGGAATGCACTGAACACGAATTGTTTGAGTGCTATTGCCGGGCCATATTTTAGCGAATTGGGGCCGGCGCACGTCAAATTGATTTCGCGTATTGCTCTCAATATGTGCAACGCGCACACCTGAATGTGTGTTCAGGCCCAATAAACCGTAAAGATGTTCCCGTGAAGTCGTCCACTCAGCATGATTGTTTATGACATTGGTGCGATTGAGTGAAATATTTCCTATCGGTATAGTTTTGAACGCTATATTTTCACGTTTCTGTTTCAAGCGACGTGCCCTCATTGGATACGTTATCAACATCACGAAAAGCCCGCACCATAATGGTGCGTTCTGCATGTGGATTGCGCATATATGCCCGGGTTAAGCTGCACTATTAAATACCTCGATCATCTTTCAAGCGATGAATTTGGTTTCTGGAGGAGCTTCTACTCGGAAAATGTTTCGCCCGATCCGTTCTTGCATCCGACTTTTGCGCTGGCAGCCTGGCAAAGCGGCATCCGCGTCAAAGTTCTGATCGCGAGAAACATGGGGAAAACAGTTGGAATATTCCCGTTCCAACACAAAAATTCCATTGAGCGCTTTCTCGGAATCGGTGAGCGTGTAGGTGGCGAGATGTCGGATCGGATGGATGCGTTGTCTCTTTCTGGCCACAGCGTTCAGATTGATCACCTGCTGAACAACCTGTGTGCACTGCGTATAGATCACAGTCGCAGCATGTTGAGTCAAGATTCGGATCGAATAGGGTATCGCTTTGTTGCAGCGGAGAAATCACTGCAAGACATCGCCTCGGAAAATAGAAGTAGATTTCAAAATTTGGCGAATAGACGAAGAAAATTGCATCGTGAGATCGGTGACGTCACCACCACCACTACCAACACGCCGACGCTATTTGAGATAGATGGAGTGCTCGCGCATAAGCGACGCCAATACATGCGTACAGGGGCTTTGGATGTTTTTGCGTCTGATAAAAACAGGGAGCTTCTCTACGGTATATGGGCGCGCTCAGATGAGAAATATGGTCTTCATCTGACAAAAACAGTTGCTGGCGATCAATGGATCGCGTCCCACCTCGGTCTCCGAGTTGGGCATGTGCTTCATTACTGGTTCCCCGTTTATAATACTAACTATAAGATTTATTCCCCGGGATTGATATTGCTTGAGGATCTTATCAATAAAATCGCCGCTGATGGAATATCGCAAATAGATTATGGCGAGGGCGAGGCGGATTATAAAAGAATTTTCTCCAATGAAAGCTACAAAAATCATAAAAGTTTTGTTTCGCGGAACACGCCGCGGGGGCTGGTGGCAAAGTTTTACGAGGCAGTACAGTGGCGCCGAATGCAGAAGCGGCGGACAAAGGCGAGATCATGAACTCAATTCCGTATAAAAATCGAGTGGCGCTGGTTGTACCGATAGCGCCTGCCGAGGCTTTTCAGAAGATCAGAAAAACCAGAATGCAGGAGTTCAAATCAAGCATCGTGCGCAATTATGAAGCCGCGTTGTCAGCAGCGACGGGCAGGCTACACCTGACGGATTACCATCATACGATCACCAATCACTCAAATCGTGGCGATATAGCGATTGGCGAAGCGTCGCTACAGGCTGTCAATGAGATTTGGCATCATGGCGTGCAGGTCGACATTTATGGCTGGGGCGAGCTATCGGAGGATATTGTAAAGCCGTTCAATGAAAAATACGATGCTATCATCCTGGGGGGGGGAGGGTATGTATTTCTGAACGGCAAAGGCGAGCTGAATCACCGGTCAAGGGATATAAACATATTCGAGCGTCTAAATATGCCGATCATCGCTTACGGTATAGGTCTGAATAGATTGATGTTTGAGGATACCTATGATTTGTCGGATATCAACGCCCTCCCTGCCGAAACAAAAAACTATCTCGAACGTTTTTGCAACCGCGTGGATGTCATGAGCGTACGGGATCGATCCGCTTATCGATTGATGCAGGAATTTTCAACTCGGGAAGTTTTCTTGACAGGTGATCCCGTATTAGTTTATAAACCGCCGCCTGTTAATAAATACAAGCCGGTTTTGCAGGATAACTACGTTGGCGTGAACATGGCTGCACACGGTTGGCGTGCGATTGTTGTGCTCAAGAAGGTTTTGCCGGCACTGGAACATAATCTGCGAATAATTTCAAAAACGGAACATTTAAACTATTTCGTTCATGAAAATATGGAGTATCCAGTCGGAAAATTTCTTTCCAAACGGGGCGTGAAGGTAGATTGGGTTGATGGAACAACAGATTTGATGTTAAAAAAGTATGGAGAATGCAAATTTGTAATCAGCCAAATGCTCCACTCGGCAATCTTTGCATTTAATGCTGGTACGCCGGTCATAAATATTGCATACGACCTCAAATGCACTGCCTTTTTTGAGCTCTTCGGATTGGAGAGATTTTGTATTCCGTGGCGAGCCGCCTCGAAGGAAGTCATTGGACGGTTGATTCGAGATGTTGCGCAGGACAACGTGGCGATTAGAAATGCGATCACCGAAGGCAAGAAAAAGCTATGTTCCGATCGCGATCGCTTCATCGCAAGGTCGAGAAGTACCTTGAACTAGGCTCGTTCGATCAGGTTTCCAGGTTGTTACAGCAATACGATGTCGTACTGCTCCGGCGCGTAGCTGGGCTCGGCCTGGAGCGAGACCGGTTTTTCGATGAAGCCGGAGAGCATGGCCAAACCTTGCGATTCTTCGTCGAGCAGCAAGTCGATCACCGCCGGACACGCCAGCACACGGTATTCGCGTGCGTTGAACTGGCGGGCTTCGCGCATCAGTTCGCGGAAAATGTCGTAGGCGATCGTTCGCGGTGTTTTGACCTCGCCGCGTCCGGTGCAGGTGGGGCAGGGTTCGCACAGTACGTGCGCCAGCGACTCGCGCGTGCGCTTGCGCGTCATTTCGACCAGACCCAGTGCGGTGAAGCCGTTGACAGTGAGACGCGTGTGGTCGCGTTCCAGAGCCTTCTGCAATTCTTCCAGCACCGCCTGGCGGTGCTCGGCGTTTTCCATGTCGATGAAGTCGACGATGATGATGCCGCCGAGGTTGCGCAGGCGCAGTTGCCGGGCAATCGTCTGGGCGGCTTCGAGATTGGTTTTGAACACCGTTTCGTCAAAGTTGCGAACACCGACGAAGCCGCCGGTGTTGACGTCGATGGTCGCCATCGCTTCGGTCTGGTCGAAGATCAGGTAGCCGCCGGATTTGAGGTCGACGCGGCGGGAAAGCGCTTTCTCGATTTCGTCCTCGACACCGTGCAGGTCGAAGAGCGGCCGTTCGCCGTCGTAATGCTCGATCAACCCGGCGACGGCGGGTGTGTATTCGCTGGCGAACGTCTGAAGCTTTTGCAGGGTTTCGCGGGAGTCGACGACGATGCGCGTGGTTTCCGGATGCACGAAATCGCGCAGTACGCGCTCGGCGAGCATCAGTTCGCGGTAAATCCAGGTGGGTGGCGCCGAGGTCTGTGCCTTGGCCAGTATGTCGCGCCAGATCTTGCGCAGGTAGGCGATATCGGCTGCAAATTCCGTGTCGCAGGCTTGCTCGGCAATGGTGCGGACGATATAACCGCCGGATTCATCGGCGGGAATCAGCGATTCGAGGCGGATGCGCAGGGCTTCGCGGTCAACCTCGTCGCCGATGCGCTGTGAAATGCCGATGTGCTTTTCCTGAGGCAGATAGACGAGCATACGCCCGGCGATGGAGACCTGCGTTGATAACCGGGCACCCTTGCTGCCGATGGGGTCCTTGATGACCTGAACAATGATGCTCTGGCCTTCTGTCAGCACCTTTTCAATCGGCTTGTCGCCGCCGGCATCGCGGGCTTGACGGACATCGGCGATATGGAGGAAGGCGGTACGGTCGAGGCCGATATCTACAAACGCCGATTGCATGCCGGGCAGGATGCGGCAGATGCGCCCGAGGTAAACATTGCCGACGTAGCCGCGACCGGCGGTGCGCTCGATGTGCAGTTCCTGCACCACGCCTTGGGCCATGACGGCAACGCGCGTTTCCTGCGGCGTGAAGTTGATGAGAATGTCTTCGCTCAAGGGGAGCCTGCGGAGAAAGGTAAAATAGGGATGGATTCATTCTAACCGAAGCCCATGCCGAAACCTGAACTCCTCGCGCCCGCCGGCTCGCTGGCCATGCTGCGCACCGCCTTTGCGTTTGGCGCCGACGCTGTCTATGCCGGGCAGCCGCGCTACAGTCTGCGCGTCCGCAACAATGAATTCGGCGGTCTCGAAACCCTGGCGACAGGCTTGGCCGAGGCGCGGGCGGCTAGCAAGGCCTTCTATGTGGTCAGCAACATTTTCCCGCGCAATGCCAAGCTCCAGACTTATCTGGCCGACATGGCGCCCGTGGTGGCCTTGCAGCCGGACGCCCTGATCATGTCCGACCCCGGCCTGATCGACATGGTGCGCGAAACCTGGCCAGAGCAGGCGATCCATCTCTCGGTGCAGGCCAACACCGTCAATTGGGCGGCGGTGCGTTTCTGGCAAAAGCTGGGCGTGCGTCGCATCATCCTGTCGCGCGAGTTGTCGCTCGATGAAATCACCGAAATTCGCCAACGTTGCCCCGACATCGAACTGGAAGTCTTTGTGCACGGCGCCCTCTGCATCGCCTATTCGGGCCGCTGCCTGCTATCCGGCTATTTCAACCATCGCGATCCTAATCAGGGCGCCTGCACCAATGCCTGTCGCTGGGAATACACGGTGATCGAAGAGAAGGACCGCCCCGGCGAGCAGATGCCCATCGAGGAGGACGAACATGGCACTTATGTGCTCAATTCACGCGATCTGCGCGCCATCGAGCATGTGCAGCGCCTGGTCGAGATCGGCGTCGATTCGCTGAAAATCGAAGGGCGCACCAAGAGTCCCTACTACGCCGCGCGGGCCTGCCAGAGCTACCGGCAGGCCATTGACGACGCTCTCGCCGGGCGGCCGCTCGATCCGCGCCTGCTGGCCGATCTGGAGGGGTTGGCCAATCGCGGCTATACCGATGGTTTTTACCAGCGCCACCATGATGCCGACTACCAGAATTATCTGAAGGGGCATTCCGAATCCGAGCGCAGCCGCTATGTCGGCGACGCCGAACGGTTCGATCCGGTGCGAGGCCTGATGGAAGTGAGGGTGCGCAACCGTTTCGCCCTCGGCGACCGGCTGGAGGCGGTGCATCCCGCAGGCAATTCGGAGTGGGTGCTCACGCGCATGGAAAATGCGGCCGGAGAACCGATCTCAGTGGCGCCCGGCAATGGTCACCGGGTCTGGATCGACCTGCCGGCGGAGAGCGAAGGTGCCTTCGTGGCCCGCTTCCTGTCAGGCGAATGACATCCTCTGGTTGATAGAATGCACGATTTCGTCATTGTCAGGATATCCATGGATACCGTTTTGCTGCTCAAGGCCCTCATTCTCGGGATTGTCGAAGGGCTGACCGAGTTCCTGCCCATTTCTTCCACCGGACACCTGATCCTAGCGGGCGATCTGCTCGATTTCAACGACGATCGGGGCAAACTGTTCGAGATCGTCATCCAGTCGGGCGCGATTCTCGCAGTGGTGTGGGAATACCGGGCTCGCATCGCCGGCGTGCTGCGCGGCCTGGGGCGCGACCGGCTGGCCAACCGGCTGACGCTCAACCTGGCCATCGCTTTCATGCCGCTGGCCATTCTCGGCCTGGCGTTCAAGAAAGCCATCGAGGCGCACTTGTTCAAACCCATCCCGGTGGCATTGGCGTTCATCGTCGGCGCCTTCGTGATTCTCTGGGCGGAACGTCGCCAACATGTGATTCGCGTCGAAACGGTCGACGACATGACCCCGCTCGACGCGCTCAAACTCGGTCTGGCGCAAGCCTGCGCGCTGATTCCCGGAACTTCGCGTTCGGGTGCGACCATCATCGGCGGCCTGCTGTTCGGCCTCTCGCGCAAGGCGGCGACGGAATTTTCGTTCTTTCTGGCGATCCCGACGCTGATCGCCGCGACCGGCTATCAGCTCTACAAGGAACGCGCCCTGCTGCATGCCGACGATCTCGGCATGTGGGCGGTGGGATTTGTCGCCGCTTTCGTCTCGGCCTTTCTCTGCGTCCGTTGGCTGCTGCGCTACATCTCCAGCCACGATTTCACCATCTTCGCGTGGTACCGCATCGCCTTCGGTCTGATCGTGCTGGGCACGGCATACGGCGGTGTCGTGCAATGGACGCCCAGTTGATCCTCTATCTGCACGGATTCTGCTCGTCGCCGGCTTCCTGGAAAGCACGCCTGGTGGCGGAGGCGATGGCAGCACGTGGGTTGAGCGAGCGCTTTCTCTGTCCGGCACTCTCCCCCGTACCGAGCGAAGCCATCGCCCAGGCCGAGGCGCTGATCGCCACGGCGCCCGTCAGGCCAATGCTGATCGGCAGCTCGCTAGGCGGACATTACGCAACCTATCTGGCGGAAAAACACGATCTCAAGGCCGTGCTGATCAACCCGGCCATCGTCGACCGCCTCGATGGCAGCCTGTTCATCGGCGAACACCGTAACTTTCACACCGAAGAAGTGTTCCAGTTCACCGCCGAACACGGCGCCGACCTGCTGGCGCAAGTCGTGCCAAAGCCAACGCCCTCGCGCTACTGGCTGCTGGTCGAAACCGGCGACGAAGTGCTCGACTACCGCCACGCCGTCGAGCGCTACGCCGGCGCCCGGCAGACGGTGCTGGAAGGCGGCGACCATAGCTTTACCCGCTTCGAGATGATGATTCCGCAGATCATGGCGTTTGCCTGCTATTGATTTCCGGTGATGCAGATAAGGAAAACGTGGTCTGTCCCCTATTGTCCGGTGGATGTGTCGGCCAACGATGTCACCAGCCGCCTGCACGAACAAACCAACGATCCTCTCTGGAGAAATGCAGCATGAACTTCACCCATCCCACCATTCTGCTGAGCCTGCTGCTTTCGCTGTGCCTTGGCGGCTGTGCCGCGCAAGGTACCCAGCCTGCCAATCAGGGTGCGGAAAGCGCCGCCACGCGCCTGCAAACGGCCGAAGCGATGTTCCGCGAGCGTTGCAAGGCTGCGGGAGAGAAGATCACACGCACCGTCGACAACGTCGAGGGCATCTTTCTGATGAAGATTCGGCCAGACAAAATCAACTTTGACGACCAGTTTGCCCTTACCGATCCTTATGGGGATGATTTGGGTGGTGATGGCTATATTCAGTCTTTCACCAAAGGCCAATATCAAGCTACACACACTGGTACGCCCGCCCCAGGCTCCCCACCCCGCATCGGCTACCGCTACGTCGAAGCCCTGGACCCCCAGGACGGCAAGCGTTACCGCTACACGGGATCGACGAAGGCTGTCGGAAAAAAAGATGAAACCGCACCAAACGTTCAGTTGGAGTTGAAGCGGAATCCAAATTACGACCTCAATATCTACGCCTACGTCTTGGATAAAACCCCCGCCCCCGGCCCTCAGCCGCGCTACGGCGTCACCTACGATGACATTTCGACGAAGGAAGAACGCGACTACTGGATCGCCGGCAGTTCGCTGAAAGTGATCGATCTCAAGACCAACGAAGTCATTGCCGAACGTATCGGCTACATGATGGACCGGGGGCAGGGCAGCACCTCGGGCGGGCGAGCGCCTTGGTTATTGGCTACCGAGAACTCATGCCCCAATTTTCGTGAGGGTTTCAAAATTCAAGCTCCCGCATCTGCTGGGCAGTCTTATCAAACCCTAGATTTCGTTGAAAAAGTCCTGAAGCCAAAACAAGGAAACTGATCATGCCGACCATTAATGGGACAGACCCCTATTTCGTCCCGCGCCATCGAACGCAAAGCCGGTGCGCGTCTGACGGTGCTGGAAGGCGGCGATCATAGCTTCACCCGGTTTCCCGAATTTGTGCCGCAACTAATTGAATTCGCCGGTTTATAATCCGCCGATGCATGTATTGTTTGAAGAAGACGGCGGTTTCAAGACCGGCACCATCCTGACCGACGGCGAGGCTTCGCTCCAGGTCGAGATGCCCTCGGGCAAGCGCAGCAAGATCAAGGGCGCGACGGTGCTGCTGCGTTTCAAGGAACCGGCCGCGAGTGCTTTGCTGGAAGCGGCCGAACCGTTGGCTGCCGAGATCGAACCGGATTTCCTGTGGGAGTGCGTCAATGACGGCGAATTTTCATTTCTGGATTTTGCCCGCGACTACTACGGCCATGACCCCGCCCCGACCGAAGCGGCGGCGGTGTTGCTTGCCCTGCAAGCCGCTCCCGTCTATTTCCACCGGAAAGGCAAGGGCCGCTTCCGTAAAGCCCCTGCCGACATTCTCAAGGCTGCTCTGGCCGCTCTTGAAAAAAAACGTCAGCAAGCGCTTGCGATCGAGCACTGGGTCGGTGAGCTGAAAGCCTTCCGGCTGCCGCCGGAATTCGTGCCGCTGGTCGATTCGCTGCTCTACGCGCCCGACCGCAACCGGCCGGAGACCAAGGCATTCGAGAACGCCTGCGAGCAGAGTGGATTGTCGGCGGCGCAATTGCTGTTCCAGTGTGGCGCCGTCAAATCGGCCTACCACCTGCATTTCCGCCGCTTTCTTCGCGAACAGTTTCCCAAGGGTACGGCGTTTCCGGCGCTCGAGGTGCCGGCTGTGCGTGCCGATCTGCCCAGGGCGGACGTGCGCGCCTTTTCGATCGACGACGCGAACACCACCGAAATCGACGATGCCCTGTCGGTGACTTTCCTGCCCGGCATCGGCAGCCGCATCGGCATCCACATTGCCGCACCGGGGCTGGGCATCACGCACGGTTCGCCGCTCGACGGCGTGGCGCGGGCGCGGCTTTCCACCGTCTATATGCCCGGCCACAAGATCACCATGCTGCCGGACGCGGTGGTGGCGCGCTACACGCTGGATGGGGGCGTCGATTGTCCGGCCGTGTCGCTCTATCTGACGGTGAACGAGCAATTTGAAATCCTCGATCACGAATCCCGGCTGGAAAGCGTGCACATCGCCGCCAACCTCCGGCATCACGACATCGAACCGGTGTTCAACGCCGAGACGATTGCCGCCGGACTGAGTGAATTCGCCTTCCGCAACGAGTTGCTGCATCTCTGGCATTTTGCCAACGCCTGCGAGGGCCGGCGCGGCAAACCTTCGGCGACGCAAGGCATTAACGACTACAACTTCGACGTTGAAGGCGATCTGGCCGAACCCGATGCCTGCCGCGTCGGCATCAGCGAACGCAAGCGCGGTAGCCCGCTCGACAAGCTGGTGGCTGAATTGATGATCGTCGCCAATTCGACCTGGGGGGGCCTGCTCGCCGATGAAGGCGTGGCCTGCATGTACAGGGCGCAAACGCAGGGCAAGGTGCGGATGACCACCTCGCCGCTGCCGCACGAGGGGCTGGGCGTCCCGCAGTACGCGTGGATGACTTCGCCGCTCCGTCGCTACTGCGATCTGGTCAATCAATGGCAGTTGATCGCCTGCCTGTCTGGCGAGACGCCGGCCTTTGCACCGAAATCCGCCGAACTCTTCGCCGCGATGCGCGATTTTGAACTGACCTACAGCGCCTACGCCGATTTCCAGCGCCAGATGGAACGCTACTGGTGCCTGCGCTGGCTGCGTCAGGAAGGCGTGACCGAGATCGCGGCCACTGTGCGGCGCGAGCAGAGCGTCAAGCTCGATCATCTGCCGCTGCTCCTGCGCGTACCATCCCTTCCGGCTGATCTGTCGCCCGGGCAACGCGTGTTCCTGTCGGTGGCGGATATGGATCTGCTCAGCCTCGAACTGGATTGCCGCTATCTCAGCACGCTGGCGGAGGCCGATCCGGAGGATGCGGCAGACGAGGAAACGTCCTGATGGCGTCGGGCAAGGGCAAGCGGGCGAAGGCGACGAACAAAGCCATTCCAGCGGCCCCTGCGAGCGGTCTGCGTGCGTGGTGGACCGGGTTGTCGCCGCTTTCCATCGGAATTGCGGTGTCCGTGCTGGTCCATGCGGTGGTGCTTTCCGTTCAATTCCAATTTCCCGAAGCTTCGCGCTTCGTGCGCGACAAGGCGCTGGATATTGTGCTGGTCAATGCCCGCTCCGCCAAGAAGCCCGCCAACGCTCAGGCGCTGGCGCAGACCCATCTGGACGGCGGCGGCAATACCGACGACGAGCGCCGCGCGAAAACACCGCTGCCGCCCTCGGCGCAACAGGTGCAGGGCGATGATCTGGAGACGCTGAAACGGCGCGCGCGCGAACTCGAGGCGCGGCAACAGCAACTGGTCGCGCAGGCCAAGCGCTTGCACGCTGCGCCGACCAGCCAGGCCGGTGAAGGCAAGGGCGAGCCCCAGGCGGTCACCGGTTACGACCTGCTTGAAACCTCGCGGGCGATGGCGAGGCTGGAAGGCGAGATCGCGCAGTCGGTGGAGGAATACAACAAACGGCCGCGCAAGCAGAATGTCGGTCTGCGCGCGGTGGAATACCGTTTTGCCCGCTATATCGAGGAATGGCGATCCAAGGTCGAACGTCTCGGAACGCTGAACTACCCGGAAGCGGCGCGAGGCAAACTGTACGGTTCGTTGGTGCTGACCGTGCAATTGCTTGCCGACGGCAGCGTCAAGCAGATCGAAATCAATCGCAGCTCCGGCCACAAGGTGCTCGACGACGCCGCCCGCCGCATTGTCATGATGGGATCGCCCTATGCGGCGTTTCCGCCCGATATCCGGCGCGATACCGACATTCTCGAATTCACCCGCACCTGGTTCTTCACCCAGGGCGACGCCATTCAGGCCCGCTGACATGACCGACCGTTACGCCGTTTTTGGAAACCCCATCGGGCACTCCAAATCGCCCTTGATTCATGCCAGGTTCGCCACGCAAACCGCCCAGGCAATGCGCTATGAAGCCCTGTTGGCGCCACTGGACGGCTTTGCCGAAGCGGTGCGGCAGTTTGTCGAGGCGGGTGGGCGCGGCGCCAACGTGACGGTTCCGTTCAAGGAAGAGGCTTGGCGGTTGTGCACCCAGCTGACGCCTCGGGCGGAACGGGCGGGTGCGGTCAACACCTTGTCGTTTGACGGGGGGGTCGTGGCGGGCGATAACACGGACGGCGCCGGCCTTGTGCGCGACCTCGAGAGCAATATCGGCGTCGTGCTTGCCGGCAAACGCATTGCCCTGCTTGGCGCTGGTGGTGCGGCGCGCGGCGCGCTGGCGCCGCTGCTGGCGGCCGGAGTGCAGTCGATTCGCATCGCCAATCTGAGCATCGACAAGGCGGCGGAACTGGCAGCGGGCGTTGCCGATTTGGGCAGGGTGTTGGCGGGCGGTTATGAGGATCTGAAAAATGGCGCTTTCGATGTCGTCATCAACGCCACCTCGGCGAGTTTGACGGGGGCGACGCTTCTCTTGCCGGAAGGATTGTGCGGAACCGGTTGCCTGGCCTACGACATGATGTACGGCCGGGGCGAAACGCCCTTTATGGTGCAAGCGCGCGCGCTCGGCGCCGGGCGAGGCGCGGATGGCCTCGGTATGCTGGTCGAGCAGGCGGCCGAGGCTTTCTTCGTCTGGCGTGGCGTGCGTCCAGCCACCGCCGGTGTGCTGGCCGAATTGCGGGCATCGCTGGCCGAGGCATGAAGCGGGTTTTTCACTGGCTCAAGAAAGCCTCGCTTGTCCTGATCGGCCTGTTTATGGCCTATCAGCTCTGGTTGTTCGGCTGGGTGCTGTTCTGGAAGTGGGTCGATCCCGGCACGACCAGTTTCATGAACATCCGTCTCGCCGAGTTGCGTCAGAAGAACCCGTCCGCGCAACTGACGAGGCAATGGGTGCCTTACGCTGCCATCTCGCCGCATCTGAAACGCGCGCTGGTGGCGGCGGAGGATGGCAAGTTTATCGAACACGACGGCTTTGACTGGGAAGGCATCCAGAACGCCATCAGCAAGAACGAGCGCAAGGGGCGATTCGTGGCCGGCGGGTCCACCATCACTCAACAGCTTGCGAAGAACCTTTTCCTGTCGCCCAACCGTTCGCTGTGGCGTAAGGGCGAAGAGGCAGCGATCACCCTCATGATCGAACTGGTTTGGGACAAGAGGCGGATATTCGAGGTTTACCTGAATGTCATCGAGTGGGGCAACGGCATTTTCGGCGCTGAGGCCGCTGCGCGTCACTACTATGGCGTCGGCGTCGGGCAGCTCGGCCCGGAGCAGGCCGCCCGACTGGCGGCGATGGTGCCGGCACCGCGCTTCTATGACCGTAACCGTCAATCGCCCGGATTGGCGAAAAAGACGGCCACGCTGCTGGCGCGCATGCCGTCTGCGGATATCCCCTGACGCGTGGGCGCGGTTCGCGCCCCCTTCAATCAGGTGCGCTTGGCAATAAATTCCATGAACTCGGCCGCCGGCATCGGGCGAGCGATATGGTATCCCTGCGCTTCGTCGCAGTCGAAGAGGCGCAGGTAAGTCAGCATTTGCTCGGACTCGACCCCTTCGGCAATTGTCCGCAATCCTAGACTTTGCGCCATCTGGATAATGGTACGAACAATGACATTGTCTTCGAGATCGTCGATCATGTCGCGGGTGAATGACCGGTCGATTTTCAGCTTGTCGACTGCGAAACGTTTGAGGTAGGCCAGGCTCGAATAACCGGTTCCGAAATCGTCGATCGAGAGCTTGATGCCGAGCGCCTTGAGTCGCTTGACGGTGGCGAGTACGTCTTCGGTATCGTGGATCAGAATCGATTCGGTCAGTTCCAGTTCAAGTTGCGAGGGCGGCAGTCCGGAGGCCTGTAGCGCCGCGAGCACAGATCGCTCGAGATTGCCACGCTTGAACTGCACGGCGGAGAGATTGACGGCGACTAGCATGCGTTCGCATCCCAAGGTTCTCCATTCTGCCGCTTGCTGACAGGCTTCGCGCAACACCCATTCGCCGATGGGCACGATCAGGCCGCTGTTTTCGGCCACCGGGATGAAACGGCCAGGCGGCAGCAGCCCGAGTTCGGGGTGCTGCCAGCGTATCAAAGCCTCGGCACCGATAACAGATTCGCGTGCCAGATCGATCAGCGGCTGGTAATGCAACACGAACTCGCCGCGTTCGATGCCGCGGCGCAGCCCGTTTAGGATGGTGAGGTGTTCGACAGCCTCGACATTCATCTGGGAGTCGAAGAAGCGATAGGTATTGCGGCCGAGATCCTTGGCGCGATACATCGCCGTATCGGCCTTTTTCAGTAGCGAATCGAAGTCAGTGCCGTCGTCGGGGTATACGGAGGTTCCAATCGAAAGCGTCGTCATCAGTTCGTGGTCGCCGATGCGGAAGGGCGTCTGCATGGCGATCAATATGGTGTCCATGAGCCCTGTGGCGACTTCTGCGTGAGCGAGGTCGGGCATTAGAATCAGAAACTCGTCGCCACCCTGCCGACTGATTGTGTCGCACGGCCGCACGCATCCGGTGAGACGGTTTGCCACTGCCTTGAGCAACTGGTCGCCGACAGAATGGCCGAGCGAGTCGTTGATGGTCTTGAAATTGTCGAGATCGAGAAACAGCAGAGCGGCCTTGCTCTGCTCGCGATTGGCTTTATCCATGGCCTCCTGGAGCCGACGGGAGATCAACAGGCGATTGGGTAATTCTGTCAGTACATCGTGATAGGCGAGAAACTCAACACGCTCTTCGGCGGCCCGCCGGGCGGTAATATCACGGCTGACCGTGATGATTTCGTCGATCTTCTCGTTGGCGCCCCGCACTCCCTGGAGACTGGCCTCAATCCAAAGAAAATGACCCAGCTTGTGACGGAAACGGTAGATCATCTTCTGGTTTCTGCCGTTCAGACAGCGTCGCTGCATGTCGAGGCGGTTGCGCGCATCATCGGGGTGCATGAATTCGTCGACATGGTGCCCGATCATGTCTTCCTGGGCGAAGCCGCAGACAGTCTGGATCGAAGGGGAGATGTATATGTAGCGGCCCTCGACGTCAGTGCGGGAGATGACGTCGGTAACATTTTCCTCGATGACCTGCATGGTTTCAGCCTGCTGGAGCAGATCTTTATGCATACGCACCGAGTCGAGCGCATTGCGTAAAACCAGCCGTACCTCGCCCTCTTGCCATGGTTTGCGCAGGTAGAAATAGACACCCGCCTGGTTGATAGCGGCAATGACGGCATCGATATCGGAGTGACCGGTCAAGATGATGCGCTCGGTGGTCGACAGGCGGGCGCGCAGCCGGTCGAAGAATTGAACGCCGGTTTCGTCCGGCATGCGCTGGTCACTGATCACCACATCGATATCGGGATGCCGCTCCAGTAAGGTTTCGGCGGCGCGTGTGTTGAGCGCCGTCATCACCTCGAATTCATCACGGAACATGAACTTGAAAGCCGTCAGGTTCCATTCTTCGTCATCGATGTAGAGGATCTTGGGCAAGGGTGTTGAATGCATGATCGGGCACCGTTGAGGTTAGTGACGGGGGAGGAGTAGGCGGAGCCGGGCACCACCTTCGGGAATGTTCTCGGCCTCCAATTTGCCACCGTGGTCGCGGGCGATGCCGAAGGCGATGGAAAGACCCAGTCCCGTGCCCGCACCGACAGGCTTGGTGGTGAAGAAGGGATCGAAAATATGTGGCAAATCAGTGTCGGCAATGCCGGGACCGTTGTCGGTGACTTCGATGACCACCGCCGGCTTGTCCTCAAACGAGCTCTCGGCCGTGTGGACGTGCAGGACCGGCGAGTTGGTGTGTCCGATCATGGCATCGACGGCGTTGCTGAACAAATTGACGAAGAGTTGGTTCAGGGCGCCGGGATGGCCGACCATGGTTGGCGTGGCCCGATAGTCCTTGTCCACGCGGACGGAACGACCAATGCGGTTGGAAAGCATCAGCAGCGCGGTATCCAGATTGTCGTTCAGGTCGAAGCTGGTGACGGTCGCCCCGGCATCCCGGGAGAACAGGCGCAAGCTGCGGATGATGTTGGCACAGCGTTCTGCGCCGATGCGGATGCCTTCAAGCAGCTTTTTCATCACTTCGCGGTTTTCCGCGTGTCCCATCTGGCGCTTGAGGGTTTCGATCTCGGCTAGTTCTGCTATCGTCGTGGCCGCGCTGAGGTCATCGTAGCGGTCGTACACTGCATCGAGGCGTGGCAGCAGCTTCAGACAACTCTGCGTATTGGCGTAGAGAAAATTGATCGGATTGTTCAGTTCGTGCGCGATGCCGGCGGTTAAGACCCCCAGCGAGGCCATCTTGGCGTGGCTGACCAACTGACTTTGCGCATTCTGGAGTTCGGCCAGCGCTTTCTCGAGTTCGGTATTCTTCTGGTTCAGCTCGCGGCGCGCGCGCGCCAAAGCGGTGTGCGCGGCCACCCGCGCCAGCACTTCACTTTGGTCGAACGGTTTGCTGATGAAATCGACACCCCCGACATGAAAGGCACGGACTTTGTCGGCAGGTTCGCTGAGCGCGCTGATGAAGAGGACCGGAATCTCGGCGGTGACGACATTGGCCTTGAGCTTTTCGCAGACCGCGTAGCCATCCATGACCGGCATCATGACATCAAGCAGGATCACGTCCGGCGGCTCAAGGGCGGCGGCATTCAGCGCCAGTTCGCCATTTAGCGTGGCACGAACACGGTAGCCAGCGTTTTTTAGGATCTGGCCCAGAACCGCCAGATTGTCAGCCAGATCGTCAACGATCAGGACATTGGCTTCTTCAGACATCGTTGTCTCCGTTGTTGGCCGCCAGCAGTTCGGCGATTGCGGCATAGTCGAACCGTTGCAGGCACAGCCCAATTTCTTTGGCCAGCGCGGGATGTGCCGCCGCCAGGGCGAGCCGCTCGGCCTCGATACTGTCGCCGTCGAGACGGCGTGCGGCATCCAACAGACGAACGCGGATTTCCTGGGGAAGGCGGCCCGATTCGGCGCGCAGGGCGTCGTCATCCTTGGGCGGGACGACTTCGCGGGATTGCTCGTAGCGATACTCGACGGGAATCTGCTTGGCAATAACGGCAAACAGCTCGTCGACCTGAAGTGGTTTGAAGAGAACGTCGGAACATCCGGCTCGCAGAATTTCAGGTTGTTCCTCGCGGAACACGCTGGCGGTCAGCGCGACGATCGGTAGATCGCCGCCCGGTAGCGTGCGGATCAGGCGAGTGGCCTGCAAACCGTCGAGCACGGGCATGCGGATGTCCATCAAAATCAGGTCAGGCTTCCATTGGCGGAAGGCATACACGGCTTCTTCGCCGTTGGCGGCGATTCGCAGGTCGAATCCGATCTGACCGAGCAACTTGGCGATGAAGGTCTGGCTCGCCGGGTCGTCTTCGGCCGCAAGGACGCGCCAGACCGGCTGACCGGCCGCCAGGCCGGTGACGCGCCCACGACTGACGGCGCTTGGCCTGAAATCGATTTCCACCCATTCGGCGGGAATCTCCAGCCAGAATCGGGTGCCTTCACCTGGAACACTGTCCAGGCCGATCTGGCCGCCGAGCATTTCTACGAAGCGCCGGCTGATCGCCAGCCCCAATCCGGTGCCCTTGACGTGCGCATTGGCTTGCACGAAAGGGTCGAACACGCCGCCCTGCAATTCGGCGGGGATGCCGATGCCGGTGTCGCGAACTTCGATGCGTAGCGTGGTGGTCTTCGGACAACTGAGTTCGAGGTGTACGCTGCCGTGCTGCGTAAATTTGACGGCGTTGCCAAGCAGATTGATCAACACCTGACGCAGCTTGCCGGCATCGGAACGAATCGCCGAAGGAACTTCCGGCGCTACGGACACATGCAGGGTCAGGCCTTTTTCGGTTGCCCGTATCCGCATCAGCTCAGCCACTTCCGTACACAGATGGTGCAGATCGAAGCTGTCCAGCACGAGATCCATCCGACCCGCCTCGATTTTCGAGAGATCAAGCACGTCATTGATCATCGCCAGCAGATGTTCGCCGCTCCGATTGATGATACCCAATTGGTCGCGCTGGCCCGGGGAGGTCTCGGGGTCGCGCGCCATCAGTTGCGAAAAGCCGAGAATCGCGTTGAGTGGCGTACGCAACTCATGCGACATGCGCGCGAGGAAATTGCTCTTGGCGACATTCGCCGCTTCTGCCACTTCCTTCGCCTGGCGCAGATCGACCGCGGCGGCCTGCAATTGCCGATTGCTGTCGTTCAGCGCTTCCGTTCGCTGGCGGACGCGTTCTTCCAGTGTGTCGTTGGCTTCGCGCAGAACGCGATCACGCTCTGCAATTTGATCAAGCATTTCGTTGAAAGCGTTCACCAGCGAGCCAAGTTCGCCAGTGTGATTCCAGTCAATTCGTTCGGACTCAGTGATCATCCGCTCCTCGCGCGAGCGATGGGCGATTTGCTGGGCAGTGTGGGTCAGTTGAGTCAGCGGCTCCGCCAGCACTGCGAGGACGCGATTGGCCAGAAAATAGGCCAGCACGCTGGTGATCAGTGCGACCGCGGCCGCCAGCAACAGGTAGCTGCGCCAAAGCGCATCGAGGTCCTCGAGTCCCGCGCGGACGAAGACGCTGCCGATGCGTGTCTCCCGCTGCATGATCGGCTCGAAATGATCGAGCGTACCGTCAGCGAAATGATGTTCGGCCTTGTCGGAGGCTGGCGGGCATGGCTGGGCGTGCTCCGGTGTCGGAAGTTTGGCGACGATCTTGCCTTTGTCGTCGTATGTGCAGGCGAGCAGGATGTGCCGCTTACTTTTGACCGACGAGAGGATTTCCTCGGCCACCGCCGGATCGTCGAAAATCACCGCTGCGGTGCTGCGGTCGGCCAGCAGTTTGCCGAGCGAGGCGATGTCGGCACTCAGATTCTGGCGCGCCTGCACATAGACGTAACCGAGGAAAAAGAGGTTGGCAATGAATAGCGCGCAAACTGTGATGAAAGTGCTCGCCAGCGTGATCGAGCGACGCAGCGAATATTTGTTGAGCCAAGACGAAAGGGGCACGGAGCCGTCTCCTAATCCACCAACCGGGCGACTTCAAGCAGCTTGGAACTGAGACTGACGCGGGCTTCGCGGGCGCGACGCAAGTTGACAGCGATCTTGACCCGGCCTTCGTCCTGATAGAAACCGATGATGCCCCCACTTTCGGCAAATGCCGGTGCGTCGCTGACGGTCAGCACGCTCTCCCGCGCCAGGCTCTCGGCAAGCGCGCCGGCGCCGGCTCTGCGATCGATGAAGACGATTTGGCATTGGCTGGCTCGTCGCAAATTCTGCGAACCCAGGGATTCGATGGCGATTGCATGGCCGTTGATGTCGCGGTTGGCGACTTCGGCGAGTAACTGGGCGATGCTGTCGGCGCCGACCAGGCAGAGCCGCAGGGTGCTTCCCGGCCCGGTTTTCTCCAGCCCTGGCCAATCGGTGAAACGCAAAAAATTGAAGAGATAGGCGGCTTTTATCTTGTCTTCCAGCGCGGGCGACTGCGCGCCCGCCGGCCGAGCGACGCCGGTGATCAGGCAGAGCGTGAGTGCCAGCAGGAGCGGCAGACGGCGCATCGCTAGCGGACCATGCCGAGTTGAGAAACGACCGCCCGCACGTCTTGAGACGCAGGGAGATGTTCCGGTAATCTGAATGGCCAGCGTGGGGTCATGGCGCTTGGTTCGATCTCTCAGAGCGGGTCAGTCGGTACCTCGGACAGCGATCCCGCTAGTATGCCCGGATTTTATGCCCAAAGTGAGACGACGCCCAGAGACATTGATCCGTTGTTGTCGCCAAATGGTCAGATGCGCGGTGCTAAAATGCCGCACCTCGCCGGAGAACGCACCATGAACCAGGAACCGCTGACCCGAATTGAAGAAATGCAGGCACACCTGACTGATGTGCAGGCGCTACTGGCGCGACACCGCTTGGTCGAGGATCTGGTACATCGCCAGGACATGCCGCGCCACCAGTTGGTGGAGGGCATGGTGCATCAGCAAAATCTTTCCGAACTGCAAAAGAAACTGGCGGCGCTGGCCTCGCACGACATTGCCCGTATCCTCGAAGCCTTGCCCGAGGAAGACCGCTTATTGACCTGGAAGCAGGTTCCCGAGCAGCGGGCAGACGGAATTCTATTGTCACTATCAGACGAGGTGCGCGCAGACTTGGTGGGCGAAGGACATCACCGCAGTTCGCGCAGCATGGTCAATGCCTTTGAGTTGCGTCAGGGAAGGCTCCGCCAGATTCCGGTGGAAAACAGGCACGATCTGATTGACCTGAAGCCGATCTGGGTCGATCTGGTTGCCCCGACCGATGAGGTGCTGGCGTGGGTAGGAGAATTCTTTGGACTAGAATTGCCCGATCCGGAGGGCTTGACCGACCTTGAGGCGTCGGCGCGCTTTTATGTCGAGGACAACGGCGAGGTGCATTTGCATTCGGACTTTTTGCTCGATATGCATGACGTCTCGCGCAACGTGCCGGTGGCGTTCATTCTTCACAACGACGTACTGTTTTCGATCCGTTCCGAGGAACTGCCGGTGTTTCGCCTGCAACGCCTGCGCGCACGCACGCAGCCGGGCTACGTGACCGATGGAAAAGACGTTTTGCTCGATCTTTATGCGGCCGATGCCGAATATTCCGCCGACGCGCTCGAAGACGTTTATGCCAAGCTTGAAGAGGTCGGCAAGCGCGTGCTGGGCACCGATCTAACCGATGAGGAAGCGGGGATCATCCTTGCAGATATTGCCCGCGAGGAAGACCTGAACGGACGTATTCGCCGCAACGTGCTGGATAGTCGTCGCGGCCTCTCGTTCCTGATGCGAGGAAAATTTCTTGCCGCCCACCAATGGGACGATGCCCGCCAGATTCTGCGCGACATCGAGTCGCTGGACGGTCACACCTCGTTTCTGTTCGGCAAGATCAACTTCCTGATGGATGCCGTGGTCGGTTTCATCAACATCAACCAGAACAAGATCATCAAGCGGCTGACGGTGCTCAGCGTGATCTTCATGCCGCTCAACGTGATTGCCGGGATCGGTGGAATGTCGGAATTTTCGATGATGACGAGAGATATTCCGTGGCCGATCGCCTACGCTTCATTTGGTGTCTGCATGGGTATCGTCGCTTACGTCACCTATTTGATGGTTCGCGCCCACGAACGCCGCGAACGCGCCAAGTCGCGCCGCCCGCAGCGTCCCTGAACGCCGCCTCTCAAGGCGGCGGCTGGTCGGCCGGCGCGCGCAGATGCAGGCGTCGGCGCATCCATTCCAGAAAATCATCCACGAAGGTGAACACCACCGGGATGACCAGCAGGCTGAGGAATGTCGAGGTGATCAGCCCACCGATGACGACGATGGCCATCGGCGCGCGGAAGCTCGGATCGGTGCCGAGACCGATAGCGATTGGCAACATGCCGGCACCCATGGCCACGGTGGTCATGACGATCGGGCGGGCACGCTTCAGGCAGGCGTCGATCAAGGCTTCCCAACGGGTCAGGCCGTGCTCGCGGCGCGCCATCACCACGTAATCGATCAGCAGAATGGAGTTCTTGGTGGCAATGCCCATCAGCATGATCAGGCCGATCATCGAGGGCATGGAAAGCGCCGTCTGACTCACGAACAGGGCGAGAAAGGCACCCGGTACCGACAACACCAGTGCCGCGAGAATCGTCACCGGTTGAATGAAGTTCTTGAGCAACAGCACCAGCACGATATAAATGCAGAGCACCCCGGTCAGCATCGCAAGTGCAAAACTGTTGAACAGTTCGCCCATGGCTTCGGCGTCGCCGATCGCAGTCTGGGTGACGCCAGGCGGAAGATTCTTCATGCTGGGCAGGGCTAGCGCCTGCTTCTCGACTTCGCCCAGCGGTTGCTGGTTCAGTTCGATTTCAAAATTGATGTTGCGCTGGCGGTCGTAGCGGTCGATTTCGGCGGGCCCGCCGGCCAGCGACAGCGTGGCGACATTGCCCAGCATCACAGGGCCGTGCTTGCCGGGAACCGTCAGCCGTTCGAGCAGGGTGATATCCTGGCGGGCATCGGGGGGCAGTTTGACGACGATGGGTACTTGGCGTTGAGAGAGATTCAGCTTTGCCAAACCCTGATCGTAGTCGCCGGCTGTAGCCACCCGCAATGTGTCGGCAATGGCGGCCGAGGTGACACCGAGATCAGCGGCGCGCGCGAAATCAGGGCGGATCACCAGTTCCGGTCGCACCAGGCTGGCGGTCGACGTGATGTTGCCGATGCCAGGAATGGTGCGCAAGTCTCGTTCGACCAGTCGGGCATGTTCCGCAAGCTGCGGTCCGTTTTCGCTCGCCAACACCAGAACATATTTTTCGTTGGAACCTCACAAGCCTACCTTGTATTGAACCCCCGGCAAATCGGTTAGCGCCTTTCGAATCTCGGACTCGATCGTCTGCTTTTTGACACCGTCTCGTTCCTTGCGCGGTGTCAGATTGATGGTCAGCGTCGCCTTGCGCACTTCCGCCGCGCCGCGCGGGGCAAACGGGTCGCTGCCGGCGGCGCCGCCGCCAATTGCCGTGTAGACCATCTTCACATGCGGATTGCGGGCGACAATTTCGCGCGCCGCTTCGGCCGCCGTATAGGTTTCCTTAAAGGTGCTGCCGGGAGGCAGGGAGAGATAGACCTGGGTTTGCGAGAGATCGTCCGGTGGTATGAAACCGGTCGGCAGAAAAGGAACCAGGAAGAAGGAGGCAAAGAAGAAGAAAACAGTCGCCACCAAGGTTGTCCAGCGGTGGTGCAGGCACCATTCCGCCCAACCCCGATAGACCGTGAGCCAGCGCGGCGCGGCAACCTCGCGCTTGGGCGGTCTGAGCAGATAGGCAGCCATCATCGGCGTCAGCATCCGCGCAACGACCAGCGAAAAGAACACGGCGATGGCGGCGCTCCAGCCGAACTGCACGAAGAACTTGCCGGCCACGCCGCCCATGAAGGCGGTGGGCAAAAACACCGCGATCAGCGTGAAGGTGGTGGCGATGACCGCCAACCCGATCTCGTCCGCCGCTTCCATGGCGGCCTGGTAGGGTGTCTTGCCCATACGCAGGTGGCGGATGATGTTTTCGATTTCGACAATCGCGTCGTCGACCAGAATGCCGACCACCAGCGATAGCGAGAGCAGTGTCACCACGTTGAGGGTGAAGCCCATCAGATACATCACCGCAAAGGCGGGAATGATGGAGAGCGGCAACGCCGTCGCGGAAACGAAGGTGGCGCGCCAGTCGCGCAGGAAGAGCCAGACGACGATGATGGCGAGTACGGCGCCTTCGAGCAGCAGCGACATTGATCCGGTGTAGTTTTCCATGACCGGATCGACAAAATTGAAAGCTTCGGTGATGACGATGTCGGGATGTTCGGCCTTCAAGTGGGCGAGTGCCGCAACGACACCATCGCGCACATCAATCTCGCTGGCGCCCCGGCTGCGGGTGATTTCGAAACCGACTACCGGTTTGCCGTTTAGCAGCGCGGCGGAGCGAAGTTCTCCCACCGTGTCCACAACTTGAGCAACCTGATCGAGGCGCACGCGCCGTCCATCCGGCAAGGCGATTTCCATGGCGGCCAGCTCGTCGGCGCTTTGTACGGTAGCGAGAGTTCTGACCGACTGCTCGGCCCCGCCGATGTCGGCGCGGCCGCCGGAGGCTTCCTGCTGTGTCTGGCGGAGTTGCCGCGAGATATCTGCCGCACTGGCTTTTAGGGCCAGCAGGCGTGCAGGATCGAGTTCGACGCGCACCTCGCGGCTGACACCGCCGACCCGAGCCACGGCACCGACGCCGCGCACCGCCAGCAGGGCCTTGCTGACGGTGTTATCGACAAACCATGACAGCGCCTCGTCGTCCATCCGGCTGGAGGCCACGGTGTAGGTCAGGATCGGTGAACCGGCCAGATTGACCTTGGAGACAACAGGATCTTTTAGATCGCCGGGCAGATCGGAACGGATGCGCGAGACCGCGTCGCGCACATCATCGAGTGCTTCCTGTGGCGGTTTTTCGAGCCGGAATTCCACAGTGACGATGGCTGTTCCATCTTGTACCTTAGTGTAGATGTGCTTGATGCCTTGCAAAGTGGCAACCGTATTCTCGATCTTTCTGGCGACTTCGGTTTCCATCTGGGCCGGCGCTGCACCGGGCAGACTGGCGGTGACCGTCACCATCGGCAGTTCAATATCCATGAACTGCTGAATCTTCATGCCGATGAACGAGGCCAGCCCCATCAGAGTCAGCAGGACGAAGAAGAGTATGGCCGGAATCGGGTTCCGGATGGACCAAGCGGAAACGTTCATGATGCGGGTTTGGCGGTAGCGGGGTCGATCACGCGGACAAAGTCGCCATCTGCCAGAAATCCGGCACCGCTGGCGACTACGCGGGTATTGGAAGCAAGGCCGGTGATTTCGATCCGCTCACCCTGGCGCCGGCCGAGACTCACCTTGATCATCGCGGTCCGGGCGATCTCTCCTTCCTGGTCGATACGAAACACGTACGCAAATCCTTCGCGCTGGACGACGGCGGCCTGCGGCAGTGTGATCGCCGCCAGCGAACCCAGCTTGAACTCGCCGCGCGCGAACATGCCGGCGTTGAGGTGTGGCGCTGCATCGGCGGGTAGGTCGACATAAACCAGCCCGTTACGGGTGGCGACATCGACCGACGGCGATACCGCGCGTACCTTGCCGGCTACCCGGCTGCCATCCGGCGCCACGATTTCCGCCGCGACACCCGGTTGCAGCCGGGCGAGGTCGGCTGCGGTTACTTCGGCGCGCCATTCCAGCCGCCCGCCACGAATCAACCTGAACAACTCCTGTCCGGGTTGCGTCAGTGAACCGGCGGTTGCGGAACGCGCTGAAATCAATCCGTCGTCCGGGGCCACGATGCTGGTACGCGCCAGGCGCAACTCGGCCGCCTGCAAGCGGGCACGAGCCGCATCGAGGCGAGCACGCGCGGTCTGTTCGACGGTCAGCGATTGCGTTACCTGCTGTGAACTGAAAAAGCCGCGCTCACGCAATTGCCGGGCACGTTCGGCATTGGCGCGGGCTTCTTCCAGTGTGGCGCTCAGTTCGGCGTGGCTGGCGCGGGCCTCGGCCGTTTCGCTGGCGATGGTGCTGCTGTCGATGCGCGCCAACACCTGACCTTTCTTCACGCGGTCGCCGACCTGGGCGAGGATTTCGATCAGTCGGAAGTTGCTGATTTCGGCACCGATGATCGCCTCTTGCCAGGCGCTGACATTACCGGTTGCTGCGAGCGTCTGCGGCCAGTTTTCCTGCTGAGGAAGGGTGGCGGTTACGGTCAGGGCGGGTTTGGACGTCGCCGGCTTTCCGGCTTCGGCGGCTGGTTGGCCGCCACGCAGGACTGCCAGCAGGATCAGAGCGGCCACGACGGTGGACCCGATGATCAGGAACTTCTTGCGCGAGAACATGAGCATGATGGATGGATGAAGCCAGCAAAGGTCAATAAGACCGCAAAGGCGGTCTTCGGTTGCAGCGGAATGGGGGGCGCGCGCTCAAACGGTCGTTTTGAACCACGCTTCGGCGGCGGTCACGGTGGCGGCAATGTCGGCCTCGCTATGTGCGGCCGATACAAATCCTGCCTCGTAGGCGGAAGGCGCGAAATAGTGGCCGGCGCGCAGCATGGCATGGAAGAAGCGGTTGAACGCCGCCTTGTCGCACGCCAGAGCCTCGTCGTAAGTGGCCGGACAGCGTTCGGCAAAGTACAGGCCAAACATGCCCCCGACGTGCTGTGCCGAGAAAGCGACGCCATGCCGCGCAGCAGCGGCGACCAGGCCTTGGCACAACGCTTCGGTGCGGGCATCGAGGCGCTCGTAGAAACCGGGAGCCTGAATGAGCTTGAGCGTGACCAGGCCGGCTGCAACGGCGACCGGGTTACCGGAAAGCGTGCCGGCCTGGTAGACCGGGCCGAGCGGCGCGATCTTTTCCATGATGTCGCGCCGGCCGCCAAAGGCGCCGACGGGCATGCCGCCGCCGATGACCTTGCCGAAGGTCGACAGGTCGGGCGTGATGCCGTAAAGAACCTGTGCGCTGCCCAGGCCGACGCGGAAACCGGTCATCACTTCGTCGAAAATCAGCACCGCGCCATGGCGCGCCGTCTGCTCGCGCAGGGCGGCGAGAAATTCCGGCCGGGGGGCGATCAGGTTCATGTTGCCGACTACCGGTTCGACGATAACGGCGGCTATGCGGCCGGCGTGGCGGGCGAAGGCGTCCGCGACAGCTTGCGCGTCGTTGTACGGGAGAACCAGTGTGTGTTGGGCCAGATCGTCCGGCACGCCGCCCGAAGAGGGATTGCCGAAAGTGAGCGCGCCCGAACCGGCCTTGACTAGCAAACTGTCTGAATGGCCGTGATAGCATCCCTCGAATTTGATTAGAACGTCGCGGCCTGTGAAACCCCGTGCCAGTCGAATAGCGCTCATCGTGGCTTCGGTGCCGGAAGAGACTAGACGCACCATGTCGAGCGACGGCACCAGGCGGCACAGGAGATCGGCCATTTCGACTTCGCGCTCGGTCGGTGCGCCGAAGGAGAGACCGTCTGCAGCGGCTTCCTGCACGGCCTGAACGACATCGGGATGGGCGTGGCCGAGGATGAGCGGCCCCCAGGAGCCGACGTAGTCGAGCAGCCAGGCGCCATCCGCATCCAGTACCCGCGATCCCTCGCCCTTGACGAAAAAGCGGGGTGTCCCACCGACCGAGCGGAAAGCGCGGACGGGCGAGTTGACGCCGCCGGGGATGTGGCTTTGGGCGCGTTCAAACAATTGTTCGTTGCGAGAAGTCATTGAGATTCCTTGAATAAGCCTTGAAAGGCGGCGGCACGCTCGGCGATGTCCGGCGCCGAAAATAGATCGGTGATGACGGCAATCAGGTCGGCGCCGGCGGCAATGACATCCGGCGCGTTGGCCAGCGTAATGCCACCAATGGCACATGCGGGGATGGCGAGTTTCTGGCGGGCGTGGGTAAAGAGCGACAGCGGGGCGCGAGTGGCCGCCGGTTTGGTCGGCGAAGGATGAATGGCTCCGAAGGCGATGTAATCGGCGCCCTCCATTTCGGCCGCCTGGGCAAGCGCGAAGTCGTTGTAGCAGGAGGCGCCGACAATCGCGTGGTCGCCGAGCCGTCGTCGCGCCGCTTCAATGCTGCCGTCGTCGCGGCCGAGATGCACGCCGTGGGCACCGACGGCGTCGGCGAGTTCGACGTCGTCATTGATGATCAGAGCGGCGCCGTGGCGGCGGCACAGCGCGAGCAGTTCGTCGGCTCTTTGCCGACGCTCCTCGGATAGTGAGAGCTTATCGCGAAACTGCAACCAGCGGCAGCCGCCGCTCAGCACGGCTTCGGCTTCTGCCAGCAATTGCCGGCGATTTGTATACTCGGGTGTGATGGCGTAAAGGCCGCGCAGTTCAGAGTGCATCATGCGTCACCTTCCTCGCTGCGATCTTCCCGTTCTTCCGCCTCCTGCCGGGCCCAGAAAAAGCGGTCCGGGATCAATTGCCCCATACCAGCGCGAAAGCCGTTGGCCAGCGTGTGCCAGGTGTACTCTTGGGCGTCACGCACGGCGTCTTCGAGTGCGCTGCCGTTGGCAAGGCAGGCGGCGATGGCCGACGCGAGGGTACAGCCGGATCCGTGGTAAATCTGCGGGAGGCGCTCCCATCGGTCGCGCCGAAGTACACCTTGTTCTCCGTACAGCGTATTGACCACTTGCGGCGTGTTTTCGTGAGTGCCGGTGATCAGCACGGACTGGCAGCCCAGTTCGATCAGTCGCCGGGCGCAGAGGTCGCCGTTGGGTTCGTCCTCGTCGTCGTCCTCTTCCGCCAACCGGCGGGCTTCCGGAATATTGGGAGTGAGCACCGTGGTTTGCGGCAGCAGCAGTTCGCGCATGGCCTGAACCATGTCGTCGTCGGCCAGGCTGTCGCCGCGTCCCGAGGCGAGCACGGGATCAAGAACCAGCGGCAGATCAGGGTAATCCGAGACGATTTCTGCCACGCGCACGATATTTTCGGTGCTACCTAGCACGCCGATCTTGAACGCCGCCACTGGCATATCCTCAAGAAGTGTGCGTGCCTGCCGTTCAAGCACATCAGGGTCGATGGCGTGCACGCTTTCGACGCCGACGGTATCTTGCACGGTCAGCGCGCTGACGACGGTGAGCGGGTGGCAACCGAGGCTGGCCAAGGTCAGCAGGTCGGCCTGGAGGCCCGCGCCGGAGGTGGGGTCGCTGGCGGCGATGACGAGTACGAGCGGGGGAGTCTGGATCATTGAATGGCTCGCCGGTGACTGTGGGGGCGGTTCGAGTTTCGATCCGGCGCATTCTATCCGAATCCGCCCGCCCGGCGGCGGTGAACGGCCGGACAAACGGCCATTATTCGCTGCCGGGCGGCGAGCGATTTGGTGACACGCTCGGGTGTCTTTGTATTATTATCGGCAGCAAACAATAATAGTCGAAACGAGTACGAGGGGAACGAATTGGCGGATGTGGCAACCCTGCGCGGTGTCAAGGTGATGATCATCGATGACAGCAACACGATCCGGCGCAGCGCTGAAATCTTTCTCGTGCAGGCAGGCTGTCAGGTCGTGCTTGCCGAGGATGGCTTCGACGCCCTGGCGAAGATCGCAGATCATCAGCCGGACGTGATTTTTTGCGACATCATGATGCCGCGCCTTGATGGCTATCAGACCTGCGCGCTGATCAAGAAAAACGCCCGTTTCAAGTCGACCCCGGTCATCATGCTGTCGTCGAAGGATGGTCTCTTCGACCGTGCGCGCGGCCGCATGGTGGGGTCTGATCAATACCTCACCAAACCATTTACCAAGGATAGCCTGCTACACACCGTGGCGATATTTGCGCCCGGGCAGGCCAGCTGATTTTAATTGCACCAGGAATACCGCCATGCCTATCAAGAAAATCCTCGTCATTGACGATTCTCCGACCGAACGCTTCTTTGTTGTCGATTTGCTGACCAAGAAAGGGTATCAGACTGTTACCGCTGAAAATGGCGAGGAGGGGATTGCCAAGGCCAAGACCGAAAAACCGGATCTGATCCTGATGGATGTGGTCATGCCGGGACTCAACGGCTACCAGGCCACCCGCACGCTGACGCGCGACGAAGATACCAAGAACATTCCGATCATCATCTGCACGACAAAGGGCCAGGAAACCGACAAGATCTGGGGCTTGCGCCAGGGCGCGCTCGACTACATGGTCAAGCCGATCAACGCCGAGGAATTGCTGCAAAAGGTCGCGGCTTTGCCCTGACGCGCTAGTCCATGTCGAAGAAGACCCCTCTCCGCGAATTTCAGCAATACCTGGCCGATCGTCTGAAAAGCGCACAGCGTGGTCAGGTGACCTCGTCTTTGCTTGGTATCCGCGCCGGGCGCGAGAACTGGCTGCTGGAGCTCTCGGAGTCGGGTGAGATCATTCAGCAACCGCCTCTGACGCCGGTTCCGTTGACCAAGGCAGCCTTTGCCGGTATTGCCAATATCCGCGGCAATCTCTATTCGGTGACGGATTTTTCGCTGTTTCGCGGTGGCGAGCCAACGGCACTGAACGCCAATGCCCGGTTGCTGCTGGTCGGCGTCAAACTGGGGTCGAATGCCGCGCTGCTGGTCAGCCGCATGCAGGGCCTTAAGGCGATCGGCGATTTCGAGGCGGTCGGGCGCCCGGTCAATGCACCGGCCTGGATTGCCGAAACATATCGTGATCGCCGGGGCGACATCTGGCAAAAACTGTCGGTGCGCGAACTACTTGCCGACGAATCATTCATGAATATCGGGGCTTGACCCCAAAAAGAAAGCTTCACACCGGAGGACAGCATGGCGTTCAGTTTCAAAATTCCAAAGGTCGAACTCGGCAAAAAAGCGCCGGGCAAGAAAACCGAAACCGAAGCCGAAATGACGCTGACCTCTGTCATGCCGTCGCCGATCCCGATCCAAACCCGCGCCAATCGAGGACGTTCGGGCAGTAGCGGATTTTCCTTGCCGGAGATTCCGTTGCCCAAATTCCTGCGCGAAAAATCCCTGGAAGAGCAGCTGAAGATACTCGGCGGCTTGTTCGTTTTCCTGCTCTTCGTGGCTTTGGTATTGGTACTGAACGATAACCGCAAGACCACGCACGGCACCGCCTACCTGACCGCCGCCGGCGAAATGCGCATGCTGTCGCAGCGCCTTTCCAAAGCCTCGTCGCTGGCGACACAGGGTAACCCCACGGCCTTCGCGCAGTTGAAGGATTCGCAAAAGCGCTTTTCGGAACTGCTAACCCGCCTGCGCGATGGCGGCGAAGTGGCCGGCACTAGCGTTCCCAAGTCGCCTACCGCGGTGACCGAAGAGTTGGACGCGCTGGGTAAGCTTTGGGACGAAACCAACAAGAACACCGACACCCTGGTGTCGCAAGAAGCACCGCTGCTGACGTTGGGCCAGAACGTTGCGACGATTGATGCCAAAAACCCGAATTTGCTCGAACTCTCGGAGCAGGTGGCAACGCTCAAGTTACAGAACGGCGGGAGTGTGCGCGACATCGCGGCCGCCAACCAGCTCGTCATGCTGACCCAGCGCATCGCCAAGAACGCGGCGGCGATGCAGGCCGGCGAAAGCATGAACCCGGAAGTGGCGGTGCTGCTCGGTAAAGATGCCAACCTGTTCCGCGATGTGTTGAACGGAATGATCAAGGGCAGCGACAGTCTGCGTCTGTCGGCCACCACCGACAGCGAAACACGGGCCAAGTTGGGTGAACTGGAGGCGGCCTTCAAGGAATATTCCGGCGCGGTTGGCAATATCCTTTCCAATATCCAGCCGCTGATGTCGGCCAAGCGCGCGTCGGGCAGCATCTTCAAGGACTCGGAAGCGTTGCTGCAAGCCACTGACGAGTTGGCTGGCGCCTACCAGAAAGTGCTGTCGGCCCGTTTTTTCTACATGGTGCTGCTGATCGTCAATACCTTGCTGGCGATTGCCACGCTGACCATTCTGGCCAAGCTCTACCTGGATGACACCCGAAAGCGCGCCGACGACGCGGAACGCCAGCGTCTGGAATCCGAAACGACCAACCGCGAAAACCAGGACGCCATTCTCCGCCTGATGAACGAACTGGGCGACCTGGCTGACGGCGACTTGACCGTGACCGCGACCGTGAGCGAGAACATCACGGGCGCGATCGCTGACTCCATCAACTACACGATTGAAGAATTGCGCGTGCTGGTTGGGCGGATTAATGACGCGGCCTCGCGTGTGACGCTGGCGACAGAGATCGCCCGCAAGACCTCAGCCGAACTGATCGAAGCGGCGGCTAAACAATCGACTGAAATTCAGGAGGCGGGCCAGTCGGCGCTCGACATGGCGCGCTCGATGACGCAGGTGTCGAACGACGCCAACCAGTCGGCCCAGGTGGCGCGCCAATCATTGGCAGCTGCCGAGAAGGGGACGGTGGCCGTGCAGGATTCCATCAAGGGTATGAACGAAATTCGTGGCCAGATCCAGGAAACCTCGAAGCGGATCAAGCGGCTGGGCGAAAGCTCGCAGGAGATCGGCGAAATCGTGGAGCTGATCGGCGACATTACCGAGCAGACCAACGTGCTGGCCTTGAACGCGGCCATTCAGGCGGCCTCCGCCGGCGAAGCGGGCCGCGGCTTTACCGTGGTTGCCGAGGAAGTGCAGCGACTGGCCGAACGCTCGGCGGAAGCGACGAAACAGATCGCTGCCATCGTCAAGACCATTCAGACCGATACGCAAGATGCCGTCTCAGCCATGGAAGAGTCGACCCAGGGAGTGGTCGAGGGTGCGAAGCTTTCGGACGCCGCCGGTCAGGCGCTGGCCGAGATCGGCGACGTGTCGCGCAACCTTGCCAGCCTGATTGAGGATATTTCTTCCTCGACACAGCAACAGGCGGATTCGGCGGCCAATGTGGCCCAGATGATGCAGGAAATCCTGCGCGTGACCGATCAAACGACGGCGGGTACGCAGCGTACCGCCGAGGCCGTCGATGAACTCAACAGTCTGGCGGCCGAACTGAAAGGCTCGGTGGCCGGCTTCAAGGTGGCCTGAACCGGGCCGGGCGGACGCATATGAGCGTAGCAAGCGAATTCGATCTGGGTCCGCTGACCTGGGTTAAGGGCGAAATCGACTCCGCGCTGGAACGGGCCGCGGAAGCGCTGGGCCAGTTCCGCGAACACCGAGAACCGACATACCTGCGGTTGTGTCGGACCCATGTGCATCAGGTGCATGGCGCTCTGGCTATCGTCGGTCTGGACGGAGTGACGCAGGTCACTGAATCGCTGGAGAGTCTGCTGACCGCTCTGGAGGAAGAGAAGGCGCCGTCTGTCGAGACCGCGCTGCTGGCCATCGAGCGCGCGCTGCCCGCCGTGCGGCAATACCTCGACGATCTGACGGCTGGCGAAGCCAACCAGCCACTGAGGCTGCTGCCGATCTATCGGGAAATCAGTGAGGCGCGCGGGGCCATCCAGTTGCGCGCTTCGGACCTGTTCTTTCCCGACCTGTCGGTACGCCCGCCCAGGCGAACGGCGCCCGTCCTCAAGCTCGATCCCGAGGCTTTCCGGCAATGTCTCAAGAACGAGCGGATGCGTTTCCAGAAAGGGTTGCTTGCCTGGCTGAAGAACGCGCCGGACAGCGAGGCCGCGAAAGCGGGCCTAGAACAGATGCGGCAGGCGCTGAGAACGATTGAGTCGACGCAGGAGACTCCGTCTGCACGCTCGTTCTGGTGGATTTCACAAGGTTTTCTCGATGCTCTGGCTGATCAGGGCGTCGCCGTCGAACTTGACGCCAAGCAACTGTGCGCCCGCATCGATCTGCAAATTCGTCGCTTGCTCGAGGGGTCCCGCAACGTCGCCGAGCGTCTGATGCGCGATGCGCTCTATTTTGTCGGGCGCGCGCCAGCCGAGGAACAGGGGCTCGCGGCTGATGTCCGTAAGGCTTACCACATCGAGCAACTGATTCCGTCGGGCGAATCGGTCCCCTCGGCGGCGCCTCAGGAGGCGGCGCTGAAGCGTTTGCGTGAAGTGGTGAATGCGGCCGAGGAATACTGGAACAAATTCTGTGCCGGCAACACGGCCGCTCTAGCCGGATTTGCCGAACAGTCCCGACACTGCGGGCAGGTGACTGCCGCCATCGGGCAAACTGATCTCAAACGGCTCGGCCAGGGGCTGGCCTCGATTGCCGCGTGGCTGGCCGAGGACAGCGCACATCACAGCGAAGCGACTGCGATGGAGGTGGCGACGGCCATCCTCCTGCTTCAAAACGCACAAGAAAACTTCAAGCGTCTGGGTATCGATTTCGCCCGTCAGGTCGACCTCATGGTGGCTCGGCTGCAAGCCTGTATTTCCGGGCAAGCCATCGCGGCTGATGGCGACTTGCCGTTGCTCGACGACATGACGCGCCGCGCGCAGGAGAAACTGCTGATCGCGCAGGTGGCGCGCGAAATTCAGAGCAACCTTGCCCAGGTCGAACTGGCGCTCGATACCTTTTTCCGCGACCCTGCGACCGGTCTGGATGCGACGGCGCTGGACGCGCCGATCAAACAGATTTCCGGCGCGCTATCCATGCTCGGGCACGATACCGCGCAGCGCGCCCTGCTGGAGGCGGGAGCCCAGGTCAAACGTTTTGGGGAGCCTGGTTACCAGCCTGATCCCGCCGATTTCGAGGCTGTGGCGGCGCAACTCTCGACATTGGGTTTCTTCATCGACGCACTGCATACCGGCGCGACTGATTACGACCGGTTTGTCCGCAAACTGCGCGGCGAGGAAACCGTCGAAACCGAAGACGATGACACACCAGCCGAACCCGGGCCGGTCAAGAGTGTCGAGGCCGAACTGGAACAGAAAAAGGGCGATACCCAGGCCCTGCTCGCAGCCCTGAAGGAAACGCCGCAGGATGAACAGCTAAAAAGCGAACTGCGACAGAACCTGCAAGCTCTTCAGGCGGATGCCGACTTGGTGGCCGATCATCAGTTGGGTGAAACTGCCAAGGTGGCGCTCAATGCGCTGCAAACCGGTGGCGCGCTGACCCCGGAGATCGGCGAAGCCCTGCTTCAATTGAAACCCGCCGTGTCGGAGGCACCCGCGCCATCCGAGGAAACACTCAAGCTGGCGCAGGCCTCTCACGAGGAAATCGACGCCGAACTGCTCGAAATTTTCCTGGAAGAAGCCAGGGAGGTGTTGGGTAACGTCGAGCCGGCCCTCGAACAACTTGCTGCCCACCCGGGCGATCTCGATACACTTACCGACATCCGCCGTGCCGCGCACACGCTCAAGGGGAGCGGCCGCATGGTCGGTCTGCGCGATCTCGGTGAAGTCGCCTGGGAAGTCGAGCAGACACTCAATCTCTGGCTTCGTCAGGAACAGGCCGCGACGCCCGAGTTGCTGGAGATGATCGGCGTCATGCAGGATGTCTTCACGCTCTGGGTGCGCGAACTGGCAGAAAGCACCGGCCGCGCGCCCGAGACGGAAGATCTGATCGATCGCGCGCGCGCCTTGCGTGGTGTTGATCCGCTTGCGGCGGTGGCCGCGCCCGTCGCGCCGCCTCTATCGGTTTCCGCGATGGAGCCGCCCGAAACGCCAGCGCAAGTGTCGGCATACCCGGCGGACGACGAATTGCCGCCCTCTCTGATGGCAACGGTGGTCGGTGATGTAGGCATGTTCGAACCGCGTCAGGAAATTCCGCCACTGTCCGAACCGGATGTGGTGGACTTCGATTTTTCGCTGGATTTGCCGGAACCTGTCGTCGCTTCGGCTGAGCCGGAACCCTTCAACATGCCAGAAGTGGCCGTCGAACCAGAGATGGTGCCGAACGAGATTCTGACGGCCTTGCCAGTCGCCGAATTGCCTGACTATCCGCTGCTCGAAATCGAGGCGCCCGAGCTATCGACCGAAAATACGGCATCCGCGGAAGCATTTGAGTTTTCGTTCGATCTGGAATCCGAGGCCGCGGCGTCACCCGTTGTGGAGCTTGCTGAGGCGCCGTTCGCCGACTTGGTGCCATCGAGCGCCAGCGTCAATCTCGATCTCCCGGTGGCCACCGAAAGTGAGCCGGCACCGTCCCTAGTCGTTGCGCTGGAAGCGCTGCCTGTCGACGATCTACCCTTGGATGTCGCCGCCGAAATGCCGGTGGCCGACGAAATCGTAGTCGAAGAAGTGTCTCCTGCTATACCGGTGACGGCACCGGAAGAATCGGACAATGACGTTGCGGCAGAGCCGTCGTTCTTGGCTGAAGAGGCGATCGATGCGGATGCCGCTGTCGGGATACCGCCGGTCAATCCGGCCGCCGAAATGCCGGAGGACATTTCGGCGATTGCCGGCAAAGGTGCCACCCTGGCCGGTGTTGCCGGAATGGCTGCCGCCCCGATGCCTGCTGGCGAGAGCTTGGCAACTGAACCCCTTGCGCAGAGCGACAACGCCGGCGTTTCCAATGCCTTGTACGAGATTTTCCTCGAAGAGGCGCGAGGTCACCTCGATACGCTCACCAGGAGTCACGAGGAACTGGCGGCGATGCCCCATTCGCCTACCACCTTCGCCATGACGCGGGCGGCGCATACGCTGGGCGGCATCGCCGCGACGGTGGGTCTGTTGCCGATCAACAAGCTGGCCATCGCGCTCGAACACGCGTTGCTGCGGCGCGACAACAGCGTGCAGCCAGACAGCATCCAGGGCATCGAGACTATCCATCAAACCATCCTGGCGCTGGAAGACATGTTTGCCGGGCTGGCACTCAGTCGGGCTCCCATGACTCAACCAGCGCTGATCGACGCGCTCGAGGATGTTTTCCCGCTGTCGGCGCCCGATGCGGGCGTGCTGGAGGAGCAGTCCGCCGAACCCGCTGCATCGAGCCCTGTGGTGATCGAACTTGCCAACGTGCAGGAGGCCGACGAGGCACCGACGGATGTAGCCGCCCGTTTGCAGGAGATGCCCCGTTTTCAGGACGAACTGGACGAGCAGTTGCTACCCATCTTCCTGGAAGAAGCCACCGATCTGGTGCGAGGATTCGGCGAACAGATCGCGGCTTGGCGCCAGCATCCCGAGCGTGCGCAGGAATCGGCTCGGGCACTGGCAAGGTTGCTCCATACGTTCAAGGGTGGTGCCCGCATGGCGGGCGCCATGAACCTGGGCGAAATGACACACACGCTGGAAACGGGTCTCGAAGAAGCGTTGCGGTCGGGTAGCCTACCGGTCTCGCTGCGCGAGCAGATCGAAAATGGTTGCGACACACTGACCCATGCGGTCGAACGCTTGCAGGCCGGTGAGTCGCTGACCTTGCCGCTGCTGGTGGTCGCCACACCCCAGATAGACGAGGTCGCGCCAACATCGGAAATCGCGTCGCTGCCGCCAGAGGCCGGCTTGGCGCCGGCTACGCCGGTATCGGCGCCTGTTGTGGCGCTCCCGCTACCGGAGGGGGAAAACGTTGCGGCTGCTGCGATACCCGCCGCCGCACCGATCGAGGCCGAAGCGGGCCAGCGCGCCCAGCTTCGCGTACGGGCCGATCTGGTCGACCGCTTGGTGAACGAAGCGGGCGAACTCTCGATTGCGCGTGCCCGGATCGAAGGCGAAATGCTGAGCCTGAAAGGCTCGCTGCTCGACCTGACCGAAAACGTCATTCGTTTGCGCCGACAGTTGCGCGAAATCGAAATCCAGGCGGAAACGCAGATTCAGGCGCGGGTGGCGCAGACCGCCGAAGGCGAGGCGCAGTTCGACCCGCTGGAACTCGACCGCTTTACGCGCTTCCAGGAACTGACCCGTTTTATGGCCGAATCGGTCAATGACGTGGCCACGGTGCAGCAAAACCTGTTGAAGAACCTTGATGATGCCAATGCCGCGCTGCTTGCGCAGGCGCGCATGAACCGTTCGCTCCAGCAGGACCTGATGAGCATCCGCATGGAGCCGTTTGCCAATCAGGGTCAGCGCCTCTACCGTATCGTCCGTCAGACCGCCAAGGAACTGGGCAAGCGGGTAGACCTCGATATTCGAGGCGGGCATGTCGAAATCGACCGTTCGGTGCAAGACAAGATCATGGCGCCGATCGAGCACATGCTGCGCAATGCCATCAGTCACGGTATCGAAGTCCGCGCAGAACGGCAGGCTGCCGGCAAGCCGGAAACGGGCGAGATCGTGCTGCAAGTCTCTCAGGAAGGCAACGAAATCGTCGTTGCGCTCTCCGACGATGGTCGTGGTCTCGATGCCGAAAGGATTCGCGCCCGCGCGGTCGAGCTCGGTTTGCTGGGCCCTGACGAGGCGGCCGAACCGGCGCGTCTTTACGATTTTATCTTCCAGGCCGGCTTCTCGACCGCCAGCGAAGTCACGCAGATTTCGGGGCGCGGGGTCGGCATGGATGTCGTCAAGTCCGAAATCAGCAGTCTGGGCGGTCGCGTCGAAATCCAGACCGCGCTTGGACGGGGCACAACCTTCCGTCTGTATCTGCCGCTGACACTGGCGGTGACGCAAACCCTGCTGGTGCGCGCGGCCGGAACGCTATATGCAGTGCCGTCCACGATGATCGAGCAGGTGCTGGAACTGAAGGAAAAGGGCCTGGCCGATATTCGACAGCAAGGCGAAGCGCTGTGGCTGGAAAATCGCTACCCCTTTCACTTCCTGCCTCACTTGCTCGGCGATACTCAGGCCTTGCCGGAAACCCGGCGACGCTACTGGGTTTTGCTGCTGCGCTCGGGTATGCAAAGGGCGTCGGTGCTGGTCGATGAACTGGCCGGCAACCGTGAAGTCGTGGTCAAGAACATCGGTGCGCAGCTTTCGCGCGTGGTTGGTATTGCCGGTGCCACGGTACTGGGCGATGGGCGAGTGGTGCTGATTCTCAATCCGGTTGCACTTGCCTCGCGGCAACCCGCGACGGTGCCCGTACGGATGCCGGAGACCACCCCGACGGTGGCGGAAGTCGCCACGCCGCCGGCAGGCATTGACGCGGCAGCGGATCAACGGATGGCGACCCTGCCGACCGTCCTGGTGGTGGACGATTCGCTCACCGTGCGCAAGATCACCGGGCGTTTGCTGGCCCGCGAGGGATATCAGGTTATCACCGCCAAGGACGGGGTCGATGCGCTGGAACACCTGGTCGAGACGCTGCCGGATGTCATGCTCTCCGACATCGAGATGCCGCGCATGGATGGCTTTGACCTGGTGCGCAACGTGCGCGCCGACGACCGTCTGAAGAACTTGCCGATCATCATGATCACGTCGCGTACCGCCGACAAGCACCGTAACTATGCACTGGAGATCGGCGCCAACGAGTATCTTGGCAAGCCCTACGACGAAGATACGCTGCTCAAGCTGATTGCCGGCTTCGTCAAGCAGAAACGCGCATGACCAGTGGATGCCGCGCCCCGTGTCGGGGCGGCATCCTTCCTCACACGCCGCTTGGTTTGGGGGAGGCCGGCGTTTAAAATGGGGGCATGGACAGCGTGAACCTCACCGATCATTTCCTCATCGCCATGCCCTCGATGACCGATCCCTATTTTTCAGGGGCCTTGGTCTATGTCTGCGAACATACCGAGAACGGCGCGATGGGGCTGATCGTCAATCGTCCGATCGACATGACCCTCAGTGTTCTGTTTGAAAAGATCGACCTGCCCTTGGAAATTCCCGATCTGGCCGATTTGCCCGTGTATTTCGGCGGCCCGGTGATGATTGATCGCGGTTTTGTCCTGCATCGGCCCGCTGGCAATTGGCAAGCCACGCTGAGGGTGCGCGACCACGATCTCGGGATGACCAGTTCGCGCGACATTCTGGTCGAACTCGGCAGCAAGGGGGAGCCGCGGGATACGCTGATCAGCCTCGGCTATGCCGGCTGGGGCGCCGGCCAACTCGAAGACGAAATTGCCCAGAATACCTGGCTCTCGGTGCCCGCCACGCATGAAATCCTGTTTGAATTGCCGCCGGAAGAACGCTTGCCGGCCGTGATGCAACGGCTGGGGTTCAGCCTCTCGCAACTTTCCGAAGTGGCCGGTCATGCCTGACGGCACGGTGCTGGCTTTCGATTTCGGCGAAAAACGTATTGGCGTTGCGGTCGGTGAGTCGCTGCTTCGCCAGGCCCATCCACTTGAAGTGATTCGTGCCGACGGGCATGAAGCGCGCGACCGCGCCATTGCCGGCTTGATCGCCGAGTGGCAGCCAGTTCAACTGGTGGTTGGCCTGCCCACCCACGCGGACGGCACGCCCCACGAGATGACCGCGCGCTGCCGGAGTTTTGCCGAGCGGCTGGCTTTGCGACACAGCCTGCCCGTCGCGCTCGCCGATGAACGCCTGACCTCGCTTGACGCCGAGGCGAGGCTGCGCGAAACCGGCCGCAACGCCAAGACCATGAAGCCGCTGCTCGACGCAGTGGCCGCCCAACTGATCCTGCAAACCTGGTTCGATAGCCATGCCACCACTCCCTGTTCCCCTGCCTGACGCCGAAGCACAATGCCGGCAATTGGCCGATCTGATGCGGCCCAAACTGACCTCACGCACTGCCTTGATCGGTATCCACACCGGTGGCGTCTGGGTGGCCGAGCGCTTGCGCGAGTTGCTCGGCCTGGCGTCGATTGGCCATATTGATGTGTCTTTCTATCGGGACGATTTTTCGTCCAAAGGCCTGCACCCACGCACCCGCCCGACCACGATCAGTGTCGAGGTCGAGGGCGCCCACCTGATTCTGGTCGACGATGTGCTCTTTACCGGTCGCACCACGCGGGCGGCGGTCAATGAGCTGTTCGATTACGGCCGGCCGGCGGTGGTCGAGTTGGCGGTGCTGGCCGATCGAGGCGGGCGCGAGCTACCGATCGCGGCACAGTATTGTGTCTGGCAACCCGATTTGACGCCGGGCGAGAATCTGGCGCTGGAACGTGAGGGCGATCGCCTGGTCTGGAGTGTCGAACATGCATAATCCTCAACTCAACGCCCATGGCGAACTGACGCATCTGCTGTCGGTGGAAGGTCTGCCGCGCGACGTGCTTACCCACATTCTCGACACCGCCGCCTCCTTCATCGAAGTCTCCGACCGCGATGTGAAGAAAGTGCCGCTGCTGCGCGGCAAGAGCGTGTTCAACCTGTTCTTCGAGAACTCGACGCGCACGCGCACGACCTTCGAGATTGCCGCCAAAAGGCTGTCGGCCGATGTCATCAATCTCGATATCAGTCGCTCGTCGACGGCCAAGGGCGAGACCCTGCTCGACACCATCGACAACCTGTGCGCCATGCATGCCGACATGTTTGTCGTGCGGCACGCCTCCAGCGGGGCGCCCTATCTCATCGCCGAACACCTGCGCCGGCTCGGTCATCACGACATCCATGTGGTGAATGCGGGCGATGGACGGCACGCGCATCCGACCCAGGGGCTGCTCGACATGTATACCGTGCGGCACTACAAAAAGGACTTCACCCAACTCCGGGTCGCGGTGATCGGGGACATCCTGCATTCCCGCGTGGCGCGCTCGAACATCCACGCGCTGACCACGCTCGGCGTGCCGGAAGTGCGCGTCATCGGGCCGCAAACCTTGTTGCCGAAATACGTCGAAAAGATGGGCGTGCGCGTTTTTCACGACATGGCGAAAGGCATCCGCGACTGCGATGTGGTCATCACCCTGCGCTTGCAGAACGAGCGGATGAACGGCGCCCTGCTGCCCTCGGCAAGCGAATTTTACAAATGCTACGGTCTCAGTCCCGAAAAGCTGGCGCTGGCCAAGCCGGACGCCATCGTCATGCACCCCGGCCCGATGAACCGGGGGGTCGAGATCGATTCGGCGGTAGCCGACGGGCCGCAGGCGGTCATTCTCAACCAGGTCACCTTCGGGATCGCCGTGCGTATGGCGGTCATGAGCATCGTTGCGGGGAATTGACATGAAAATCGCCATTCAGAACGGTCGCGTGATCGACCCCAAAAGCGGCTTCGACGGCTTGGCCGATCTTTTCATCGCCGACGGCCGCATCGCCGGGGTAGGCCAGACACCAGCCGGGTTCGTCGCCGACCAAACACTGGACGCGCGCGGGCGCATCGTCTGTCCGGGCCTGGTCGACCTTGCCGTACGCCTGAAAGGTATCGATACCGAACTACGTGCTGCCGTTGCCGGCGGGATCACCACGCTGGTGTCGCCACCGGACGTCAATCCTGTGCTCGACGAGCCGGAACTGGTCGAGCGGCTGGTCCGCCGTGCCGCCGAATGCGGCCTCGCCAAGGCGCTGCCGCTGGGTGCGCTGACCCGCGAGCTGGCCGGCGAGCGCCTCTCGGAAATGGTGGGGTTGAAGAAGGCCGGGTGCATTGCCTTCTCGCAGGGCAAGAAGCCCGTCACCGATACCTATGCATTGTTGCGTGCCCTCGAATACGCCGCCACCTTTGGCTATGCGGTGTGGCTGCAACCCGAGGATTACTGGCTGGCGCGCAATGGCGTCGCACACGACGGCGAAGTGGCCAGCCGCATGGGGCTGACCGGTATTCCCGTCGCGGCCGAAACCATCGCCATCGCCACGCTGGTACAACTGGCGGCCGAAACCGGCGTGCGTCTGCACCTGCGCCACCTCTCCTCGGCCGCGGGCATTTTCATGGTCGAGCAGGCGCGCCAATCTGGATTGGCGATCACTTGCGATGTCGGCGTTCACCACCTGCATCTGACCGAAACTGACATCGGCTATTTCGACAGTCACGCCCGTTTCGATCCGCCCCTGCGGACCCAGAAAGATCGGGCTGCCCTGCGTGTCGGGGTGGCCAAGGGCGTCGCGGCGATCTGCTCGGATCACACGCCGACCGACGAAGACGACAAGTTGCTCCCGTTCGCCGAGGCCAAGGCCGGAGCCACCGGCCTGGAACTGCTCCTGCCGCTGACGTTGAAGTGGGCGGAAGAAGAGAAATTGCCGCTCGCCACAGCCCTGGCGCGGGTGACCTGCGATCCGGCGGCCATCAGCGGTTACGCGGGCGGCGAGCTGGCGGTGGGGGCGGTGGCCGACGTGTGCGTTTTTGACCCGGCCGCCGAATGGCCGGTGACGGCTGAAAATCTGATCAGCCGGGGCAAGAACTCGCCCTATCTCGGCGCGCGCATGGCCGGGCAGGTGATGGCGACGCTGGTCGACGGACGGGTGGTGTTCGAGCGGTAGTCAGGCGTTTGTCCGCGCTGTCGCCGGGTGATTCAACCGGGCGACAGCCGGCTGCGGATGATCTCGGGTGTCGCGCCGGAGACCGCCAGTACCTTGCGGCGCGAAGTGTGACCGCTTTTGAGTTCAACCTGGGCGCGACCCAGGCCGAGCGCGGTGGCGACGAATTCGATGAGCGCCGCGTTCGCCTTGCCGTCTACCGGTGGCGCCGCGAGGCGGATCTTCAGGGCGTCGCCATGCGGACCCGCGACTTCCGTTTTCCTGGCCCCGGGCTGGATGTGCAAGGTCAGCGTGGCGCCGCCCTCGCTGGCGCGCAACCAGCTCACAGCAAATACAGCAGCGCTTGGGCCAGCACGATTGCCACCAGCGGCGACAGGTCGATCCCCGAAATCGGGGGCAGAATACGGCGAATGGGTGCCAGAATGGGCCGGGTCAACTGGTTCAGCGGCCCGGCAATAGGTGAGTAAGGGGCGACCCAGGACAGGATCGCCTGTACCAGCAGCACACCGATCAGCAGTTGAATCGTCAGGCGGAGCAGCCCCAGCACCGCCGCCCAGGCGAGCAGGCCGGCAAGCGTCGCGCCATCCACGGACGGAATGCGGGCCAGCCAAAGCAGGCCGAAGGCCGCGACACCCAATTGCATGACGAAGGCCGCGATCAGACTGGCCCAATCCAGCCCGCCCAGACCCGGAATGACCTTGCGCAACGGCAGCACCGCCCAGTTTGTCAATTTGACCACGAACTGGCCGAACGGCCCGGCAAACGAGGTACGCAAACACTGCATGGCGAAACGGAGGAGGAACAGCGCGGTGAAAAAGCCGACCACTGCCTCGACGAGAAAGAAGATTGCCTGTTGCATCGTCAATCGCTCCCCAGCAGATCGCCCAATTCACGGCTGCGCGCTTCTGCCGCGCGGGCACCGGCCAGGATCGACTCGCCGAAGCCGTGTTCGCTCATGGCACGCAATGCCGCCTCGGTAGTGCCGCCCTTGGAGGTGACGCGCTCGCGCAGCGTCGCCGCGCTTTCGGGCGATTGGGCCGCCAGCCGGGCCGCGCCGAGCACGGTTTCGAGCGCCAGTTGCCGCGCGTGTTCGCCGGTGAACCCCAGTTTTTCGGCGGCTTGCTGCAAGGCCTCGATGAACAGAAAAACGTAGGCCGGGCCGCTGCCCGAGATGGCCGTGATGGCATCCATGCCGTTTTCATTTTCGATCCAGAGCGTGCTGCCGGTGGCCCGCAAGACGGTTTCGGCCGCCTGTCGTTCGGTGGGGCCGACTTCGGGCAGCGCGCACAAGCCGGTGATGCCCGCGCCAATCATCGCCGGCGTATTCGGCATGCAGCGGACGATACGGCGATAGCCGCCCAGCCAGCGCGACAGCGCTTCGAGCCGGAGACCCGCGGCGATGCTCACAACCACCTGTTTGTTCAGGCAGGGCACCAGCGGCGCGACAGCCACCTTCATCTGCTGGGGTTTGACTGCCAGCACGATGACATCGGCCGACCAGGCCAGACTTTCGGGGCCGGAATGACAAAACACGCCATAGACGGTGGCAAGCCGTTCGCGATGGCCGGCATCGATTTCGACCACTTCGATGTCGCCCGCGGCAAAGCCCTGCTTCAGCAGCCCGCCGATCAGCGCGCTGGCCATGTTGCCGCCGCCAAGAAAGGTAATTTTCATATGTGGATACTTTCACCAAAATGGGCTGTGTTGCCGAACCCGGCGGGGATACCTCGGTGACTAGGGTTTCCTGATCGCCGAGTGGGTCGCCCGACGGAATGCGCGGCGGCCTCGATTCGGCGAAGAACGGCTTGCAGGTTGCAGGGAATTGCGCTCATAATCCTTTGGAATAGCCACTTTTCCCCAGTATACACGCGCCCCGAGGACGACCCGCATGGACATTACCGAACTCCTGGCTTTCAGCGTCAAGAACAAGGCCTCCGACCTTCACCTTTCGTCGGGCTTGCCGCCGATGATCCGGGTGCATGGCGATGTGCGCCGTATCAACCTGCCGCCGATGGAGCACAAGGACGTCCACGCCATGGTGTATGACATCATGAACGACGGCCAGCGCAAGACGTACGAAGAAACGCTGGAGTGCGATTTCTCGTTCGAGGTGCCGAACCTGGCCCGGTTCCGGGTCAACGCCTTTGTTCAGCATCGTGGCGCGGGTGCGGTCTTCCGGACCATTCCTTCCAAGGTGCTGACCCTGGAAGAATTGAATTGTCCGAAGATCTTCAAGGAAATCGCCGAGTACCCGCGTGGCGTGGTGCTGGTGACCGGGCCGACCGGCTCCGGCAAATCGACGACGCTGGCGGCGATGGTCAATCACATCAACGAGAACGAGTACGGTCACATCCTGACGGTTGAGGACCCGATCGAATTCGTGCATGAACCCAAGAAGTGCCTGATCAACCAGCGCGAAGTCGGGCCGCATACGCTCTCGTTTGCCAATTCGCTGCGTTCGGCGCTGCGGGAGGATCCGGATTGCATTCTAGTGGGCGAAATGCGCGACCTGGAAACCATCCGTCTGGCGCTGACGGCCGCCGAAACCGGCCACCTCGTGTTCGGCACGCTGCATACCTCGTCGGCGGCCAAGACCATCGACCGGATCATCGACGTGTTCCCTGCCGCCGAAAAGGAAATGGTGCGGGCGATGCTCTCCGAATCGCTGCGCGCGGTCATTTCGCAGACGTTGCTGAAAACCAAGGATGGCAACGGTCGTGTCGCGGCGCACGAAATCATGATCGGCACGCCGGCCATCCGCAACCTGATCCGCGAGGCGAAGGTGGCACAGATGTACTCCGCCATCCAGACTGGCCAGGCGCTGGGCATGCAGACCCTCGATCAGTGTCTGCTCGATCTGGTGCGCCGCAATGCGGTTTCGCCGGCCGAAGCGCGCGCCAAGGCGGCCAACAAGGACAGTTTCCCCGGTTAAACGAAAACGCCGAGGTGCCACCGTTGACGAACGGTGGAGCGGCAAGTTGGAGAGAATATGGAACGTGATCAGGCAATGAAATTCATGCACGACCTGCTGCGTCTGATGGCGCAGAAGAAGGGGTCGGACCTGTTCATCACCGCCGGTTTCCCGCCGGCCATCAAGGTCGATGGCAAGGTGACGCCGGTCTCCAACCAGACCTTGACGGCGCAGCACACGGCCGAGTTGGCACGCTCGATCATGAACGACCGGCAAGCTGCCGATTTCGAGGCGTCCAAGGAATGCAACTTTGCTATTTCGCCTTCCGGCATCGGCCGTTTCCGGGTCAATGCCTTCGTGCAGCAGGGGCGCATCGGCGTGGTCTGCCGGACGATCAACATGACCATTCCCAAGCTTGATGAACTCGGGTTGCCGTCCATCCTGAAGGACGTGGCGATGACCAAGCGCGGGCTGGTCATCTTCGTTGGCGGCACCGGTACCGGCAAGACCACCTCGCTGGCCGCGCTGGTCGATTTTCGCAACGAAAACACCTACGGCCACATCATCACCATCGAAGACCCGATCGAATACGTGCACGATCACAAGAACTGCATCGTCACCCAGCGCGAGGTCGGGGTCGATACCGATGACTGGGAGCCGGCGCTGAAGAACACGTTGCGGCAGGCGCCGGATGTGATCCTGATGGGCGAAATCCGCGACCGCAACACCATGGATTACGCCGTCGCCTTTGCCGAAACCGGTCACCTCTGCCTGGCAACGCTGCATGCCAACAGCGCCAACCAGGCGATCGACCGGATTATCAATTTCTTTCCCGAAGAGCGTCGCCAGCAGTTGCTGATGGATTTGTCGCTCAACCTGCGCGCCATGGTGTCGCAGCGACTGATTCCGAAAAAGGACGGCAAGGGCCGCGCGGCTGCCATCGAGGTGATGCTGAATTCGCCGCTGATCTCCGACCTGATCTTCAAGGGCGAAGTGCACGAGATCAAGGAAATCATGAAGAAATCGCGCGAACTGGGCATGCAGACTTTCGACCAGGCGCTGTTCGATCTCTACGAGGGCGGCAAGATCAGCTACGAAGACGCGCTCAGGAATGCCGACTCACTCAACGACCTGCGCCTCCAGATCAAGCTGCACGGCAAGGAAGCCAAGGACCGCGATCTGACGACCGGGCTCGGTCACCTCGACATCGTCTGACGGCGGGGCGGAAGCCGTCTTGCCCGCCTAACCCCGGCTGCTGGCCAGCCAGGCCAGCAAGCTGGCGAACAGCAGTTCGGGATCCACCGGTTTGGCGACGAAGTCATTGGCGCCCGCCTCCAGACAGCGCTGCTTGTCCTCGGAGAAGGCGTTGGCGGTCAGGGCGACAATCGGTGTCTTGTCGCCATTAGGCAGCTCGCGGATGCGGCGGATGGCGGCCAGACCGTCCAGGCGCGGCATCTGCATATCCATCAGGATCAGCGCGTAGTCGTTTTGTGTCGCCAGTTCGACGGCACGCAACCCATCCGATGCAACATCGGCGGTCAGACCCACTTCCTCCAGTAGCATCAGGGTGATTTCCTGATTGACCGGGTCATCCTCCGCCAGCAGCAGGTGTGTGCCTGCAAAATCTCGTCGCAGCAATTCTTCGGTCGATCCAGCCACGGGAAGTGGCACTGACGCCAAACTAGTCACTTCTCCCTTCGCCAGTCGGGCCGTGAACCAGAAGGTACTGCCTTTTCCCGGCATGCTTTCCGCACCCGCCTCGCCGCCAGCCAGCTCCGCGATCCGCCGGGTAATCGCCAACCCAAGACCGGTGCCGCCATATTTGCGGGTGATAGAGTTGTCTGCCTGCTCGAAGCTGCTGAAAAGTCGCGCAAGCGCTTCGGGCGGGACGCCGATGCCGGTATCCTCGACCTCAAAGCGGATCAGCGCGTGATGAGCACTTTCGTCGATTATGCGGGCGCGCAGCGTGATACTGCCGGTGTCGGTGAATTTGATGGCGTTGGCGGTGTAGTTGAGCAGCGCTTGTTGCAGCCGAACCGGGTCGCCGCGCAGAGAAGGCGGCATCGGGTCGGTTTCGCAGTGCAGTGCCAGGTGCTTGGCTTCCGCGCGCTCGCGCAGAATGGCGCTCACGTTGCCGAGCAGGGCATCGACCCGCAGGCTGGTCTCCTCGAGCACAAACTTGCCGGCCTCGATCTTGGAAAGATCGAGGATGGCGTTGATGATGCCGAGCAAATGCTCGCTTGACGCTACCAGCGTGTCCATGCGCTTGCTTTGCTCGGCTGTCAGACCGCTGCGGCGGATCAGATAGGCCATGCCGGTAATGGCGTTCAACGGTGTTCTGATTTCGTGGCTCATGTTGGCCAGAAAGGCGCTCTTGGCGACGTTGGCCGCTTCGGCTGCACTCTTCGCCGCGGCGAGCGCCGTTTCAGCACGGCGACGCACGACGATGGCCCACAGATCGTTGCCGATCAACTGCAGTTGTTCAATATCGGAGTCGTCATATTCCGTCGGTTTGTTGCCGACACCCAGTAGCAGGCGCGCGCGCCCGTTTTCAACGACCGGCACACCTATATGGCGAACCAGATGGGCGTGGCCGGCAGGCACTCCACGGCGTTCGGCCAGCGTTTGGTAATCGTTGTGAACGACCGGTTTCAGCAGGCGGACGGAATCGGCCCATACGCCAGCGGCGGAGACCGGATAATGGCTGTCGTAGGTGGCGGTGCAATGCCGCAGCGTGCCGGTGGACCAGGTCTTCAGATTCAGCGTTTCCTGATCCTCGTTGACCAGATGCAGGTAGCCGATTTCGCTGCCGGTCAGGCGCACGGCCTCGTCGATGCCCATTTGCAGTAGCTGGTCCTCGTCAAGTTCGTGTACTCGCTGGCTCATGGCAAACATTGCGGAAAGGCGGCGATCGCTCAATGACAGCCTCCGGTTGGCCGCTTCCGCCGCCTGCATGGCGCCAACCAGGGCCGCTTCGGTTTCCTTGCGGCGGGCGATGTCGGTGACAAAAGCGATCAGTCGCGGCGGCGAGTCGTCGGAACCTTCGTGGTAGTCAATGCTCACTTGCATCGGAATCATGCGTCCATCGCGGGTCCTATTTTCGGTTTCGAACTGGAGGTGGCCGTGTGCCTTGATCTGTCCGCAAATCTGGTGGAACTGATCAAGTGGGAAGTTGGGGTCGATGTCACCGACCGTCAGCTCGAGCAGTTCGTCCATGGGGTAGCCAAGTTGGCGGGCTGCGAAATCGTTGGCGTAGGTGATGCGCGCGGTTCCGACGTCGGCCCAGATGATGCCGATGCCGACCTTGTCCATGGCAAACTGGATGTCGAGAAGTTTGCGGTGCGTCGCCTGCAGATCTTGGGTACGTTGTTGCACCTGCGCTTCGAGATCCTGACGGTAAAGCGCGACTTCGAGTTCTGCCCGCTTGCGGTCGGTGATGTCTTGGATGATGCCGACACCCGCCAAAGCCCGCCCTTCGGCGTCGCGCTGGATCTCGGTGCGCTCGAGTATCCAGCGGATCGTACCGTCGCCCGGCAGCACACGGTATTCAATCGTGTAGGGCTGACCGGCTACCGCTGCGTTCCAGCAACGCTTGGCAGCCTTGCGATCGTCAGGGTGCAGGCGATCGGCGAACTCCTTCAGACACAGTGGTGCGCCGGGCGGCAGGCCAAAGAGCCGATAGGTTTCGTCCGACCATGTGACGACGTTGGTCGCGATGTCGAGATGCCAACTGCCGACCTTGGCGACCGACTGGGCGCGATTCAACGCCTCCTGGCTATCGCGCAGGGCCGCCTCGTTCCGGCGCAACGCCGCGATGTCGTGCGCAATGCCGAGTACGCCGATCAGACTGCCATCGGCGCGATTCATCGGCGTCTTGGTTGTCATCAACAGCGCGCGATGGCCATCGCTGGCGTAGGTGATCCACTCCTCGTTGGTGGTCGGCTTGCCTGCTGAGATGGCCTTGAGGTCGTGACCACGGAAGAAATCGGCCAGTTCGCGCGGCATGAAATCAAAATCGTGTTTGCCGATGATTTCCTGTTCGGAATGTCCGAAAAAACGCTCGAATTCGTGGTTGCAGGCGAGGTAGGCGCCTTCACCGTCCTTTAGCCACACAAGGTCGGGAATGGTTTGCACCAGCGTCTTGAGAAAGGTGCGCTCGCTCTCGAGAGTGGCATAGGCTGCCTGCAAGCGCCGCTCGATTTCCTTGCGCGCGCTGATGTCGCGGACGACACTCACTACTACGCGCCGGCTGCCGATTTCGACGTGGTGGACACTGACCTCAGCGTCGTACAACGAGCCATCGTGACGGCGGTGCCGTGTCTCCAGCGTGTATACGGCCGGATACGCTGTCGGAAAGCGCTGCTCAAGCTCGGCCTGGCTGAAATCGGCATCCCAATCCCAGGGTTGTTTGCCGATCAAGGCCTCTGGCGGATAGCCCAGCATGGCGGCAAAGCGATCGTTGACTTCGATAACCTGTTTCTTTTCGTCAAGAATGCAAATGCCTTCCACCGTGCTCTGCAACAGCGCGCGGTGCCAGGCGGCCGCACTGCGCTGGGCCTCTTCCGCGCGTACACGCTCGCCGATGTCGAGAAGTTCCCACAGTACGCGCCGGTCGTCACCCACCTCGACAAAGCGGCCAGAAATCAGATGCGGCATGTCTTCGCCACGAAGGCGCAAGCGTACCTCGTAATTTCGCACAAAGCCCTTCCGGTTGAGCTCTGCGAGGCAAGCCGCGCGTTCAGCCTCGTTGACCCAGATGCCGAGATCGAAAGCAGTGCGTCCGATAGCCTCTTCGCGAGGGATGCCGGTGGTTCGCACCCAGGTTTCGTTGACATCGATGATGCGGCCCGACGAGGCCGCCGAGAACGCCATCGCGTTGCTGGTAGCATCGAAAATCAGCCGGTAGTCGATGCTCAGGCGGGATTCGCCGTCGCCGCTCATGGTGCTGTCTTTTCGGGGACGGTGTCGGCGTATTCCACCCGCCCGCGTGTTTGCAACTCGCTATCTTGCAGCGAATGTAGGGCGTCGAGAAAATGCATCTGGAAGCTGCCCGGCCCGCTTGCCCGTTCGCCAGCGATTTCTCCCGCCACCCCCATGCATTGCATAGCCAGCACGGCCGCTTCGAAGGCATCCGGGCAGATGGCCGCAAATGCGCCGGAGAGCGCGCTGGCAGTGCAACCCATGCCGGTCACCCTGGGCATCAGCGGATGGCCGTTGTGGATGCGCGCCGCCCGGTTGTTCGACACCACTAGGTCGACAGGGCCACTGACCGATACCGCGCAACGCCAGGTCTGGGCCAGCGAGAAGGCAGCCGCTCGCGCCTGCTCGGGTGTTTGGGTACTGTCCACGCCCCGGGTCTGACCCGCCGAGTGCGCCAGCGCCAGGATTTCGGAGGCATTGCCTCTAATGATCGTCGGGCGGGCGGTTTCGATCAGTCGCAACGCGGTCTCTGTACGGTAAGCTGTAGCGCCGCAGCCGACCGGGTCGAGCACGATGGGAATGCCTCGCGCCGCCGCAGTGTGCGCCGCCAGGTGCATGGCATCGACCCAATCCGGGCTGAGCGTGCCGATGTTGATGACCAGCGCGCCGGCCAGCGAGGTCATATCGGTAACTTCCTCGCGGGCGTGGGCCATGACCGTCGAGGCCCCCACCGCCAACAGGGCGTTGGCGGTGCTGTTCATGACCACGAAATTGGTGATGTTGTGGATCAGCGGGGCATTCGCCCGGAGTGACGATAGCGGCGCAGGGTTCATGTTCATCCGGCAGAGAGGGGCACAACGAACAAGGCGGCGTTACAAGGGCACTTCAACCGACAAGCGTCGCCGGCTGGGCGTCATGCCGATGACACAGATCTGACACTACTATAACAAAGCTCAGGGGAGTCCGCTGCAACGCCGGTGCGGATCGGCAGCCTGCAAATTCAGGATTCGCGCGGTTTGCGATGGCTGCCTGCCACCAACTCGATTTCGTACAGGCGGCATTCGAGTGCGCCATTGAACAGCGGCGTGCGGCGGCTGGGCTTCAACCCGACCAGTTTGGGCAGGCGCGTATCGGCAGTGAAAAAGTAACTCGTCCAGCCCGCGTAACGTTTCTTCAGCACGCTGCCGAGTTGAGGGTAGAAGGCAGCCAGTTCGTCCTGCTCGCCGATGCGCTCGCCGTAGGGTGGGTTGGCGATCAGAATACCTGGCGTAGCGGGCGGTTCGAGGTCGAGCAGGTCGCCTTCGATAATTTCGGCGACATCGCCCAGCCCCGCTTCCTTGAAGTTGCGACGGGTAGCGCGAACAGCCTGCGGGTCGATATCGGCACCGAATAGCGGAAGTTCGGTAGCGGGCTTGCGACGCGCCTCTGCGGCGGACTTGAGACGCGCCCAGGCGAGCGCGTCGAAGCTGGCCAGCTTTTCGAAGCCGAAGCTGCGACGCAGTCCTGGCGCCCAATCCAACGCCATCTGCGCCGCTTCGAGCAAAAACGTGCCGCTGCCGCACATGGGGTCGAGCAGCGTCATGCCCGGCTGCCATCCACTCAGGGACAGGATCCCCGCCGCCAGGTTTTCTTTCAGTGGCGCCTCCACCGATGCCTGACGCAGCCCCCGCTGCCAGAGCGGCGCGCCGGAGGTGTCGAGATAGAGTGTGCAACGGCTGTCGGTCAGAAAGACGTGAACGCGCACGTCCGGTTCGCGCGTATCGACATTCGGACGTTCGCCGCAGTGCGCGCGAAAACGGTCGCAAATTGCGTCCTTGACGCGCAACGTCACGAAATCGATGGATTTGAGCGGCGACTTGATCGCCGTCGTCAGCACGCGAAACCGGCGACTGAGCGCGAACAGGTCGGGCCAACGCTGTTCCAGCGCCAGTTTGTAAATGTCTTCCTCGCGGGTGTAGGGGCCTTCCGCCAGATACCAGAGCACCCGGGTGGCCAGCCGCGATTCGAGATTGGCGCGATAGCAGGTCGCCCAATCGCCCTTGAAATGTACGCCGCCGGGTACGGCGCGACCCGCCTCGCCGCCACAGGCAGCCAACTCGGTGGCGAGAGCGCTTTCGAGGCCGCGCGGGCAGGTGGCGAAAAAATCGGGCATCGGTTATCCGGAGGGGATCAGAAAGGCTTCAGTACGACGAGGAAACAGACCGCGAACAGTATCAGCACGGGCACTTCGTTGAAGAAGCGGTACCAGACGTGCGTGCGGGTGTTCTGGCCACGGCGCAGGGTTTCCAGCAGGCGACCGCAGTAGGCATGGTAGATGACCACCAGGACGACCAGCAGCAATTTCATGTTCAGCCATTGTCCCTCGAACCCAAAGCCTAGCCAGAGCCAGGCGCCAAAGACCAGTGCGAGGGCGCCGATGGGCGTCATGAAGGCGTAGAGCTTGCCGGCCATCAGCAGCAGGCGGTCGCGTTCGGCCGGGCTGTCGTTCGGCACCATGGCGAGGTTGACGAAGATGCGCGGCAGGTAAAAGACACCGGCGAACCAGGCGATGACGAAAAAGACGTGCAGGGCTTTGAGGACTAGCATGATGGCGGATCGGAGTCGTTTGAGCGGGCGAGGGCGGCGAGGCCGCTGTCGACAGTCGGGTAGCGAAGCCGCAATTTTAACTCGCTCTTGAGCCGGGAATTGCCGATTTGCCGCGATTCCGCGAGGAAAGACCACTGCATCGGCGACAGATGGTCGCGCAAGCGCTCCGCCGGCCAACGCGCCGGGCGCGGCAGACCGAAAGCGTCGGCGACGCGGTCGAAGTATTCGCCGGCCAGCAGCGTCGAATCGTCGACCACGTTGATCGACCGGTTGGCGCGGCCATGGCGCAGGGCGGCGACGCAGGCGGCGGCCAGATCGTCGGCGTGGATGTGATTGGTATGCACATCTTCGTCCGCTGCCAACGACGGGGTGCCCGCCCGCAGGCGCATCAGCGGCAGGCGGTCGGCGGCGTAAATGCCGGGAGCGCGCAACAGGGTGACCGTCACGCCGAGCCGGGCGCCAAACTCGCGCAACCGCCTTTCGGCGTCGACCCGCCGGCGGGCGCGCGCCGTGAGCGGGCGAAGGGGGCGGGTTTCGTCGATGCGGGCGCCGTCGCAATCGCCGTAAACTCCGGTGGTGCTGATATAGACCAGCCGGCGTGGTAGACTTTTTCCGCCCGCCAAGGCTGCCAGCAGATGGCGGGTATGGCGGTCGTCAGGGCCGTCGCCCGGCGGGGGGGCGGTATGCAGGATGAGGTCGGCGAGCCCGCGCAAGCGCGCAAGACTGCGGCGGTCATCGAGATCGCCGTGCACCGGCAGCACGCCGAGCTGACGCCACTGTGCGGCGCTTTCCTCGCGCCGCACCAGGGCCAGCAGACGAAAGCGGCCGCGCAGCCAGGGGAGTGTGCGGCGGGCGATATCGCCACTACCGATGATTAGAAGAGTTTGCACGGTGCGATTCTAGCGCCGGTCAGAAAATTGAGGGCAACATGTCATTCCAGGTCACGGTACTTCCGGGAGGCCACCAGATCGGGGCTGAGGCAGAGGAAACGCTGCTTGAGGCGGCCTTGCGACAAGGCGTGCTGCTGCCCTACGGTTGCCGTGACGGTGCGTGTGGGGCCTGCAAGGGCAAGGTGCTGGCCGGGCAGATCGAGCAGGGTACGGTGTCCGCGCTGAGCGCCGAAGAGTCGGTCAGCGGTCATGCCCTTTTCTGTCGGGCGCGCGCGAAGAGCGATGTGACCATTGAGTGCCGCCAGGTGAGCCTGGCCGGTGCACCTCCGGTCAAGACCCTGCCAGCGCGAATCGAGCGGCTGGAGCGGCTGGCACCCGATGTCATCGAACTGGGCTTGCGTCTGCCGGCGTCGGAGCAGTTCGATTTTCTGGCCGGGCAATACATCGACATTCTGCTCAAGGACGGCGGGCGGCGCAGCTTTTCGCTGGCGCAGGCACCCGGCGAACCCGGGCTGTTGTCGTTGCATATCCGCCATGTGCCGGGAGGCGTGTTTACCGATCAGGTGTTCGGCAGCCTGAAAGTGCGCGACATTCTCCGCATCAACGGCCCGCACGGCAGTTTCTTTTTGCGCGAGGCCTCGACAAAGCCGATCATTCTGGTCGCCGGCGGCACCGGGTTCGCGCCGATCAAATCGATTGTGGAGCATGCCATCCGGCGTAATCTCCAGCGTCCGTTGCACCTCTACTGGGGAGCGCGTTCGCGTGTCGATCTGTACCTGCCGGACCTGCCGCGCGCTTGGGCGGAGGCCGGCCATCTGAGCTACGTGCCGGTGCTTTCGCAGCCCCAGGTGGTCGACGATTGGCAAGGCCGGACCGGCTGGGTGCACGCGGCGGTGCTGGCCGATTTTCCCGATCTGGCGGCCTATCAGGTGTATGCCTGCGGCGCGCCAGCGATGGTCGACGCGGCCCGCCGCGACTTCGTCGCCGCGGGGCTGCCCGACGCCGAATTCTTTGTCGACGCTTTCTTGTTCAGCCGCTAGACGTTTCGAGCGCCGATGGCGTCACCCCCGCGTGCGCGAGAAATTCGCGCAGCGACTTGATGCCTTGCCGATCCAGTGTGTTGCTGTGGTGCGGCCGATGCAGAATCGCCTCAAAGCGCTTGATCTTGACGCGCAGCCGCGCCCCGGAGAGATTTTCCACCTCGGCGTCGAAGTGATTCAGCAGCGATTCGACTTCACGCCAGTGGATATTGTTACTGGGTGGGTCGTGAAAAATGGTGCGAACCAGTTGCTCGTGTTTGTGACTCATGCCGACCTCCACGAAACCTTCCTGACCCATTGTAGGACGAACGGCGGTGTTCCGCCGGGAGAAAACGGCGGGTGTCAGGCGCTGTCGGCCTGTCCGGCGGCAGCGTCGAGCAGGGTCAGGGTGCGGGCGTCGAGAATCGGCACGAAAGGCTGCCAGTCGATGACGAGCTCGCCCGCCGCCTGGCCTCGATGCCCCGGCAGGCCGCGACCGGCGATCACCTGACGGGCGCCGTGCAGCGAGGTTGCGGGCGAAAGGGCGATGCGGAGCGGGGTGCCATCCAGCCAGGACAGATCGACTGTGCCTCCGGCCAACCAACGCAGGATGTTGATCGGCTGCGGACGGATCAGGTCGCGTCCGGAAACCTGGTAGTCGGGATGCGCCGCCAGCGTCACCCGCAACAGCAGATGGCCCGGTTCGCCGCCCTCGGGCGCGCTGCCTCCCTGGCCGGCCAGGCGCAACTCGCTGCCGGCGGCAACCCCCGCCGGCACATGCACCTGAAGGTGGCGGCTGGCATCGTGCCGGCCACTGCCGGCGCAGTCGGGACAAATGCGCGAGGTCGAGAAACCGCGCCCGGCGCAAAGCGGGCAGCGGATCAGTGCGCCGCCCTCGCGCAGCCGCCCGCTGCCTTGGCAGTGGGCGCACAGGCTGGACCGGCTGGCGCCGTATTCGCCGCTGCCATCGCAGGTCGCGCAGGGGATGAAGCAAGCCAGCGTCAGTGTCTTGCGGCAGCCGAAGGCCGCTTCTTCCAGCGTCAGTTCGAGGTCGCGCCGCCAATCTTCCCCGCGGTGAGGTGTCGGCTCAGTCGGTGCCGGGTCCGGCGCGTCGTCCGAAAACTCGGCGGCGGCTTCGTCGTCGAGCAGTGCCGCCATCATCGCGTCGTGCGCGGCGCGTGCTGCCTTGAAGCGTTCTGCTGCCTCGGGGTCGGGATTGCGGTCGGGGTGCAACGCCATCGCGAGCTTGCGAAAGGCGCGCTTGATCGCGGCGGCATCGGCGTCGGCAGCAATGCCGAGCACGCGGTGCGGCGGGTTTTCCCGACGGCGGCTCATTCGCCGAGATAGGCCGCCCGCACGCGCGGATCGGCCAGCAGGTCTGAAGAACGGCCACCATGGGTAATCTCGCCGCTTTCCATGACGTAGGCGCGCTGACTGACTTCCAGCGCGAGCCGGGCGTTCTGCTCGACCAGCAGGATGGTCATGCCCTCGCGCCCGAGCGCAGCGATTACTTCGAAGATTTTCTGCACCATCAGCGGTGCCAATCCCATCGACGGCTCGTCGAGCAGTAGCAGGCGAGGCCGGCTCATCATCGCGCGGCCGATGGCGAGCATTTGCTGTTCGCCGCCCGAGAGGGTGCCGGCAAGCTGACCGGCGCGTTCGGCGAGGCGCGGAAAGTGCGTGTGGACTTCGTCCAGATCGGCGGCCACGGCAGGTTTGTTCGAACGCCAGTAGGCGCCCATTGCCAGGTTTTCGGCGACGGTGAGGCGCGGAAAGACGCCGCGACCCTCCGGCACCAGCGCAATGCCCGCCCGCACCAATGCATGTGGCGGCAGGCGAAGCAGCGAACGACCCTCGAACAGCGCGTCGCCGCCGGCAGCGTCGTGCAGGCGGGCGATGGCGCGCAAGGTGCTGCTTTTACCGGCGCCGTTGGCACCGACCAACGCAACCGTCTCTCGCGCCTCGACGGCGAGACTCGCGCCCCGTACCGCGCGGATGCCGCCATAGGTCACGTCGAGCGCGCGCAGTTCAAGCATCGGGGCTGCCTCCGAGGTAAGCCTCGATGACGGCTGGGTCTTTCTGGACGACAGACGGGATGTCCTCGCAGATCTTCTCGCCGTAATCGAGCACGGCCACGCGATCGCACAAGCCCATCACCAGTTTGACATCGTGTTCGATCAGCAGAACCGTGGTGCCGTCAGCGCGTATGCCCTCGATGAGGACGCGCAATTCGGCGGTTTCGGTGGCGTTCATGCCGGCGGCGGGTTCGTCCAGACACAACAGGCGTGGCTCGGTGGCCAGGGCGCGGGCGATTTCGAGACGGCGCTGGTCGCCGTAGGGTAGATGTTTGGCGAGGTGGTCGGCGCGGTCGGCGATGCCGACATAGGCCAGCAATTCATCGGCGCGCCGTGCGATGGCGGTTTCTTCTGCGCGGGTGCGGGTGTCGCGCAGCACGGCGCCGAGTACGCCGGCGCGGGTGCGCAGATGACGTCCGACCATGATGTTTTCGCGCGCGCTCATGTTGCCGAACAGCCGGATGTTCTGAAATGTGCGGGCGATGCCGCGTTGCGCCGCCTGGTGCGGGGCATTGGCGGCGAGGAGCTGGCCGTCGAAGCCGAAATCGCCTCTGTCGGGCACATAGAGTCCGGTCAGGCAGTTGAAAAAGGTGGTTTTGCCGGCGCCGTTCGGCCCGATCAGGCCGTAGATTTCGCCCGTGCGGATGGTCAGCGAGACATCGCGTAACGCGCTGACCCCGCCGAAGTGTTTGCCGATATGGTGCGCTTCAAGGAGCGTGGAGCTCATTCGCTGACCTCGGCCAGTTCGCGCTTGCGTTCGGGCGAGGGCCACAGCCCGGCGGGCCGAAAACGCATCACCAGCACCAGCGCCAGGCCGAAAACCAGCATGCGCAGGCTTTCAGGATCGATCAATACGCTGCCGAACAGCGCCTTCTGCGCCGGCACGACGGCGTAGCGCAGCACTTCCGGCAAGACCGCGAGCAGCAACGCGCCGAAAATGACGCCGGGAATATGGCCCATGCCACCGAGAACCACCATCGCGAGAATCATGACCGATTCGGTCAGCGAAAAGCTTTCAGGCGAAATGAAGCCCTGCATGGCCGCGAAAATGCCGCCGGCGATACCACCGAAACTGGCGCCCATGGCAAAGGCCAGCAGCTTGATGTTGCGGGTGTTGATGCCGATCGCCTTGGCCGCCACCTCGTCCTCCCGGATCGCCTGCCAGGCGCGACCGATGCGCGAATGTTGCAGGCGCAGATTGATGACGACGACCACGATCGCCAGCGTCACGAGCAGAAAATAGTACTTTTGCGGGCCGCTCAGGCTGAGCGCCCCCCACTCGCTCGTTCCCGCCAGACTGAGGCTGCCAAGCCGGACGGGGTCGATCAGGTTGAGACCCAGCGCGCCATTGGTAATGTTGACCGGCGCATCGAGGTTGTTGAGAAAAATACGAATGATTTCTCCGAACCCGAGCGTGACGATGGCCAGATAGTCTCCCCGCAGTTTCAGCGTCGGTGCGCCAAGCAGCATACCGAACAGGCAGGCGACGAAGGCGCCGATGGGGAGGATTGCCCAGATCGGCCAGTGCAGTCCGAAATGCGGACTGGCCAGCAAGGCATAGACATAGGCGCCCACTCCGTAAAAGGCGATATAGCCCAGATCGAGCAGGCCGGCGAAACCCACCACGATATTCAAGCCCAGCGCGAGAAAGACGTAGAGGATGGCGAAGTCGAGAATGCGCACCCAGGCCTGACCGCCGCTGGCCGCTAGGAAAGGCAGGGCGAGCAGTGCACCGGCGATCATTATCAGCCCGGCCGTCGAACGGGGGGATAGCCATGTCTTCATGCGCGTTCCCCGGTTTTTTCGCCGAACAGCCCGGCCGGGCGGAAAACCAGCACAGCGATCAGCACGATGAAAGCGAAGATATCCTGATAGTGGCTGCCAAGAAAACCGCCGGTGAGGTCGCCGATGTAGCCGGCGCCCAACGCCTCGATCAGGCCGAGAAGAATGCCGCCGGCCATGGCGCCGCCGAGATTGCCGATGCCACCCAGCACCGCTGCCGTAAAGGCCTTAAGGCCGAGCATGAAGCCCATCTGATAGTGGGCGATTTCATAATAGGCGCCGACCATCACGCCAGCGACCGCTGCCAGCGCCGAGCCGATCACAAAGGCGGCGGCGACGACGCGGTCGATATTGACGCCCATCAGCCCGGCGACCTGGGAGTTTTGAGCGGTGGCACGCATGGCCATGCCGAGGCGGGTGCGATAGACGAGGAACGCCAGCCCGATCATCATCGCCGCCGAAGTCAGTACCATGATGATCTGCACGGCCGTGAAATGGGCGCCGCCGACGCTGAAAGCGGCCTTGGGGAACAATGCGGGGAATTGCATGTAATTGCGGCCCCACAGCATCATGGCCAGGTTTTGCAGCACGATGGACATGCCGATCGCGGTGATCAGCGGCGTCAGGCGTGGCGCATGGCGCAACGGGCGATAGGCGATGCGCTCCAGGCTCCAGCCGAGCGCCATGCAGGTCAGGATTGCAACGGCGATACCCAGCGCACCGGCCAGCCACAGCGGCAGGCCGGCGGCGGTGAGCGCGCCTGTCACGCTAAGGGCGACGAGAGCGCCGATCATGACCACTTCACCATGCGCAAAGTTGATCAGGCCCATGATGCCGTAGACCAGGGTGTAGCCGAGTGCCACCAGCGCGTAGATGCTGCCTTGGACGAGACCGTTGATGAGTTGCTGGAGCAGGGTTTCCATGTGGAGAAACGGCGCCTTGCAGCGCCGTTTTCAGTCAGGTCGGGTCTATTTCTTCTCGCTGGCCGGGGCTGACGCAATTGGTGCGCCCAGGGTCTCGAGGTATACCAGCTTGCCGCCCTTGTATTCGTAGAAGGAAATGGCGCTGTCCTTCAGGTCGCCCTTGGTATCGAACTCGATGACGGCGGTGACGCCCTCGTGCCGGGTCTTGCCGATTTCGGGCAGATATTTGGCGGGCTCGACCGAGTTGGCGCGCTTCATCGCTTCGGCCATCACCATCGTAGCGTCATACACATACGGCGCGTAGAGCTGGATGTCGGCGCTGAAGCGCTGCTTGAAGCGCTCGCGGAAGGCCGGACCACCGGCCAGTTTTTCCAGCGGCTTGCCGGGCAGCGAGCAGATGTGGCCCTCCGCCGCTTCGCCGGCATTCTTGGGGAAATCGGTGGTACAGACGCCGTCGCCGCCCATGAAGCGGGCGGTGAGGCCGAGTTCCTTCATCTGCTTGACCATCGGTGCGCCTTGCGGGTCCATGCCGGCGAAGAAGACCAGATCCGGTTTCTTGGATTTGATGTTGGTCAGGATTGCCTTGAAGTCGGTGGCCTTGTCGGTGGTGTATTCAGTGGCGACGAGCTTCAGCCCGGCCGCCTCGACCGATTTCTGAAATTCCGCTGCCAGACCCTTGCCGTACGCCGAGCGGTCGTCTATCAGGGCAATGCTCTTGTAGCCCTTTTTGGCCGCGAACTCGCCTAGCGCCTTGCCCTGCTGCACGTCATTGGCCATGACGCGGAAGGCGGTTTTGAAACCCTGATCGGTGTATTGCGGATTGGTGGCCGAGCCGGAGATTTGGGGCACACCCGCATCGGCATAGACCTTGGAGGCTGGAATCGTGGTACTGGAATTGAGGTGGCCAATGACCCCGGCGACCTTGGCGTCAACCAGCTTCTGGGCGACGATGGGGCCTTGCTTGGCATCGGCCTGATCATCTTCGGCTAGTAGTTCGAAAGTGACCGCGGTACCTCCGATGGTCAGTTTCTTGGCGTTCAGACTTTCGATCGCGAGGCGCGCGCCGTTTTCATTGTCCTTGCCGAGATGTGCTTGCGGACCGGTCATCGGGCCGACGTGGCCGATCTTGACGGTCAGTGCGGGTGCCGCGCCCGCGGCTGGGCCGGGTTTCGGATCCTCTTTCTTTCCGCAGGCGCCGAGGGCCAGCACAGCGGTCATCGCGACCGCCAGAGGGGTGAGTTTGGTCACGATAGATCTCCTTGGGGTAGGGGGTAGCGTCCGATTCTGCGGACTCGCCGGCAGTGTGTCAACAAAACGGGCGGTGCCGGCGCGGGTTACAATCTCATGCTGAACTCATGCGCAATTTCAAGGACAGCATCTATAGTGCGATGAATACCCCTTTTCGCCAATTGGCCCTGCAAGCCGCCGCCGCTATTCTGGTGTTATCGCTCGCTTGGCCTTATTACGGACTGCGTGCCGAGGCAATGCCCTGGTTTACTGTCGCCTGCTGCATCGGCGGCGTGGCACTGGCGATGGCATGGCTGTCGCGGCAGCCTCATTGGTGGCGGGTGATTCATGCCTTTTTCATGCCGTTGGCCTGGGTTGTGGGGCAATGGTCCATTGACCCGGGCTGGTTTCTTCTGGCGTTCATACTTCTGTTGTTGGTCTACCGCGGCGCGCTGGCGGGGCAGATACCGCTGTATTTGAGTAATGCCGAGACTGTCAATGCGCTGGCCGGCATGTTGCAGCGGGATTCGCCGGGCACCTTGTTGGATTTGGGCGCTGGCCTTGGAAGCCTGTTATGCCCGCTTGCCAGGCGTTTCCCCGAAATGCGTTTCACCGGCATCGAGAATGCGCCGCTGACTTGGCTGATCGGCTGGTTGCGAACCCGCCGATACCCGAATATCCAATGGCGCTGGGGTAGTTTCTGGGAGGTTGATCTGGCTCGGTTCGACATGGTTTATGCCTTCCTGTCGCCAGCGCCGATGCTTGCATTGTGGGAAAAGGCCCGTGCCGAGATGCGGCCGGGCGCCTATCTGATCAGCAACAGTTTTATCGTTCCCGACGTCGAACCGGAATCCGCAGTGGAGACAGGCGGTGCGGCAAACCGCGTACTGTACGTATATCGAACATGATCCGCGTGGTCAAACGTCCCGATCTGCTGGCCCTGTTGGTGAGTCTTGTCGGGTCGCTAGCCGTTTTTCTGGGCTTTCTGTTCGGTCTGTTCTCGGCTCGCCAGGAGGATCTGGGCAATGCCGGGCGCTCCGTGCATCAACTGGGCACCATGCTGGCAGAACATGCCGCCCGTACCCTCGACGGCATTGACGTGCTGTTGCTGGAGGTCTCGCGAGATCTCTCGAAAAACCGTTCAGACTGGCGGGATTGGCCACCAGAAAAGGGGTGGGACTATGTCAGCGAGCGGCATACTAAATCGATGCCGCAGCTGCGCGAACTGATCGTTTTCGATCAAAATGGCGAGCAACGTTTCCAGTCGACCCGTTTCCCTCCCAATACGCTGAACGTGCACGATCGCACCTACTTCCAGGCTTTGGAAAGCGGTGCACAGGCTGCCAGCTACGGACCGTATATCGGCCGTAACAGCGGACGCTACTCTTTTGGTATCGGGCGGCGGATTGTCGGTGTCGATGGTCGCTTTTCAGGCATTGCCTTTGCTGCGCTCGAACTGGCCTACTTTCACGAGTTCTGCTGGCCCATCCGTCTGCACGATACCTTTGATGCTGTGCTCATCAACACCAGCGGACAGGTCGTGGCATCGTGCCGTCCAGTTGATCTCTCGCCGCAATCGACAGTCATTGGCCGTCGGGTCGGAGAAATTCTGCTAGGCGGTCAGATCCGCGAGATTGAACTGACACCTGGCGAATCGAGACAGCAGGAGGCACTGGTGTCGGTCGTTGCCTTGCCTTCGCACCCGGAGTTGCGGATTGTCGCCATGTTGCCTGAGTCTGCTGCGCTGCAGCTGTGGGAGCGTCGCGCAGTCGAACTGACCCTGTTTGCCGCCATTGTCGTCGTCATTCTTATTTCGGGCGGCTGGCTGGTTCGGCACCAGATCATTGAACTGGCGGCGAAGTCTGCCGAACTGAACGCCAGTCGGGATGATCTGGAAGATCGGGTGCGCGCGGCCACCGAGGAGATCGAGGGCCAGAAGGAAGAAGCTATCCGCAACAGTACCGCCAAGAGCCGCTTTCTCGCCGCCGCCAGTCACGATCTTCGTCAGCCTCTGCACGCACTCTCGCTGTTTGCGGCCGATCTCCAGCGACAGATCAATTCGGGATACACACGCGACATTGATCAATTGGCCACGCAGATCAACACTTCGGTGAATAGCCTGACCGAAATGCTCGATGCGCTGCTCGACATTTCACGCCTCGACATGGGCGGCGTGCAGCCCGATGTCAGCGATTTTGCGGTGCAGGCGGTTTTCGACCGCTTGCATGTTTCCTTCCGGCGGGCGGCGATGAACAAGCGCATCATCCTGAAAATCGCGCGTACACGCCTGTATATGCGCTCTGATCTGCATCTGGTCGAACGCCTATTGGGCAACCTGATTTCCAATGCCATCCGTTATACCCCGGAGGGGGGTAAGGTACTGGTGGCGGCGCGACGGCGTGCAGACAAGGTGCAGATTGAAGTGCGCGATAACGGATTGGGGATTGCCCCGGAGCATCAGCAGATGATCTTCAAGGAGTTCTTTCAGGTCGGCAATGTGGCGCGCGACCAGAAACAGGGTCTTGGTTTGGGGCTAGCCATCGTTCAACGCTTGTTGCGCACTCTGGACGCCCAACTCGATCTGCGCTCGCGACACGGTGCCGGCACGCTGTTCTCGATTCGTCTGCCGCGCTGTGCGCCGCCAGCTATCGAGCCGGTGACTATGACCCGCCTGGCGTTGGTGGGTGATGCACCCCACGCGGCGCATCTGCTCGAACTGGCGGGCAACTGGGGGCTGGCTTGTGAGCGATATAGCGATTTGCCCGATTTTCTGTCGAGGCGCGGCGAACAACCGGCAATTGTGGTCGCCCCGGCCGAGTGGGCGGGCGAATTGCGCAGTAGATTGCCGATTACTTGGCCGCTTGCCGCGCTCGGCAGCGAGGGCGTGCCGGAGGGGGTGTTCTCCATCCAGACCCCTATTCGCCCGGCCAAGCTGCGGGCGTTACTCCAGCAACTTCAGAATACGTTGTCGAAATCGATGTTGTAGGTTGTCGCCGTAACCATGGCCTGAGCACGGCTATTGACGCCCAGCGCCTTGAAAATGGCTGTCGCGTGGATCTTGACGGTGCCTTCCGAGAGATCGAGCTGTTTGGCGATATCTCGGTTGGCGAGTCCGCGGATCATCAGGGCCAGCACCTGCGCCTGACGGTCGGTGAGTCCGATTTCGGACGGCGTGACGCTGCGCCCGCATGGCGCGAGCGGCCTTACATCGTCAATCTTGGCCGCGAGACTGGGGCTGGGGGTGTAAATGTTGCCAGCGAGAATGGAGCGCACGGCCTCGAGCAGAGCCTCGCCGGAATAGGCCTTGGGAATGAAGCCCGAGGCGCCGTGATTGAGCACGCGGGTAATGGTCGGCTGATCGTCGTAGGCCGAGATCACTGCGACCGGCAGATCGGGGTGGCGTTCGCGCACAATATCCAGCGTCGAGAATCCATCCGTGTTGGGCATGGCCAGGTCGGTTAGCACGAGGTCGAAATCGCGTGCCGAGGTGAGCGCAATCAGTGCGGCCTCGCCATCACCAGCCTCGATGACCACGACTTCGTCGTCGATTTGCTTGAGCAACCGAACCAGACCCTCGCGCACCAGCGCGTGGTCTTCCACAACCAGAAATTTCAGCATGACAAAGTGTCCAAAATGACATGTCCATTACTTTAGCACCGCCGCTGCGGATGTGGACGAGGAGAACATGGAGTATGATTTGAGTCATATCAACAAACTACCGAGGGACGCGAAGATGCAACAACAGGGCAATGATCCGCTCTCAATGATTCGTAACATGTGGGGTAATCTGGGGTTCGGGGTGCCCGGCGTCGCCGTGCCCACCTTTGATGCGGACGAGCTGGAGAAACGCATCGCCGACCTGAAGGCGGTGGAAGGCTGGTTGAGCATGAATCTGTCGATGTTGCAGATCACCATCCGCAACCTGGAGATGCAGGTGACTACCCTGCGAGCCGTGAAGGCCATGGGCGAAATGGCGAGTCAGGCTGCCCAGACGGGGAGTGAATCGTTCAGTGCGGTGGCGGAGTCGCTCAAGGCGGCCGGGCTGGGGGCGACCGAAGCGGCTCAACCCGCCACTGCCGAAGCGCCCGATCACGCCGCGCCAGGTGCCGGCCTGTGGCCGTGGGCGTTGATGCAACAGGTTCAGGAATACGTCCAGAGACAGGCCGAAGCGGCCTCGGCGATGACCGATGCGGTCAGTGGTGCGGTGACGGGCGACGTTGCCGGAAAGCCGGCGTCAACCGGTCGCCGCAAACGCAAGGCCGACTGAAAAATTCCGTGAGCGACCGGCTGATTGGCCGGCCGCCACGCGGTACCTCACGAGCAGGCGTCGAGCAGATCGGAGTCCAGTTCGATCTCCGCACCCTTCGTCAGCATTTGATCGAGATAGTGGCCACGATAGAGCCGTCCGGCATTGGCCGCGCGCCGTTCAAAGGGCGTTTCCCAATCCTCGATGCGCAGACGCAGCACGGCAATATCGCGTTCATGGGAGTTCTCGATGCGGGCGACGCAGGGCTGCTGAGCCGCCAGCCGATTGAATTCCTCGCGCGTGTAGCGGCTGATCGGCTTGTTGCCGGCATCGGGACACAAGGTGACCTCGCGCCGCTTGATCACGTAGGAGACCGTGGTTCCCTTGAGCCAATAGACGGGCTCGGTCAGCAGCCAGCCGGCACCGCCCTCACGATACACCACGCAGCTTCCGGGTGTCGCCAGTTCCGGCCTGGCGAGCGTGAGCCGGGTATCCAGGCGCATCGTGTCATCCGCCTGGGTGGCGGACGACACGATGGCCAGACACAGGCACCGGATGGTGCGCTGCATCGGCGGCTTATTCCTCGTCTTCCTTGAGCTGGAATTTGGAGGCGAGTTGCTGCTGGACTTGCGGAGGCACTGCCGAGTAGTGGCTGAAGTCGATGGTGTAGCTGCCCTTGCCGCCCGTCAGCGATTTCAGGCGCGACTGGTAGTCGCCCAGTTCGGCCAGCGGTACCTGGCCGTTGATCGCGGACATGCCATGGCCGCGCCCGTCCGTGCCGGTAATATGGCCGCGCCGACCTGACAGATCGCCGGAAAGATCGCCGATGTTTTCTTCCGGCACGACGATCTCGATGTTGACGATGGGTTCCAGCACGATGGGTTTGGCAGCGCGAATCGCGTCGATCACCGCCTTGCGACCGGCGGTTACAAAAGCGACTTCCTTGCCGTCAACATCGTGCGATTTACCGTCATAGACCGTGACTTTGACATCCTCGACCGCATGTCCGGCCACGACCCCGCCTTCCAGCGCCTGCCGCACGCCTTTTTCCACCGCCGGCATGAACACGCCCGGAATGACGCCGCCCTTGACCGCATCGACAAACTCGAATCCGGCACCGCGTTCGAGCGGTTCGATCCGCAGGTAGACTTCGCCAAACTGACCGGCGCCGCCGCTCTGCTTCTTGTGGCGATGATGTCCTTCGGCCGCTGAGGTGATGGTTTCCCGATAGGGAATGCGCGGCGGCTTGGTGTCCACCTCGAGTTTGAACTGGGCGACCATCTTGGCCAGCTTCGACTTCAGATGAATTTCGCCCAAGCCGCGAATCACGGTTTCGTTGTGGGTCGGATGGCGCTCGACCTGGAAGGTGGGGTCTTCCAGTGCCAGCTTGTTGAGAATGTCGAACAGGCGTTGTTCGTCGCCCTTCTTCTTGGTCTCGACGGCCAGACCGGCCATCGGGCGGGGGAAGTCGAGCGGCACGAGATGGATGTGATCCTCGTCGTGCGAATCGTGCAGCACGCAGTCAAACTCGATCTCCTCGACCTTGGCGATGGCTCCGAGGTCGCCCGGCATGAGTTCATCGACTTCAACGTAATCCTTGCCTTGCACCTGATACAGATGCGCGACCTTGATCGGACGTTTGCCGTCGCCGACGAACAACTGACCGTTCTTTTTCATCGTGCCCTGATGCACGCGGAAGATGCCAACCTTGCCCATGTAGGGATCGGAAATGATTTTGAAGACGTGGGCCAACACATGCTTGGCGGGGTCAGGCTCGGCAACGACAGCTACGGTTTCGCCGCCCGGTTCGCCCCGATAGAAGGGCGGCGGATTGCCTTCGGCCGGGTTGGGCGCCAGCGATGCGAGCACGTGCAGCAATTGCGGAATGCCGGCGCCTGTCCGTGCCGAAACGAAAAGGATGGGAATCAGGTGTCCCTCGCGCAGCGCTTTTTCAAACGGCGCGTGCAGTTTGTCCGGACTCGGATCGGCACCATCTTCAAGGTATTGCGCGAGTAGATCTTCGTCTTCCTCGACAATCTGGTCGATCAAGGCGCGGTGAGCGGCGGCGACAGTTTCAAAATCGGCGTCGCCGGAATCGTGTTCCAGGACCTCGACAACATCGGCCGCGCCGTGAGCCGGCAGGTCGAGGATCATGCACTGATTGCCGAAACGCTCGCGGATGGCTGCGACCAAGGCCGGCAGATCGAGATTGTCGGCGTCGATCTTGTTGATGACGATCATTCGGCAAAGCTTGCGTTCGCCGGCCCAGCGCATCATGCGTTCGGTCATCAGTTCAATGCCGGATTGGGCGTTGACAACAATCAGCGCCGTGTCGACCCCCGCCAGTGCGGCGACGGATTGCCCTGTGAAATCAGGGAATCCCGGGGTGTCGATCAGATGGACGTGGGCGCCTTCAATGGCGAAATTGGTCAGCGCGGAATTGAGGGAATGGCCGCTTTCCTTTTCCAGCGGATCGAAGTCGCAGACGGTGTTGCCGCGCTCGACACTGCCTTTGGCGGCGATGGCACCGGAAGCGTGCAGCAGCGTTTCGGCTAGTGTGGTCTTGCCTGCAGCGCCATGCCCAACCAGCGCCACAGAACGGATTGCCTCGGTATTGTATGCAGCCATGTTTTCCCCCTAGGTTTCACGAACGATTGCACTTCATTTCATACCGGCCGCCATTCGAGCGACAAAGCTGGGGCCGGCGCCATAAAGCAGTACGACAGCGAGGATCAGGAGAATCGCCCCAAAGGCGATGCGTTTGCCGGTTTTGGAGCAATCCGGCCAATGTCTTGCGCAGAACCACAACGGCCCGGCCACCGGCAGGAGCAGTGTGGGCAATACCCAGCGCCAGCCATGCACGACCGATGCGGGAATGACCTCGATGTAGCCGACCAGTAGCAACACGAAACCGATCGACGCCGCGAGCGCGACGACGAGGACAAACAGCGTGAACCAGATATCCACTTATTTTTTCACTTTCTGAGGACGTGCCCAGTTGGGCAGCGAGACCTGCTTGGCGCGCGAAATGGCCAGCGTACCCGCTTCGACCTCCTTGGTGACGGTCGTGCCCGCGCCGATGGTGGCGCCCTTGCGGACCGTTACCGGCGCCACCAGTTGCGTGTCAGAGCCTATAAACACATCATCCTCGATGATGGTCTTGTGTTTGAAGGCCCCGTCGTAATTGCAGGTGATGGTGCCGGCCCCGACATTGACGCGCTCGCCGATCTCGGCGTCGCCGACATAGGCGAGATGATTGGCTTTCGACTGCGCCGCCAGCGTGCTGTTCTTGACCTCGACGAAGTTGCCGATGTGCACTTCCGGCCCGAGCAGGGTGCCTGGGCGCAACCGGGCGTAGGGGCCAACGACAGCATCCGGCCCTACAACGGCGTCTTCCAGGTGACAGAAAGCAGCGATGCGCGCGCCGGCGGCGACCCGCACGTTCTTCAATACGCAATAGGGACCGAGTTCAACCGCTTCGGCCAGTTCGACATCGCCCTCGAAGACACAGCCCACATCGATGCTGACATCGCGGCCACATACGAGGCTGCCGCGGATGTCGATGCGAGCAGGGTCGGCTAGGCGGACTCCCTGCACCAGCAGTGCCTCGGCCAGATTGCGCTGGTGAATGCGCTCCAGTTCGGCCAACTGCACCTTGCTGTTGACCCCCAGCACTTCCCACTCGCCTTCCGGATGCGCGGAACGGATGGGCAATCCTTCGGCCACGGCCAGGGCGACGATGTCGGTCAGATAGTATTCGCCTTGCGCGTTGCGGTTGGAAAGGCGCGCCAGCCAGTCGGCCAGTCGCGTCGTCGGGATGGACATGATGCCGGTGTTGACTTCGCAAATGGCCTTTTCATCGGCCGTCGCGTCCTTCTCTTCTACGATGCGGACCACTTCGCCCGCAGCGTTGCGCACGATGCGTCCGTAGCCGCTGGGGTCGGCGAGGTGAACGGTCAGGATGGCGAGCCCCTCATGGCCGGCTTGCAAGAGGCGTCGCAAGGTGTCGGAGCGGGTCAGCGGCACATCGCCGTAGAGGACCAGGGTTTGCGTTGCGGTAGTAAGCTCTGGCAAAGCCTGCATGACTGCATGGCCGGTTCCCAGTTGCGGCTCCTGCCTGGCCCAAGCGAGGTCATCGGCGGCCAGCGCCGAGCGGACGGCCTCGCCGCCGTGGCCGTAGATCACCACAATGCGTTCCGGCGCCAAGCTGCGTGCGGTGTCGATCACATGTTGAACAAGTGCCTTGCCGGCGATGGGATGGAGAACCTTGGGTAGGTTCGAATGCATGCGCTTGCCTTGACCGGCAGCGAGGATAACGATATTCATCAGTGTTTGTGTTATGGGTGAGTGTCCAGGCACGGCTGTCAGGCGACGCGTTTATCCTCTCCGTTGAGGACTTCATTCAGCACCTGCTTGCCGCGCGGCGAGACCAACCAATGCAGGACATTTTTTTCGTTGATTCGGGTTTCGATGACGCCCATGGCTTTCAGAACAATCAGCCGCTGACTGACCAGATCACGCGCCAGTCTGGTTTTTTCGCAGAGGGCGGCGAGACTGCCGTAAACGTAGGATTCTTCGGACAGTGTACGCATAATCTCGATGTCATTATAGGACAAGCTTTCGCGCGGGGTCTCGGTTTTGGTATCGAACGTTGACGTCTCGGTTTTTTCCTCTCGGATCACTACGGGCGGCAGTTCCTGGCGCTGCTGGATATGCTGCATGTCGCGCTTGACGAGGTCGAGTTGCGCCAGCAGGCGATGCACGACGTTCTCGACCATGCGGCGTGAGGCGACGACATAGAGCAGGCAGAAGCCGGAGAAGACATAGAGATCGAGCGGCTTGGTGCGCGCGCCTTCGAGCAGGGTGCTGGACATCATGTTGAGAAATAGCGGTACCGTCAGCGCCGCGACTACGCCGAGAATCGGGTATCTAATCCAATCGTATCGCCCGGATTCGGCCTGTCGGTCACTCAGAAAATAGTTGGCGACACCACCGAGCAAACCGCTGGCAAGCATTATCGTCAGGACGATCAGCATGTGCGAATCGAGCGCACCGGAGGGAGCGGTCACTTGCAGAGCGCTTTGCAGTTCCGTGGCCATGACGACTCCGGATGTAGGAATGGCATATTTTTACATTATTGCGACGAACTGTCTTGGAAAAAGAAAACCCCGCACGGTTTTCACCGGCGGGGTAGCGTGCCCAATGTAAAGCTTGTTAGCGCGGCAGAGTAGAGCTGCCCATAAGGTAGTGATCAACCTCGCGAGCGCATTGGCGCCCCTCCCGGATTGCCCATACAACCAGCGACTGACCGCGGCGGACGTCGCCCGCCGCAAAAACCTTGTTCGCGCTGGTGGCGTAACAACCTTCTCCTTCGGTAGTCGCCTTGGCGTTGCCGCGCTCGTCCTTGGCGACGCCGAAGGATTCGAGCAGGCTCGCGACAGGATGCGTGAAGCCCATGGCCAGGAAGACGAGATCAGCAGGAATCTCGAACTCCGAACCCGGGATTTCCTTCATTTTGCCGCTACTCCAATCGAGGCGAACGGCCTTCAATGCCTTGACGTTGCCCTTACCGTCGCCGATGAATGCCTGGGTGGCCACCGCAAAATCGCGGCTGCAACCCTCTTCCTGCGACGACGAGGTGCGCAACTTAACCGGCCAGTACGGCCAGGTGGTACTTTTGTCTTCCTGCTCGGGTGGTGTGGACATTAGTTCAATCTGCGTTACCGAGGCCGCGCCATGCCGGTTGGAGGTGCCGACACAGTCGGAACCGGTATCGCCGCCACCGATTACGACGACATGTTTTCCGTTGGCGGAAAGCGGGTTGTAACTGCCGGCGGCGACTGCCTTGTTTTGCGGGATCAGGAATTCCAGAGCAGGATGAATCCCCTTCAGTTCACGCCCCGGGATGGAAAGATCGCGTGGCACTTCCGACCCGGCGGCGAGGATGATCGCGTCGAAGGTGTCGTTCAGTTGCGCGGCACTGACGAATTCCTTTGCGTCATTAACGATGCCGTCAGGCACGTCCTCGCTGCCAATCACGGTTTTGGTCCGGAAGGTGACGCCTTCGTCCTCCAGTTGTTTGACCCGGCGGTCGATGATCGCCTTGTCGAGCTTGAAGTCCGGGATACCATACGCCAGCAACCCGCCAATGCGGGCATTCTTCTCGAACACGGTAACGGAATGGCCGACGCGGGCGAGTTGCTGCGCAGCGGCCAGGCCGGCCGGACCGGAACCGACGACAGCCACTTTCTTGCCGGTCTTGAACGGGGCCGGTTGTGGTGTCACCCAACCGTTTTCCCAGCCCTTGTCGATGATGAAATGCTCGATCGACTTGATGCCCACTGGCGCGGCGTTGATGCCCAGCGTGCAGGCGGCCTCGCAGGGTGCCGGGCAAATGCGGCCGGTAAAGTCGGGGAAGTTGTTGGTGGAGTGAAGCACGTCGAGCGCCTCCTTCCATTGCCCCTTGAAGACCAGATCGTTCCAGTCGGGGATGATGTTGTTGACCGGGCAGCCGTTGTTGCAGAACGGGATGCCGCAATCCATGCAACGCGCGCCTTGGGTCTTGGCTTCGTCGCCGGTCAGCGTGGCCACGAATTCGTTGTAGTGCTTGAGTCGCGCCTCGACCAGTTCGTAACGCTCTTCAATGCGGGCGAATTCGAGAAATCCGGTTGGCTTGCCCATTATGCGGCCTCCTTCTTGGCGGCGGCGGCCAGTTCGCCGAGCGCGCGCTTGTATTCATGCGGATACACTTTGACGAACAGGTCGCGGTAGCTTTCCCAGGCGGAGAGAATGATCTTGGCGCGGGCGCTGCCGGTGAGTTCGGCGTGTCGCGCGATCATGGCCTTGAGTTGTTCCTCGTCGGTGCGATTGCGGTGCATCGGTTCGCCAGCCGGTTGCTTGCCGGCCGGCAAAACCGGTTCCAGCGCGACCTGGGCGAGATTGCAGCGCGCCTTGAAGTCGCCCGCTTCGTCAAGAACATAGGCGATGCCACCCGACATCCCGGCGGCAAAGTTGCGCCCGGTGCCGCCGAGTACCACCACCGTGCCGCCCGTCATGTACTCGCATCCATGATCGCCAAGCCCCTCGACGACCGCCTGCGCGCCGGAATTGCGAACGCAGAATCGTTCGCCCGCCACGCCCGAAAAATAGGCTTCACCGGCGATGGCGCCGTACATGACTGTATTTCCGATAATGATGTTTTCGAGCGGGTTGCCACGGAAGTCATCGTGCGGTTTGACGACGATGCGTCCGCCGCAGAGGCCCTTGCCGACGTAGTCGTTGCCTTCGCCGAGCAACTCCAGCGTCACCCCTTTGGCCAGGAAGGCGCCGAAGCTCTGCCCGGCAGTGCCGGTCAGCCTGATGTGGATGGTGTCGTCTGGCAACCCGGCATGACCGTAACGCTTGGCGACTTCGCCGGAGAGCATGGTGCCGACGGTGCGGTTGATGTTCTTGACAGGCAGGTCGATCTTGACCTTGGTGCCCTTGCTCAAGGCCGGTTTCGCGGCGGCGATCAGCTGGTGGTCGAGGGCGCTCGACAGGCCGTGATCTTGCTGCTCACTATGGACGCGGGCCACTTCGGCAGGTACGGCAGGTTGGAAGAAGACCTTGCCGAAATCGAGGCCCTTGGCTTTCCAGTGTTCGATGCCGGCGCGCATGTCGAGCAGGTCGGAGCGGCCGATCAGATCCTTGAACTTGCGGATGCCCAATTGCGCCATCAGTTCGCGTGCTTCTTCGGCGACGAAGAAGAAGTAGTTGACGACATGTTCGGGCTGGCCAGAAAAACGGCGGCGCAGCACGGGGTCTTGCGTGGCGACACCTACCGGACAGGTGTTCAGGTGGCACTTGCGCATCATGATGCAGCCTTCGACCACTAGGGGTGCAGTGGAGAAGCCGAACTCGTCGGCACCCAGCAAGGCGCCAACGATGACGTCGCGGCCCGTGCGGATCTGGCCGTCGGTCTGCACGCGCACACGCCCGCGCAGGCGATTCAGCACGAGTGTCTGTTGGGTTTCGGCAAGACCGAGTTCCCACGGTGCGCCAGCGTGCTTGATCGAGGATTGCGGCGAAGCGCCGGTGCCGCCATCGTGACCGGAAATGACCAGATGGTCGGCCTTGGCCTTGGTGACCCCGGCTGCCACGGTGCCGACGCCGACTTCCGAGACCAGCTTGACGGAGATCGAAGCGACCGGATTGGCGTTTTTCAGATCGTGGATCAGTTGCGCTAGATCCTCAATCGAGTAGATGTCGTGATGCGGCGGGGGCGAAATCAGCCCGACACCCGGTACCGAGTGGCGCAGATAGCCGATGTATTCCGAGACCTTGTGGCCCGGCAACTGACCGCCTTCGCCCGGCTTGGCGCCCTGCGCCATCTTGATCTGGATCTGGTCGGCATTGACCAGATATTCGGTGGTGACGCCAAAGCGTCCGGAAGCCACCTGTTTGATTGAGGAACGCAGGGAGTCGCCTTCCTTCAGTTCGATGTCGCGCTCGATGCGGGTCTTTCCGACGATGTCGGAGAGCAGGGTGCCGCCCTTGACTGGCAGGAAGCGCTTCGCATCCTCGCCGCCTTCCCCGGTGTTGGAGCGGCCGCCGATGCGGTTCATGGCGATGGCCAGCGTGGTGTGGGCTTCGGTCGAGATCGAGCCGAGCGACATGGCCCCGGTGACGAAACGCTTGACGATCTCCTTGGCCGGTTCGACCTGGTCGAGCGGAATGGGTTGCGCCGCTGTTTTGATCTCGAACAGGCCGCGCAGTGTCAGATGACGCTTCGACTGATCGTTGGTGATCTTGGCGAATTCCTTATAGGACTCGTACTGGCCGGAGCGTGTCGAATGTTGCAGCTTGGCGATGGCATCCGGCGTCCACAGGTGCTCTTCGCCGCGGATGCGGAAGGCGTATTCGCCGCCAGCATCCAGCATATTGGCGAGCACCGGGTCGCTGGAGAAAGCGGATTGATGAAGGCGCAAGGCTTCTTCGGCGATTTCGAAAACGCCGATGCCCTCGATTCGCGACGGCGTACCGGTGAAGTATTTTTCGACGAAGTCACTCTGCAAGCCGATGGCTTCGAAGATCTGGGCACCGGTGTAGGACATGTAGGTCGAGATACCCATTTTGGACATAACCTTCATCAGACCCTTGCCGACCGCCTTAATGAAATTCTTGGCAAACTTGTCGGCCTTTTCGGCATCACCTTTGGCGAGCTGTGCGATGGTTTCGAGCGCAAGATAGGGGTGCACCGCCTCGGCGCCGTAGCCGCCGAGCAATGCGAAGTGGTGCACCTCGCGCGCGGAGCCGGTTTCGACCACGAGACCGGTGGAGGTGCGTAGGCCTTTCTTGACCAGATGCTGGTGGATCATCGAGGTCGCCAGCAGGGCAGGAATGGCGAAATGCTCGGCGTCGACCTTGCGGTCGGAGACGATCAGGATGTTGGCCCCGGAGCGGACCGCATCTTCGGCGTCGGCGGCTAGCGAGGCGAGGCGTGCCTCGACACCTTCCTTGCCCCAGGCGACTGGATAACAGATGTCGAGTTCAAACGAGCGAATCTTGCCGCCAGTGTATTTCTCGATGTGACGAATCTTCTGCATGTCGGCGGCCAGCAGCACTGGCTGAGACACTTCCAGGCGAATCGGCGGATTGATGTCGGTGATGTTGAGCAGGTTGGGTTTCGGACCGATGAAGGAGTTGACCGACATCACCAGCTCTTCGCGGATCGGATCGATCGGCGGATTGGTCACCTGCGCGAACAGTTGCTTGAAGTAGGCGTATAACTGCTTGGGTTTCTTAGACAGCACTGGTAGGGCCGCGTCGTTGCCCATCGAGCCCGTGGGTTCTTCTCCATTCTGGATAATCGGTTCCAGAATCACTTTGATGTCTTCCTGCGTGTAGCCGAACGCCTGCTGGCGATCAAGCAGCGACGCCGTGGGATCATCTACGGTCTCGCTGGCGGCGGGGACTTCGTCGAGACGGATGCGGATCTTGCCGATCCATTCGCGATAGGGTTTGCTGCTGGCGAGTGAGTCCTTCAATTCCTTGTCGTCGATGATGCGGCCCTGCTCCATGTCGATCAGGAACATCTTGCCGGGTTGCAGGCGCCACTTCTTGACGATCTTCTTTTCGGGAATGGGCAGCACGCCCGATTCCGAGGCCATCACCACCATATCGTCGTCTGTCACCAGATAGCGGGCGGGCCGCAGGCCATTGCGGTCGAGCGTGGCGCCAATCTGGCGACCATCGGTGAAGGCGACTGCGGCGGGGCCGTCCCAGGGTTCCATCATCGCGGCATGATATTCGTAGAAAGCGCGCCGGTGTTCGTCCATCAGCGTGTGTTTTTCCCACGCTTCGGGAATCATCAGCATGACGGCGTGCGCCAGCGGGTAGCCCCCCATGACCAGCAGCTCGAGTGCATTGTCGAAAGAGGCGGAGTCGGACTGGCCGGGGTAATGCAGCGGCCACACTTTTTTCAGGTCGTCGCCGAGGATGGGTGACGAAATGGCTTGTTCGCGCGCCTTGAACCAGTTGACATTGCCGCGCAGCGTGTTGATTTCGCCATTATGGGCAATGAGGCGGAAAGGATGCGCCAGGTCCCAGGTCGGGAACGTGTTGGTCGAGAAACGTTGATGCACCAGTGCGAGAGCTGAGATGCAGCGCGGATCTTGCAAATCCGTATAGTATTCGCCGACCTGCGTGGCTAAGAGTTGCCCCTTGTAGTTAACGGTGCGCGCCGACATCGACGGCACATAGAACTGCTTGCCATGTTTGAGCTTGAGGCTTTTGATGGCGTTGCCGGAGCGCCGGCGGACAATGTAGAGCTTGCGCTCGAGCGCATCCGTGACAAAAATGTCCGGGCTGCGCCCAATAAAGACTTGCCGGATCACCGGTTCGGTCGCTTTGACCGCCGGCGACATAGGCATTTGACGGTTGACCGGCACTTCGCGCCAGCCAAGCAGGACCAGCCCTTCAGCCTTGATCGAACGTTCGATCTCCTCGACGCAGGCATGGCGGGAGGCTGCCTCGGTGGGCAGAAAAACCATGCCGACACCGTATTCGCCGACTGGCGGGAGAGTAACGCCCAATTTTGCCATTTCGTCGCGATACAGCGGGTCAGGCATCTGAATCAAAATGCCGGCGCCATCGCCCTGCAGAGGGTCGGCGCCGACGGCGCCTCGGTGGTCGAGGTTTTTCAGAATCAACAGACCCTGCTCGACGATTTCATGGCTCTTTTGGCCCTTCAGATGAGCGACAAAGCCGACGCCACAGGCATCGTGCTCCTGGGAGGGGTCGTACAGACCTTGCTGCTGGGGGATTATCGATTCGGACACGCTGGAATCCTTCAAAAAATGAGCGGCGACAACCCGGAAAGCCAGCGGGGGGCGGGCTTCAAGTTTCCTTGGGGCGACCTTAAAGTGTAACGATTGAATCGGCTTGTTACAAGACGCCGATAATGTCAAACAGGCAATGCTGATTGAACGCTTTAGGTCCGCGCCCTTTGCGAGATCGCCGCTGCAATGTCGGCGGGGGTGGCGCTGTCGTCAACGACGCCTCGTCCGATGGCGTCGAGCAGGATCAGGCGCAATTTGCCGTCCTGCACCTTCTTGTCGTGCTGCATCAGTTCAAGATAAACGGCGCTATCCAGACTTGCCGGGCCGTGAGTCGGTAGACCGGCCCGAGCGAACAGCGATTCCACGCGCTTCACGTCGGCAATGGTGAGGCGACCTAGCAAGGCAGAGAGGGCGCAGGCCATGAGAGTGCCCGCGGCGACGGCTTCGCCGTGCAGCCATGTGCCGTATCCCATTCCTGTTTCAATTGCGTGGCCAAAGGTATGGCCGAGGTTCAGCAGGGCGCGTTCGCCTGTTTCGCGTTCGTCGGCAGCGACGATTTCCGCCTTGATGGCGCAGGAGCGTTCGATAGCCAGCGTCAGGGCAGCAGGATCGCGGGCGAGCAATGCCTCGATATGGTCTTCCAACCATGCGAAGAACTCAGGATCTCGAATCAGACCGTACTTGATGACTTCGGCAAGACCTGCGCGCAATTCGCGATCCGGCAGCGTATTGAGAGTGTCGATATCGGCAAGCACTAGGCGCGGCTGGTAGAAGGCGCCGATCATGTTCTTGCCGGCTGGATGGTTGATGGCCGTCTTGCCGCCGACCGAGGAATCGACCTGCGCAAGCAAGGTGGTGGGCACCTGGATAAAGGGCATGCCACGCTGGTAGCAGGCTGCCGCGAATCCGCCCATGTCGCCCACCACGCCACCGCCCAGGGCAATGAGGGTGGTATGGCGTTCGCAATGATGCTTTAGCAAGGCATCGAAGATCAGGTTGAGAGTTGCCCAGTTTTTGAATTGTTCGCCATCGGGTAGTGTGGCCACCTGATGGTCTATTTTGGTGGCTGTCAGGGTATTTGTCAGCGTACCAAGGTAAAGTGGTCCCACCGTAGTGTTGGTGACGACCAGCGCGCGAGGTTGCCGCAGATGAGGTGTCAGCAGTTCGGGTTGTCGCAACAAACCGGAACCGATTTGAATCGGATAGGCTCGATCCGCGAGAGCGACGTTCAATGTTCGCATCGTTTGGCGCATAACTTGGCGTATTCCTGAAGAATGAACTGCACCAGCATGTTGGCGTGCATGTGATGCCCATCGACGACCAGATGGGCGACTTCGCGATACAGCGGGTCGCGCGCGGCATGCAGTTCCTCGAGCCTCCTTTGCGGGTTCTCGACCTGAAGCAAAGGGCGCGAACGGTCGTGCCGTGTTCGTTCGAAGAGTTGGCGTGGCGGCACATTCAAATACACTACCCAGCCGGTTTCACGCATTAACTGCCGCGACTGGGCGTTGAGAACGGCGCCACCGCCAGTGGCCATGACCAGGTGCTCCTCGCGGCACAGTTGGGCAATGACTTGCGCTTCGCGCAGCCGAAAGCCGGTTTCGCCTTCGATTTCGAAAATCGTCGGAATCCGGACCCCGGTCCGTGCCTCGATGTCCTGGTCGGAATCGACGAAACGACGCCCGCTCTTGCGTGCAAGTTGCTTGCCGATGGTGGTCTTGCCGGCGCCCATCAGCCCGACGAGGTAGATGTTCGGTGCGTCACTCATGACCAGATTCTATCCGATGCCCGCATAACAACAAAAAAGCCGGCGGTTGCCGGCTTGGAGGATGCGGCGTCGCTTGTCAGCGAAGTTCTAGTTTTTCATCCAGGACACGTGGCGTAATGAAGATCAGCAACTCGCGGCGCGTGTTTTCTTGATGGCGAACCTTGAACAGATTTCCGAGCAAGGGAATGTCTCCGAGCAGCGGCACCCGTTCGTTAGTGCCTGACGAGGTCATTGTGAACACGCCGCCGATGACAACCGTGCCACCATTTTCGACTACGACATCGGTTTCGACCTTCGAGGTCTTGATCGGCGGGTTACCCTGGATTTGGCGTGTCCAATCCGGTTCGTCCTTGGTGACTTCGAGCTTCATGCGGACACGGCCTTCCGGCGTGATCTGGGGGGTGGTCTTCAGTGATAGTTTGGCATTCTTGAAACTGACAGAAGCGGGGTTGTTGCCTGAGGCCGGGGTGACATACGGAATCTCGGTGCCGTCCTCGATGGTGGCCTGAACGTTGTTGGCGGTGACGACGCGCGGACTCGAAATCACCTTGCCCTTGCCATCACTTTCGAGTGCAGCCAGTTCGACATTCAGGATCTTGGTGAGAGAACTGTTGAACAAAGAGAACGAGAAGGCGCCACCCGAATTGCTGAAGGAGGGCAGATTCACCATGGCGGTTTGCGGGCTGGATTGCACCGGCGGGACGAATGAACTGGTCACGGTGGCATTGCCGGCCGCATCGATGGAACCAGATGAGCTGCGAGTGCCAACGCCGTACTGACCGCCGCCCAGATAGACGCCGCTCTTGCCAAGTCCGCTGATCGCCTGGTTGAGGAAGGTCATGCGAACGCCGATGTCCTTGTTGAAACTGTCCGAGGCTTCGACGACACGCGCTTCGATCAGCACTTGCTTGCTGCCCACGTCAATGGCGCGGGTGAATTTGCGGATTTCGTCCAGTTTGGAGGGAATGTCGTTCACGAACAAGGTGTTGGTGACCGTGTCGGCGGTGACGCTACCCCGCTTCGACAGCATGCGCGGCGAACCCGGCGCACCCTGCCCACTGAGGAGTTTGGCCAGTTCGGCAGCTTTCTGGTAATTGAGGACAATGCCCTCCATGCGCACCGGTTCGAGTTCGCTGATCTGTTGTTGGGCCTCGAATTCCAGTTTTTCACGTTGCGACAGTTCGTCGCGCGGCGCAATCAGCAGCACGTTGCCGTTCTTGCGCATGTCCAGACCCTTTTGCTTGAAGATCAGGTCGATGACCTGATCGGCCGGGACATCCTTCAGCACCAATGTGGTTGTGCCGGTCACGGTTTCGCTGATGACGGCGTTGAGGCCCAGTTCTTCCGCCATCAGGCGGAGCAGGGCGCGAATTTCGCCATTCTGGTAGTTGATGCTGACACGCGGCCCCTGATACCCCAGACGCGTGCCTTGCACCAGTTTGTTCGGGTTTTCGATCACGGGCCGAACCTCGACCACGAACTGGTTGTCTGTCTGATAGGCGTTGTGTTCCCAAAGCCCCTTGGGAGTAATCGTCATGCGGACATTGTCGCCTTGCATCGCAGTCGTAACGCCGGTGATGGGGGTCGCGAAGTCGGTAACATCCAGTCGGCGGCGGAGATTTTCTGGCACACTGGTTTTCAGGAAGTCGACGACCAGCACGGCGCCCTGCTGACGAATATCGATGCCGGTGCCGGCATCGGAGAGGTCGACGACAACGCGGCCCTCGCCTTCTTTGCCGCGACGGAAGGCGATGTCGCGGATGTTGTGTTTCTTGCCGGTGACGCTTTCTTCAACAAAACGTGTCGCGACCGGCGCGCTTACGGCAGCGACGCTTGCGGACTTCAACGTAACCAGTAATTCCTTGCCTTCAATCCGGGTCGTGTACGCCAGCGGACGTAGCAAATTGAGCACCAGGCGCGTGCGATCACCTACCTGGACGATATTGATGCTGGAGAGATCGCCCTGGTTGATGATGTCGGTGTTCTTGCCCAACCCGTTCGCGGTGGCCGGAAAGTCGAGTGCCACGCGAGCAGGGTTCGAGACGACAAATCCGTTGGGGGCTGCGGTGAGTGTGTCTTTTAACTGGATTTTGACCAGCGTTTCGCCACCTTGCTGTGAATACTGTAAGGATTCGATGGCATTCAGTGGTGCCGTCGGTGTTTGCGACCAGGCATTCGGAAGGATGAGTACGCCCGAGGCGGCGATCAGGGCGAGGATGTATTTGACCGATTTCATTTCTTGCTTCCCTCCTTGGCCTGCATTTGCAGGGTGCTGGTCCGCTCGGACCAATCGCCCGCCGAGTCTTGGATAAGTTCGCGCAGGGTCACTTCCTGCTCGGTGATTTGCGTGACGATGCCAAAATCCTGACCGATGTAATCGCCGATTTTCACCTGCTTAACATGTTGTTCGACCTGAATGACTGCCAACGGCTGCTTACCCACATTTAGGTAGCCGATCATCTTCAGGGATTCGAGCGGATATTTCTCGAGCAGGCTGTTGCGCAGGTCGCGCGCTTCGAAATTGGGCTGGAGTGCTCCCGCCTTGCCTGTACCACTGCCTCCACGCTTCGATTCCGGCTCGATCTTGGCGGCATTAAAAGGATCCATCAGCGTGTCGGTCACATAGGGAACCGGCTGATAGGGGATCACCGGTGGCAGCTTCGGCACGTTACCCTTGAGGTCCTTGGTGTTTTCGTGCATCCAGTTGCGCAAGTCTTCGTGCTCTTCGTTTCCGCACGCGACTAGGGCAACGCACAGGGCGATAGGATAGAGATGTCTCACTGCTTCGCTCCCTGTTTGGCGGCTTGCTTCTGCTTGGCCACTTCTTCCTCGTCAAGGTAGCGGAAGGTCTTGGTCGTCGCGTCCAGCGTCAATCGGCCAGTGGCAGTGGGAGACAGTGCCAGGTTGTTGAGCGTAACGATGCGCGGTAGTTTTGCGATGTCGGAGGCGAATGCGCCGATGTCGTGGTAGCCGCCGGTCACTTTCACGGTGATCGGCAATTCGGCGTAGAACTCCTTGGCCTGTTCCTGGCCCGGCTTGAACAGTTCGAATTGCAAACCGCGTCCCAAGCCGGACTGGTTGATTTCAGTTAACAGCGCTTCCATCTCAGATTTATTGGGCAACTGCTTCAACAGGGCGCCAAAGGTCTGGTCAATCTCGTTTAGTTGCTGTTTATAAAGATCAAGATTGATGGCTTGTTTTTTCCGATCAAGGAAATCCTGCTTGAGTTTTTCTTCTTCTTTTTGCTTGGCATCGAGTGAATCGAGCTGATTGCTCCAAAGGAACCACCAGCCCGCGAAAATGATAAGAATGAGCAACAGAATCAGGGCAAGCGCTCTGGGCAGGACGGGCCAAGTGCCGACATCGTTGGGGTTGAGATGCTTGAAATCATCGATCACCGACCCGAAATCGATTTTCGGCAGCGCCTTCAGCTTGGGGGCAGATTTCATTTGGCCTCCTTCCGCGGAGCCTTGGTAGGCTCGTCGGTCTTTTGCCGCTTCAGCATCACGTCGAGCACGAACTCGTTCAGGCGCCGGTTGGCGACGGTGGTCGCGCGAATTTCGATCAGCTGTGGGCGTTCCAGCCACGGCGAATTATCGATATTACGCAACAGGGTCGACACCCGTGCATTGGACTGGGCGTAGCCGGTCAGATTGATCTTCAGGCCATCCTGTTTCACCGACTTCAGATAGATACCTTCCGGAATCTGTCGGGTCAGTTCCATCAACAGGTATACGGTATCACTGCGATCGCGCTGCAAGGATTCGATGATCTGTTTACGCGCCAGCAGGGCAGCGGTTTGTTCCTTGAGTCGCTTGATCTCTTCGATCTGCTTGTCGAGCGCGGCGATTTCTTTCTTGAGAAACTCGTTCTTGCTTTCCTGGCTGCTGATGTAGCCTTCAATCAGGGTGAAGCCGAAGAACACGATCAGCGCGCCGAGAATGGCGACCAGGCCGGCGGTTGCAAAGAACTGCTGACGCTTGGCCTTTTTGGCAGTTTCGCGGTAGGGAAGAAGATTGATACGGATCATGACGGATCAAACCTCCTCAGAGCGAGTCCGCAGGCCACCATCAGTGCCGAAGAGTCGGCAGCCAGGCTCTTGGCCCGGATGCGGTCGGAAAGCGTCATGTTGGCAAAAGGATTGGCAAAGACCGTGTTGACCTGCGTCCGCGTAGCCACGATTTCGTCGATTCCCGGCATGACAGCGCAGCCGCCCGCCAGAACGATGTGGTCGACCTGATTGTATTGAGTCGAAGTAAAGAAGAACTGAAGCGCACGGGAAATCTCGAGAGCCAGGTTCTCCATGAACGGAATCTGCAACTCGGTTTCGTAGCCTTCGGGCAGGTTGCCGGCGCGTTTGGCCGATTCTGCCTCTTCAAAGGACATGCCGTAGTGGCGCATGATGTCCTGCGTCAGCTGGCCGCCGCCGAACGCCTGTTCGCGGGTGTAGAGCTGCTGGCCATTGCGCAGCATGGTGACATTCATGACGCTTGACCCGGCATCGATCAGCGCGACGATCTGGTTGCGCCCGCCTTCCGGTAACTGCTTTTCGATCAATTCAAAAGCGGCCAGTGCCGCCAGCGATTCGACATCGACGATCACGGCATTGAGGCCCGCTGCCTCGGCGACCGCGACGCGATCCTGCACCCGTTCCTTCTTCGAGGCGGCGATCATTACCTCGATTTCGTCCGGAACTGATGGAGCGGGTCCGATGACCTGGAAATCCAGATTGACTTCGTCGATCGAGAACGGAATGTACTGATTTGCCTCCGATTCGACCTGCACCTCAAGTTCTTCCTCGCGTAACCCAGCGGGGACGATGATCTTCTTAGTGATGACCGCAGAAGCGGGCAAGGCCATGGCGACATTGCGCGTGGAGGTCGACATTTTCTTCCAGGCGCGCTTGATGCAATCGACCACGCCTTCCATGTTGACCACATTGCCGTCGGAGACTGCGTCCTTCGGGAGCACTTCGATGGCATAGCGTTCGACGCGATAACCGTCCTTGCCGGCGACGGTCATCTCGACCATCTTGACGGCGGAGGAGCTGATGTCGAGGCCGAGCAGCGGGCGCGCCTTGGCGCTGAAAATCGACAGGTCGAGTTGCATTCGGCCCCCTAAAAATCCTTACAAATTGCGAGTTTAGGCGAGAAACCAATAATTCACGTTAGATGCTAGCAACAACCCCTAGTCATGTAAAGCGGTTTTTCGGGGGATTCGCGGTTCAGCGTATAATCCGCGCAACGCTAATCGGGGACCGCAACTTGACGACTCTGCACTGGGCGAAACGCCTCGTTCTTTATCCACTTGTCGTGGTATTGGGCCTGTTGGCCGCCGGTCTGGCGGTTATTCTGATTGCCTTCATTCTGCTGTATCCCAACCTGCCATCGCTAGAGGCACTGACCGACTATCGTCCCAAGATCCCACTGCGCATCTATTCCGAAGAAGGGCGGCTGATCGGCGAGTTTGGCGAGGAGCGTCGCGAGGTTGTCAAGATCCAGGACATTCCGCCGCTGATGAAACAGGCTATTTTGGCTGCCGAGGACGAACGCTTTTACCAGCATGCGGGTATTGACGTCATGGGCGTGTTGCGGGCTGCTGTCATGAACACCGTTGGCGGCGGTAAAAAGCAGGGCGCCTCGACCATCACCCAGCAGGTGGCGCGCAACTTTTTCCTGTCCTCGGAAAAGACCTATCGGCGCAAGCTTTATGAAATCCTGCTGTCCTTCAAGATCGAGAACAACCTGAGCAAGGACCAGATTCTTGAGTTGTACATGAACCAGATTTTTCTGGGGCAGCGTGCCTATGGTTTCGCGGCGGCGGCGCAAATCTATTTCGGCAAGCCGCTGGCTCATATCTCGGTTGCCGAAGCTGCGATGCTGGCGGGGCTGCCGAAGGCGCCCTCATCCTTCAATCCGGTGGTCAATCCCAAGCGGGCGCGGTTGCGCCAGCAATACGTGCTGCGTCGCATGCTCGAACTGGGATTCATCAACGATCAGCAGCACGAAGCCGCAACGAAGGAGACGTTGACTGTCAAGCGCGATCTGGTGAGTTTTGGCGGCCACGCCGAGTACATTGCCGAAATGGCCCGGCAGATTGCAGCCGAGCGCTTTCCGGACGATGTTTACACTCGCGGCCTGAAGGTGATGACCACGATCCGCCAGGACGAGCAGATCGCCGCGTACCAGAGCCTGCGCAAAGGTGTGATGGACTACGACCGTCGCCACGGCTACCGGGGTGCCGAGGCCTACGTCGACATGACCGACATCACTTCGGATCAGGATGAAGATATCGAGGAGGCTTTGGGAGAATTCCCCGAGGCAGGTGACTTGCTGCCAGCGGTGGTGCTGTCTGCCGACACCCGGCAGGTGCGGGTTGCCAAGGCGGGCGGGGAGATTCTCACCCTGTCCGGCGATGCGCTGAAATGGGCGGCGCGGATGCTCGATGACAAGGCGCCTCCAAACAAGCGGCTCAAACGCGGCGCGATTGTGCGCGTACAGAAGGATGAAAAGGGCCAATGGCAGATCGCGCAGTTGCCGGAAGTCGAATCCGCGTTCGTGGCCATCGACCCGCAAACCGGCGCCGTGCGCGCACTGGTCGGTGGTTTCGATTTCAACCGCAACAAGTTCAACCATGCGACGCAAGCTTGGCGTCAGCCGGGATCGAGCTTCAAACCTTTTATTTATTCCGCGTCGCTGGAAAAGGGTTTTCATCCCGGCAGCGTGATCCCGGACGAACCGATTACCGTGCCCGGCAGCCTCACAGGTGGCACGGCTTGGACGCCGCACAACTACGACGGCAAGTACGAGGGGCCGATGAAGATGCGTACGGCCCTGGCGAAATCCAAGAACATGGTGTCGATCCGTATTCTCCAGGCCATCACTCCGCAGTACGCTCAGGATTACGCGACGCGCTTTGGTTTCGACGCGGACAAGCATCCGCCATACCTGACCATGGCGCTGGGAGCGGGTTCCGTGACGCCGTGGCAGATGGTGACCGCCTATTCGGTATTCGCCAACGGGGGATACCGCGTCCAGCCCTTCATCGTGCGTGACATCCGCGACGACAACAATCAAGTACTGGCGGCCGCCCAGCCGACGCCAGTCAATGATGAGGCGTTGCGGGTCATTGATCCGCGCAACGCCTTTCTGATGGATTCGATGCTGCGCGATGTGACGATCTTCGGTACCGCTGCCCGGGCTTCTGTGCAACTCAAGCGTCAAGATCTGGCGGGCAAAACCGGGACGACCAACGAATACGTCGACGCGTGGTTCTGCGGCTATCAGGCCACCGTAACCGGCTGCGCCTGGATCGGCTTCGATCAGCCGAAGAAACTGGGAGACAAGGAAACCGGCGGTGTGGCCGCTCTGCCAATCTGGGTCGGCTACATGGGCAAGGCCCTCAAGGGCGTGCCCATCATGTTGCCCAAGGCGCCCGAGGGCCTGACCCCGGTCGGCAAGGACTACATCTACACCGAAAACGTCGGCAAACTGCCGACCGAGGAAGAGGAGCAGGCCGCCGCCAGCGATACGCCGCCGCCCAAGCCCGAACTCGACAAGCCGCCCTCCGACTGAGGCGGCGCGCCTAAGCGGTGGGCAAAGAGATCGGCTGACCTGCCTGTTCGCTGAGCAGGCGGGTCAGTTTGGCGAAGAGTTCTTCGCCGTCGCGAGTGTCCTCCCAACGCCCTTCCCGAAAGCGAAAATGAAAGCCGCCCGCCCGGGCGGCCACCCAGATTTCCTGCGCGACGCGATGACTGTTGATAACGATCTGGCTGTCGTCGGCGAATTCGATCTGCAAGATGCCGCCCGGCTGGCATTCAAAGTCGAGATCGGCCCCGTGCAGTTCGATCGCCGATTCGAGTGCCGATTCAATCGCCGCGAGCGTCGCGGCGGCGTGTTCCGCGAAAAACTTGTCATCCATGCTGTGCTACCATCCCGAAACCATGAAACACCCACGTCCCATCACGATTGTGCTGTTGATCGCCACGCTTCTGGCGGCCTGTGGCACGCGAGGCACCCTCGTCCTGCCGCCAGGTCCGCCGACACCGCCCGTGCTGGGCGGCAAACCCGGCCCGGTGGAACCGGTCAGGGATGTTAGCACGCAACCGGAAATCCCCCGATGAATCCCTTCATAGAAATGGACGGCGAATTGCACGCCGAGGCGGTGCCGTTGTCCGCCGTCGCCGAGCGCTTTGGTACGCCAGCGTATGTCTATTCGCGGCAAGCGCTGACGTCGGCGCTGCTCGAGTACCAGGCTGCCCTTGCCGAGCATCCGGCGGGGCGTGACGCGCTGGTCTGCTACGCCGTCAAGGCCAACTCGAATCTGGCTATTCTCAATCTCTTCGCACGCCTTGGAGCGGGCTTCGACATCGTTTCGGGCGGCGAACTGCGGCGCGCCCTGGCCGCGGGCGCCGACCCGCAAAAGGTTGTCTTTTCCGGCGTTGGCAAGAGCACGGATGAAATGCGGCTCGCGCTGACGACCGGCATCCATTGTTTCAACGTCGAATCGGCACCGGAAATCGAACGGCTCAACGAGGTGGCCCTCAGCCTGGGCAAGCGTGCGCCGATCAGTTTGCGCGTCAATCCCGACGTCGATGCGCGGACACATCCCTACATCTCAACCGGCTTGCGCGACAACAAATTCGGCGTCGCTTATGACGATGCGCGCAACCTGTATCGGCGCGCCGCGTCGCTGCCCGGTCTGGAAATCACCGGCATCGACTGCCACATCGGCTCGCAACTGCTCGATCCCTCGCCGTTTGCCGAGGCGCAGGATCGGCTGCTGCTGCTGATCGATCAACTTGCCGCCGACGGGATCGCCATCCATCACCTCGATCTCGGTGGCGGACTGGGCATCCGCTACCGGGCTGGCGACCCTCAGCCACATGTGGCCGATTACCTGACACCGCTGCTCGACCGCGCGGCGGGACGCGGTCTGCGCATCGTCGTCGAGCCGGGGCGGCGGCTGGTGGGCAATGCCGGCCTGCTGCTGACACGCATCGAATACCTGAAAGTGGGCGAAGAAAAGCGCTTCGCCATTATCGACGCCGCCATGAACGACCTCATCCGGCCGGCGCTTTACGAAGCCTGGCACGACATCGTGCCGGTGCGGCCGCGCCCCGGCGCGCCGGAAGCCTACGACGTGGTCGGGCCGGTCTGCGAGAGCGGCGATTTCCTGGGTTTGCAAAGACCCCTGGCGGTAGCGGCGGGAGACCTGCTGGCGGTGATGTCCGCCGGCGCCTACGGCATGACCATGGCGTCGAACTACAACACCCGGCCGCGCGCCGCCGAGGTGATGGTCGACGGCGACCGGATGCATCTGATCCGCCGCCGCGAGACGATAGACGATCTTCTGTCCGGCGAGGCGGTGTTGCCGGAATGAGACTGCTACCCTGTCTGCTGGCCGCCCTGCTGGCGGCGTGTGGCGGCGACAAGCCGGCCGAGCGCAAAGGGCCGCCGCCGACGCTGATCACCGTGACGGTTGCCGAGGCGCGATCGCTGGAGCTGGAAGAACACACGCTGGGCAGCGTCGAGGCGATCAACGATCCCAAGGTCGCCGCCGAAGTGCCCGGCAAGATTGTCGAAGTCGGCGTGCGCGCCGGACAGAAAGTGCGCAAGGGCCAGTTGCTGGCCCGTCTGGATGCGTCGGATACGGGGCAACTGGCGGCGGCCGACCGCGGCGAGGCCGCTCGTCTGGCAAGCCTGCTGGCGCAGCAGGAGCGCCTGGTGGCGCGGCAGACCGAGTTGGTGCAGAAACAGTTCATTTCGCGCAATGCGCTGGACGATGCCGTCGCCCAGCGCGATGCGCTGAAGAACCAATGGGCGGCGGCCACGGCGCGGAGCGGCCTTTCTGCCGCCAATATGGACAAGACCCGGGTGTTGGCGCCATTCGACGGCGTGATTGAGGAACAATGGGTGGCGCCCGGCGATTACGTCAAACTCGGCGATCCGATGTTCCGGCTGGTGGCCAATTCTGAATTGCGCGCCAACCTGCCGTTTCCCGAGAGCACCTTGCCGCGCTTGCAGCGCGGTCAGGCGGTTCATCTGACCAGTCCCTTGCTGCCGGGCGGCAAGCTGGACGGCGTCATTGAAGACATTCGCCCCACGGTCAGCGAGACGGCGCGTGCGGTCATCGCCATCGCACGCTTGCCGGCGAACAGCGGTTTACGGGGCGGGGCTTCGGTCAATGCCGATGTCGTGACCGGGCGACGGGAAAGCGCCGTAGTCGTGCCCGAACAATCGCTGGTGTTGCGGCCGGCCGGGCGGGTGGTCTATGTCGTGAAAGAGGGCAAGGCCGAGCAGCGCGCCGTCGAGGTCGGCGGCAAACAGCGCGGTTGGGTGGAGATCGTCAAGGGCGTCAAAGTCGGTGAAACGGTGGCGCTGGACGGCGCCGGATTTCTCACCGACGGCGCCGCAGTGGCCGTCCGGGATGCGGGCGGCAAGCCCGCCGCGCAATGACGCTGCCCGAGTTGTCGATCCGCCGGCATGTGCTGGCGTGGATGTTGAACGCGGTGCTGGTGCTGTTTGGCATCATCAGCTACGGACGCATCGGCATGGACCGCTACCCGTATATCGAGTTTCCGGTCATTTCGGTCAGCACGACGCTGAAGGGTGCGAACCCGGATATCGTCGATTCGTCCATTACCAACATCATCGAAAGTTCGGTCAATTCCACGCCGGGCATCGAGCACATCCAATCGACCTCGTCGCCGGGCGTGTCGGTGGTGGCGATCACTTTCGGGCTGGAGAAGAAGGTCGATGTCGCCTTCAACGAGGTGCAGGCCAAGGTCAATCAGGTGTTGCGGCGACTGCCGAAGGATGTCGATCCGCCCATTGTCGCCAAGGTGGAGACCAACGCACAGCCGATCATCTGGCTGGCCTTGCAGGGCGACCGCACGCAGCAGCAGTTGAACCAGTACGCCATCAACACCTTGAAAAAGCGGCTGGAAACCATCGACGGTGTTGGCGAGGTTCGCCTCGGCGGACGCCGCGACCGCACCATACGCGCCAATCTGCTGCCCGCGCGCATGACCGCACACAGCATCACCGCACAGGATGTGGCCGATGCGTTCAACCGAGAGCACATCCAGATGGCGGGCGGTTTCGTGGTCGGCCAGACGACGGAGAGCCTGGTCAAGCTGGATCTCGAATTCCACAGCGTCGCCGACCTTCGGGAAATGGTCGTGGCCTGGCGCGGCGGCGCGCCCATCCGCTTGCAGGACATCGCCGAGGTCGAGGACGGACTTACCGACAACCGCCAGTTGGCGCGTTTCAACGGGCAGACCACCGTGGGCCTGGGCGTGGTCAAGATCACCAATGCCAATACCGTGGCCATTGTCGATCGCGTCAAGGAGAAGCTGGATAAGGAACTGATCCCACAACTGCCGCCCGGCATGCAGTTGCACGTGGTCTCCAACGACGCGGTATTCATTCTAGAGATCGTCAATTCGCTGAAGGAGCATCTGGTCGAAGGCACGCTGCTGGCGGCCCTGGTGGTCTGGTTCTTCCTCCGCTCGGTGCGTTCGACGCTGATCGTTTCGGCGGCCATTCCCATTTCGTTGATGGGGGCCATCGCGGTCATCTATTTCTTTGGCTTCACACTCAACTCGCTGACGCTGCTGGCCTTGCTGCTGCTGATCGGGGTGGTGGTCGACGATGCCATTGTGGTGCTTGAAAACATTTTCCGCCACCGCGAAGAACTTGATCCCGACCCGGTGTCGGCGGCGATCAACGGGTCGCAGGAGGTTGTGTTCGCGGTGTTTGCCGCCTCGCTGTCGCTGGTCTGTATCTTTGCCCCGGTCATTTTCATGAACGGCATCATCGGTCAGTTTTTCCGCTCGTTTGCCGTCGTCGTCACCTTTGGCGTGCTGGTGTCGCTGTTCGTTTCGCTGACCCTGACGCCGATGCTCTGTTCCCGCTACTTGCGCGTTACCGAAAAAGGACAGCATCACGGTCGCCTGTATCGCGCCATCGAAGCGCTCTTCAACCGGCTGGACAACCAGTACCGGCGCTCGCTCGCGTGGGCCTTGGCACACCGCTGGCAGGTGGTGCTGCTGACGGCGCTGGTCGTCGCCTCCAGCGGTTTCTTCTTCAGCCACACCGGCAAGGCATTCGCGCCGGATCAGGACGAAGGGCGTTTTCTGGTCTATTTGCGGACACCACTGGGTTCTTCCATCGATTACACCGATTCCCGCCTGCGCATGGTCGAGGCGGTGCTGAAAAAGCACCCCGAAGTCTTTACAGAATTCGCGTTGATCGGTCTGGGCAGCGCCGGCCAGGTCAATCAGGGCACGGTCGTGGCGCGCATGCTGCCGCGCGATGCGCGCAAGGTCACGCAGCAGGAGTTGCTGCCGATCCTTCGCGGCGAACTGGCCGAAATTCCCGGCGCGCGCGTCTTTGCGGCGCCCTATCCGATGGTGCAAGGGCAACGCGGGGAGCCGCTCCAGTTTGTGCTGGCCGGCGAAAATCTGGCGGAGGTCGGACGATTGTCCAAGGCCTTGCAACAAAAGCTCTCGGCGCTGCCCGAACTGGGCCGCATCGACACCGACCTGCAACTCGACCTGCCGCAACTGGTCTTCGAACCCGACCGTTTGCGGACGGCGAGCGCCAACCTCTCGACCGCAGACGTTGCGCTGGCCGTCAACATGCTGACGGGCGGCATCGACATTGCCAAGTACAACGACGAACCCGGTGACGGCCAGCGCTACGACATTCGCGTCAAGGGGCAGGAGGGCGAGTTCACGCAAGCGAGTGATCTTGCCAAGATTTTCCTGCGGTCGCGCGACGGCAAGCTGGTGCGGCTCGATTCCGTCGCCAGTTTCAAGGAAACGCTGGGACCCGCGGTGATCGGTCGCTTCGATCTGCAATACTCGGCCACCTTTTTCGTGACCCCCACGATTCCGCTGGGCGATGCCGTCAAGCTGGTCAAAGAGGCGGGCGCCGATCTGCCGACCGGCTACCAGATCAAGCTGATCGGCCAGGCCGAAGAATTCGGCAAGACCGTGACCTACATGGCCTTCGCTTTTGTACTGGCGCTGGTGTTGCTCTACATGGTGCTGGCCAGCCAGTTCAACTCGTTTCTGCAACCGGCCATCGTCATGCTCGCCCAGCCGCTGGCCATCATTGGCGGCGTCGTGTCGTTATGGGCCACAGGGCAGACACTCAACATCTATTCGATGATCGGTCTGGTATTGCTGATCGGCCTGGTCGCCAAGAATTCCATTCTGCTTGTTGACCTTACCAACCAGCGACGAGCCGGCGGGTTGGGCGTCGATGCCGCCCTGACCGATGCTTGCCCGATCCGCATGCGACCGGTGCTGATGACCTCAGCGACGGTCATCCTTGCGCTGACGCCTTCGGCGCTTGGTTTTGGCGCTGGCTCGGAAACCAATCAGCCGCTGGCGATCGCCGTGATCGGCGGTATGGTGTCCTCCACGCTCCTGACGCTGGTGGTCGTGCCTGCGGTATATTCGCTGATCGAGAACCGGCTTCTGCGCATGCGCTGACCGCAGTACTCAGGGTTTACCCTAGTATGCAAATTCGGTGTGCAGGGCGAGAGTGGCAAACATCGATCGATTCATCGCGCGGAAATATAGCTATGCCCCTTTCGACGGCAACCAAGGCGGGATTCATGGACAACGCAGGGCGATTGAGCACAGCCGAGGAGCGCGGCCTGCTTGTCTTGCGCGAAGCCCGCGACATCAATGCCTGCCTGGATGCCTTCGAGGCCCTCCTGCGGCAATACCTCGAAATCGACGGCTATTCCATCAATCTCTACCAGCCCGCCCATCACAGCCTGGCCTGCGTGCGCGTGCATCTGCCGCCCAGCCTGGCAGCCATCGAGGAAACCTTCTCCCGGACCACTATTTCCGCGGAGGGCGACAATGCCAGCGCACAGGTGTTCGACAGTCGCGTGCCGGCGGGTGTGACGGTCAACAATCTGGGCGATTTTCCGGTGGCCACGCGCGAAGCCTTCGAGACCTGGAACATGCGCCACATGGTCATCTTGCCGATTCAGGTCAGCGGCAGCGGCGGACGGCCGATCGGCACCTTGATGTGCTTCTCGCAACGCAGCTCGCTGGCGCCTTCGGTTTTGCGACGCCTGACGCGTGTGATCGAAGAGGCTGCGGCCTTGCTGCGTTTGCACCAGAGCATTGCGTCGTGGGAGGCGCGCAGCGAATCGATCCGCTACCGGGAGGCCGAAACCGAGTCGCTGCTGCACTTCGTGGCCGATATGAGCAGCGTGATGACCGCTGAAGCGCAGCTTTACCAACGCATCGAAAACGAATTCCTGCGCCGGTTCGATCTCGATCTGGTGGGCATCCTGGTCGCGGAAGGCGGCGTGTTGCGTTGCGTGTCGACGCGACTGGCCGACGGCGTCCAGGTGCCCTGGGCCGATCAATGGTATGCCCATTGTCGGGAGGTCCGCTACCTGCTGGATACGCCAGAAGGCGCCTCGGGCAAGGCTTTCGCGCACAACCAGTCGCTTTTCTTCGGCGATATTCCGTCCATTCTCGGCATGAAAATGTCTGGCAAGGACAAGGCCAACCTCGATATTCTGCAAGGTTTGCTTTCGTTCGGGCTTTTTCCGATTAGCAAGATGGGTGAATCCATCGGTCTGATGTGGCTGGGCAGCTTGCGCCGCAAACATGCGATGAACAGCGACCAGACCAAGTTGGCGGCGAATCTGTGCGATTTCCTCGGCGCGGTCATCGATAACGCCCGCGCCTTCTCGCGGCTGATGTCTAAAGACTGATAGCCAGCGCCACGGGCAGGAAGAGGATGGCAGCAAGATTGCCGACCAGCACCAGTGGGGCGACACGCTCGGGTTCCTGTCCGTAGCGTTCGGCGAACAAAAAATTGAGCACGGCGGGTGGCAGGGCGCCAAACACCATCAGCATCGCCGCATCCCGCCCAGCCAGACCGAACAAGTGGATGCAGGCGGTGGCGACCAGCATTCCTGCGAGTGGGCGGAAGGCGGCGCCGGTGAGCGTCAGCTTCCAGTCGCCGAGCCGAACGTCCGTCATCCTTACCCCCAGCGCGAAGAGCAGCAAGGGAATCGAAATGTCGCCAACCAGGCGGATGCCGGTCAGCAAGGGCGGCCACAGCGCGATGCCGGTCAGACTGACGGCCAGTCCGGCCACAGTGGCGGCGACGACCGGCACACGCCAGAGATCACGCAGACGGGTGCCGGGGTCGAGCAGCCGGGCACCCAGCGTGAAATGCAGCAGGTTGGCCACCAGAAACATGACGATCGCGGCCGGCATGGCCGTATCGCCCCAGGTCAGCAGCGCGACCGGCAAACCCATGTTGCCCGAATTGTTGAACATCATCGGCGGCACCAGGGTCTTGGGCTGCGTGCCCAAATGTCTGGCCAGCGGCCAGGCCAGCAGGCCGGGTACGATGACCACGCAAGCGGCGGTCAGCGCCAATCCGCCGTAGGCAGTGAGCGCAAAGTCCTTGCTCGCCATGGTGGCGAAGACCAGCGCCGGCACAAAGACATCCATGTTGAGGCGATTGGCGACCGCCATTTCCGGGCGGTGGCGGCGCCCGTAGAGATACCCCGCCAGGATGATGGCGAAGACCGGGAAGAGGATCTCGACGATGCGCAGCAGCACGTCAGAGAATGAAGCGCGAAAGGTCCTCGTTAACCGCCAGCTCGCCCAGGCGCGCGTCGACGTGAGCTGCGTCGATCAACACGGTCTCGGCTCCACCCTTGCCGGCGGAGAAGGAAATCTCTTCCAGCAAACGTTCCATGACGGTGTACAGCCGGCGGGCTCCGATGTTTTCGGTGCGCTCGTTAACCTGAAAAGCGGTTTCGGCAAGGCGCTGGATGCCGCTCTCGGCGAAGCTCAGTGTTACGCCCTCGGTTGCCAGCAAGGCTTCGTACTGGCGTGTGAGGCAGGCATCGGTCTGGGTCAGGATGCGCTCGAAGTCGGCGACCGACAGCGAGTCGAGTTCGACCCGGATCGGGAAACGGCCCTGCAACTCCGGGATCAGATCCGAAGGTTTGGCCAGATGAAAGGCGCCGGAAGCGATGAATAGAACATGATCGGTACGGATCATGCCGTACTTGGTCGACACCGTCGTGCCTTCGACCAGTGGCAGCAGGTCGCGCTGCACGCCCTGACGCGAGACGTCGGCGCCATGCGCGTCCGAACGGCTGGCGATCTTGTCGATTTCGTCGAGAAAAACGATGCCGTTCTGCTCGACGTTGCGAACGGCTTCCAGCTTCACCTCCTCGTCGTTGACCAGTTTGGCGGCCTCCTCCTCGGCAAGCAGCTTCAACGCTTCAGAGATCTTCAGCTTGCGCGACTTCTTGCGGCCGCCGGACATGTTCTGGAACATCCCCTGAATCTGGTTGGTCAGTTCTTCCATGCCGGGCGGCGCGAAGATTTCCGCCTGCATCGCCGGGGTGGCTACCTCAATGTCGATTTCCTTGTCATTCAGTTCGCCTTCGCGCAATTTCTTGCGGAATTTTTGACGGGTCGCGCCATCTTCCGGCGAGCTTTCGGCGAAAAAACCCGAATTGCGGGCGGGCGGCAACAAGGCGTCCAGTACCCGCTCCTCGGCGGCATCCTCAGCTCGGGCACGCACCCGCTTCATCGCCTGTTCGCGTTGCGATTTGATGGCGATCTCGACCAGATCGCGGACGATCGTGTCAACATCGCGGCCGACATAGCCCACTTCTGTAAACTTGGTTGCTTCCACCTTGATGAAGGGGGCGTTGGCGAGCCGGGCCAGGCGGCGCGCGATTTCGGTCTTGCCGACGCCTGTGGGCCCGATCATCAGGATGTTCTTGGGCGTGATTTCCTGTCGAAGCGGTTCGCCGACCCGCGCGCGCCGCCAGCGATTGCGCAGGGCAATGGCGACGGCCTTTTTGGCGCGATGCTGCCCGACAATGTGCTTGTCGAGTTCATGGACGATTTCCTGGGGCGTCATGTCGCTCATTCGAGCACCTCCAGGGTAAAGTTGCGGTTGGTGTAAATGCAGAGATCGCCGGCAATCTCCAGTGATTTGGTGACGATATTGCCGACATCGAGTTCGGTATTCTCAAGTAATGCACGCGCCGCACTCTGCGCATAGGCGCCGCCGGAGCCGATGGCGACGATGCCGAATTCGGGTTCCAGCACATCGCCGTTGCCGGTGATGATCAGCGAATGATCGCGGTCGGCCACCGAGAGCATGGCCTCGAGCCGGCGCAGCATGCGGTCGCTGCGCCAGTCCTTGGCGAGTTCGACCGCCGAACGCAGCAGGTTGCCCTGATGCTTCTCCAGTTTGGCCTCAAAACGCTCGAAAAGCGTAAAGGCGTCGGCCGTGCCGCCGGCGAATCCCGCCAGGATGCGGTCCTGGTAAAGCCGCCGCACCTTGCGAGCGGTGCTCTTGATGACGATGCTGCCGAGCGTGACCTGGCCGTCTCCCCCCATGGCGACGGTCTTCCCGCGGCGCACCGACAGTATCGTGGTGCCGTGGTATTGCTCCATGTGCGATCCTAGATTTTGGTGACGATAATTCTGGCGACGTTGCTGACGCCGACGATATTGAGCAGTTCCGCCACCAGATGGTGCGGATGCCGGAGGACGACTTCCTTGCCCTGCTCGTGGTGTGGACTGATGACGTTGCGGAGCATGCCCGCCGACATGAAGTCGAGGCGCTTCAGCTGGCTGCAATCGATGACCGGATGATCCTGAAGGCTGAGAAACGCTTGCAAGTCGTCGAACCGGTTGTTTTTGCATTCGCCCGATAGCGCGAAGGTTTCGTCCATTGTGCCCACCGCTGCGGCGTGGGCGGCAACCGACTTGACCGTGCCCGCCTTGATGGTTTCCCACGAGGGAGGCGAAACTTCGAAAGTGACCGCGTAGTCGATCGCCTTTTCCTCGAACTGATCATGCAGACCAAGCAACTGATAGAACTCAAGCAGCAGAATCCAGCCTTTTTCGTAATCCGGCTGTCCGGTGATCAATCGCTGCTGCAACCGCGATATCAGGCCGTCTGCGCCTTCCAGCGTAATGGCGAGGCCCTGTTTGCGGGCGCGGCGCAGAATCTCGTACAGCGTGCCGGCCGCCAGGTCGTCGAGGCTGATCAACTTGGCAAGATTGATCTGCATCGGCTGCTTCTTGTCGACGGCCTCCCTCAGCTTGGCGAAACCAGGCGAATCGCTGCCGGCGATCACGCCCTGGAGCGAGATGGTGGCCGAGCTGCCGGCGGTCTTTGGCGTTGCTTCCTGACCGATTCGCCAGGCGGGCGGGGAGGTCTCGCAGGCTTGCGCAAATTCGACACCCAGTTTGTCGAAGGCGGCACGATCGCCGAGCACTTGCAGCAGATCGAACAGCATGCGCCACAAACGCTCCGCTTCCGCGCCGCTGTGTGTACGGGCAGCATTTTCCAGCACACCGCGTGCGGCACCGTCCTGACCATTGGCAAAGAGGACGGCGGCCTGCTCGATGTCGATTTGAACAGGATCCACATCATGCTCGACCTCGATGGCCATGACGTTGGAGAAGGTGAATTCTTCTCCAAACATGCTCTCGCGGAATTTCGAAGGTGTGCCTGTGTCGGGCGCGGGCGTGAGGGGAGCAGCGGGCGGGGGTGCGGGAGTCGGTTTGACAGCAGCCTCGGGCGGCGCCTTGGGCTTTGCAGCCTGGCGCTCGGGCATTTTTTCAGCCTGCTTGCTGGTGAAAAACGAGAAAACCATGTCACCACGTTTAAGGGGGTAGCCTAATCTTTTAACATCTTACGCGGACTGATGCAATCCCGACGGATAGCGAGACGAACCAGCGCAAGCAGCACCGTCGTCGCGGCGAGACATGGGCCGAAGGGCTGATCGAATTCGAGCGCGCCAAAGAAGGCGAGGCCATAGGCGACGACCGCGAATATCCCCGCCATGCGTAAGGATCGCCGCCAGTCGTCGGCAATCAGGCTGGCCAGCCAGGCTGGCACGAATACCAGGGCGAAAGTCCCCATGACGCCGAGCGTCAGGGTGGCGAGCGACAGTACGGCCGCGCTGCCCAGGTCAAACATCAGGCCATGCTTGGGCCGCCGCGTGCCGGCAGGAACCAGTTGCGGAAAAAGCTGCGCCAGCATCAACGTGCGCGAGAGCGCGCGAAGCATGCCCAGCGCGGTGATCAACGCGACGACCAGCACGATGGCTTGCTCGCCGTCAGTGAAGTAGAGTTGACCGTCGAAGAGCGCATGTCCCAGCCTTTCAGCCATCGGCAGATTGGCAGCCAGCAACACCGCGAGCGACCATCCTGCCAGCAATAGCAGCACGAAAACGGCATTCTGACTGCCGTGTTTTTCACCTTGCCGCTTGACGACCGCCGCAAGCAGCGCGGCACCGATTCCCCCCGGAACCAGCGGCGCCCCGACGGCCAACGCGGCGAGCGCACCCGCTGCGGCGACATGTGGAAATGCGATTGCCGACAACCATTCGCTCCGTAGTCGCAGATAACATCCCCACAGACCGAGGAGAATAGCCAGACACAGTCCATTGACCGCCGGCCAGATAAAGAGGGAGTCGGTCACGACGTAAACTCCGAGAAATCGATGGTGCGGTCGCAGGTCCGGTTGATGAAGTCGTCGTCGTGGCTGACGACCAGCAGCCCGGCGCCGTCATTGGCGCGGACGCGCAGGGCCTGGGTCAGATGGGTCGTGCCGGCAACATCGAGGTTGTTGGTCGGTTCGTCGAGCAGGACGAGTCTGCCCTCGTGCTGCAAGACTGCCCACAGCGCCAGATAGTGACGCTGACCGCCGGAGAGGCGATCCAGGCGCAGATCGAGTTTGTCGATCAGCCATTCAGGCAGCCCTTCCGGACGGGCACTGGTCAGCGTCAGCAGATCGCGCCCGGAGAGCGGCAGCCCGATTACGGGCGGAATCTCCTGCGTCTGCCAGACGGGGTGGCTCTCGGCGGCGAGATCGAAACGGCCCGCGAAAACGCGCGCCCTGCCCGCCAGTGCTGCCAGCAAAGTACTTTTGCCCACGCCGTTCGGGCCGGTCAAGCCGACTATCTCGCCGGCGCCCACGACGATCGAGATGGGTGGCGTCGTCGGCGCCACCCATCCGGCGACGAGCGCCTCGACTGTCAAAAGCGGTTCGCTCATCTCAAACCCTTCAGCAGGCGATTGATTGAATCGTCGAACAAGCCTGTCAGATCCTTCGCTTCGTCTGAGCCGCCGACCGTAAATGGCAACACCACCGCCGGAATATGCGCCCGGGTTGCCATCCACTGGCTGTGTGTGTCGTTCTGGTAGGCGGCGCGCAAGATCATCCGTGCCGGCTGCGTTTGCTGGCGGGTGAGGAGTTCGCTGAGATAGGCGCTGCCGGGTTCGACGCCGGGTTTCGGCTCCAGGGTGGCCACTTCGCGCATGCCCAACCAGGCCAGCAGATAGCTGAACGAGCGATGCTGCACCATGACCGGCACGCCGCGCAACGGTTCGGCCAGTTTCTCCCAACGCGCGATGGCGGCTTTCCAGCGCTCGGCAACGGCGCGCTGATTGGCGCGATAGCTGGCCTCGTTGGCCGGGTCGAGCTGGGCCATGCGTACGGCCAGCGCAGCAGCGATCTTGTCGATGCGATAGGGGTCGAGTTGAAAGTGCGGGTTGCCGCCCGGATGCACGTCGCCATGCGCACGGTCGACCACCTGCGGCACTTCGAGCCGGCTGACCACCGACGCCGCCTCGAAATATCCGGGCTGCCCGGGTTGGATGGCCGGGTTTGCCGCATCGCGTACGACCAGCGGCAGCCAGCCGATTTCCAGATCGGCGCCCGTGGCGACGACCAACTGGGCGCGCCGCGCCTGCGCCAACAGCGACGGCTTCGCTTCGATTCGGTGCGGGTCTTGCAGGGCGTGGGTGGCAACGTAAACGTTAACTTTGTCGCCGCCGATTTCACGCGCCAGCGCGCCCCATTCCGGCACGGTGGCGAAGACGTTGAGCGCGGCGAAGGCGGGCAGGCTGCCCAACAGTGCAAAGAGAAAGACAAGAATGCGCATGATCGGCTCCTAGAACTTGTGGGCGCCGTGGGCGCCGAGGCTCATGATGTATTGCAGGAAGACCTGGTTGTCGGCTTCGCCGGGGCCGCGTGATGTGTCGCGGGCGAATTGCAGGCGCAGGCGTGAGAACTCGGACGGCGACCAGTCGAGCATGACGGCGTCGCGGCGTGGCGAATAGGCCGCCAGCATCGGCAAGTCGCCCGGACTGACGAGTCCTGTGTTGACCAGCCCGATGCGGGTGTCGCCGCTGTTCAGGCGATCGTGACGCACTCCCAGTCGCCACTGCGGCATGAATTGCCACACCCCTTGCGCGTACCAGCCGGACTGGCGGCTGCGGTAGCCGTCCGCCACGCGCCCGACCGCATGGCTGCCGGCGGTGTCGTCATAGGTGAGGGTGCCGTTTTCGCGGCGCTGGAAGAGCTCGCTCTGGAACTTGAAATTCTGCTGAGCGGGATTGCCGTCGGGTGCCCATTTCCAGACAAAGTCGGCGCCCAAGGTCGAACTCCTGCCCGTGAAGGCGGTGCGGGTGGCGCCGCCGGTTGGATCGGTGTCTTCCCAGGCGCGGTCGCGGGCGTGGGTGCGGACGTACGAGACGCCGGCCTGCCAGGCGTGCGACCAGCCGACATCACCGCCGACATGGGCGAACAGCGTGCCGAGGCCGCTACCGTTCTTGTCGCGCTCGTTGCCGGGGAACCCGCCGCCGCGCGCAGCTTCGGCACCCAGTTCGAGGAAGAATGGAGTCGGCGCCAGCCATTTCAGCTGCACGCCATCGTTGGAGAGGCGCGAGCCAAAAAAGGCCTTGTAGGCGAGGGGGGCGTCGACAAAATCCCAGGTGTGCGGATGCTGTGCGTTGACGTAACCGATGCCCGAAAGAAAGCGTCCAGCCTTCAGCTTCAGGCCGGCCGGCAGGGCCAGCGTCTCGATGTATGCCTCTTCGGTGGCGATACCTTCGCCGTCGCCGGCTACCGAGAACAGCGCGGTGCCGCGAAAGAGGTGGTCGACGTTGGCGGCCAGCGCCAGTTCGGTTTCGCCCAGAGAAAAACTTCGGCGCGGCGGCGCGATCTCGCCGCCGTTGGGGATGAAGCCACGAATCCGATACGTTTCTGGCGAACGCGAAGTATTGGCGACCTTGGCGTCGAGAATGACCGAAATTTCGGGGTTGAAGGCGGTGGCGCTGGTGGCCGGGCTGGCAGAGGGCACAGCGGCCTGCGTTTCGGCGGATCGTGCGGGCTGCTGCCCTTCGCTACGGGCCAGTTTCTCTTCCAGTGCGGCGATACGTTGTTCGTAGTGGCGTTTCAATTCATCGATCTGCGCGCGGATGGCGGCGAGATCGGGGTCGCTGGCGGCGTGGGCGCCGAGCAGGCCAGCGCCGCGGCCAACGCGGCGAGCTTGGTTTTCATCAATCATCTCCTGAAAGTCGAACGGAATCGCGCCGACCCGACGGGCGGCGCGGAAACGAGGCTTTCAGGCGACGGGAGGGGCGCCCTGACGGGCGAGCGGTGGGGCGAGGTGGCGCGGGGCCGCAAAGACCGGATCACTCGGCGCGTTGGGCGTTGTGGGTGCGAGGGCGAACGTGGCGACGGTGGGAGCGGCGGCGCCGAGGTCGTGTGCGGCCAGGCAAAGGTCGCAGTGGTGCGCCATCACCCCCTGCATTTCGTCGAGTGCGTGGTTGACGCCGTGTGCGCTCGCACCGATCTGGGCGAGGCACAGGCACAGCGAGAGGACGAGATAACGGAAAGAGCGCATCGGAAAAGTGGGCGTCAATCGACCTGAACGAGCAACCCTTTGAGATATTCGCCTTCCGGAAAGTTCAGGGCGACCGGGTGATCCGGCGCGCCGGTCAGACGCTCGACGATGCGCGCATCGCGCCCGGCGTCGAGGGCGGCGCCGGCGACGATTTTCTGGAAGAGCTCCAACCCGATGCCGCCGGAGCACGAGTAGGTCATCAGCAGACCGCCCGGCTTCAGCAGCTTGCAGCCGTGCAGGTTGATGTCCTTGTAGGCGCGCGCCGCGCGGTCGGCGTGCGCGGCCGAGGGCGCGAACTTGGGCGGGTCGAGCACGATGAGGTCGAACTGGCGGCCGGCCTTCTTGAATTCGCGCAGGGCCTGGAACACGTCATCCTCCAGCCACTGGGCGCGTTCGGCCGGTAGTTGCGGGTTGAGCGCGAGATTGGCGGCCGCCTGCGCCAGCGCGGGGCCGGAGGAGTCGATGGAGACGACCTCGTCGGCGCCGCCGGCGAGGGCTTGCAGCGAAAAGCCGCCGGTGTAATAAGATCGGTTAAGCACTACAAGTCGTTATGAGTGTAATTACCGCTCCAAGATTAACACTTTTTAACCGTAATTACGAAAAATTCACTTGACGTTATCAGGGCAACGAACAACACTGAAGCCACGGCTTAGTTTAAGACGTTAAATATTTCATGACTTACCACCTGAAACTTGAAATTGACCCCCATGGCGAGCGCTGGGCTATGCTCCTTGATGACCATGGGATGCCGCTTTTCTACCCGACTCTGTTCAACACAACCAAATTGCGCGGCGCGAGAAAAAGCACTTCGACCCAAGAGCAGTTCCTTACTGCGATTAAGGTTCTTAGCGAGTATTGCGATCAAAGTCGGATTAACTTGGTGGAGCGCATTCAGCGGCAAGAATTCCTGACTACCGGGGAAATGGATGGCATCAGCGATGCCTGTCGCAAGAAAAAGTGTGGCGTAAAACTGAGCAAGGTCGTCAGCCTAAAACGGGGCTACAGCCCACCAGATGTCCAGGTGGCACCGGGCACTCACAACCTCTACCTGCAGCGCATTGCGACATACCTGAAGTGGCTGTGTGAAACGCTTCTTGGAAGCAAGGCCTATTCGGCAGACACTGCCCGTGCAGTCGCCGCACTTGACACTGGTATCCGTGCCCGAGGCACTACCGGGGCGTCAAAAGCTGGTGATGATGACGCGGCACGGGGTCTCACCAAGAATCAGTATTCGCGTCTAAGGGAAATAATCACCCCTGGATCACCTGAGAATCCGTGGGGCGACCCTAATCTCCAAATTAGAAATTTCCTGATCATCCGAATGCTAATCGTGACGGGAGATCGCCGAGGTGAACTGCTCAATGCTCGCGCAGAAGACATCGATTGGGACAATGGACGGCTTAGGATCGTTCGCCGAGCGGACTCTAGGCAAGACACCCGCAGGAGGCAGGCTAAGGTTAAAACGAGGCCACGCGAGATACCGCTGTCGGAGGAAACGCTTGAGGCAATTCGTCATTATTTAGTGCATGTGCGCAAGCACATTCCTAACGCAAGTAGGCATTCCTACGCTGAAAACAAAAGCGGGATGACTGCAGAAATCATCCGACATATCCTAGGTGAAATGATCGAAAAATTTCCACCTAAACTCGATTTGATTGAGCCGCATGTCTTAGTCGGCTTCAGGCAATTCATTCTTGACCGAGATGGGAACGATAATGGCGGCATGGTAAAGATACGCCCATATCTTTGCAAATGGCATGCACTTGGATTTCCTGGCATTAGCGATTCCGCGCTACAGGCAATAAAGGGCTGGAAGCTAAAGTCAGCAGAAAAATATGCCCGCGTCAATCGACGCGATCCAAACGGAGGGCCACTGGAACCCGAGGAGCAGAACGCGCTTAGAATCGGAGCACTGCGCGCTTACGAGCGCGGCGAGATCAGCACTGCTTGGTACGCTCAGTATGTCCTATTGGACTACACTGGTCGGCGGCCGGAGCAGCTAATAAGGCTGAAGTGGAAGGACCTCGACGACACCCACATTGAAGACCCGCTATACGGCGACATCGCGCCGAAACGATTGTATTTGCTGCACATACCGCGCGCCAAAGGAAAGCGCAAATGGCGCGAACACTTTCGCGCCGTGCCCCTGGCGTACGACGACTGGAATCTGTTGTTGGCCCTGCGCGCGGAAACTTCCATTCGCTTCGAACGCATGCTGGCTGAAGCCGGCCTGACCCTTCAGCCGCGCGACCTCAAGACGTTGCTGGAGGAACTGCCAATGTTTCCTGGCTGGATCCGCTTGCAGAAATCACTAGAGGAATGCAAATTGCTGTTCGACAGGGGGCAGCATGGTGATGCGATAACACTTCTGCGACAAGACGCCTCGTCAGATACATGGGAACAGTTTAGTTCCACACTACAGAATTCTTTCAAAAGCACCGTCGAAGCGGCCGGCGTTAGGAACCGCGACGGAGCGCCGATCAAAATGTTCACGACGCGCCTCCGCTACACTCTAGAGTCCAATATGTATCGTGTGGGAATACCGCCTCCCGTACGAGCGTTTAACCTCGACCACGATTCCATTCACCCGCTGATCAACTACAGTAAGAATTCAGCAGATCGAGCGTCCCACTGGAGCAAGGCCACCCTGCCGCAGATGCAGCGGCTGGCTAGCTATTTCAAGGTCCAAGTAGTCGACAGTGAAGCTGATGCTATCGCTGGAAACGACCCAGAGCAATCCCGCCTGCTGGTCGCCAATGCTGAGGCCGGGGCGACCTGCGCCATCAAGCGCGGCTGCGGAATGGGACAAATTCCGCGCTGTTGCTATAACGGCTGCAACCACTTCCAACCCTGGGTCGACGGCCCGCATACCGCCTTGCTGGAGGAATTGCTGGCCGAACGGGATGAGTTCATCACCGTCCTAGACCCTGTCAGGGAACGCGCCACCATCGAGGCTGCCGACATGCTCATCCTTTCCGTCGCTGCGGTGATACTCAGATGCGAGGAGCGGCGAAGGGAGCTTGCGGAGCACGTCGCGCAACGCCCGCATGGAAGAAAGCAAAAATGAAACAAATTCTTCCAAACATAACGACATCGGCCGACGTATTGGTTCTTACTGGTTCAGGACAGAGTATTGCTGAGAAGGCATTGCTCTCGTATATCGAAGAAGGAAAACTGCTATTCACTGGGTTGACCTTCGGATGCGCGTGGGAGCATTGGAGTTGGCCTAACGTTGGGGTATTCGGAACGCACAGAACGCTAAAGAAGGGGCGCCCCAAAGTTAACGGTCCCGACCAAATGCTGCATCCTCAGTTCATTGATTTCGCCAGGGCCTTCCTTAGCCATGCTCAGAGTAGTCGTCCAAGTCTAAGCAATCGCCAAAGAGAGCTGGCTGTGTTGCGGATTATCGAGATGGTTCTTGATGATGAGGGTGCCAACGGAAATCCAACCGAGATCACTCTCCATACCCTCAACCGCGTTGCAACGATAATTACCGAGGTATACACAGGCAACGATACCAAATATCAATACGGTCAATGTATTGCACGAATCGCGACAGAACTGCAATCCAAAGGTCTTACAAGAAACGCAGTCGGATCATTCTCCAATCCGATTGAGTGCCCCTCATACTTCCGGTTAACGCTTACTGACGAGGCAGAGAGGCATCGCGCCAAGCAGTTGCCCGACGAGCGTGCACTTATAGCAATGAACTCCGTGTTCGCCCAGATCACGGAACCGACGCTGCCAGATAATGTCATTGACGTTTTTGTTACTAGCTGTGGAGTTTTGATCCAGGCCGGCAGCAAACGTGGTGGTGAGCTATTTGAAGCACGCATCGGCGCTTTATTTAGCGAGAAAGACAGCGAAGGAAAATTGCAGTGGGGCTTACGCTGGCGGAGCTTTAAGAATCCAAAGGACCCGACTCGCCCAAGTTGGTTCTCCGAACCCATGGCACCCTATGCCATAGAAGCATACAACCGAATCGTTGCAATTACAGACGAACCTCGGCGATTCGCGAAGTATTGCGAGGAGCAGTTGGCTATTCGGAGAAACAATCCGAACGACGAGCGTTTGCGTTTCTATCGCTACCCAGGCTTCCCAGACTTACCGGAAAACCAACCACTATCAAAAGCGCAGACTTTAAGCGCTTTAGGTTCAAAAGCACACTCGTCCGAAACTGCTAATAAGATTAGTGCTCTGCGGAGCAGGAACCTCGACACCGCCGATGGCGCGTACTCGCTGAGCAGCCTATGGCACTCAGTACTCGACCGGCTGCCTCAAGGCTTTCCGTATGTAAAGGGTGCCAAGGACAAGAAGCTCAAGTACAGCGAAGCACTGTTCTGCATGCATCCTTACCAGCTCGCGAAACTCCAAACAAACCCACTTGGACTTTGGATGCCTAGTTTGGAAACGCTTGCCTACTATATCCGCGGGACCGAATCCACCTGCGGCTTCTTCGTGCGTCACCGAGTCACAAATGACAACGGCAAGCCGGTACACCTCAAGTCCCATCAGATTCGCCACCTGATCGATACCTTTAGCCATGAAAGCACTGGTGAGCACTTTCAATCTAGGGAAGCTATCAACGCCTTAGCCGGGCGTACGGCACAGTGGCAGGGTGACACCTATAACCATGTCCCGGCCGGGGAATATGCTGAACGTGCCCGTCGCGCAACGCAACAGGCAGATGGGCGGAATGCAGTGTTCGACCTGCCCGTAGTGGCCGGGCAAAGCACCGAGGAAATCCAGACCAAGCACTGGTCGGTACGGCTACGTCCGCTCAGTTGCGCCGGCATCGACATGCACTACCGCAGCGCGACGATTGCCACGATTTGGGGTGGCTGCGAGCATGATTGGCTGCTAAAGCCCTGTCCTTATAGCCGGGATTGCCTTAACTGCACCAGCCATGTCTGCATCAAGGGGATTGGCAATGATGACCAGGAACGCCTTGAGCGGTTGAAGAAGCTGCTCGAAAAAATCATCGTTCAGCAGGGCATGTCGCGGGAGGCACACGAACGCGGCGATCCTGGGACAAAGTTCTGGCTTGACTATCAGACCGCGTACCGCGAGCGCGTCGAGGAACTGATCGACCTGCTTGAAAGCCCTGCCACTCCCGATGGCGCGCAGATTCGGCTAAATGGTACGGCCAACACCCACCTGCACCGCGTACTCCAGCAAAAAGTTCTCGAATCGGTAGAGCGGCAGATGCTCGAAACCGACGCCGTTGAATACCTCCTCGCCGCCTATCGAGAAAACCGCGCGCTGCCATTGGATACAACTACTGCGTTGCTGGAGAACCACTATGGCACGTAACAAGGTCTTTACCGCCCGCGACATCGAGGCAATCGTCACCATCATCCGCGACTGGCCGAAAGAGACGATCAATTGGGACGGCGTGCGCAAAGCAGCCGTCAAGGTGCTCGGCTACGAGCCGTCACGCCAAGGCCTCAACCAGCGTGAAGAAATCCTGCGTGCGTTTCAGGCCAAGAAAGGGCATCTGCGTGTACAGCCGAAGGACACATCGCCCATGCCATCAAGCCTCGCCGTCGGTGCACGTCGCATCGCACGGTTGATGGCTGAGAACCGCGAACTCGAATTGCAGAACAAACGATTGATGGAACGCTTTAGAACGTGGCAGTACAACGCAAGCGCCAAGAACATGACCGAAGCTGATCTCGACAAACCGTTGCCGTTTCTCGACAAGCATGTGAGCGAGTCGGCGAAGGATGAATACGGTAGGGTCAAATGAACCAATCCGGCCGGGCGTGTAAGAATTTTTGTGTAAACGGTCATTTGGCAGGAAACTGCCGCGCCCCAAGGAGCGATGATGGCCGTAGCAAAGAAAGCAGTACCGAAGGAGTTGCTGGACAGCCTGCTGGCTGACTATCGGAAACCGGAAGACCTGATTGGCGAGAACGGCTTGCTCAAGCAGCTCACCAAGTTGCTGGTCGAGAAGGCGTTGGAAGTGGAGATGGCCGACCACCTCGGCCACGGCAAGAATGAGCCGGTAGAGAATCCTGCCGGCAATACGCGCAACGGGAAGAGCAGGAAGACGCTCAAAGGGGAGTTCGGCGAACTGCCGATAGAAATTCCCCGTGACCGCCACGGCACCTTCGAGCCGCAGTTGATTCCCAAGCACCAGACCCGCTGGACGGGCTTTGACGACAAGATTCTGTCGCTTTACGCCCGAGGCATGACGGTCCGCGAAATCCAGTCACACCTGGAAGAGATGTACGGCACGGAGGTGTCGCCGACGCTGATTTCATCGGTCACGGATGCCGTGATTGAAGAAGCCAAGGCCTGGCAATCACGGCCGCTGGACAGCATTTACCCCATCGTCTATCTGGACTGTATCCACGTCAAAGTCAGGGATGGCAGCGTGCGCGTCAAGGCCGTCTATCTGGCGATTGGACTCAACCTGGCCGGTGAGAAGGAAGTGCTCGGCCTGTGGATTGCCCAGACGGAAGGCGCAAAATTCTGGCTGCAAGTGGTGACGGAATTGAAGAATCGAGGCGTACAGGATGTCTTCATTGCCTGCGTCGATGGCTTGAAGGGATTTCCGGAGGCCATTGAAGCAGTCTATCCGCGTGCTGCCGTTCAGCTGTGCGTCGTCCATATGGTCCGGCACAGCCTGAACTATGTCTCGTGGAAGATGCGCAAGGCCGTTGCCGCTGACCTGCGGCGGATATACACCAGTGCCACCGCCGATGAAGCCGAGCAGATGCTCGGTGAATTCGAGGACAAATGGGACGATGCCTACGTGCCCATCAGCCAGTCCTGGCGCCGGAATTGGTCACGCATCACGCCGTTCTTTGACTACCCGCCCGAGATACGGAAAGTCATCTACACGACCAATGCGATTGAGTCGGTGAACATGAGCCTGAGAAAAATCACCAAAAATCGCGGTTCGTTTCCGAGCGATGAGGCACTGATGAAACTGTTCTACCTGGCGCTCCGCAACATCAGCCAGAAATGGACCTTGCCCATTCGGGATTGGAAGGCTGCACTGACCCGATTTACTATCCAGTTCGAAGACCGGATGAACAACGTTTAACTCAAACCCCGTTTACACAAAATTCCGGACACGTCCATACCTGTGGGGTAGTAAAGCACCCATGGCTGAAACCTGCTCCGATCCAGCGTGGCGATCATCGCGGCAAAATCACGCGGGCTGCCGTTGATGCCGTGAACAAACAGCACAGGGCTCTTGCCAGCGTCGTAGGGGCCGAGAAAATAGATTCCGGCGTAACTGTCCTTCATGAAACGCAGGGGCTGCCACATGCCCAGATTCGCGATGTCCGGATCGAAGCGGGCATCGGCAAGATCAGCCAGCTTGCCCAGTTCGACGTCGATGGTACCCAGGGTCATGCCGCGCAGGTCGAACAGGTTGCCAAACGCCGGAACGTTTCCCGGCGTTCGCGACAGGCTCAGTTCGATGTGTTCGACACGTGTCCCGGCTGCGAATTTTTCGGGCAAACGTACCCAGCCGCTGGGCTCGCCCTGCTCATACTGGAAATCGTTATTCAGGTCGTTAAAGCCGAACAGATAGCGCGATCCGCCAAAAGTCACCATCTGGAACGCTCCCGGTCGTTCATAGACCCTGTAGGTATGGACAACCCTGCCTTCAAGGTCATCCAGGGCAACGAGAATGGTCGGGCAATCGGCACAGGATGGCGAAACGACCGTCCCGGCAATGCGTCCTAGCTGGGTTTTCGATTCCTGCAGTTCCTGGCGCAACTCCATGAAATTCGTGCAGCCGGCCAGTAGTAGCGCACAGCACAATGCGAGCAGGCGATGAATCATTTGGCAGCTTCCTGCCAACGGCGCACCTGATCAGCGATCTCGGCCGCGATAACGGCCAGGGCACGGCGTTGCGCCGCAATCAAGGCACTGGGCTCGGCAGAGCGCTCGGTTTCGTGCAGGACACTGCGCCCGAGGACGACCTTGCCGTGGCGCGACTCCAGTCGCCACACAATATCGGCATCGGCACCACGTCCCTCGACCACTTCCAGGCGTTGGACCTCCAGAGACAGGCGGAAATCGGCGTCAATACGCTGGGCATCAATAGGAACAGAGACAATCCTGCCGGTATCGAGCTTGCGGCCCAGTTCCATTGCCAGCACCCGAGGAATAGCCCGCCGCAAGGGTTCGCCCCAGCGTTGCTGTTCGTTGATCCGGACCTGGTTGTTGGCCATGCGGGTCACCAGTTGCGGGCGATCGATCAATTCAGGCAGATTGGTCTGGGTGATCACGATACTGGGCGCTACCCCTTGCGGGCCGGGTTGTTCGATGCCGTTGTCCAGCGTGTAGAAAACTGGAGCCGGAGTACTCGCACAGCCCCCCAGCAGAAAAACCACACCCAGACAGGCAAGCCACTTTTTATGAGCCATGTTCATTCCCCTTTCTTGCCGGACAACAAGGCTTCTGGCTGGCGTTCGAGCAGGTCAGCCAGGTTGCGTACGGCCGTTGCGGCCTTGCCAACCTCCCGCAAGGTATCGCGCATCTCAAGCTGCAATGGCGCATCGCTGACCAGCGCCTTGTCGGCCGAGCCGAGCATCCGTTCGGCGCTATCCAGCGTCTTGCGCGCATCTTTCAGGGTGGCCGTTAGTTCGGGCGCCACCTCCTTGTCGAGGCGAACCACCAGTTGGTCGACGTGCTGCATCGTGTGGCGCAGGGATTCGACAATAGCCAACAGCTGGTCCTGCAGCGAATCGAGTGTGCCAGGCTGGACCGGCAACTCGGGCCGACGCCGAGACCAGTCGATCTTGCCGGCCTTGGCATTGGCAAAGAAATCGAGGGCTATGTAGCGTTGGCCGCTCAGCACGTTACCTGTACGCAACTGGGCCCGGAAACCTTTGCCAACCATCTTCTCGAGGATATCCCGAGATGCCTTCGCCGATACCTCGTCGCCGCTTTGGTTTCGCGTGCGCTTGGCAAAGCGGTCAGGGTAGAGGCTGATCTCGACCAGCATCGTGAAATCAGTCTTTTCTTTTTCGAAATTCAGGTCGATACGCGAGACCTCCCCCGCCACCAGGCCACGAAAATCGACGGGGGCGCCGACAGCCAGACCGCGCAGGGATTCGCGGAAGGTGAGAACATATTTTTCAACCCGTGTTTCGGGTATCCGGTTGGCTGCCGCCTGGTCGGAATGCAACACGAAGGAGGAGTCTGCCTCGGCTTTTTGCACCGGCTCTTCGTCGCTGCCATTCGGCGACGAGAAGGCAATACCTCCTAGCGCCAGGCTGACCAGGGATTGCATGTCGAGCTTAACCCCGTCGGCGTTGAGCGATACGTCGATCCCACTTGCATGCCAGAATCGTGACGCCTGGGTTACGAAGGCATCGTAAGGCGCATCGACAAAGATGCGTACTGATACCCCGGAGCCGTCTTTCTGCATGCCGTAGCCCACAACACGTCCGACCTGAATGCGCCGGAAATAGACCGGCGCACCAATATCCAGAGATCCAAGGTCATCAGCCCGCAACACAAATTGGCGCCCTGGCGTATTGGAAGTAACCAGCGGGGGCTCTTCCAGGCCGACGAACTCTTGGCGCGAAGTCTCTGACTTGCCGGGATCGAGCGCAATATAGGCACCGGACAACAAGGTCGCCAGCCCTGAAACGCCACCGGCGGCAACACGAGGCCGCACCACCCAGAAACGGGTGTCCTCGACCAGCAAGCCTTCAGCCTGCTTATCCATCTGTACGCTGACCCGCACCGATTTCCGATCCGGATTCAAGGCAATGCTCTTGACTGTACCGATCTCGACATCCTTGAATTTGACACGCGTCTTGTTGGCTTCCAGCCCCTCGGCAGCAACGAATTGCAGGGATATTTCCGGTCCGCGGGCGCGAATGGCCTGGACGGCAAGACCGATGCCTACCAGGATGGCCAGTGCCGGGACGATCCAGATCATGGTCATTCTCTGGCGTGGCCGAACGATGCGTCCGGAAGGCAGGTTGTCAGACAGGGGCTGTTCGTTCTCGCTCACGACGCTCTTTCTCGGATTTGGAATTGGTTTTGATATCCCACAGCAGGCGCGGGTCGAAAGCCATCGTCGCCAGCATGCTGAGGACGACTACAGCGCCAAAGGCCAGGACGCCAGGCCCCGGTGCCATGGTAGCCAGGGATTGGGCTTGTACCAGGGCCACCAGGATGGCCACGACATAGACATCGAGCATCGACCATCGTCCGACCAATTCCAGCAGGCGATACAGGCGGGCATGCTGGAGCGGCTCACCCTGGCTGCGCCGCTGTACAGCCAGCAATAACGCGGTCAGTGACAGCAGCTTGAGCAGGGGAACGGCAACGCTGGCGACAAAAACGATCAGGGCCAGCATCCAAGAACCGGAATTCCACAGGAAAGCAACGCCACTCATGATGGTGTCGCGCTGCACGCCGAACAGGGAGCGGGTTTCCATGATTGGTAGCAGGTTGGCCGGCAAATAAAGCACGTAGGCAGCAATCAACAAGGCCCAACTGCGTTCCAGACTATGAGGCTTGCGTCGATGCAGCGGGGCATTGCAACGCGGGCAACGCGCATGTTCGGCCATTTTGCCCAGGCGACCACATACCTCGCACAAGGCGAAGCCCTGCTCGGCTGCCGTGATCGCCCTCATGCTTCGGTTGCCTCCCAGGTTTGCCACAGTTCGCGGTAATCGACGATGGAACTCAATACCGACAAGACCAGCATCAGCGCGCCGAAACACCAGATCGCTGGCCCCGGCAGGACATCGGCCAAATGCGACAGCTTGACCAGAGAGACCAGGACACCAAGGATGAAAACCTCGACCATCGCCCATGGGTGCGCCAGTTGAAGCGCACGGAAGACGCGGGAGAAGCCGGCCGGGCGATACCCCAGATGCAGCGGTAGCAGCAGCCAGCCGAGGGCGCACAGTTCGATCAGGGGGATTAGAACCGTCGTCGCCAGCAGCAGGACGGCCACGCCCGGCATATCGTCGCGCCACAGTTGGCGTGCGGCGCCAAAGACGGTCGTTTCAATCTCATGCCCCTGGATATTCAGGCCAACGATGGGAAAGGTGGTGGCAATCACGAGCAAGACCAGGGCCGCACAAGTCAGGGCCAGCGAGCGCTCCAGGCTGTTGCGGCCCACACGGTACAACTCGGCATCGCAGCGCGGGCAGGCAACGGTCCCCTTTTCAGCTGACAGGTCGATCTCGCGGAGCAGCAGATCGCACTCGTGGCAAGCCGTCAGATGAGGGGGCCGAGTCACGACGCACCATCCATCATGATGACAGGAACCGGACGCGCCCAATCGAGATGCACGTCGCGCTGCGGGAACGGGATGGCGATTCCAGCCTCGGTGAGACGTCGATAGATCGTATGGCGCAAATCGCTATCGACGCGGCGGGCCACCGTGCCCGGGCCCAGTTCGACCCAGTAAATCAGCACCATTAACAAGGCGCTGTCGGCGAAATCCTCGAAATACACTTCCGGGGCCGGCGTCTTCAGCACCTTTTGATGATCGCAGGCTGCCTTGATCAGCAATTGGGTGGTTGCCTCGGAATCGGAGCCGTAGGCCACCCCGACCTTTAATTCACGCCGTAACTGTTGATTTGAATAGGTCCAGTTGACGACCTGGTTTTCGAGAAAGCTGGAATTGGGCACCAGTGCTTCCACGCCGTTGAAGCCCCGGACAGTGGTCGCCCGCAAATCCACCGCAGTGACATGCCCGGTCATGCCGCCGAGCTCGATGATGTCGCCGACCCGAATCTTGCGCTCGAACAGGATGATGATGCCGCTGATGAAGTTCTTGATGATCGTCTGCGTGCCAAAGCCGACGCCAATGGCCAGCGCACCACCCATGAAGGCAAAAACGGTCAGTGGAATGCGTGCCAGATTGAGAATGAAAACGATCAGCCCCAGCGCGAGAAGAATCATCATCCAGCGGCGTATCACCGAAGCCAGCTGGTTGCTGATCCCGAAACGGCTGACCAGAATCTTCGACAGCAGATGGGACAGGCGCGAAAACAGCCAGTAGCCGACAACGAACAGCAGTAGCGCGCCGACGCTTTTACCGACGGTGATGCCGTAAAACACGCTGACTTTCCGTCCATCGACATCGGACACGTCCTCAACGGCAAACAGTTCGTATTGCCAGAAAGCGCGCCAGGTTTCGTGGAGTTGGTCGCCCAATGCCCCGGCCCTGCCAGTCAGGCTGCCATCGGCGTTCTGATTGAAATCAGCCAGCCAGCGGGATAACTGGCGTTCCAGGCGGCTGGCCGCCGATTCCAGGCGTTCATGAACGCTAATCTGTTCCTGGAGTAGGGCCCACTCTTCGCGGGCCAGCTGTTGCTCGGTACTGCCCGGGGGTAAATTGGCCACCTTGGTTTCCAGATCCCGGATAGCAACCGCCGATGCCTCACGCTGTTCAAGTGAGAGGCGCTTGCGGCTGACCAGGCCTTGATGGATTTTGTTGAACGAGAGCAACATCTGGCGCTGTTGCAGCATATCGTTGGATGCCTGCCCGAGGTAACGCTTTTCCCATATGTCGGTCCTTAATTGGGCCAGCAACTGCAGGCCGTTCAAGCCCTCAAGGATGTTGCCTTCGATGATCAGTGCCTGCTTGAGGAAATTCACGCGTTGCAGGCGCTCGCCGTCGGTTGGTGGCCCGCTTGCCGACAGTTCTTTTTGCTCTTTTTCATGGGCAGACTGGCGCCGGCGGACCTTATCGGTTTCCTCGCGCAGCTTTTCCTCTGCGGCAGTAGTGCGCTCCTTCAGCGTCTTCAGGTCCTGTTCGGAAATCCGTTGTGCCGGCAAGACCTTGGCCACCAGTGCCTGCATTTCCTGAGCCTGGACGACGAAGGCACTTTTTTGCAGCTTGAGTTTATCGATATCGATGGCCAGCAGCGCCAGTTCCGCCTCGGCCGTCCGTCGCCGCAATTCAACCTGCTCATGCTCCCAGCGTGCGACAAGCCCATTGCCGTCGTTGCCGGTCAGCGCTAGTCGATCAGCTGCCAGGCGAAGTGCCTCATCGGCCCGCCGCAATTGTTCGACCAAGATCTGCTTTTCCGATTCGCGAGCCGAGAGCCCGGAATCCAGTGCCTGAACCTTGTCCTGCACGCCGGCCAGTTCATCGCGCAGGGCGTCGACGGCGAGCGCCGAATAAGGTGGCGTCGCCCCTATCGCGTGCACCACCGGCAGGCTGGCCAATGTAAATGGAGGAGCCTTCTGCAATGCACCCAGTTCGTCCAGGCGCTTGATTCGCTCACCTTGCAGAAAAGCCAGACGGTCCAGCAGTCGCTGTCTGTCGGCGGCACGCACCGAGTCGGCACTGGCTGTCTCCCTGGCACCGGGCAGTTCCGCTTCGCGCTGGCGCAAGGTCTCGCCAAGCTGGGTCTCCAGCTTGGCGCGCTCTTCAGCAACATCAACGGTCGCCGCTACTGCCGGCTTGCCCCCCAAAGCGCTGCGCAAAGCTGGCTGTTGCGCATGGGAGGTCCCCATGAGCACAATCAACAGCAGGGTAATCGCAATCCGCATGCTTATCTCAGGGCTGTCTGCAATGCTTTCGGCACACTCAGTGCAACAGCAAGCGGGCATTGATCATGTGCCCGTCGTGCCAGTAGTCGGTGACGCGTGAAGTGAGCTGGAATGCCTGCACGTCACTGATGTCCATCTCGACAATGACGAGCGGTGCGCTGGCATCGCCATCCTTGATGATGGAAACCGTATGCACCGGCCCGACTTTTTCCAGTGATTTCCTGACTGCTTCTTCAGTCACGTCGGGTAAAAGGCCGGAAAACATGATCTTCTTCATTGCCGTATCCTTATGTAGAAGGAATGTAAGCCCCCAATATTACCGGCTGGGAAATACAGGGAAATTTCACTCCGCCCAAAATGGGCGGCCTCGCTCGGAAGGTGACACCAAAGATGATTACGATGTAAGATTCATCGATTGCCAACCGCATATTAACACCAGGAGCCGGAGCCCATGTCAGGTCAGTCAAAGTTTTCCTCCCTTACCTGTCCGCTGCTGCTCGGGGCTCTTTTGGCAACCGGCGGCTGCAAGGAAACATCAAAGCCCGCCCCTCCGCCACCACCCGAGGTGATCGTTCAAACGCTCGCTGGCCAGACCACCCCGCTGATGGTTGATCTGGTGGCTGAGGTCAAAGCCTATCGCGAGGTCGACATCTATCCACGTATCTCCGGCCAGTTGATCAGGCAAAGCTTCAAGCCGGGACAGAAGGTCAAAGAAGGCGAGTTGCTGTTTAGCATCGACCCGCGCGCTTACGACGAAGCGATCATCGATGCCCAGGCCAAGCTGGCCGAGGCCGAGTCGGTACTTGCCCGGGCCCGCCAGGACGTCGCTCGCTACAAGCCACTTCTGCCCGACAACGCCATTCCACGCCAGACCTACGATCAGGCAGTCGCTTACGAACAGCAGAACACAGCAGTTGCCCAGGCGCGCCGCGCCGGTTTGGAGAAGGCCAGACTGGATCGCTCGTATGCCGATGTCCGCTCACCGATTTCCGGCCAGATCGGATTACAGAAAATTGAAGTCGGTGCCTTGGCCACCGCCGGCCAGACGGTGCTCGCCACGGTGTCGACACTGGACCCCGTCGTTGCCTATTTCAGCATTCCCGAAGTCGACTACATCAATTTCGCCAAGCGATTCCAGGCCCAGAAACGCGAAAGCAAGGCGCCGATCGATCTGGTCCTGGCTGACGGCAGCACCTATGCCCAGTCGGGCCAACTTGACTTTACCGATCGCGCCTTGAACCCGGCGACCGGTACGCTGACCTTGCGGGCGGTCTTCCCGAACCCGGATGGTCTGCTCCGGCCGGGCATGAACACCCGTGTTCGCATCGTTCACGAGGTCGCGCAGAACGCCTTGTTGGTTCCTCAAAAGGCGGTCACCGAACTACTTGGCAAGCAGTTCGCCAGCGTCGTGCTGGCCGGCGACAAGATCGAACAGCGCCCGATTCGCACCGGTGCCCGTATTGGTGAGCTATGGCTGGTCGAAGAGGGCCTCAAGGCTGGCGAGCGCATTGTCGTCGAAGGTTTGCAGAAAGCGCGCCCCGGCACCGTCGTCAAGCCGCTCGATGCGGCGACGGCCGGCAAGCCTTAAGGAGCGGACATGGCCAAGTTTTTCATCTACCGGCCGGTGTTCGCCATCGTCACCGCCATCGTCCTGACGCTGTGCGGCATCATCGCCGGCATCAGTCTGCCAATTGCCCAGTACCCGCAGATCACGCTGCCAACCATCCGGGTCAGCGCCGTCTACCCTGGTGCCAGTGCCGAGGTGGTCGAACAGGCCATCGCCCAGCCCATCGAGGAGCAGGTGAACGGCGTCGAAGGCATGCTTTACATGAGTTCGAGTTCCTCCGGCAACGGTGGCTACAACCTCGACATCACCTTCGGTCTGGAAAACAACGCCGACATCGCCGCAGTACAAGTCCAGAACCGCTCATCCCAGGCCAACGCCCGCCTGCCTTCGGAGGCGATTAGCGCCGGCATCACCACCAAGAAGCAGACACCTGACGTGCTGATGTACCTGGCGCTGGTGTCGCCGAACGGTACCTACGACGAACTGTTCCTGGCCAATTACGCAACGATCAATGTCGTCGAGGCCATCAAGCGGATCAAGGGCGTCGGCAACGTCAGCCTGTTCGGTGCCGAATTCGGCATGCGTCTGTGGCTGAGGCCGGATCGTATGGCCAGCCTGGGCGTGACGCCATCCGATATCTATCGTGCCATTCAGGAACAGAATGCACAGGCTCCGGCTGGGCAGGTCGGCCAGATGCCGGCCCCGAAAACGCAACAATTCCAGTACGGGGTCGAAGTACGCGGCCGCCTGTCGGAAGTCAGTGAATTCGAGGAAATCATCGTTCGCGCGAAGCCTGATGGTTCCTTCGTCCGCGTCCGAGACGTGGCACGCGTCGAACTGGGCGCCAAGGATTACGTTTTTCAGTCGCGTCTGAATGGCCAACCGGCCGCCGCCTTTTCCATCAACCTGACGCCCGACGCCAGTGCGCTGGAAACTGCCGGGCTGATCAATGCCGAACTGAAGTCGCTAGCCACCTCCTTCCCGGCTGACCTGAGCTACGACGTGGTGCTCGACAACACCGTATTCGTCAAGGCCTCGCTGAACGAGGTGGTGCATACCTTCTTCGAGGCGCTGCTGCTCGTACTCGTGGTTGTTTTCCTCTTCCTGCAGAACTGGCGGGCGACCGTCATTCCCATGCTCGCCGTGCCAGTCTCGCTGGTCGGCACCTTTGCCGCCTTCACGCTGCTCGGCTTCACGATCAACACCTTGACCCTGTTCGGCATGGTGCTGGCCATCGGCATCGTGGTCGATGACGCAATCGTTGTCGTCGAAGCGGTTGAACACCACATGGAGCACAGCGGCCTGAATGCCCGGGATGCAACCCTGCGCGCCATGGAAGAAGTCTCTGGGCCGGTAGTCGCCATTGCCCTGATTCTGGCCGCCGTCTTCGTACCCGTGGCTTTCCTGGGCGGGATTTCGGGGGTCATGTACAAGCAGTTCGCCATCACCGTCGCCGTCTCGACTGTCTTGTCGGCTTTCGTCGCCCTGACGCTGACCCCGGCGCTCTGTGCCTTGATGCTCAAACCAAAGGACAAAAACCAACGGCCAGGCCTTGCCGGGCGCTTCTTTGGCGGCTTCAACCGGGTTTTCGAACGCCTGACCGACAGCTATGGCCGCAAGGTACAGACCCTGATCCGTCGCAGCCTGCTATCGCTGCTAATGCTCGGCATTCTGATCTTCGCGGCATTCGGCTTGATGAATAAAGTACCGGGCGGCTTCGTCCCGTCCGAAGACCAAGGTTATTTTCTGGGCAGCGTTCAGTTGCCTGCAGCCGCTTCGCTGAACCGGACGGAAATCGTCACCACCAAGGTGGACGCCATCCTGAAGAGCCATGAAGCAGTCGATAAGCGCCTGATCATCAATGGCTACAACATCCTTAACGGGGCACCGCAATCCGATAGTGCGCTGTTCGTTGCGACCCTGAAACCTTGGGCGGAGCGCAGCACCGATTCGCTGAAGACGGTGATCATGGGCACCTACCTGCAGGCAGCCAAATTACCGGAGGCCATCATCCTTGCCTTCAACCCGCCACCCATTCCCGGCCTGGGTTCTACCGGTGGCTTCTCGTTCAAGCTGCAGGACCGCTCCGGCGGCACACCACAGGAACTCGCCAAGGTGGCCGACGATTTCATGGCTGCTGCCCGCCAGCGCCCGGAAATCGGCAGCATCTATTCCAAGTTCAATCCGCGCACGCCGGCTTATCGTCTTGCGGTCGACCGGGAAAAAGCCAAGAAACTGGGTGTGCCGATTTCCGATGTGACCAATGCCCTGCAAACCTTCCTGGGCGGCCTGAACGTCAATGACTTCAGCCGCTTCGGGCGTACCTACAAGGTCACTATGCAGGCTGAACCCGAATATCGCAGCGACATTCAGGGTATTGGGCTGTTCCACGTCCGCAACGGCGACAACCAGATGATTCCGCTGTCGACGCTGGTTACACCCATGCCGACCAGCGCACCGACGGTTCTGGAACGCTACAACCTCTACCGTACTGCAGAATTGGGCGGCAACCCCGGCGCTGGCTACAGCTCGGGCGATGCCATTGCCGCCATGGAAGATGTTGCGGCTACGACCTTGCCAGCCGGCTACGGCTTCGAATGGTCGGGGATCAGCCGTCAAGAGAAAGAATCGGCCGGCAAGGCACCCATCGTTTTCGGGCTCGCCATCGTCTTTGTCTTCCTCTTCCTTGCCGCCTTGTACGAAAGCTGGGCAGTGCCTTTCGCGGTGCTGTTCGCCGTACCGCTCGGGGTGTTCGGCGCCATGCTCGGCCTGTGGCTGACGGGCCTGACCAACAATATCTACGCGCAAATCGGCCTGATCCTGCTGATCGGCCTGGCTGCCAAGAATGCCATCCTGATTGTCGAATTCGCCAAGATGAAGCGGGAAGAAGGCGAGGATGCCGTGAGCGCAGCCATCGGTGCTGCCAAGCTGCGCCTGCGCCCGATCATCATGACCTCCTTCGCTTTCATCCTCGGTGTCGTGCCGCTGATCATCGCTTCCGGGGCCGGTGCGGCAGCGCGGGTGTCGATGGGCATTACCGTTTTTGCCGGCATGCTGGCAGCAACGCTACTCGCCATTTTCATGGTGCCGGTCCTGTTCGTTGCGGTCGACCGCGTCGTCGCCCGTTTTTCCAAAAAAACAGCCGACCAGCCGGAGGTCCAGGCATGATCCGCCGTCTTCCCCCCACAGTGATGATCGCCAGCCTATTCGTTGCCGGTTGCGCCGTTGGCCCGGATTACCAGCGTCCGGAAATCAATCTGCCGGAAAGCCATCGCGGTGCCAGCCCGGAAAACACCAAGGCCCCTTCGCTGGCTGACAGCAACTGGCGCGAGGTATTTACCGATCCTCCCCTGCAAAGCCTGATCGAAGAAGCTTTGAGTGCCGGCCCGGATGCCTTGCTCGCTGCGGCTCGCCTGCGCGAAGCCGAAGCGCTGGCCGGTGTCAGTCGAGCACCGCTCTGGCCGCAGGCTTCTATATCGCTCAATACTTCGCCCACCATCCGCCAACCCGGCGAACGCTTCACGGCCAGCTACCTCGGTGGCGCCGGCATCTCATGGGAAATCGACCTCTGGGGACGCTACCGCCGCGCCAGCGAAGCCGCCCAGGCTGAACTGCTGGCCAGCGAGGAAGCCCTGCACGGCATGCAGGCTTCGCTGGTTGCCACCGTCGCACGCTACTATTTTCAGTTGTCCACGCTGCATGACACCCTGGCCATTACCGAGCGCAGTGCGCGCAACCAGGCTGAAGTGCTACGCCTGATCAAGCGCCTCTCGGCGGCCGGCATTTCTTCCGCGGCCGAGGAGCGTCAGCAGGAAAGTGCGCTGGCGGCGACCGAAGCCAGCCTGCCGACGTTGCGCCGCCAGATTGCCGAAACGGAAAACGCCTTATCCTTGTTGCTCGGTCGCAATCCGGGAGCCTTCCGTCTGGATGTGCCACCCAAACTGGCGCTGCCCGGATTGATTCCACCGGGATTGCCATCCAGGCTGCTTGAACAGCGGCCGGATATTCGTCAGGCCGAAGCTCGCCTGATGGCTGCGAATGCTCGTGTCGGCGAAGCCAAGGCAATGTTTTTCCCCAGCCTTTCGCTCACCGCGATCTTCGGTGGCGTGAGTACCAGCCTGGCCGATGTCGTGCACGGGCGAGCGCCAGCCGTTGCCAGTATCGGCCCGAACCTGCTGCAACCACTGTTTGCCGGCGGTCAGATCTACTTCAACCGCGAAGCAGCACAAGCCCGGCTTGATCAGGCAGTCATCAACTATCGGAAAACCATTCTCAATGCCTTGGGCGAAGTTGCCAATGGCCTGGTTGCCTATGAAACCAGCGATGCGCTGATGGAAACCCAGGCTCGCCGCGTTGCTGCTTCCCGAGAAGCGATGCGCCTCGCCGATTTGCGCTTCCGGGCCGGCACGACGAATTTCCTCGAAGTGCTCGATACCCAGCGCCAGTTATTGGCGGCCGAAACGCAGGAGGCGCAGGCCTTGCTGGAGCGACGCCAAGCCTTGATCAGGATCTATCTCGCCTTGGGGGGAGGCTGGCAGGCGACCGGTAGATAGCCATGCCTGCCATCCACACGATCAATTCGATTCACTGGATGCTGCTGCGCCGCTTGCTGGCAGTCTGGCTGCTGGTCGCGCTGGCGGTAACCGGCATCGGCTACTACATCGAGGTTAATAAATTTGAAGAAGGCCTGGCGGCGATTGCCGCGTCGGAAATGCGCACACTGTCAGCCAAGGTGGCTCCGGACGGGGATAAGGAGCAGCAAGTGCTGGCAGAAGAAACCAAGGATTTCATCCGTAAGCACTATCTGTGGATCAGGGTTTATAACCACCACGGCAGACTGGTCAGGGAACTGTACAACCCAAAATACACGAATCTCACCGAAGCACTGAAAGCAACAATGTCGCCGATGCCACACGATGGCAGGCGGCATTTCGAGACACGGGACATCAACGGCCAGAAGGTCATTCATATCCTCGTTACGCTCTCTACGCCCGAGTCGCCTAGCCCATTGTATTTTGAGGGGGCATTCCTGCTTGATCAGCAAACCCAAGACCAACAGCAAGAAAAAATCTGGCGCATGCTGGCTTTTATCCTGTTTGCCAGCCTGGCTACCGTGATCGCCGTCTACCCCATCGTTCTGCTGCTCTACCGCTCCCTGCTCAAGGCTTCGAAGGATATTCTGCGCGGCAACCTGGAAATTGCTTCTGTTCTTGGAACAGCCATTGCGAAACGTGACTCGGACACCGGTGAACACAACTATCGCGTCACCCTATACGCCATCCGACTGGCCGAAGCAGTTAACCTGCCGATGGCGGAGATGCGTAGCCTAATTCTCGGCGCCTTTCTGCACGATGTCGGAAAAATTGGCATCCCGGACGCCATTCTGCTCAAACCAGGCCGCCTGAGCGAAACTGAATTCGCAGCCATGCGGAAGCATGTTGAACTAGGATTAGACATCGTGGCGCCTTCCCACTGGCTGCTCATCGCTCGCGATATCATTGGAAAACATCATGAGAAATACGATGGCAGCGGCTACCCTCTGGGGCTGTGCGGCGAGGCAATTCCACTTACGGCAAGAATTTTCGCCATCGTCGACGTCTTCGATGCGCTGACCTCGCACCGCCCCTACAAGGTGCCAATGCCAGTCGAAGACGCCGTCTCAATTCTTCTAAAACACTCCGGACAGCATTTCGACCCTGCACTAGTAGGGCAATTCACCCGAATCGTTGCAGATATCCACGCAGAAATTTGTGCCAAATCCGAAGCGGAACTCGCTGAAAAATTGGGCCAATTGTTGCCGGATTATTTCTTGCATGAAACTTAGCTAAATATTCGCGAACAATGAATTTTCAGTGATACCTGAATTGTCATACAACGTCGACTCTCAGTTCGACGAAGAAAGGTTGTGCGATGCCTGGTGGCCAGGATGAACGACTATATTTCCAAACCGTTCAATCCTGAGAGATTGTTTGAGAAACTCTTGCAGTGGCTTCAGCGGCGCAACGGCAACTGACCGCCACATTGCTGCCCGACACCGCCGACCGGGCGAACGGCCGCTTAGGCCGAGTACCGGTCTCGACGTATATGAAGCCGCCTGCTAGTTTGTAGTACACCGAAAAAAGGTGTACTACAAACTAGCAGTAACCCACAACCAATAAACCCAAACAAGTCAGCAGCATGCTATCTCCCTAGGCGTTGCTTCTAATTATTTGCATAAAGCCCATTCTTACAGCACCTGGCCAAGGTTTATGATCGGGCGTCATCGGATGAAGGGGAGATAGATAGCAAATGAGCAAACTCGTTCTTTTACCGGGCAAGGAACGTTCCTTGTTCAAGCGCCACCCTTGGGTGTTTGCCGGCTCGGTCGGTCGCCTTGATGGGCGTGCACGCCCGGGCGACACAGTCGAGGTCGTATCCGACAGTGGGGAGTTTATGGCCCGCGCCTCCTATAGTCCAGACTCGCAAATCCGAGCCCGGGTGTGGTCCTTTGATACCAATGAAACCATCGACCACGGCTTTTTTAAGCGCCGGGTCGCTTCCGCCGTTGCGCGGCGGCGCGCTATACCCGAACTCACTACGCAACAGGGCTTGCGCCTGATTCATGCCGAGTCCGACGGCTTGCCCGGCGTGATCGCCGACCTCTACGATGACACCCTGGTCATCCAGCTCACTAGCGCGGGGGCCGAAAAGTGGCGCGGTGCCTTGGTAGATGCGCTGAAGATTGCAACCAACTGCGCACGTATCTACGAACGCTCCGACTCCGACGTACGAGGGCTGGAAGGGCTGGAGCCTGTAGTTGGCTGGCTGGTTGGCGAGCCACCCACCACTCCTATAGTCATCCGCGAAAACGGGGTGGCTATGGCCATCGATGTCGAAGATGGGCACAAAACCGGCTTTTACCTTGACCAACGTGAGAACCGCCGCCGCCTTGGCGAGCTGGCCCCCGGCAAGCGGGTGCTCAACTGTTTTTGCTACACCGCCGGATTCAGCCTTCAGGCCCTCGCCGGCGGGGCCACCGAGGTGCTGTCGATAGACTCTTCCGGCCCGGCACTTGCCATGGCAAGACAGAATCTGGCCTTAAACCCCTCGATTGATCCGAAGCGGGCACTGTGGCGCGAGGCCGACGTATTTAGTGAACTGCGCGAACTGCGCAAGACGGGTGAGCTGTTCGACATCGTCGTGCTCGATCCACCCAAGTTCGCTCCTTCATCGAACCATGCTCAGCGCGCAGCCAAGGCCTACAAGGACATCAACCTCAACGGGTTAAAGCTAGTCGCACCCGGTGGGCTGCTCATGACATACTCTTGTTCCGGTGGCATCGGCCTTGAACTGTTCCAAACGATCATTGCCGGCGCTGCTCGCAATGTCGGCTGCAAGGCGCGCATCGTGCAGCGCTTGCAAGGCAGCGCTGATCATCCGGTCGATCTAGCCTTCCCAGAAGGCGAATACCTGAAGGGGCTGTTGGTCCAGGTCGATTGAGCTAACACCAGGGTCCGGAGTACTCTGAAAACGTGCAGGGTGATCTACTTCAGTACCTCGGCCAGAGCTTCCGTACAGCCATCGCCCGTTCGACGATGGGTGTCCTTAGTACTTCAGTACGCTGCAAGGCACCAGGTGATGACCGTCAATTACGCGATTCAGTCTTTCGGAGCCTTACCATAGCCAATCCATTCGATGGGGTCTAGGAATGAAACTCCCAGCTGCGTTAAGGGTGCTCTGAACCGGCGTCATCATTCGAAATTTGTAAATATGCCTGCACATTTCGGGCGCTTACTTACTAACTTATTGACAATTGACCACAATTCATCATCCGCCCCCTCTATTTACAAGGAACACGTCACTCAATGAATCAATGAATGGCCATCTCAGCCGTTCTTAACGAGTCGCAGAAGCAGTTGAGCACCGATTTGCCGGCCGACAATTGGCCGAGCAGGCGGCGATTGTCGCGCTGGTCGAGATAGAAACCGGTCTTGTGGCCGCCGGCGATGTCGATACCCAGGCGCACGCCGTATTCGACAATACTGCACGGCGTTGTTGGCGCATCCCCGTGTACCCAGCCGGTGACCGGCTCCAGCCCTTCCAGGCCGCGCACGTCGGAATCGGAACGCTCGAACACGCGGGTGCACCCGGTCGCCTTGACCAGCGCTGCGACGATGGCCTTACGCCACTTATCGGCGCCGGCCGAGGTGAGTTGGACGACGACAGTGTCGCCATACTGGT
>APMI01001621.1_pt1 | contig 163943 bp, 148 predicted proteins | sample 667938 | NCBI WGS metagenome assembly APMI01 (sample SAMN01084076, study PRJNA167559) | wastewater metagenome | biome: Wastewater | place: Denmark: Ejby Moelle, Odense | collected 2011-11-28
CGGGGCCACCGCCGCCGCCGCTACCACCGCTGCCACCACCGGAGCCGCGTGTATTGAGGCCGGCACCACCCGTGCCGCCACCGCCGCCACCGCCGCTGCCGGCAGTACCCGCGGTACCATTGCCACCCTGCACACCTGCGGTGAAGAAGCCACCTGACAGTGTACCTGTGCCACCGGAGGTACCTGAAGTACCCGGAGTACCCGGAGCACCATTGCCACCAGGCTGAGCCGCACTACCATTGAAGATGCCAAATGAAGCACATGTCACAGATCCTGAGCCGCCACTGCCGCCGCCACCGGCACCTGGGCCAGTACCGGCAGATCCGGCAGTACCGGAGTTGCCTGATGTGGTACCGCCGCTGCCGCCGTTACCGCCATTGCCACCTGCATTAGGGCCGGCGCCCGGAGAGGCACCCGTTGCAGTATTGCCGGCAGTATTGCCATTGGCACCCGGCGTACCGGAGCCTGAGGCCGGTGTACCCGCCTTGCCGTCAGAGCCGCTACCCGGTTTCACCTGGCAGCGCACAAAGTTATAGTTAGAGCAGTTGGTCATATGTATACCATAGTTGGTATAGCCAAAGGTGTCCGCGACGGATATCGCAGGGCAGTTGGCCGTCTGCACGGTCAGGTCCTGCAGGCGTATGTACTGAGCGCCATTCAGGTAGATACCTACCAGGCGCTTGGTATTGCCGGTTCCTTCCAGGTTCAGGGCGCTGCGGTAGATGGTCGTAGCACCCGCCAGGCTGCTCTTCACCCAGTTATTAGCCGGGTCAAATCCACCCTCTATGGTAGTATAGCTACCCAGCGTGGTGATAGGGAAGTCTATATTATAAGTACCTATGGCCAGCTTGATCACAGCATTATTACACTGTGCTGCTGCCAGGGCGTTGTCCAGATTGGTCGGGTCTCCCTGAGAGCCGCTGCCGGTGCCTGTAGGCGTAGCGTAGATCACAGAGCAGCTCTGCACCGGTGGCGGGCTGTTCAGGTTCACACGTACCCTCGCAGTATCACTAGGACAGCCGGAGCTATCCAGCGCCACTACAGAGTAGACAGTGCTGGCAGTAGGAGAGGCCTTAGGGCTGGCGCAGTTGCTGCAGCTCAGGCCCGCAGCAGGCGTCCAGCTGTAGGTAGCGGCATTGGTCGCTATCGTATTGAGCTGTATCGTGTCAGAGGTAGAGCAGATAGTAGATACAGGAGGGTAGGCTACTACTGTTGGTTTGCTATTGCGGTATACTACTACCTGGTCGGTCAGTGTACAGCCGTTGGTATACAGGGCAGACACTGTATATATAGTAGTCACGGCAGGGTTGATGCCACTCCATGTAGCACCGGCATGAGTAGTGGTGCCGTCTGACCAGGTGTAGCTCACTACACTGCCTGCAGAGGTAGCTGTCAGTGAGCCGGTCTGACCCTGGCAGAGGTGTATATCCGGACCGCCGTCTACCGGTGGATTGGCGGCTGGGGCCACTACTATAGTGTAGGCCACAGATGCTGTACCGTAGTATGGGCAGGCATTGTTCCTCAGGCTCAGGACAAAAGTATTGCTACCCACATCAGCCTGGGATGGAGACCAGCATACAGTGATCAGCGGCTGAGCGCCACCTGATAGGGTAAATGTCGCTCCCGGCAGGTTAGCGCCTGCCAGTGTGTAGAAGATACTATCAGCCGGATTAGATGAGTTGGTCTGTATGGTAAAGCAGAAGCTGGAGCATGCAGTTGTATTATATGTATAGGCACCGGCCACACCATTGATACCGCCTGCAGTAGGAGCGGAGTTGGTACAGTTGGTCACTATCACCTGCATATCGCGCTCTACGTGGCCTATCAGTACACCGTTGCGGTACTCGTCCACACCTACTTTTACCACTGCTGTCTGAGACTGGTTTGGCGTGAAGGTCAGCTGGCCTGTGAGCGGGTCGAGAGTCGTACCGCTGGTGGTACCCATCGGATTGGTAGCGCTGTAGCTGCCGCTATAGGCCACAGATGATCCTGAGGCATTCAGAGATGGCATCAGGTAGTAGTGCAGCGAGTCGCCGTCGGCATCCACACCGCCCTGGTTATACAGTTGTGTGAATCCATTGCAATAAACTCCTACCGGATCATTGGAGAATGCCGGCGAGTTATCGCACGATGGGAGTGTATTATTGAGGCGTGCTTCTATATAGAAGTCCTCATTGCTCGGATTGCTCAGCGTAGTGATCGCGGCATTGCGACAGCACATGCTCCAGCTCAGTACCCAGTCTGAGCCGCAGCCTGCCGGCAGTGTCAGCACTCCCTGAAATACATCTTTCTCTATACCTATACCGCTGCCGCCGTGGCAGGCATCAGTGGTAGAGAAGCAGGCCGGCGTGATATCCTGAGCGGCACCCACCTGATTCAGCGTCAGGCTGGAGCTCACACCGCACTGGGATGAGCTATAGTTTACTGTCATCGGGCCACCTATTGTGATACCGTTACAGTCGCGGTAGGCGGTCAGCGTCACGCGGTACTGATTGGGCCCTATACAGGAGTAGGTCAGGTCAGCGCCCATCACGTGGCTGGCATAGAGCCGCGAAAACAGAGAAAACGATACCAGGAGGACGGTAAGAGATAAAAGTTTTTTCATGTTGGGTAAAGATCTAGGTTGGTTTATGTGTGTTTTGGCAAAAAATCTGGGTTGAGAGGTGGATTGGTATAAATATACTAATCCATATGTTAAGATGGAATACGTGTGCAAAAGTTGCATGCTTGTTAGCTTGTCAGCTAAACTAATTCAGGTAACGGCGATATTGGATAAATAAAAAAAGCCATGTATGGAGATACATGGCTTTTGTAGTGATGTGCACCCGAAGGGAGTCGAACCCCTAACCTGCTGATCCGTAGTCAGCTGCTCTATCCAGTTAAGCTACGGGTGCATCCTTTTCCGAAAGGACTGCAAATATAGTATTTCCCTTCAGAAATCCTCGGCCGTCATGCAAAAAAATGAAATTACCTACTGTCGCTCTGTCGGCTATCGCCGCAAAAAAATAAAAGCGCCCCTTAGGTCGGAGGCGCTTTTTACGTGTTCCATTGATTAGAATATGGTGGGTATGGCTGCTTTCTTTTGGATTGTGATACGAAAATATATCATAGCGATATTATATTGACGGAGAGTGTATAAGCGTGTCGATTTTTGTATAAGCGTGTCTTCCCGGGCTCAAAAGAACATTCGCAGGCGATTATCTCTGTACTTTGATGGTATTCCCCTATTTTAGTGTCAATCCAGTCTTCTTGTACCGTACTTACATTTTGATATTGTTTTTCGCTGCTGCAGTCATGTCTGTCAGGGCGCAGTTTTCATCGCCCCTGCACCTTGGAGTGAAAAACGGATTGCCGTCAGCAGCTACCTTTTCCGCAGTGCAGGATAGAGCAGGTTTTATGTGGATCGGTACAGAAGCCGGTCTCGCGCGATATGATGGAGAGCACTTCAAAATTTTTACCAAAAAGGACGGCCTGCCTGACAATGATGTGCTGGGCCTGATAATGGATACCACTACTGATCGTATGTGGATCATTACTTTCAGTCGCTCGGCCTGCTACTATAGGGCAGGCAAGATCTATACAAAAGCTAATGACTCGTCGCTTGCGTTGATCAAATGTCCCTATGGTGAGTTTATAAGAGGCAATATTTCAGGTGATAAGGTTCTCTTGTATAATGGCAGCTATATTTACGAATGCGCCCACGATAGTATTATTCCTCTGGAGCACATGGCCACCTGTACTGGTCTTTATCAGATTTCGTACTGGGGAGGCGGACACTATGATATACTCAATGAGCATGGTATCACGGCAAATCTGGCAGATGGTACACAGCGGATATATCCGGCTGGCGGTCTGGATACCTCAGAAAACGGAGTGTGGGTCAATAGTCAGCTCTTCCGGTTTTACAACGGCAAACTCATTACATATACTAAGGAAGCAAACGGGGACTATCGCAGGGGCGCAGTGGTCCAGCTCCCTGTCAATGAACGAGTCACACGTCTGATCCCCTGGCAGGAAAAGTATCTGCTCTATATCAATAAGGCGGGCGTTTATAGCCTTGATAGAAACTTTAAGTCCTTGCAACAGATATGGGCTGGTCACGGGTCTGGTAGCATAGCTCTGGACAGGGACGGCGATCTCTGGATCACCACCGGCGGTGATGGAGTCTATGTGCTCCGACAGGACAAAGCGACCAGCTATAAGCATTTTCCTGGGGCGGAGAGCTCCGATGTCACAGCGGTCACAAGGCTCCCCGGCAATGGAGCCGTTGTGGGCTTGGCTGATGGCCATCTCTGTACTATCAGCCAGGGTGAAATCAAGGCGCTGCCATATATAACAAAGAACAAGACATGGATCAACGATATAGTGCCTCTGACACGCGGTTATATTATGATCTCTGATGTCATTCAAATGGCCTATTTCTCCCGGAGTGACGCCCTGTACCGGCGTACACTGGCAGGAGGGCCCAGGGTCGCCATCAAGCGAAAAAACGGCTATGAGGTGCTGATCGGCCTTATAGCCAGCATCGTAGTGTATGATGATAAAATAGATAGCTTCAGGGAAGTACCCTTAAACAAGCGGATCTTTGATATGGCGGAGCGCAGCGATGGACAAGTAGTGGTAGGTAGTATCGATGGCCTTTACCTTTTTCAGAGGGATAGCCTCACGCATTTGACCACTACTGACTCCATACTCAATGGCCGCATAACATCGCTATGCTATACCCCCGACGATGTATTGTGGGTAGGTACCCCCTCAGACGGTATTGCGGCCTTTGTGAATGGTAAGGTGCTCGGTCGCATTAGCACATCCTCAGACCTCAGGTATCATGGCGCCATGTGCCGCAAGATAGTGGCTGGCAAGCGCCACGAGATATGGGTAGTTACTAATGATGGGCTCAATAGGATCACCTACCATATTGCAGATAGTCTGATCATAGATCGTATTATACCGTATTCTACTTTAGATGGATTGCTTAGCGATGATGTGAATGATATAGCAGTGGTCGATAGCATGGTGTATGTAGCCACCACAGGTGGACTCACCATACTACCTGACAAAAATCTTTACATAGGAAGAGAGGTGCCTATGTATATCACAGGCATCCATATCCAGGACAAGGACAGCGCAGTACATGATACGCCATATTACCTGGATCATACACAAAACAATCTTCGTATAGAATACACAGGTATCTGTCTGCCTACCTCGGATAACCTTAAATATCAATACAGGCTACTCGGAGCCGGCAATGATAATTGGACCACCACTACCAATAATTCCATAGAGCTTCGCTCCCTATCTCCCGGCTCCTATACATTTGAGGTGACCGCCTTGGATAAGTTTGGGCGCAGGTCCGGATATGTAGCCCGTGTGCGGTTTGAGATCACACCGGCGTTCTATACTACCTGGTGGTTTTGGGCCATCATCATGATCACCATCCTGATCATAGGTTTCCTGATCATCCGTGATAGGTTTCGCCGGCAGCAGGAGCGGTTTCAAAAGGAGCAATCGCTGCACAATAAGATCATAGAGCTGGAGCAGCAGGCCCTCAAGGCGCAGATGAACCCCCACTTCATCTTCAATTGCCTCACCGCCGTGCAGCACTTTGTGAATAGGGAAGACATGTACTCTGCCAATATGTACCTGTCAAACTTTGCCCGCCTCATACGCAAGACGCTGGACCTCTCCGGAGAGCAGTATATCTCTCTGGATGAGGAGATAGCCTACCTGCAGGACTATGTGCTGATGGAGTGCCTCAGGTTTGGAGATAAATTCACCTGGCAGATAGACATGGCAGATTATATTGATTCCTTTGAGGTGCAGGTGCCGCCTATGCTGCTGCAGCCGATCGTGGAGAATGCCATCCGCCACGGCCTGCGCAATCTGGATGACAAAGCCGGCCGCCTGCTCATCGATTTTGCTATGAAAGGCAGTACGCTGTATTGCTCAGTAGACGATAACGGTATAGGCCGTCAGAAAGCGCGCGAGCTCAAAACAACCATGCACGTAGAATACCAGTCTAAAGGAATGAAACTGACCGAAATGCGGATACATGCTATCAATCAGATAAGCGACAAAAAGATACGCATGGAGGTAAAAGATAAGTATGATAGTAATAATGAACCCGACGGTACGTTGTTTATTTTAGCAATAGAGCAGTAAGTACATATGAGAGCTATAATCGTAGATGATGAGCAGCTGGTAGCGCAAAACCTGCGTTCGCTATTGACCCGGTATTGCACCGGAGTAGAGATCATCGGCATCGCCCACTCGGCCCATGAGGCAGAGAAGATGATCAAGGAGTCTGATCCCGACCTGATATTTCTGGATGTAGAGATGCCCGGTGGCAATGGCTTCGATCTGCTCAGGAGGTTTCCCCAGATCAGGTTTGGTGTCATTTTCGTCACAGCCTTCGATCACTATGCAGTGCAGGCCATCAAGTTTTCTGCCATAGACTACCTGCTGAAGCCTATAGATATAAACGAGCTGGTCACCGCCGTGCAGAAGGCGCGGGAACAACTGAAGAGCCGCAGCATCAATCAGAGCCTCAATATCCTCCTGCACAATATGGCACAGCCGGCTACAAAACTACAGAAGCTCTCTCTCCCTACGCTGGATGGCATGACCTTTATCAATATCAATGATATCGTGTACTGCCAGAGCGATGGCAACTATACCCGCTTTCACCTGGAGAATGGACAGAAGCTGCTCATCACCCGCCAGATCGGTGTATATGAGGAGCTGCTACCCGAGCCGCTCTTCTGCCGCATACACCGCCAGTATATCATCAATGTAAATCGCGTGACACGCTATGTGAAGGGTAGGGGAGGCCACGTGGTCATGAGTGACGGCCAGGAGATAGACGTAGCCGCCAGAAAGAAGGACGACTTCCTCAATGCCTACTCTCTGATATAAAAAATATCGATCTTAATATACTTGCATTAAGCCCCAACGGGGCGCCACGCCTTTAGAGTAGGGCATCGCCCTACAAAAACGTCCACGCAGCACAATCCACAATTCATCGTGCTCTACCTATACCTGGGAATCAAAAAAGTTGAAATTCCCCCTTTAAAAAGGGGGCCAGGGGGATTTGACACTCTACCACAAAAGTCTACCCCAGTATCTTCACCGCTTTCCTGATCGCATCAGCCAGCACATCTATTTCCTGCATTGTATTGTAGAATGCAAACGAAGCCCTGCAGGTCCCCTCTATACCATACTGATCCATGATAGGCTGGCAGCAGTGATGGCCGGTGCGGATCGCTATGCCCTGCTCATTGAGCAGCACACCCAGGTCATACGGATGTATGTCACCCACCAGAAATGAGAGTACAGACGCCTTCTTCTCCGCAGTGCCTATCACGCGCAGTCCGTCTATCTCAGTGAGCTTATTAGTAGCATAGTGCAGCAGTTCTTCTTCATAGGTATAGATCGCGTCGAGCCCGATACCATTGATATAGTGTATCGCCTCGCCCAGTGCTATACCACCCTCTATATGTGGAGTACCTGCTTCAAATTTATAAGGAAGGTCGTTATAAGTAGTCCCCTTGAAAGATACCGTCTTGATCATCTCCCCACCACCCATGAATGGCGGCATATCCAGCAGTATTTCTTCCTTGCCATATAGGATGCCGATACCCGTAGGACCAAAGACCTTATGACCTGAGAACCCCAGGAAGTCGCAGTCCAGTGCCTGTACATCCACCCTCATATGCGGCAGCGCCTGCGCCGCATCTATGAATACTTTCGCACCCACTTTGTGCGCGGCCGCTATGATGTCATGCACAGGGTTGATCGTGCCGAGCGAGTTGGAGATATAGGAGGTAGATACGAGCTTCGTCTTTTCGGACAGCAGCTTCTCGTATGCTTCGTAGAGCTGCTCACCTTTATCATTCACGGGTATCACCAGCAGGTTGGCACCCACCTCTTCGCACAGCATCTGCCACGGCACTATGTTTGAGTGGTGCTCCAGCGCGGAGATGATGATCTCATCACCAGCTTTCACATATTTGCGTCCCCATGTTTTAGCCACGAGGTTGATAGCCTCCGTCGTACCGCGCACAAAGTTGATCTCGCGCTCAGATTTTGCATTCAGGTGGTCAGCTATGGCCTTGCGGGCATTTTCATATTCTTCTGTCGCCTTATTGGCCAGGTAGTGTGCGCCGCGATGTATATTGGCATTCGTCGACTTGTAGTATTCTGTGATCTTATTGATCACACGCAGCGGTTTCTGAGAGGTCGCTGCATTATCCAGGTAGACCAGCGCTTTGCCTTTTACCTTTATATCCAGTATGGGAAAGTCCGCCCTAATTTTATTTATATCCAGTGACATGATTATCTGATTCTGCGTAAAGTCAAAGTGTTTTCTGTAGCGTCGCTCACCGTATACAAGATGGTCGTGGTAGAGCCATGATAGCTCAAGGTGCAGCCGGCTTCCTTCTTCCAGTATCCTAACGGATATGGCATTCGTAGTGCAGCGTCATTACCGCACCTCCATACCCGCTGATGTATCGCGAAAACGGTATCGTTATTGGCATTAAAGAAGTGCTCAGTGCTGGATCTTGTGTCTGTACCGTCTTCTGTCTTTTGCAAGACAATGATCGAATCCGTGCCATGTGGTAGTGGGGTCGCCCAGCGCCCTCCGATATTTTGTAGTGCGCAATCTTTATTGCTCTGAGTATATCCTCCGAGGGAGATCAAAGCCGATATAACGATTGCCAGCGTTTTCATCAGAAAGTGATATTCAGTCGTTCCTTTAGTCTGTCATACAGGTGCTCACCCAGGGCCTCCAGCGGAAGGTCTGCTATGATGCTGCTACCGTATGCGTAGGTCAGTATACCACGCGCCGTAGCCTCATCTATACCGCGTGCGAGCAGGTAGAAGAGTTCATTCTTATTGATCTGGCCTATGGCGGCGCCGTGGCTGCACTTTACATCATCAGCATAGATCTCCAGCTGCGGCTTAGAGTTTACACTCGCCTCATCACTGAGTAGTATCGCCTTGCTACTCTGGAAAGCATTCGTCTTCTGCGCATCCTTGCGCACGAATATCTTACCATTGAATACGCCCGTAGACTCGCCATCCAGCACACCCTTGTACACCTGATTGCTATCGCAGTGAGGCACGCGGTGATCTACCAGTATATGGCTATCGATATGATTATTCTCTGTACCCAGGTAGAGTCCATTCAGCGTAGCGAGGGCACCGTTGCCATCCATATAGGCATTCACATTATTGCGCACCAGCTTCCCCTCAAAGGTCAGCGTAGTGATATGGTAGCGCGCGTCCTGAGCCACACGCGCATCTATCGTATTGACAGAGGTCGTATGTTTATTATCCAGCTGCAGCGTCACATAGTTCACCTCCGCATTAGCAGCTACAAATATCTCCGCCAGGTGGTTGTAAAACTTCTCACCCGCCGCATTCTGAAAGTCCTCTACGATATTGATCTCAGCGCCTTCTTCAGCGATGATGAGATTGCGTGATTGTGTAAACACATCCACTGCTGCCGCATCGTACAGGTGAATGATAAAAACAGGCTGTGCAGCCTTTACGTTCCTCTTGATATAAATGAATGCGCCATCCTGCGCAAAGGCAGTATTCAGCGCAGCAAAATTCTCACTCGTCGTGTCTGTAGCCTTGTTGAAATACTTTGCGATCAGGTCCGCATGTTGAGAGCGCTGCTCATGCAGGCTACCCGCCACCACACCATCCTGAGCTGCGATAGCCGATAGGGCAGGAGCGTAGCTCCCATTCACAAACACCAGCTTCGTACCCTCGATATTTTCAAATGAATTGAAAGCCGTCTTTTCGTTGACTGTCGACTGTTGACCGTCGACCAGGCGAAGCGCCTCCGGCAGCTTCGTCTTGATATTCGTATACTTCCACTCCTCATGGCGGCCGGATGGCACACCCAGCGCCTTAAAGCTCGCCAGCGCAGCCTCCCGCTCCGGGGTCAGCACATCTTTCTCCAGCGCCGCAAAAGTATTGTCTATATTATCTGTAAAAGCCATTTATGATATCGGAGTATCAGTGCACTCCATTTTCAAATTCTCAAATTAGCACATCAGCACATTATCAGGCACCCACCTCTTCCTTGATCCAATCGTATCCCTTCTCCTCCATCCGCAGCGCCAGGTTCTTGTCACCCGTCTTCACGATGCGGCCATCATACATCACGTGTACAAAGTCCGGCACGATATAGTTCAGCAGGCGCTGGTAGTGCGTGATCACGAGGAAAGCATTGTCTTTGTTACGCAGCTTATTCACGCCCTCTGCCACGATACGCAGGGCATCGATATCGAGGCCTGAGTCCGTCTCATCCATCACAGAGAAGAGCGGCTCCAGCATCGCCATCTGGAATATCTCATTGCGCTTCTTCTCACCACCACTGAATCCCTCATTGATAGACCGCGATAGATACGACTTGTCCAGCTCTACCAGTTGGCGCTTCTCATTCATTAGCTTCAGGAAATCCTTGGCCGTGATAGGCTCCAGCCCCTGGTGCTTGCGCTTCGCATTCAGCGCCGCTTTCATAAAGTTGGTCGTGCTCACGCCCGGTATCTCTACAGGATACTGGAAGGCGAGAAAGATACCCTCACGTGCTCTCTCATCGGCGCTCATCTCCAGTATATTCTTGCCATGAAACAGGATCTCGCCAGCAGTCACCTCATAGTCAGTCTTGCCAGCTATGATAGAGGCCAGCGTACTCTTACCAGTACCATTAGGCCCCATGATCGCGTGCACCTCGCCCGGATTGATATCCAGCGTCAGCCCCTTCAGTATCTCCTTGTCACCCACACGGGCATGTAAATTCTTGATGTGTAGCATTGCTCTTTTCTGTCTAACCCTTGTATTCCACTTTCAAATTTTCAAATCAGCACATTAGCACATTTGCCTTTATCCCACACTCCCCTCCAGACTAATACTCAGCAGCTTCTGCGCCTCCACCGCAAACTCCATCGGCAGTTGCTTGAAGACCTCCTTGCAGTACCCATTCACGATCATATCCACAGCCTCCTCACTGGTCAGGCCACGCTGATTGCAATAGAACATCAGATCCTCACCGATCTTACTCGTAGTAGCCTCATGCTCCACCTGCGCTGATTTATTCTTGATCTCCAGATAGGGGAAGGTATGCGCACCGCACTTATCACCCAGCAGCAGGCTGTCGCACTGGCTGAAGTTATAGGCATTCTCCGCCGTACCTGCCACCTGCACCAGGCCACGGTAGCTGTTCTGGCTCTTGCCGCCGCTGATACCCTTAGACACGATACGGCTGCGCGTATTCTTGCCTATGTGTATCATCTTCGTACCCGTATCTGCCTGCTGGTAGTTATTGGTCACCGCCACGCTGTAAAACTCTCCAATCGAGTTGTCACCCTTCAGGATGCAGCTTGGGTATTTCCACGTGATGGCAGAGCCCGTCTCTACCTGAGTCCATGATATCTTAGAGTTTACCCCCTTGCAGAGGCCACGCTTGGTTACGAAGTTGTAGATGCCGCCCTTACCTTCTTTATCTCCCGGGTACCAGTTCTGCACCGTAGAGTATTTGATCTCGGCATTGTCCATCGTCACCAGCTCTACCACGGCGGCGTGGAGCTGGTTCTCATCGCGCATCGGCGCGGTGCAGCCCTCCAGGTAGCTCACGTAGCTGCCCTCTTCGGCTATGATCAGCGTCCGCTCAAACTGCCCCGTATTCTGCGCATTGATGCGGAAGTACGTCGACAGCTCCATAGGGCACCGCACACCCTTAGGGATATATACAAATGACCCGTCGGAAAACACCGCCGAGTTCAATGCTGAATAATAGTTGTCGCGCGGAGGCACCACCGAGCCGAGGTATTGCTTTACCAGCGCCGGATGCTCGCGGATCGCCTCAGAGATCGAGCAGAAGATGATGCCCTTCTCCGCCAACGTTGCCTTATAAGTAGTGATCACGCTCTCACTATCCATCACAAAGTCTACCGCCACACCGGCCAATATCTTTTGTTCTTCCTTAGGCAGGCCCAGCTTGTCATAGACTGCCAGTAGCTCAGGGTCTACCTCGTCCAGGCTCTTATACTCAGGCTTCTTTTTAGGAGCCGCATAGTAGATGATATCCTGAAAGTTGATGTCGTGAAAGTGCACATTCTGCCAGTGTGGTTGCTTCATTTTCAGCCACTGGCGGTAGGCCGTGAGGCGCCACTCCAGCATCCACTCCGGCTCATTCTTTTTGGCAGAGATGAAGCGCACCGTATCCTCCGAGAGGCCAGCGGCTACTGTTTCCTGCGCTATATCACTGGCAAAGCCATATTTGTACTCACCGGCTATATGCTCATCCAGTATGGTGTCCTGATCGCTCATTATTTCTCCTAAAACCCTTAGACTGCGGCTTTTGCAGCCCGTTTAACCCAAAAAATCACCATCATCAGAACTGATCTTCATCATATTTGTTCTAATTTCGGAGGGGCAAATATACGCCTTATTTAGATTCTTTCTAAACTATGTTAGGGGTAAAAGAACTCACACCTGCGGATAAACTCCGGCTGCGCCTGCGCTACCACCCGGTCCGCGTCATGACCTGGCTGGTCATACTAGGTATTACCTCCGCCTTCCTCACACTGGTAGGTTGCTACTTTGCCACCACAGCCGGCACCGTGTGGAATGACTTCCGCCTACCCCCCATTTTTCACGCCAATACGATCATCATACTGGCCTCCAGCTACACCGTCATGCAGATGCGCCATGCCAATCGGCGGCACGATCACCATGCTTACCGGCAGGCACTGCTCATCACTGCCGGCCTGGGGCTGGCTTTTACCGCCTTTCAGGTCATGGGCTGGACAGAGCTGCTCCATCAGGGCATCGGCTTTCGCAGCCAGATATCTGGCGCTTACCTTTACTTGATATCCGGCCTCCACCTCGCCCACCTGCTGGTAGGAGTGGGCTTCCTTTTGTACTTTCTCTACCGCGCATATGTGATGGACTTCGATGCCTATGCACAGCTCCTGTTTGAGACAGATCCCGTCACCGGCCTGCGCGTAGAGATGCTCGGCATCTACTGGCATTTTGTAGACGTACTGTGGCTTTTTCTCTATGCCAGTTTTATGATCGCACTTTATGTAGTGCCTCATAGCGGTGAGGGCTGGTTCCTGCGCAGCTTTTGAGCGGTACAGTTAGCCCTCATATCATTCAAAGGACCCTTGTCCTGTAGTGACAGGTCGCGACCTGTCACTACCAAAGCTTTAACCGTACTACACGGTTGTATTAAAGTCTCCCCTGATTCAGGGGAGATTTAGAGGGGTTAATAACTGGCCCACATATACTGCCATGGCAGCGGCTGTTAAAGTCTCCCTTTAGGTCCCAGATCCCGATATAGTCGGGAGAGATTTAGAGGGTTGTATTAATGGCGGCAGCCGGGCTATCCGCTCCTAGTCCTCGCGGCAGCATCCCTGACCTACAAAAACTATTATAGCCTGCGCGGCTGTTAAAGTCCCCTATGGGGATTTAGGGGCCGTGCTGCGGGCTATCCGCTACTATCCCTGCCGCACCTGCCGGCTGGTTTATCATCATTTAGACGCAGCAATAGATCCATGCGCTAAAATTGAATGACTCACGTTAAAGAATAACAGGGACGCCCTTGATACCAATAAACCTACTCATGTGTATTGTCAGTGTTGTATCCTACCCGCTCCTTTACCATTTTAGCTATCCTGATGCGCCAGCCATTACCATATCGAGAGGTGAAACTATATGCACCATATCAGTACAGGGTCTTATTCCTCGACCCCGCTGAGATATACAGCCGCATACAGGTGCAGCCCTACGCCCGCCACCAGCGGCCGGAGTATATAGGGCTGAAAGTGATGTTCCCAAAGCGCGAAGACCGCACCTGCTCCTGCGGCTGCGGACGCACACTGGGTCCGAGGCGCAGCCGCTGGGCTTCTGATGACTGCGCCGCATTCGCTGCTGATATATATGCCATCATCTATGGCCAGCGCGATACGATCAAATTTTACCTAAAGCAGTACACCGGCTACCGCTGCCAGTGCGGCCGTGTACGCCGGATGAAGGTAGACCACATCATACCCGTCAAGCACGGCGGCGGAGGCTGCTGGCTCAGCAATTATCAGTTTCTCTGCCACGCCTGCCACGTGTCCAAGACCAACACAGACTTTGGCTGGAAGGGCCGCAAAGAAGCAGTCTGAGCAGAGAGCTATGCTTGTTACTCCACTTATTATTTAACAGTTGCAATTATAACTCCGTTACAACCAAAGGTGTAAATTGGGACGTCCTAAGGACATCAACCACATAAAATACACCCCATGAGTACTGATCTACCTCATTGTCGCCGCTCATGGACCTATGAATTCCGCCTTCTGTTTTTCGCAGCCATGCTGCTCGTAGCCGGTAGGGCAGGGGCCACCTGTAGTGCCGCTTGGACCTACACCATACACGGTGACACATTGTTTTTGCAAAGCACAGACACCAGCTCTGCCAATCATCACTACTGGAGCGTCAATGGCGTCTACAACACTGCCGATCACACCACGCTCACCCAGGTATTTCCCAACTATGGCACGCAGCATATCTGCCAGTACGTCTACACCACAGGCGGCGGATGCTCAGACTCCTCCTGTGTGAATGTCACCATCCCGCAGCCTGTCACCTGCCACCTCAATACTACCTGGACCTACACCACACATGGTGACACGGTCTATGTCACCGCCGCAGATACCAGCTCGGTCAATCATCACTGGTGGACCTTTGACGGCCACATCAGTACTGCCAATAGCCTCACTGCCACGTACGCCTTTGCGCAGCCCGGTACCTACCGTGTCTGCCTGCATATATATACACCGGGCACAAGCTGTGTAGACTCCCTCTGCCAGTATGTGACCGTGCAGAGCACCACCACCTGCACCCTCACCGCAGGCTGGCAATACTACATGCACGGAGACACAGCTTACTTTTTTGCTGGCAATACAAATACTGCTGCCCATTATTTTTGGAACTTTGGTGATGGTAGCCCGATAGGCTCTGGCCCCACACTCACTCATATCTATGCCAATGCCGGCACCTATCACGTCTGCCTCTATGATTACATCCCCAATACGGCTTGTGCAGATTCTTTCTGCCAGACAGTAAGTGTGACCGCGCAGCAGTGTCATGTGAGTGCCGCCTTTACCTATACGGTACATGGCGATACGGTATTCCTCCACAGCACAGACACAGTCTCCAGCCACTATCACTACTGGACCATCAATGGCACCATCAATACCGTGAACCGCACCTCATGGTACCAGGTATTTCCCAACTATGGTACACAGCATATCTGCCTCCATGTCTACATACCGGGTAGTGCCTGCGTAGACTCATCATGCAGCACTGTCACGCTCACCGCGCCGTGCCACTATTCAGCGGCATGGACCTATAGCGCCTTGGGCGGAGATACGGTGCGCTTCCACGCGGCAGATACTACTGCTACCGCACACAGGTACTGGACCTTTGGCGATGGTACTACCGCCAGCACTATGGATCCTGTCCATGTGTATGCTGCCCCGGGCACCTATCACGTCTGCCTCTATGCCTATATACCGGGTACTACCTGTGTAGACTCTTTCTGCAGCACCATCATCGTAGCCGGCTGCAATGTACACGCAGGCTGGCAGTACTACATGCGCGGCGATACAGCACATTTCTTTGCCGGTACCAATACCAGCGGCGTCAGCTACTACTGGAGCTATGGCGATGGCACCACAGGCTCCGGCGCGGCACCGCTGCATGTCTACGCTCATGCCGGCACCTATCACGTCTGCCTGTATGCATATACCACAACAAATTGCCGCGACTCCTTCTGCAATACCGTGACCGTCGGCACCGGCTGCCATGTCAGCGCAGCATGGACCTACACCGTCCACGGAGATACCGTGACCCTGCAGAGTGCAGACACGATCTCTGCCAATAATCACTACTGGACCTTTGGCGGTAGTACCTATGCATCCGGCATCATAGTCCGCCACGTATTCAGCGGGCCGGGCACCTATACCATCTGCCTCCACGTCTACACGCCAGGTACTACCTGCTCTGACTCTTCCTGCCATTCCGTCACCATTGCCAATACCTGCAATGTACACGCCGCTTGGCAGTACTACACCGTACATGACTCCGTACACTTCTACAATTTCAGCAATGATTCTACGGTACATTTAGATTGGCGCTTTGGAGACGGGCAGTACGGCTTTGGTACCAATCCATGGCACGGCTACGCACATCCCGGCACCTATCAGGTCTGCTGCTTTGCCTATACCAATGGCTGCGTAGACTCCTTCTGCAATACTGTGACCGTAGGTACAGGCTGCCACGTCAGCGCAGCATGGAGCTATACCGTACATGGAGATACAGTCTTCCTCCACAGCACAGATACGCTATCTGCCAATAACCACTATTGGACCTTCGGCACGCCAAACTATGTGTCCGGGACTTCTGTCACACATGTATTCACTGGCCCCGGCACCTACCATATCTGCCTCCATGTCTATACACCGGGCACCACCTGCTCCGACTCCTCCTGCAATAGCATCACCATAGCCAATACCAACTGCATAGCCAATGCGGCCTGGACCTCCGTGACCACAGGCAGCACTGTGGCGTTCCACGCGGCCGATACAGCCTCCTCAGTCTACCTCGACTGGAACCTCGGAGATGGCACCTGGGCCTTCGGCCAAAACCCGGCGCACACCTACACGCAGCCGGGCACCTATCACGTATGCTGCTATGCCTATACCAGCAATACCTGTGTGGATTCCTTCTGCAATACGATAGTGGTCGGCACCGGCTGCCATGTCAGCGCCCTGTGGACCTACACCCTCCATGGAGATACCATCTACCTCACCGCCGCAGATACCAGTTCGGCCAATCACCACTACTGGGTCTTTGGCGGCAGTACCGCTACCTATGTGAGCGGCACTACGGCTACGCATGTATATACAGGCCCCGGCACATACCACATCTGCCTGTACGTCTATACGCCGGGCACCCAGTGTGCAGACTCCTCCTGCAATAACATCACCATAGCCAATCCATGTAATATCCATGCCGCATGGCAGTCATACAGTGTAGGAGATACCGCACACTTCTTTGCCGGTAGCAATATGGCACTCGTGACCTACACCTGGACTTTTGGCGATGGCCACGGCGGCACCGGTACCAATCTTGTACATACCTATGCCCACCCCGGCACCTATCAGGTGTGTATGTATGCAGCTACGGCTGCAGGCTGCGCTGATACTTTCTGCAATACGATCACGATAGCCGGCGGCTGCCACATCACATCAGCCTGGAGCTACGCATCATACGGAGACTCCCTCCACTTCACAGGCCTCGATAGCAATACCCTCGCGCACCGCTACTGGACCTTTGGAGATGGTACGAGCGGCACGGGCCATGATATCTCACACGTCTACCACGCACCGGGTGTCTACACCGTGTGCAGCTACATCTACATACCCGGCTCCGCCTGCATGGACTCGTCATGCAATACAGTGATCGTCACCGGCAATTGCAGCGTAGCCGCCGCTATGAACTATATCAATGTCTCTCACGATACAGTGGCGTTCTATTCTCTCTTCCAGGATAGCTCGGCGCACTACGTTTGGATCTATGGCGATGGTACTACAGGCTCCGGAGCCTACTCTGTGCATGGCTACCCTGTGCCGGGCACCTACCATATCTGCCTGCGTGTCTTCATACCGGGCACTCCATGTGTCGACTCCGTCTGCCTCGATGTCAATATCGGGACCAACTGTGCCGTGACCGCAGCCTGGGCCTCCATACCGCGTGGCAATGACTCACTGCAGTTCTACGCCGCAGATCCTGATACCGCCGCAGTGCATACCTGGAGTTTTGGCGATGGGGCTACCGCCTCCGGCAGCTATGCCGCTCACACCTATGCTACAGCGGGTACCTATCATGTCTGCCTCTATGTATCTGTGCCAGGTACTAGCTGTGCAGACTCTCTCTGCCGTGATATCACGAGTGCCCTGGGTATAGATGCAGCGGGCAGCAGCGCCGCTACCATCAGCCTCCGGCCAAATCCTATGAGCCAGTATGCCATACTCAGCATAGACGGCCCTGCTGCTACCTATGAGGTACGCATCTATGATATGATAGGCCAGCAGCTCCGCAGTGTGATCGGTGTCAATAACACCATCATGATAGACCGCGGAGCACTCAGCGCCGGCATATATACCTACGCCGTCCTGGCCAATGGCCGCATGATAGGCCAGGGCAAACTCAGCGTAGAATAACCACAGACTAAACAACCCGATCCATACAGAGGCAGCCAGAGATGGCTGCCTCTTTTTTTTGAAATTTTACTGGGTAACTTCAAAATCCTTTAGTGAGTCAAGTATGCTATTATATTGCTCATTAACGTTCAAATTCCTGGCACCCCCAGACACTTCTAGGCTTTGGGTCTTGAGCTTTCTATTTTCTGTCTGGAAGTTGCCGCAATTGATCATTGCGTCAATGTATCCCCAATGAGCAGGGAGCCACAAACTCACAAAACGCCTACAGCCCGCCTGCTCAGCTACCCGGTGGCACAGACGGCCCGGACTATCAGTCCGGCGTAGGCGTAGGTGATGCCACAGTCACCAGCGGCAGCATAGGCAATGCCGGTGGCAACGGCCAGATCGTGATCTACTGGTAGCACGCAGCCGCGCATCTTACCACCACAACACGCCCAAGTCGTGTGAATAACTACCCCGCAAAAAGTCGCACATTTTGCACACCTTTGCATCATCACCACGCAGCTATTCATCCGCTGCCATACCTATGAATATCTCCGTGGTTAGAGCTTTTTGTCTCCAGTAAGGTCTTTGGGCGATGGTTGTAAGAGTCATACTTCTGCACCTGTATTTCTATGCCTCTATGTGGCTAAAAATTGTATTTAAGTCTCCCTTTAGGTCGTAGATCCCGATGTAGTCGGAGAGATTTAGAGGGTTGTATTTGTATTCATTCTGCCAATTCTAAAATCCCACAGATTCTGATTCAGACATTGTATTGCATTTCTATGTCTCTATGTGTTCTATGTGGCTCAAAAATGTATTTGTATTCATTCTGAGTTATTCAAACCATTCTGAAAATTCAGCTTCAGAAATTGTATTCTGTATTTAAAGCCTCCCTCTAGGGAGGTTTGGAGGGTCGTATTCTTTCACTCAAAAATAAAACACCTATGTCCGCACCTACCGGCAATACCAACGCCACCAGATGGACCCGCGAGAAAACCCTCGCCCTCCTCGCACAGATCGAGGCCATCGCCACAGACGAGTTCTCCATCATCCTCACCCTCTCCCAGGCCCTGCTCCGCGTCCGCTGCTACAAGCAGCTCTGGAGCTATTGGAAAAAGAAATGGGAAAACGATGAAGAGATCATGGACCAGATCTACTACATCGAGCAGGTCTTTATAAACAAGCTCGAAGAAGGCGCCCTCTTCAAACGCATGAATGCCTCCACCTGCCATTTCATCCTGCGGCACAACTATGGCTACAACACCAAAGGCGAAAGCGAACTACCCTCGCATCTAAGCGCAGAGTTTGCAGCGCCGGCCCCACCGGCACCACAAAATGAAAAACCCCGCTCCGGTTCAAAATCAAAAAAGACTAATGAGAAACCGCCTTATACTCAGGAGGAACTGGACTATATCCTAGACCCCGCCTACAAGGACTTCAGCCCGCGCGATACAGATGATGGCAGCCTGACCGACCTCCGCGCCGACGCCCGCCGCTACCCACACATGTACACAGCCAAGGTCCCCGTGCGCGGCCGCTTTATCAAGTTTGCCGAGGACCTCTACTGGCCGCTCGAGTCGCAGATGGAGGTAGGAGTATAGTGAAGCGTTAAATATCTGACTACATCGGTTTATGTCAGCAGGCATTTGATATATTTGGGCAAATACTTATAAAAACATGTACAAAACACGTCTTGCCATCCCATTACTACTCCTGCTTTTTTTCATCGCTACACCATCTGTGCATAGCCACCTGGGCCCTGTAGCTGAGCGCCTGGCATCCAGCACTGCTGACCCTACATTGGATCAGCTCAATGGAGAGCCGATGGTCTTCAAGAGCTATGAAGATTTTCTGAAAGGTAAAGGACAGCGCCTCAAGTTTCACGACTGGCACTACCTGTATACCGGCGGTTCACACCTGCGCTACCTCAAGGCTAGCTTCAAGGATGCAGATGGCAAGACTGTAAATCTTTCCTGCGAGGAGTTTTGGGGCTTTCGCTGCAATGAAGGCTTATACCGTAGCATGCCTTTTGCCACCGGAGAGGTGACACATATATGTTTCCGGCTGCAGTATAAAATAGGTGACGTCTACGTTTGGGATGCTCTCGGATCTACTGGCATGAGTTTTACTCCGGGTAGACTTTACACACAGACATTTGCCGGAGTCGGTTCCGCTCCTGGCAAGGATGAAAAGTTGCCTCCTGCGTTGGAGTGCACCGATGCTCAGAAAGTTTATGATCCTACCTCACATATAGACTGGCCTGCCACACTGGTCAACTATAAGAAATGCCCGACCATAAAGTACATGCTCTACTGCGAGCATGCAGGCAAGAAACCGGCCAACTATTTTGGTGTAGAAGGTAAGGATAAAGACCCTGCCGTCTGGAAGTACGTGCCTGTCAATCCATAAGCAGGCACCACCACCGGTGTGCAACCGTTTTAGCCAGCTCCGTGTCTCTGATACGCCTGATATACATATCTTTACTACATGAAGCATTACTACCTCATCCTGCTCACAGCATTCTGTAGCCTCACCGCTACAGCGCAGCAGCGTTACCGCGTACTTTTCATAGGCAATAGCTATACCTATGTCAATGACCTGCCGCACACGGTCGCACAGTTTGCCGGAGCCATGGGAGATACGCTGGACTATGATAGCAGCGCGCCCGGAGGTGCCACCCTCCAGCAGCACTGCAGCAATGCGACCACGCTCTCCAAGATCGCTCAGGGTGGCTGGGACTTTGTAGTGCTGCAGGAGCAGAGCCAGATACCGTCCTTCCCGCCATCGCAGGTGCAGCAGCAGGTATATCCCTATGCGCATATACTCGATAGCCTCATACACGCCGCAGACTCCTGCACAGAGACTGTATTCTACATGACCTGGGGCAAGAAGAACGGAGATACGGCCAACTGTACCAGCTATCCGCCTATCTGTACCTATCAGGGCTGCCAGGACCGTCTCTCTGCATCCTACATCGAGATGGGCCGGCTCAATAGTGCCACCATAGCACCGGCAGGGGAGGCTTGGCGCAGGATCATCGGGCAAAATCAGGCCTTTGACCTCTATCAGGCAGACCAGAGCCATCCGAGTATCTACGGCACTTATCTCACGGCGGCAGTTTTCTATGAGATCCTTTTCAGGAAATATGTGATCATAGACAGCTATACCACCGCAGGCATCTCCGCCACAGATGCTATCAATCTGCGCCAGGCCGCCCATGCCGTAGTAGCCGATAGCCTCTCCAAATGGCTGGAGCCGGGACATATTCCCATTGCTTCCTTTACAGCTCAGGCCACCACGCAGGGTATTGCTACCTTTACCAGTCACACTATCAATGGTGATTCATTTGTCTGGGATTTTGGCGATGGTACTACCGGCACAGGTGCCGCCACCTCCCATACCTATGCGCAGTCCGGCATATATACCATCACACTCACTGTCACTGATCACTGCCTCTCCGCTCAGTATACCAATGCACTCGGGGTCATAGTAGATCCCGCTGGTATATCACAGCCCCAGGCAGCTGAGCTCCGCATCTATCCCAATCCTGCTCAGACTGCCATCTATGTAGAGGCGGCTCATACCGACCTCAGGGGCACCGCCATGACCCTGACCAATGCACTCGGTGCTGTGGTACGCAGGGTAGAGGTCACAGGCTCATCCGCTATCATACCTGTGGCAGACCTCTCTGCCGGAGACTATCAGCTACAGCTGGGGGCTATGGTACGCACACTAGCTATCAGGCATTGAGCTGCTCTGTAGGCACGGTTGCGCCCGGTTAGTTTACCTCTGCATATGGCGCTGCCGCCTCATTGTTCTTTTAGACAACGGGATTTTATGCTACTTTGCGGCCCGTTTTATGAATAGGTTGATAGTCATTGTCTTATGTCTGTGGTCGCTTGCTGCTACCGCCCAGCTGCAGGGTATACCACCCATCACGCTGCGGCAGTATGGCAGCACCCCACTGACCGGCATCCACCTGCTCACCAATACCAAGGACTTCGGCTTTGTGCTAAACCGTCTCCGGCCGCCGGCCTATCTCACTACAGTGCAGCTCATAGATGCAGGCAGGCCATTCCCGCCGGTCATCTATCAGGCAGGTACGTATCATGTAGATAGCAGCCAGCATGTACCCGCGGCGGCTATGGACTTCTATACCACAGCAGACCTCCAGCCGGATGGCAGGCTCAGCTTTGTCTGTCATAGTGTGGTGCACGATACGGTAGCCCATCTCATGGCAGCCTTATCGTTTGATACGGCTATGCTATCCCTGCAGGGCTCAGATCACATCCCTTCTCTGGATGGGCATGACTATAGGGTAGATAGCACCGGTCAGGTGTTGTGCGCCGTCTCTGTGCTGGATACCATGGATATCAGCTGCCTCTCGGGCACAGCCGGAGATACCGGTGTGGTGCAGACACAGCGCATACTGATACGCGATGCTGCCGGTCAGGTGGTATTCAGTTGGGACCCTTTCACCTCGGGTGACTATAGCGTCTGCGAGATGCGCTACTACAATGCGGCCCAGGCTCCCTTCACCACACTGGACCCGCTGGACTGGTCGCACTTTAATAGTGCCCGCTGGGCCGCCGATGGCAATATCATCGTCTCCTTCCGCGAGGTAGGCTGCTTCAAAATAGACGTGCATACCGGCCACATACGCTGGAAGCTCGGTGGCCGCGATACCGTCGCGATCCCGGTACCTGATAGCCTCATGTACTTTGAGCAGCATGACTTCGTACAGCTGCCTGATGGCAGGTATACGGTCTACTCAGATGGAGACGCTGCTCATACCTTTATGGCCGGGCAGGTATATGTGGTAGATGAGGCCGCTCACACGGCCCGGCTGGCTGAGCGGTACCGCTCCTCTGGTGCTGGGTTCTCTGCAGCTATGGGTAGCTTCCGCTATCATCAGGACCTGAGGTTTGTCTGCTATGGCCTCTATCAGTCACTGGGGCAGCTACTGGCCCCGCCAGATCGCTTCTGTGATGTCTTTGACAGCGCAGGGCATGTGGTAGCAGCACTCGTCACACCGTATGACCAGATACCCTACCGCGCCATACCCGTAGACTGGTCTCCGGAGCATCTGCGCCCACAGATAGGTACGCAGGGTATGGGGCTTGGTATTCATTTGCCCGCAGGGCAGGTCTATACAGATATCCGCTGGTACGACCTGCTCGGCGACTCGGCAGCAGTGCCTGTAGATAGCGGCGCTGTACTCACCGTGCCGGTAGCAGGCCACACCTACGTGGCCGATGCCTATATCAATGCCACGGGTGCGCACAGCTGGCGTATCACTGCAGTGCCCTACACATACCTGCCCACAGGTGTGACCGGTGTATCGGCAGGTGGCTGCCTTATATATCCTAACCCTGCTCAGGGCCACTTCTGCATCCGCAATAATAGTGTACCGGCAGCCGGGGTACTCTATGATGCCATAGGCCGCGAGGTATCGCATATCTCTATACTCACAGGGGACAATGTCTATCCTACGCCTGCGGCTAAAGGTATCTACACTATCACCTCCGGTGAAGGAAGCACTTATAAACTAGTGGTAGAGTAGGCCTGCATTTCTAAGGATACCGTGCACTGCCACCGCTCGATGGCTCACAACCCACATAAAGAGAGCGGGACCGAAGCCCCGCTCTCTTTATGTGGGTTGAATCTTGACTCTGATTAGGAAGCCTTCTCCTCCTTAGGCAGCAGCACCTTGCGGCTCAGCTTAAACTTGCCGGTCTTTTGGTCTACGTCGAGGAGTTTTACCTTGATGGTTTCGCCTTCCTTCAGCACACCGTCCATAGTCTCCAAGCGCTTGTGAGATACCTCAGAGATGTGGAGCAGGCCTTGCTTGCCCGGCATGAACTCTACGAAGGCACCGTATGGCATGATAGACTTCACAGTAGCCTCGTATACTTCACCTACCTCAGGTGTAGCTACGATACCCTTGATGATGCGCAGGGCAGCATTCACAGAGTCAGCATTAGGGCCGAATACCTCTACGCGGCCACGGCCACCAGGTTCTTCAGAGATAGTGATCGTAGTACCTGTGGTCTTCTGCATCTCCTGGATGATCTTGCCACCAGGCCCGATGATCGCGCCGATGTACTCATTGGCTACAAACATCACCTCGATCTTAGGAGCATGTGGCTTGTAGTCAGCGTTTGGCTGTGGCATGGTCTCTACCAGCTTGCTCAGGATGTGCAGACGGCCTTCCTTTGCTTGCTCGAGGGCTTGCGTCAGGAGCTCCTTAGAGAGGCCGTCTATCTTGATATCCATCTGGCAGGCAGTGATACCCTTGGCAGTACCGCACACCTTAAAGTCCATATCACCCAGGTGATCTTCGTCACCGAGGATGTCAGACAGGATCACGTGCTTGCCACCATTGTCAGTCACGAGGCCCATGGCGATACCTGATACCGGAGCAGATATCTTGACACCTGCATCCATCAGCGCCAGTGTACCTGCGCACACGGTAGCCATAGAGGATGAGCCGTTAGACTCGAGGATGTCAGATACTACGCGCACTACGTACGGGATATCAGTAGGCATTACCTTCTGCAGCGCACGGAATGCGAGATTGCCGTGGCCTGTCTCGCGGCGGCTGGTACCACGTGGTGTACGTGCCTCACCGGTAGAGAAAGGAGGGAAGTTGTAATGCAGCATGAATTTCTTCTCTTCATTGATGATCACACCGTCTACCGTCTGTGCATCGAGAGATGTACCGAGGGTGATGGTAGTGAGTGACTGTGTCTCACCGCGGGTGAAGATAGCCGAACCGTGAGGTGAAGGCAGGTAGCCTACCTCGCACCAGATAGGGCGGATCTCGTTCATCTTGCGGCCATCGAGGCGCACGGTCTTATTGAGCATGGTCCAGCGTACAGCTTCCTTCTCCTCGTGGTGAAAGTACTGGCCGATCAGGAATGCCTTCTCCTTCAGCTCCTCTGGAGTGAGGGTAGCCTCAAACTCAGCCTGTACGGCGTCGAAGAGTTCCTTGCGCTGATGCTTGTCAGCCAGGCCCTTTGATGCGATCTCTACATACTTGTCATATGCGTGAGCGTGGATCTTAGTGCGCAGTTCTTCATCATGCTTCTCGTGAGAGTAGGTGCGCTTGGTAGCAGTACCGGCCTCAGCTTGCAGCTCCATGATCACAGCCACTTGCTTCTTCAGCATCTCATGTGCAAAGGCGATAGCCTCTACCATCTCAGACTCGCTCACCTCTGCCATCTCGCCCTCTACCATCACGATAGATTTCTCAGTGGCAGCTACGATCATATCGAGCGTAGTGTTAGGGCCTTCTACATCAGACTTGCTAGGGTTGATCACCAGCTGGCCGTTTATCTTTGCCACGCGGCACTCAGAGATAGGACCGTTGAAAGGTATAGTAGATACCGCCAGTGCAGACGATGCCGCGAGGCATGCCAGCGCATCAGGCAGTTCATTGTCATCAGCAGATATGAGGGTCAGGTGTACCACTACATTGGCGTGGTAGTCATCCGGGAAGAGGGGGCGCAGGGCGCGGTCTACCAGACGGCTGGTCAGGATCTCATTCTCACTAGGGCGAGCCTCACGCTTGAAGAAACCACCCGGGAACTTGCCCGCTGCAGCAAACTTCTCCTGGTACTCTACTGTCAGCGGCATGAAGTCTACGCCATCTTTGGCATTGATATCAGCGCAGGCAGTAGCGAGGATCATGGTCTTGCCATACTTCACTACTACAGAGCCATCGGCTTGCTTGGCCAGACGGCCGGTCTCGATCTCTACGATGCGTCCGCCGCCGAGGTCGATTGTCTTTTTGATTACTTTCATCTTTGTTTGTTTTTGCGCCGGCGGTATTGCCGGAGCGGGTTATGATTATTGATTATTTACTGCAGGGATATAGCGATAAGCGCCTCTCAGTCAAAAGACTAAAGGGGAAGTGGGAGTGAAGCTTTAAGATCGTGATGGTTGTATTGCCTATCAGAAATCATAACTCAACAATCAGAAATGGCAAACCCCTTTAAATGCAAAAAGGTCGGTGTATCCACCAACCTTTTTGAGGGTATTTACTTTCTGATGCCGAGTTTTTCTATGAGGGCACGGTAGCCGTTGAGGTCCGTCTTGCTCAGGTAGTTGAGCAGCCTGCGACGCTTACCTACCAGCTTGAGCAGGGCGCGTGTGTTTGAGTGGTCCTTCTTATTAGTAGAGAGGTGACCAGAGATATGGTTGATACGGTGAGTGAAGAGGGCGATCTGGCCTTCTGTAGAGCCTGTGTTCTTCTCAGAGCCACCGTATGTCTTGAAGAGTTCGTTCTGTGTAGTTGCAGTCAGTTTCATCTGTGCTTGACTTTGGTTTTTTTTCTTTGTGAGGTGCAAATATAACGGTATTTCCGGTAAATGCAAACGGTGTGGGTAAATGAATAATGAATAAGGGCCGTGGTAGAATGCATATAATATAGGACAAGGCTCTACGCCGCGTCCAGGCCCTCTATCTGCATCGTGCTCAGGCGTGGCAGGAAGATACGAAGATTGCCACGGCGGAGGGCCTCCTGATTAAACTTGTCACGTCCTATATAGGCCAGGTCTGCCATAAAGCGGTCTACCGAGAGGCTGGTGATCACAGTGGTAGAGGTGAGCACGGCATCACAGACGTACTCGCCCACTATCTCACGGTAGTCGTCGTACAGGCGCAGGGTGTACCTGAGCACTACGCGGTGCGTCTCAGAGATATGGTAGTGATACAGGTCCCTGCAAAACGGACTCTCCGGCAGGCGGTTGGTATCCAGCTGTATGTACTTGTCTTGTATGTCAGTCTTGATCGCATTCATACTTCAAATGTAGTAAAGGCTAATTAAAATAGCAAATACCAGTTTAGCTAATAGGCTTGGCAATAAAAAAGGGAGGCCGTAAGCCCCCCCCTTGTCTCTGGATAATTGTCATCGTATCAGCGCCTCTCCATAGATCGTGGAGCCGGGCGTGGTGCCGGCGCGCTCTGCCTGGGCTGCTGCTGAGGCATAGGACGCTGCTGTATCTGTGGCGCCGGCCGCTGCTCCATGCGCGGCTGCACACGCTCCATCTGAGGGCGGGTAGACGGTGCCGGGCGCTGTATAGGCTGCTCCTGCTGGCGGGGCTGGATCTGCTGTGGCGCAGGACGCTCTGCCGGGCGCTGCTGTGGTACCGGACGGTCCATCTGCCTGTCAGGGCGCTGTACAGGCTGGTCCTGTGGCCGCTGCTGCGGTGCTGGCCGCTCTATCTGCCTGTCCGGACGCTGCACCGGCTGATCCTGAGGGCGCTGCTGAGGAGCAGTGCGGTCGGTAGGACGATCAGCAACCCTATCTGTCGGGCGTGCAGGCTGCTCCTGAGGCCTGGTGGCCGGCTCGCGCGTACGCGGTATAGACTGATATGGATTAGATGGATTATTTGGATTATTGTGCCCGGCAGGTGGTGGTATCGTATTCTTCTGCTGGTCCAGACCATTCTGGCGTATGATGCCGTGTACTGCCGTGGCGTTTACTGCCTTTACCTCCGTAGGGGCTACTACCTTGGGTGGAGTAGCAGCGGCAGGATTGGCGGTGGCCAGGTTAGGGCGATAGAGGTTTAGCCTGTCACCGGTTTGCTTGCTACCTGTAGCTGTAGGCTTATTGACGTCATTGATGGTCAAAGTGTTCACCCGGTGTCCCGTCACACGCTCCACATTATTGATGGTTGGGCCTGCGTTAAAGGTCACGTTGTTGTACACATTCGTGTTATTGATCACCGTGATGTTGGTCACATTGTTATTGATGATCGTGGTATTGGTATTGTGATCTACTATATAGTTGTGAACGTTATGGTCTACTATATGGTTTTGCGGGCAGAAGTTCCAGTAGTCTGCCGCCGGCCTGTAGCCAGCGTAGTAGTTCACATTAGGGCTGATAGGTGCCCAGCCGTAGTAGTTGCCATAGCTGCCCCAGGTCACCCATGCCGGTGCCCACGTATTGCCCGGCATCCACATCCAGCCATAGCCAGGCTCATAAAACCAGCGGCCATAGTGAAACGGCGCCCAGCCCCAGCGGTAACCCGATACCCAGGTAGCACCATATTGTGTGTACTCCCAGTAGCCATTGGTAGCATAGGGGCGGAAGCCCGGGCCCTGCGCAGGTACCCAGACATAGCCATAGCTGCCATAGTTCATCCATGAGCCATAAGGGGCCAGCTCATCATAGAAGGTCTGGTACGATGGCTGGTAGTAGTCTACACGCTGCTGGTGCGTAGCGTAGTACTGGTCATCTTCATAGTATTGATCATTGTATGCCTGGGAGCCGCTATATGTCTGTGCGGGCTGGCTGTACTGATCGGGAGCTACATACTCTTGCTGGCTGGTAGTAGCGGGAGGCGGTGTCTGTACCGGTGCTGCACTATAGTCAGATGGAGATGCCACATACGGCTTGTCATCTGCGGCAGGGCTCGTAGTGGCGGGTGTACTGGTAGTGGTAGAGCTGTAGTGATGCTTTGTCTTGCAGGCGGCCAGCGTGGCGGCGAGCAGCAGGGCTGTGAAAATACTTCTGGTCATGGTGATTGGATGAATACGTGTAAAGATATTAAAATCATGTATGCGCAGCTATGATACAAGACCATGCCACAGCATATCAGGGATATACTTCATCACAGATTTTAACAAATAGGAGAGGAGGGCTTATGCCTTCTTGTCGTCAGCCTTGGCCGCGGTCACAGCCTGGGTCATGTCTGTAGAGATGCCGGACTTCTCTATACGGATCTTGACATTGCGGTCTATCTCTACGAGAAATGTAGTGTCATCCACCTTGTCTATCGTGCCATGGATACCGTTTGTGGTCACCACCTTGTCACCCTTCTGCAGGCCATCTACAAAGGCGCGCTCTTTCTTGACCTTTTGGCTCTGCGGGCGGATAAAGAAGAAATATATCACAGCAAACATCGCTGCATATATCAGTATCATGATTTTAGGATCCATTGCTTATTTTTTATCGTCGTTAGATGTTGGGGTTACTTCGCCGGAGAGGAATATCTCCTCATTGTGCATGACAGTATTCATCTGCATGGTCACAGACTTGTGTTGCTCGCCTTTCTTGCCTGTAGAGTTGAATGTCACCTTGACCTCTGCGGTAGCGCCGGGAGCGATAGGCTCCTTGGGATACTCGGGCACTGTGCAGCCGCATGAGCCCCATGCATTGGCTATGATCAGTGGCTTTGTACCGGTATTTTTTACCGGGAAGATATGCGTCACCTTGTCGCCTTCTTTGATGGTGCCAAACTTGAATTCCTTCTCAGGAAACTCTACCGTGGTGGTATCCTTCAGGATAGCCTCCGGCAGGCCGGCATAGGGACTACCTTTTTTGAAAAAGGGGTTGCGCTCCTTGTCGCAGCTGGTCAGGATCAGGCCCGACAGGCACAGCATAGCAAATATTACTTTCCTCATAGCGCGGGCAAATATAGTATAAAGCATGACCCCTGCCAATGCCAGCTAGCAGTTGTGGAAATGTAGGTCCTTGTATCCATTTGTAAGCTGGTATCATTTGTGTGTTAGCAGGTGGTATTGGGGCAGCTTACCTTTGCCCGCTCTAAACTAACAGACATGTACAAACTGAAGATCATCACGACTACCACCCGCCCCGGCCGCAAAGGTCCTATCCTCGCAGCCTGGATCGCAGAGATAGCTAAACAGTATCCCGACTACCATACTGAGGTCATAGACCTGGGAGAGCTGAAGCTCCCCCTAATGGACGAACCTGAGCACCCACGCTTCCGCAAGTACCAGCACGAGCATACTAAGAAATGGAGCGCTACGATAGACGGTGCGGATGCTTTCATCTTTATCACCGCAGAGTACAACTACTCCATGACAGCTCCGGTCAAGAACGCTATTGACTACCTCTTTCACGAGTGGGCAGATAAGCCGGCAGCTTTTGTGAGCTATGGCGGCGCATCGGGTGGTACACGTGCAGTGCAGATGCTAAAGCAGGTACTCACCACGCTGAAGGTAGTACCTGTGACGGAGGCGGTAGTATTGCCCTTCTTTGCCAAGATGATCAATGATGAGGGAGGCTTCGAATCTAATGATGGCATAGACCAGTCCGCTCACGTTATGATGAAAGAACTACTCCGCTGGACGCTTTTGCTCAGGGCTAAAAAGGCGTAGCGGCAAGAAGCCACGGCTCTATCTTAATATGGGCTGTGTATCGGGTGCTTGGTATCACACTATATAGTCAACCGCAAAGAGCGCCAAGGACGCGGAGAAATTAATGGAATACCTTTGCGTTCTCCGCGTTCTTGGCGGTTAATACTGTTGAGTATAAAGTTCCTTATCGTCTTTTAAAGTTACTCTGCGTTTTAGCGCTTTTGCGGTGAAAGACTCTCATCTTTCGTTTAGCGTTTTGAAGCTTTCGCGTTAAACTGCTTTAATCTACCCACGGTAGGCAAATTTTTGTGTACCCAAAGCTAGGATGGTACGCGGTGAATACACTAATTTGGTTTACACAAAAACCGAAAATACAATGTCACCATTTACAGAGAGCCATCAGCTGCTCCGTCAGTCGTTCCGCCAGTTTGTAGAGAAAGAGATCACTCCTAATGTCAAGCACTGGGAGGAGAATAAGATATGCGAGCGTGAGGTGTTTACCAAGATGGGCCAGCAGGGCTTCTTTGGGGTGAGCTTTCCCGAGGCCTATGGTGGAAGCGGTATGGATATGTGGTCTGCAGTAGTGATCAGTGAGGAGCTGACCCGTGCCAATATAGGTGGCCTGGCCATGAGCCTCTACGCACACTGCTACCTACCACTCCCTGTGATCAATGCCCTCGGCACCGAGGAGCAAAAGCAAAACTATCTCGTACCTGCACTGAAAGGAGAGAAGATCGCAGCGCTCGGTATCACAGAGCCGGGTGCCGGCTCTGATGTAGGTGGCATCAAGACCACAGCGGAGGACAAGGGCGACTACTTTGTGGTGAATGGCTCGAAGATGTTTATCACCAATGGTACGATGGCAGACTTCATCGTGCTGGCCGTGAGGACAGGAGAGGGGCATGCGCTGTCGCTACTTCTGTTTGATACCAAGATCACGGGCTTCTCTGCCGTACCGGTACACAATAAACTCGGTATGCACTCCAGTGATACAGGCCAGCTCTTCTTTGAGAACTGTGTGGTGCCGAAGAGTGCGTTACTTGGTGAGAAAGACTTTGGCTTCTATTATATCATGAGCAACTTCCAGGAGGAGCGTCTGATAGCCTCTGTGACAGGTACTGCCAGCGCAGAGAACGCACTGGAGAAAGCCAAGCAATACATGAAGGAACGCGAAGCATTTGGTCGTCCTATAGCTAAGTTTCAGGTGCTGCGCCACAAGATAGCCCAGATGGCTATCAAGGTGGAGGCCTGCCGCTCCCTCTCATACCGCGCCGTAGGTGAGTACATAGAGAAAGGCCCGGCTGCTTATTATATCGTATCTGTAGCCAAAGCGTATGTCTGCGAAGAGGCATTCAACGTAGCTAATGAAGCCCTGCAAATACATGGAGGCTGGGGCTATATGGAGGACTACGGTATCGCCCGTGCCTTCCGCGACCTCCGGCTGCTCACTGTAGGCGCAGGCACCACAGAGATCATGCACGAGATCATCTCCAAGATAGAGATGGACGAGGTGCGCCACGAGAAGGTACAGATCAAGGCGAGAGTGTAGTGCTCCCTTTTTTATAGATAATTATGCGGCCAGACCTTTTCAGGTTTGGCCGTTTTGTTTCTGTCTGTTATTGGTTTTTTAGCCAATGGAAATCCGACTGCGTAAGAAGTGTGTCTGATTTTAATTATTTGTGCTATAGTATCTTATGATGCTTAGGTGAGCGTTGGCACGATGCTTGAAATATAGGAGGTGTATCATTATTTCTAACTAAAAAATAGAAGGCAATGAAAACTCTCAAGATGAAATCCGCTGTGCTCGCTACGATGTTTGCCGGTGCAGTGGTGATCGGTAGCATCACACCAGCTATGGCAGGTGCTCCGGTCCTGACAGTAGAGAAAACGGCTATCAATAAAGACCTCACTCATGTGAGTGCTACACGCGACCGCGTCACTACGCTGCAGTCGCAACTGAAGGCTGACCGCAAGGCTGGCCTCAATACGGTAGCACTCCAGAAAGAGCTGAGTAAGGCGAAAGCTGACCACCAACATGCCAAGGCCTACCTCCGTGCTGACAAGCGCGACCTGGTGATGGACCATCAGGCGTATATCAAGGAGACAAGGGCTGCCCTGCGCGAAGACCGTAATGAGCTGGCCCAGACCAGGTTTGATGTGAAGCGCTCTCCATCTCAAAAGAGCGTAGACATCATGAATAAGCGCATGGAGATCAATGATGACAAGTCTGCGCTTATACAAGCCAAGACCACGCGAAACAATGACCTGTTGGCCGCCAATGATAAGATAGAAAAGGTACAAGGCCAGAACGTAGCTACGCTCAAAATAGAAAACGCCGGAGCGAAGTTGCAAAACCTCGCAATGAAGTAATCACGTTAATGTGATATGATGAAGGGCTCCCCATGGGAGCCCTTTTTTGGGTTGGTTTATAAAGGGGGAGTTTTTCTCTGAGGAGCTTTTGGGGCTACTGCTTATAATCAAAATGCTTCATCCAGAGGTTGCTTTCTACCGAAACTTTGCCATCCTTGATATATACCTTATCGCCGTCTTTCACAGGCAAAGGCCCGGCTGGCGTAGCGATGGAGGCAGTAGCGCAACCCTTTATGACTACCGGGCTAGTGCGATTGTGCGCCAGCGTGATCGTAGATGTTTTGCCGCAGGCAGTGACGGTGTAGGTATGGTTTACAGAGTCATCGTTGTATACTTTCAGATGGGTCTGTGCGTGCACACCAGTATAGATGCCAGTGGTCATAAGTAGTAGCAACAGGGATTTCATATGTTGTATTTAGGTGATAAATGATTGATATCCATAGTAGCCGGTATCATTTATCATGCCATGCCCCACTGCCCGCGTCCGGCTAAAAACAACAAAGCCCCCTCACGGGAGCTTTGCAGATGCCTTTGGGCACATTTAGAGGCTGCTTACGACCTCTACCTTGCCACCCTTGATATGGATCTTATCTCCGTCCTTTACCTTGATATCGCCGTTAGGCGTGCTGATCGTGGCATCACTACATCCCTGAATAGTGAGGGTGGCAGTACGGCTGTGCTCAAAGGTCACTTCTTTGTTATTGCCGCAGGTCACGGCTTTGAACGTATAGTCTTTAGAGTCTTCATTGTAATAGCGCAAAGTGGTACCGGCAAAAGAGGCTACTGCGATACCGGCAGCAGCCAGTGTGAGGATCAGTTTTTTCATGTCAGGATGTTTTGATGAGTGATTTAATGATGGCAAATGTAAACGGATAGCCCAAACGCTGCAATCACAAAATCGGAGGTAAATCGGAACTTTGACAGGCAGGTTTACTTTCGCCGCAGGCGGCAAACGCTTGATCCTGCCATATTTCCGCCTCGTGATAAATCCTTTGGCTCTTTGCCTTTTGTGCATTAATCTTGCAGCCGAAATCGCACTACCATCCGGATGAATAAAAGCACAGTCAGTATCGCAGCCCTGCTGCTGGTCATAGGCGCACCAGTATTCTTTTTTCTGGTCTTCCGCCCGCTGAGCCAGATACCGCGTCCGCTCTCGCCAAAGCACTATTACCCCACGGGTGCCATAGAGCGCACGGATGATGGCGGCGAGGCCTGGGTAGACTCGCAGTACCAGACTATCGCCAATGATACTTTCACCACGCAGACCGGAGACCAGTTTGTGCTGGATAGCCTGCGCGGCAATATCTATGTGGCTGATTTCTTCTTTGCTACCTGCCCCGGCATCTGCCCAAAGCTGACCCGCAGCCTGGATACGGTGCAGAAGTACTTTATCAAGGACGCTAATTTCCGCCTAGTATCCTTCACCGTAGATCCGGACAAGGACTCCGTACCTGTCCTCCGTGAATACGCCAAGAACCACGGCGCTGTGACTGGCCGCTGGTACCTGCTGCGCTCTACCAAGGCCAAGACATTCAAACTGGCCAATGAGAGTTTTCATATCATAGCCAAGGAGGACGAAGATGGTGGCCCTGATGCACTGGTACATAGTGAGAAACTCGTACTGGTAGACTACAATGGCGTGATACGCGGCTGGTATGACGGCACGGACAGCGCCAGTGTCAATAAACTGATGGGGGATATCGTCCTGGTGCTGCGCGAGACGGAGCGCACCTATAGCTTCCGCAAGAATCCACACGAGGAAAATCTGATCAGGAAGATAAAGAAGTGGTTTAAAGGAGAGAAAAAGAAGTAATGATAAAAGCTGTAATAGAAAAGAATGATAAACTGGCATATGGCCTCATAGCAGTGCTGTCTGTAGTGGTCTTTATGCTCGTGGTGCTGATCGGCAAGTTTAAGATCTATACCCTTTTCCCCGGTATAGAGCTGGGCTTTGATCCGCACATCTTCGCTAAAATAAATGCAGGACTGAACTCCCTCGTGTCTGTGCTACTGGTGCTGGGGCTGATACTGGTCAAGCAAAAGAAATACGAGGCACACCGCACGGTGATGATGGTGGCTTTTGGCGCATCGGCTATCTTCCTGCTGTCTTATGTGGCGCATCACTTTACTACCTATGATACACACTTTGGTGGTGAGGGGGCTATCCGCTGGTTCTACTATCCGCTGCTGATCACACATATCATACTGGCTGCTACAGTGCTGCCTTTTATCCTCCTGGCCATGTACCGCGGCCTCACAGCAGACTGGCGCGAGCACAAGAAGATAGTGCGCGTGACATACCCTATCTGGCTCTATGTGAGCGTGAGCGGGGTGATAGTCTACCTGCTCATCGCGCCGTACTACCAGCCTATGTAGGCCGCCTTTTGGTGTAATGTTTGTATTTTGACCCTTATGATAAATACCATCCCCGGTACCTGGCACCTCCATTACTCTACCTTTCCCATGTGGCAGAAAGAAGGCGTACATGCTGTCACTTTCAACTATACCGCGATCACACTAGAAGGCAAGGCCGCACTACTCGATGAGGTGAAATACCTGAAGGGTGACCGCCCGCGGTCAGTAGTGGGCCACGATCGCCAGGATGCATTAGATCGCAGCACCTTCATCTGGAGGGGAAAGGGATTGCTGTGGCTCTTTCAGAGCAGGTGGCGCGTGGAGTGGATGAGTGAGGACCATTCTACTATGATCATATCCTTTGATAAAACGCTGGTGACGCAATCTGGTATAGATATCCTGACCCGCGCTGACGCAGATGCCGCAGGGCTGGTCAGAGCTCAAGAGATAATAGCAGAGCGCAGCCTACTGGCTGATGTCAAAGAGCCCCTGCTCCCGGTGATGCAATAGCCGGGGGGCGTCATACGTTATCAGATAGTAAGTCACTATCATTTGGTATCCACCACAGCTATGAAACTCTACTGCGCTCTTTTGCTAGGCTTGCTGCTCAGCCTCACTGCTGTGGCTGACACGATACCGCCCGGCCCTTTTCACTATATAGACTCTGCAGCCATCTATGCACCAGCTACACTGGCATCTGATGCAGACAGCATAGCGCGCTATCTGCGCCCTCTCTGCCATAGTGAGGTGCAGCGGGCGCGTGCAGCGTACAGCTGGATGGCCGGGCATATACGCTATGATGATGCCACGTTCAACTCGGGTGCCAAAGTGGACCAATCCAGCACCAATGTACTGAAGCGCAAGCGGGCAGTCTGCCAGGGATATGCGGAGACGTATAAGGCCCTCTGTACGGCCATGGGACTGCAGGCAGAGGTCATATCAGGATATGGCAAAGGGTATGGGTATGAAGCGGGCAAGAGCTTTGGTGGCAAGATCAACCATGCCTGGAATGCGGTGAGAGCGGATGGCCGCTGGCTGCTGATAGATGCGACATGGGGTGCCGGCAGCGGGCACCAGGTACAATACCAGTATGTGAGCCATATGGATTTTGATCCTTACTGGTTTGATACAGATCCGTACGAGTTTGTATTCTCCCACTATCCTGTAGATATGCAGTGGCTGCTGGTGCCCGGTGGCCTCACACTGGCGCAATATGAGGAGATGCCGTGGGTGAGGCCGGCTTTTTTCAAGCTAGGTTTCAGCGGACGGGAAATGTATGATAAATACCTGACGGGATCACTACCGGCCAATCTGCCTATAGCCTACTCCAATCCGCATCGGCTCAAGGTGTCGGGATTTCCCATGTCCAGCATCATACAGGCTGGTGCCCGTCTGGAGCTGACCATAGAGTGCCCGGACGATGTGGTGATCGTAGCCCTGGCAGAGCGCGGTGCTGGCCCTGTACCTTTCACACATACCGGCAATAGATATACCCTGTCGGCACCCGCTATAAAAGGCGATCTGAAAATAGGAGTGGGCACGATGAAGAGATTTAGCCACATACTGTGCTATACCGTCAGGTAACCCAATGGACCATATAGGTGCAGGTGGACAATGCCATCAACCCTAAAATGGAATAAAACTAGACTATAGCCTCCAGCTTGTTTTTGAAGAGCAGCTTCTCGCGCTCAGGGCCGGTAGAGAGCATAGTGATAGGAGTAGCCAGGTGGCTCTCGAGGAATGTCAGGTAGCTGCGCAGATGCTCCGGCAGCTCGTCTACTGAGCTGAAGGGACCGAGGTCCTGCTTCCAGCCCGGGAAAGAGCGGTATACAGGATCTATCTGCACATCATTGATATCATATGGTATCGTATCAGTCTGTTGGCTGTCTATTTTGTAGTGTGTGCAGGCCTCTATCTGGTCAAAGTCATTGAGTACGTCGGCCTTGGTCATAGCGATCTGGGTGATGCCATTGATCATGATGCCATAGCGTAGCGCAGGCAGGTCTATCCAGCCGCAGCGGCGTTTGCGACCCGTGGTAGCGCCAAACTCAAAGCCTATCTGGCGGATGCGCTCGCCGGTCTCATTGTCCAGCTCGGTGGGGAAGGGGCCACCACCCACGCGGGTGCAGTAGGCCTTGGCTATGCCGATCACTTCCTTCACCTTGGTAGGGGAGATGCCGAGTCCATTGCAGGCGCCGGAGCTGATCGTATTGGATGAGGTCACATACGGATACGTGCCAAAGTCGATATCGAGCATAGTGCCCTGAGCGCCCTCTGCGAGGATCGTCTTGCCCTTGCTGATCATATCATTCAGGTAGTACTCAGAGTCGATGAGGTTTTCGTAAGAACGCAGTATCTCTATCGCTTCAAACCACTTGTTTTCCTCCTCTGTCACATCAAAAGCGAAATCATATTGTTTAGCGAGGTGGAGGTGCTTCTCCTTGATACGCTGGTACATCCCCTTGAAATCGGAGGATAGTATATCGCCCATGCGCAGGCCATTACGGCCTGTTTTGTCCATGTAGGTAGGGGTGATACCGCGGAGTGTAGAGCCTATCTTAGACTGGCCCTTGGCAGCCTCTGATGCGGCATCGAGTACCTTGTGCATAGGCAGGATCAGATGCGCCTTCTTGGAGATAAAGAGGCGGCCCCTGACCGGTATATTTTTGCTCTCCAGTGTCGTGATCTCGCGTATGAGGGTCACCGGGTCTATCACCACACCATTGCCTATGATATTGATCGGTTTGCCGTGCATGATGCCGCTCGGTACGGTGTGGAGTACGGTCTTCTCACCACCTATCACCAGTGTGTGGCCGGCATTGGGCCCACCCTGAAAGCGTGCTATCACATCATACTGGGGAGCCAGGTAGTCTACTATTTTGCCCTTGCCCTCATCTCCCCATTGCAAACCTAAAAGTATATCGACGAACATTTCTTTCTAGAGAATAATTAATAATGAATAGAGAATAATTTTTCAAGCTATCACAGGTCATATATCAAACAGGAACACGATAGGCATTGAGTTTACACTCTTCACTATTCGTTATTCTCTATTCGTTAAGTTACGCCAGGCTCTTTACTGCTTCCTCTTCAGAGGCACTGATGCTGAATGCGCTCTCGAGCTTCATCATCTTCAGGATCTTGGTCATCAGGTCAGGTACGTTGCAGAGGTACATGTCGCCGCCTGCGTTCTTCACCTTCGCCAGGGCGCTCATGAGCATGCCCAGGCCGGTGCTATTGATGTACTTGAGGTCAGTGAGGTTAAAGAGGACCTTTTTCACACCGCCATCGAGCTGCTGCTTTACGTATTCCAGCACAGGGCCGTTGGCATTCTCGCCGAGCAGATTTCCGCTCAGGTAGATCACGGCTACGCCGTCTTTGAGTTCTTTCTTTATCTCCATATCGTTAGTTTTTAGATGCCTTGTGCTCCATCTCTCTCCGTACCTGGCAGGTGCCGCAGACGCCGTAGCAGTATAGGGTGTGGTGGGTGATCTTAAAGTTGAGCAGCTCGCCCATCATCGTCCTGATCTGCTGTATGCGCGGATCGCAAAATTCGACAACTTTTTTGCAATCTACACAAATAATATGGTCATGCTGTTTGTAGCCGTATGATTTTTCATACTGTGCCTGATTCTTGCCAAACTGGTGCTTCTTGATCAGGTCGCAGGAGACGAGGAGCTCCAGCGTATTGTAGATGGTAGCGCGGGATACGTTGATACCCTTGGCCACGAGGTCTGTGTATAGCTGCTCCGCCTCAAAGTGATCTGTGCGGCTGTATATCTCCTCCAGTATCGTATAGCGCTCTGTGGTCTTACGCTGTCCTTTCTGCTCGAGGTAGGCCGAGAAGATGCTGTGCACCTCACGGTATGTTTCTTCATTCAAAACGCTCACGCTCAAAAATAGGGAGAAAAGGGGAGATTTCGGAGAGCGTGGACAAAAAATCGGAGCGTAGTAAGCGTAGCCAACACTAAGAAGGCCTTGTCCACAGTCGACGGTCAACGGTCGACGAGGACTAAATTGTCATTTCATGGACGGTGGACAGTTGACTGTCGACTTTTATGGAAAGGTTGCAATAGCCGCATCTAAGCTAAAAAGTGTGAAGCCGCTATCCTTATAGAGAGCTAATACAATAAGAAACCGCGGTTTGCGTAATAATGCCCTAAACCCATCTGCTATGAAAAGACCTAACCTGATCTTAGCCCTGCTGGCCGTGGTGAGCCTGGGGGCCATCTCTGCAGCCATACTGCGCAAAGGAGACCACCCGCTCTCCAAAGCTAAACCCACCTGCGCTTTGCTGGATTCAGATAGCTGCTGATGGCGCGGTGAGGGAGGTGTCAGAAGCTGTAGCGCGCCGCTGACGGGCAATAAAAAAGCCCGGCGATAACACCGGGCCTTTCAGTCGACTTAAAACTATCTTGGATCACTTCACTCCGGCGTGGCGGGTGATAGTTTGTGATTGTACATTTCCGTCTGCCAGGGTATAAATGGTGATGGAGTATGCCTCACCCTTGGCGAGTGTGGTCTCGTCAAAGCTGATATTGCTGCCATAGCCACTGGCCAGTGTGCGGCCTTCGGTGTTTTTTACATCATAGTTGATGAGCGCATCGGCCACCTGGCCTTCGGCACCAGTAGCATTGATGTGGAAAGTCTTGGCGTCTACCTGGGTACACTCTACGCTGACCATAGAGGCCGCGCTAGCAAAGAAGCAAGTGGCAGTAAAAGCTGCCGCAAACAGGACTCGTGTTACTTTCATTCTTAGTTTTTTGTTGTTTTTTACGCACCGGTTAGTGAAAGGTTACGAAGAAAGCCGATAAAGCAATATGTGTTTGTTAATTAACAAATAGATAAAATACAACAATTTGTATCCGGATTAACCGATTTTCTGGACCAGAATGGAACTCGTATCCAGCTTCAGAGAGAGCATCTTGGCAGCGTTGTATTTATTGAGTGCTATCTCCAGGCGGTTCTCGCCGTTAAACAATGCCAGCAGCTCGCCATCCTCTACCTCGGCATAGTGTCGGCAGAGTTTATTGATCTCATAGATGCCAAACTCTATGCGGACCTGGCTTTCACCGATGCACTGGTCATAGATGGGGCGGGTGATATTGGTCACCGCATTGCCATACTGGTCAAAGTAGATGACTGTACCCTTGATAAAGCCCTGTGAATGCTGTGGTATCATAAGGCGCTGGCTGCGCACCTGCTGTACGCGGTGGCCTATGATAGCCAGCCCAAGGCCTGAGGTGATCGCATTGATGATATTAGTGATGCCTTCGGCAAAGAGCATATTGCTGCTCTCGCTCACATCATCATTGATCAGGTAGGTCTCCGGAGGTACAGTGTCAAACAGCAAGGTGATGGCCCCGTTATCAAAGAAGATGAAATACTGCTCATGGTGATGCACACAGAGCATCCGCCCCTTAGACTCAGGAGAGTTGACATTCATCACATGGATGGTCCCCTTGGGGTAGTAGGGATATGCATGGCGCAGTACGTGGGCTGCCTGCCTGAGCTTGAATGGATCTATGCGCGTGGCTATGTCTACTATCTGTATATCGATGCAGCGGGAGAGTAGGGCTCCCTTCAGCGCGCCGAGGTAGTAGTCGGACTCGCCCATGTCTGTAGTGATAGTGACGATTTGTTTCACACGCTATGCTGCATGCTACAAATATATTGCATCAAGGAAATGAGCGAGGTGGACAACATGTGGGAAAGTGGATACCGTGACCTGATTAGCCGACACTATAATTGTCTTAGATTGCGGATACTAAAATAAAACGCCCTTGACAGAAATTTCAATTCACATAGATGGTATCGACCCGCTGGATTTCTTCGGGGTCAATAATTCCAAGTTTAACCTACTGAAAAAATCTTTTCCCACCCTGCGCATGGTCTCCCGAGGCAATACGATCAAAGCCGAAGGCATAGATGACGACCTGAATGTTTTCCGTGAAAAAGTAGACCGCATGGTAGCGCACGTAGAGCGCCATGGCAAACTGACGGAAGATATGATGGAGCGTATCCTGACCGGGGAGGAAAAGGAAGTAGCCGGTGATAAAGAGATCAAGAATGTGATCGTGCATGGCAATAACGGCCATATCATCCGCGCCCGCACTGCCAATCAGCAGCAGATGGTGACAGAGTGCGAGAAGAACGACATGCTCTTTGCCATAGGCCCGGCAGGTACCGGCAAAACCTATACCGCAGTAGCTCTGGCGGTCAAGGCGCTAAAGGAAAAGACAGTGCGCAAGATCATCCTGACCCGCCCAGCCGTAGAGGCGGGAGAGAACCTGGGCTTCCTGCCCGGTGACCTGAAGGAAAAGATAGACCCCTATCTGCGTCCCCTATACGATGCCCTGGAGGATATGATCCCGATGGACAAGCTGGCCTACTACATGCAGAACCGCGTGATAGAGGTGGCGCCACTGGCCTTCATGCGTGGCCGTACGCTGGACTACTCCTTTATCCTGCTGGATGAGGCGCAGAATGCTACCTCGCCACAGCTCAAGATGTTTCTGACCCGTATCGGGCCAAACTCCAAGTGTATCATCACCGGCGACCCGACCCAGATAGATCTGCCGCGGGCCCACGAGTCCGGCCTGCCCGTCGCCCTCCGCATCCTCAAGGATATCAATGGTATCTCTATGATCCACCTCAATGAGTCTGATGTGGTGCGCCACAGGCTGGTGCGGGAGATCATTAAGGCCTATGATACGCTGAAGAAGGATTGAGCAGAATAAGCAGAATCAGAATTTGCAGAATTAATGCAAATCAGCTCAGATGGAAAAGGATGAACTGACATACACAGTCATAGGCTGTGCTATGGCGGTGTATAATAAGATAGGTAATGGCTTTCAGGAGGTCATCTATCAGCGATGCCTGGCTATTGAATTAGGAAAGACAAAACTGGATTTTGCACGTGAAATTGAGCATCCTATCTTTTACGATGATATTGAGGTCGGTACAAGAAGGGCTGATTTTATCATAGATGGTAAATTGGTGGTGGAACTAAAGGCTATAATCAATCTTGAAGACGTGCATTTGGCGCAGGCCAAAAATTATCTTGTGGCATATCAGTTTCAAAAGGGACTTCTTATTAATTTCGGCGCGACAAGTTTGCAGTACAAGCTGGTATTTAATAATAACAGCAGGTACAACGTGACTTTGTAGAAATTACTACGTCACTTGTATTATTCTGCTAATTCTAAAATTCTGTAAATTCTGATTCCAGACAAGATGGCAGCCATCAAGGACACCAATTTCAATTTCCCGGGACAGGAATCTGTCTATCACGGCAAGGTCCGTGATGTTTATTTCGTAAAGGATAAACTGATCGCAGTCGCATCAGACCGCATCTCGGCGTTTGACCACATTCTACCAAAGCCGATCCCGTACAAGGGGCAGGTGCTGAATCAAATCGCGGACTTTTTTCTCAATGCGACGCGTGATATCTGCCCTAACTGGCTGGAGGCTACACCTGACCCAAATGTATCTATAGGCAAGAAGTGCGAGCCTATCCGCGTGGAGATGGTGATACGCGGCTACCTGGCCGGCCACTCAGCGCGCGAGTACAAACTGGGCAAGCGTACCCTCTGTGGTGTAGCGCTGCCAGAGGGAATGAAGGAAAATGATAAATTTCCTACACCGATCATCACGCCTGCGGCAAAGGCTATGGAGGGACATGATGAGGATGCCAGCCGTGAAGAGATACTGGAGAAAAAGATCGTGACGCCGGAGCAGTATGCTAAAATGGAACAGTATACCTATGGCCTCTTTGCCCGTGGTACGGAGATGGCTGCCAGGCAGGGGCTGATACTGGTAGATACGAAGTATGAGTTTGGCCTATATAATGGTGAGGTATACCTGATAGACGAGATACATACACCCGACTCGTCCCGCTATTTCTATGCAGAGGGCTATGCCGAGCGGCAGGCTGCGGGTGAGCCGCAGAAGCAGCTCTCCAAAGAGTTTGTGCGCGAGTGGCTGATGGCTCATGATTTTGCTGGTAAGGATGGGCAGACCATGCCCTTCATGCCGGATGACTTTGTACATACGATCACCGAGCGCTATATAGAGCTCTATGAGCGCGTGACGGGGCAGAAGTTTCAACACGCAGATAACTCGGATATACAAGGGCGCATACAGGCTAATGTAGAGGCCTACCTCCGTGGCCAGCAATGATGGAATATAAGCTCTACACATCGCCCTGGAAAGCTATCAGAATAATGCTTTTGTGCTCTGTGTTTGTAGTGCCTTCGGTACTTTTTCTGATCTATGGTGATGGTACTGAGACCTGGATTTCCTGGATGTGTATTGGCTTTTTCGGACTCGGGTACCCGGCGGGTGCATATGTTTTATTTGACAGGCGCCCGCAGATCATCGTCAATGAAGTGGGTATCTACGACCGTACGGTACTCAAAGATTTTATCAACTGGGAGCTGATACACGATGCCTACATAGGCAAGATAAATAATGCCTGCTTCATAGCGCTGGTGATGAAAGACAATGTAGACCTGACTGGAATAGTCAATGCTACTGCTGCAGGACTGAATAAGGCGCTCGGCTTTCAGGAACTCAACATAAATCTGAGTAATGTAAAGGTAGACGAGGAGCGGTTGGCTCAGTTTATAGTAGCGATGAGCCGTGCAGACAAGGTGGAGAAAGTAAATCACCTGAAGCAACTTGGTTCGACTCTATAAAGAGTGTAATATTACCTTCAGATCAATCATTTCATTTGAAGCTACTCGGTATCTCCGCTTACTATCATGACTCGGCGGCTGCACTCACCATAGATGGCCGCATCATAGCCGCCGTACAGGAGGAGCGTTTCACCCGTGTCAAGCATGATGATAGCTTCCCGGCTCATGCTGTGCGCTACTGCCTGGAGCAGGCTGGCCTGACCATAGACCAGCTGGATGCTGTCGTGTTTTACGATAAGCCTTTTATCAAATTTGAGCGGCTGATAGAGACCTACTACAGCTATGCGCCTAAGGGTATCATATCCTTTCTGAAAGCTATGCCCGTCTGGATGCGTGAGAAGCTTTTCCTGCGCAATATCATAAAGGATGAACTGGAGGAGGTGATGGAGTATGACAGGAAGAAGCTCAAGATACTTTTTCCGGAGCATCACCTGTCTCATGCCGCCAGCGCCTTCTATCCCTCGCCATATCAGGATGCGGCGATACTCACTATAGATGGAGTGGGAGAGTGGGCCACAGCCTCCATAGCTCATGGCAAGGGAAAGGACATTACGGTGCTAAAGGAATTGCACTTCCCGGATTCTGTCGGATTACTGTATTCTGCATTTACCTACTATCTCGGATTTAAGGTGAATAGCGGCGAATACAAGCTGATGGGACTGGCGCCATATGGTGTCAATGGCTCAGAGCGGGTGGAGCGTTATAAAAAGATCATCACAGAGAAACTGGTGACCATCAGCGCCGATGGATCTATCCGATTGGATCAGCAGTACTTTGACTATGCGGTGGGGCTGCGTATGGCGCGTGATGCGAGGTGGGCAGGATTGTTTGGATTCCGACGCCGAAAAAAGGAAGATGAACCACTGGGACAGGAGCACTGTGACCTGGCACTGGCCATACAGCAGGTCACAGAGGATATCGTACTGAAAATGGCTGCGGAGGCCCGACGCCTGACAGCCTCAGACAATATCTGCCTGGCAGGTGGCGTAGCGCTGAACTGTGTAGCCAATGGCAGGCTGCTCCGTGAGGGGATCTTTAAAAATATATGGATACAGCCAGCGGCTGGGGATGCAGGTGGTGCGCTGGGTGCGGCACTGGCCGCAGAGTATATATATGCCGGCACGCCGCGCATGGCTGATGGCCTACATGATGCGATGCAGGGGGCATACCTCGGCCCATCCTATACAGATGATGAAATAAAAAGTACGCTGACCAGATACAAGGCTGTTTCTACTCACTACCTCACAGATGAGAGCCTGTGCACGTCAGTAGCCGAACTGATAGATATGGGACTAGTGGTAGGCTGGTATCAGGGCAGGGCAGAGTTTGGCCCACGGGCACTGGGCAATAGGACCATACTGGCCGACCCGCGCAATACAGCAATGCAGCAGCGGCTCAATCTGAAGATCAAGTACCGTGAGGGTTTCCGGCCATTTGCGCCTAGTGTGCTGGCAGAGGATGTCGCAGCGTACTTTGAGCTGGATAGGGAGTCACCGTATATGCTGCTGGTAGCAGACGTACAGGCCAGTATCCGCAAACCGCTGCCGGCAGGCTACGCCTCGCTGCCTATGATGGAGCGCCTGTATGCGGAGCGCTCGGAGCTGCAGTCTGTCACGCATGTAGACCTCTCTGCACGGGTGCAGACGGTGAGCAGAGAAACGAATCCGCTGTATCACCAGCTGCTCACTTCATTCAAGGCAAGGACCGGCTGCGGCGTATTGGTCAATACAAGTTTCAATGTACGTGGCGAGCCACCCGTGCTCACACCGGAGGATGCATTGATCTGCTTTATGCATACGGAGGTGGATGTGCTGGTCATGGGGCATTATGTATTGCTAAAGGAGGAGCAGCCTGATATGAGCAGCCTCTTACCAAAAAAACAATTTAAATTAGACTGAAAATAGAAAGATGGAGTTTCTGAAAGAGCTATGGGACTTTCTCAAGGTGAGGAAAAAATGGTGGCTACTGCCTATCGTGATCGTACTGCTGCTGGTTGGGGTATTGATGATTGTTAGTGTCAGTTCTCCTGTAGCACCATTTGTATATCCGATGTTCTGATACCATCATGACCAAAAAGAGAAAGGAACAATACAAGGCACTGGTCATCATCTGGATCGGCTTTAGCCTCATAGGGTGGCGGCTGCACCAGTGGTGGCTGATGGCGGCGGCAGGTATCGTGCTGGTAGCCGGCCTGGTTTCTCCCTACATCTTGGTCAGGGTGACTGACGGCTGGAAGTGGATAGGAGAGCAGATAGGAGGTGTGACCAGCCGCATCATACTCGGGGTGGTCTTTATCGTGTTCCTTTCGCCTATTGCGTTTTTCTACAGGCTTTTTGCCGGTGGCAAAACTAAGGGCAGTCCGGGTAGCTTCTTTGTGGAAAGAAATCACACCTATACTGCCTCAGACCTCGAAAAACTTTTTTAGTATTATCATCTCAATATATCTCCCTATACATGCCCAAATTTAATGTCGCTGCCAGAGTGCGCCGCGCCCACCAGAAGAAAAAAGGCCTCGCGCTCTTCCTCAGAAAGCTAGCCCGCAAGAAACCGAAGAACCTACAGAAAATGCTGAAGGAGGCCGACCAGGCAGCATGGAAGGAAGTAGAGTGCCTGGACTGTGCCAACTGCTGCAAGACCATGACGCCGACCTTCACCCGACCTGAGATCAAGCGTATAGCGGAACGGGTGGGTCTGACTTTCGATGAGTACTTTGCCAAGTACCTCACCGTGGATGCAGACAACGGCGATATAGTGAACGTGAAGCAACCATGCCAGCACCTCAAAAAGGATAATAAGTGTGCAGTGTACGATATCCGCCCGGGAGACTGTAGTGGTTTCCCTCACCACGTGCGCAAGGACTTTTACCATCAGGTCAGTGAGAAGCTATACGTCAATAATGCTCCGCGCTGCCCGGCTACGCTCAGCTTTCTCGAAAATCTGGAGAGAGTGGTGGCGGAAAATGCCTGAAACTAAATCATAAAATCGGCAGATGTGCAGAATGTATGGATAAGTTGGTTGTTTTTTGGACCAACAGTGGTTGCAACATTCAATATTCTGTTTACATTTGCATTACGTTTTCATAGGTTCAAAGTGGTCATCTCGAAAGAGGTGGCCATTTTTATTAAAATTGTTTAGCACTCGTGAGCTTTTAAATCAACACAAATAAAAAAATGTAAAAAACAGGAAGGCTACTTGGAAAAAAGTCAGAATCCTTCCTATCTTTACACTACGTTTTCATAGGTTCAAAGTGGTCATCTCGAAAGAGGTGGCCATTTTTATTTTCAGCCAGTCCCACTCTCCCCCTCACTACTTATCTACAATTAATCTACCGATGGTCGGCCATTTGGGGGATTTTGTGATATTTACGCCGCACTAAAGTGAATAGAACATGAAGGTATACAACAACATCCTGGAAACGATAGGCCACACACCACTGGTCAGGCTCAATAAGATAGGCAAGGGCATCAAGGCAGATCTCCTGCTGAAAGTGGAATACTTTAACCCCGGCAACTCTATCAAGGACCGTATCGGCTACCAGATGGTGATAGATGCAGAGAAAGAGGGGAAGCTGAAACCTGGGGGCACGATCATAGAGTGTACCTCCGGCAATACCGGTATGGGTATAGCGCTGGCTGCCGCCGTGAAGGGCTACAAGTGTATCTTCAGCACTACGGATAAGCAAAGCAAAGAGAAGGTGGACATACTCCGCGCACTCGGCGCAGAGGTGATCGTATGCCCTACCAATGTAGCCCACGATGATCCGCGCAACTACCACCAGGTAGGTGAGCGCCTGGCCCGTGAGATACCTAATTCGTTTTTTGCCAATCAGTATGAGAATCTCTCAAACCGCAAGGCACACTACCTCACTACGGGCCCTGAGATATGGGAGCAGACAGAAGGCAAGGTGACGCACTACGTGACTACCATAGGCACGGGTGGTACCGTGACAGGTACCTCTATGTACCTCAAGGAAAAGAACCCGGCTATACAGACGATAGGTGTAGACGCCTATGGATCGATACTGAAAAAGTATAAAGAGACCGGCGAGAAGGATATGAAGGAAGCCTACCCATACCTGATAGAAGGTATAGGCCAGGATATCATCCCCGGCAATTTTGACTTTAATGTAATAGACGCGGTAGAGCAAGTTTCTGACAAGGATGCAGCTGTGATGTGCCGCAGACTGGCTACAGAGGAGGGGATCTTCGCCGGATACTCGGCTGGTGCGGCTGTACAGGGTGTACTGCAGCGGGCAGATGAGTTTAAGGAGGGCGATGTAGTGGTGATCATCCTGCACGATCACGGCAGCCGCTATGTAGGCAAGATATACAATGACGACTGGATGAGAGATCGCGGTTTTCTGGTAGATGATGTGGTGACGGCCAAGACCATCATAGAGCGCAAGAAAGGCTACCAGCAGCTGGTAGCAGTATCTCCTGCACAGACGGTGGCTGAAGCATTTAAAGTGATGAAAGAGAAGGGAATCACTCAGCTGCCAGTGATGGAAGACAACAAACTGGTAGGAAGCATGTCTGAAAACCTGATACTACAACTGCTGATGGATGACCACCAGTCACGTGAGCGTCAGGTAGGGCAGGTAATGGGAGCTAAATTTCCATCGGTGCCATATCACGCCTCCGTATCAGACATATCCAAACAGATATCAAAGGATAATACCGCTGTAATGGTACAACTCCCTACGAGTGACTGGACCATCATCACTGAGTTTGACCTCATAGAGGCACTGGCCTGATCCTACAGCTGGTAGGCGTTGCACACGCCATTTTGCACTACTGCGGTGCCGGTATAGGTATATCCCTGCGGATAGGAAGGTGACGGTCCCGCTACCGCACTATAAGTATAGGTGCCCTCCTGTAGGGTGAATGTGGCAGAAACAGTATTACCACAGCTAGGTGTATCATTGGTCACGTAGCCAGTGATGGTACCCGTCTGCCCGCCGATAGTGATCTGTACATGGCCTTCATTCCGATCAGTCCAGAACATCACGTCACCATACTGCACATAGCGGCAGGAGCCATTATCTACGTTTGCATTAGGTGCATAATTAGACGCATAGGGGTCAGTACAGCCATAGATGTCCTTGCGGCATCCGGATGATCCTATAATAATAGTAAGCAGCGCAGCTATGGCTATGAGTGGCTTTTTCATGTGAGAGGTTGAAATGTTTGCCTGTCATATATCAGAATTTGTGCCAATTTTAGCCGGACGTAAACAAGTATAGCAGGTGAGCAGGTATATAGATCAGATGGGGCAGGCAGTACAGGTGCCGGACTATCCCCGGCGTATCGTATCGCTGGTGCCCTCGCAGACCGAGCTGCTGTTTGATCTGGGCCTCGGAGATAGGGTAGTAGGCGTGACACGCTTCTGTATCCATCCGGAGGAGCAGGTGCAGGGCAAAACCAGGATAGGAGGCACCAAAGACTTTGACCTGGAGAAGATAAGGAGCCTGGAGCCAGACCTGATCATAGGCAATAAGGAAGAAAACTACCCCGAAGGGATAGCCGAGTTGCAAAAGGACTACCCCGTATGGATGAGTGACATCTATACCCTGCATGATGCCTACCAGATGATGATCGCTATAGGGCAGATGACCGCTACCGAGCTGACCGCGCGGGATCTGGTGGCTGAGATACAAAACCAATTTGCCGCGCTGGTGCGGCACAGGGCCCTGCCACAGAGTCTGTCTGCAGCCTACCTCATCTGGCGCAAACCCTATATGGTAGCGGGCAATGATACCTTTATCGATCACATGCTGGGCGCACTGGGAGTGCAAAATGTATACGGGGGTATGAGCAGGTATCCTGAGGTGTCTGCTGCCCAGCTCACAGAGCGCCAGCCTGACCTTATCTTTCTCTCCTCAGAGCCATACAGCTTTACAGAAAAGCATATTGCCGAGTTTCAGGAGCTGTGCCCGCAGGCCAGGGTCATGATAGTAGATGGTGAGATGTTCTCGTGGTATGGATCGCGGCTGCGGCAGTCGGCGGAGTACCTATCCCTGCTGCGGGATAATATACTGGAGGGCTGATAACCTGTCGGGAGCCAACTATTTTACGGCTTTGATGTTATAGATTTTATCTCGGCTGCCAGCTACTTTTGCAGCCGGGGCATTTCACCGTTATTTATACCACATTCGATTGAAAATCACATTAAGGCAACGATACATGTCATATGGTTGGTTTACTTTCGCACACCTACTGACCACCCTATGCTGAGATTTTTATTTTCCCGTATTGTACTCTTTGTCGTGCTGAGCCTGTCCGCTATGGCTGGTGCCCGGGCGCAACCGGTACCTAAGTATACCATCTCCGGCTATATCAAAGATACCGCCAATGGCGAAGGCCTCCTGGCTGCTACCATAGCCGTGGTGGAGCTGACCAAAGGCACCAATACCAATGACTACGGGTTCTACTCTATGGACCTGCCGGCAGGGCACTATACACTCAAGGTATCCTATGTAGGATATGAGACGAAGACGATACCGCTGGACCTGGCCGCCAATATCAAAATGAATTTTGACATGCATCTGTCTACTGTGGCTACACAGGAGATCGTGGTCACTGCCGAAAAGAAAGATGCCAACGTGAGCAGTACGGCAGTGGGCCGCCAGGAACTCAATATAGAGACGGTGAAATCTATACCTGCCTTTATGGGAGAGGTGGATGTGCTGAAGACCATACAGCTGCTGCCGGGAGTGATGGCGGCCGGCGAGGGCAATACCGGATTCTATGTGCGTGGTGGTGGGCCTGACCAGAACCTGGTACTGCTGGATGAGGCGGTGGTCTATAATACGGGTCACCTGTTTGGATTCTTCTCAGTCTTCAACTCGGATGCTGTACGGTCTGTGGCGATAGAGAAGGGGGCCATGCCTGCGCAGTATGGCGGCCGCCTCTCATCTGTAGTAGATGTAAAGATGAGTGAGGGCAATATGAAGCACTGGGAGGTAGCCGGAGGTATAGGCCTCATAGCCTCGCGCCTCACTGTACAGGGACCTCTGAAGAAGGACAAATGCTCCATCATCCTCTCCGGCAGGCGTACCTACATAGACCTCCTTACGAAGCCTTTTCTGGCTACCTATCAGGGTGGGAAGTACAAGAAGGATGGATACTATTTCTATGACCTCAATGCTAAGCTGAACTATATCGTCTCTGACAAAGACCGCTTGTTTGTGAGTGCCTATTTCGGTCGGGATGTATTTAACTTCAAAGCTCCGGAGGGCGACTTCAATATTCATTTCCCGTGGGGCAATAGTACGGTGACAGGCCGCTGGAACCACATCTTTGGCGATAAGCTGTTTATGAATGCCATGTTCATCTACAATGACTACCGCTTTGATATCAAGTCAGACTACAGGGGCGTGATCTTTGGGGTGAGCAGTGATACGAGGGACCTCGGTGCCAAACTGGCTTTTGATTATTCCCCGCTGGTAGGACATATGGTAAAGTTTGGCGTGGACTATACCAACCATATGCTCACGCCATACCAGACACAGGGTGTGTTTGACTCCGTGAGTGTGCAGAATACAAATACCTCATCCAAATACGGGCACGAGCTGGCTGCCTATATCTCGGATGATTTTGAGGTCAATAAATGGCTGAAAATAAACCTTGGCCTGAGGGCATCCCTTTTCTGCCTGGCGGGGCCGTACAAGAAGAGCATCTTTGACTCTACCGGTGTGAAGACAGACAGCCTGAACTATGCAGTAGACCAGCCTGTCAAAACCTACTACGGCCTCGAGCCACGCGCCAGTGTCAGGTTTAAAGTAGCAAAGGCCACCTCTATCAAGGCGGGGTTCTCACTGACCAAGCAGTATATCCACCTTGTCTCCAACTCTACCACCACGTTGCCATTTGACCTCTGGGTGCCTAGTACGCTGCGGGTAAAGCCCCAGATGGCACTGCAATACTCTGTAGGCGTCTTCCAGAATTTTCATGATAATATGTTTGAGGTCTCGGTAGAGGGCTACTACAAGCAGCTCTTCAATCAGATAGAATACGGCGATAATAATGTGCCCGGTATAGACCAGGATGTAGAAGATTTCTTTGTCTTTGGCAAGGGGAGAAGCTATGGAGCAGAGTTCTTTGTCAAAAAGGCACGGGGCAAGTTTCAGGGATGGATAGGCTATACACTGGCCTGGACGCAGCGCAAGTTTCCTAGTATCAATAACAATCAGTGGTTTGCTGCCAAATATGACCGCAGGCATGACCTGAATGTGGTGCTGATGTACGAGATCAATAACAGGTGGAAACTGGGTGCCACCTTTGTCTATGCCTCCGGCAATACAACCACGCTACCCGTACAGCTCTTCTATCAGGAAGGAACCATCCATCAGATCTACGGCCCGCGAAATTTCTACCGCCTGCCATCCTATCACCGCCTGGACCTGAGTGTGACGTATACCTTCAAGCATAAACGCTTCCCTAAGCTGCACTCTGACCTGAACCTCTCTATCTACAATGTGTACAGCAGGCAGAACCCATACTTCATCTATGTGGATGTGCAGGGCAATCCATACACAGGCAGTATCAAAACATCGCTGAAGCAGGTGTCACTTTTCCCTATACTGCCGTCTATTACCTGGAACTTTAAATTTGGAGGATAAGATGAAACGCGCAAAGATCATAGTATATGCCCAGCTCCTGGCTATCGCCATATCGGCGGTGATCGCATCATCCTGTACCAAAGATATCACGGGCAACCTGCCCGACCTGGGTACCAGTACAGTAGTGGATGGCAATATAGAAAATGGCAAGCCTCCGGTCGTATTGCTCACGCGGAGCACACGGGTGTTTGGCGATCTGAATATAAACGACATCGGCGCGTTCTTTCAGCATGGCGCTGCTATGTACATGACGGTGGATAACGACAGTACGCGCATACCGCTGGAGGAGATATGCCTGCGCGATCTCAGCGCCATACCAGACTCTATGAAGTGGACCCTGCTATACTCCCTGGGTGTGACAGTATATGACTCGTCTACAGTACCGGATGTATGTGTCTATACACTGCCGCTTAGTGAGCTGGCCGCCTACTACAATACAGGCAGCTGCCCGCACTGCGGTGCAGAAAATCACACCTATCACCTCAATATCAAAACAGGTAATAAGACCCTCACAGCCTATACTACTATACCACAGGCTATGGGCATAGATGGCCTGAGCATACGCAATGCACCTAACAATGACAGCCTGGTCAATGTGATGGCCACTATCACCGTACCTCCCAGCAATGGCCACTTCATACGCTATTGGACGCAGCGCAACAGGGAGCCATTTTATACCCCATACTCGGGCTCTGTGTATGATGACAAGCTGTGGGTGGGCCAGACCCTGACCCTGCCGCTGGAGCGTGGCATACCTGGCTATATCACCAATCCCGATCCGGTGACCTACGGGTACTTCTGGAAAGGTGATACAGTGACGCTGAAATGGGCCGATATAGACAGCAGGACATATGACTTCTACAATACGCTGGAGAATGACGGTGGTGGCAGTCCCTTCTCATCGCCTCTGCGCGTCAAGTCTAATATCACCGGTGATAGTGCAGTGGGTGTCTGGGCCGGCTACGCCGTCAAGTATTACTCTATCATAGTGCCAAAGTAGGCATAGCATTACACGTCATATTTTAGCTATCTCTGATTGAATTGTCATCTTTTTTTGACTCAGTCATGACAATCTTTACATTTTTTTTGTATTATCTTTAGAATACAAAGAAGTAACCTATTGCATCACTCCTAAACACTCTCCCTTATGAAAAAAACGTACACAGCTTTTATCGTTCTCACTGCCAGTGCATTATTACTTCAGTATGGTAGGCTGACAGCCACCGGGTCGGGCCACTGTACCCGCCATGCCATGTACAGTGCGCTGAATAATAATCCGACTACTTGTGAGGCTTGTCACGCAGGCGGGGGAGGAGTAGTAGTAGACTCGACCAATATGATAGATAGTACGCGCACCAATCCGGATACTACACAAACCACAGGTCTGGCTGATATAGCCTTTCGCGAAGGGGTGAAGGTATACCCTACAATCACCACCGGCAAGCTGTGCATAGCTGCGACTGCTGATACCAGAGACATGGTATATGGCATCTACACGCTGGATGGCCAGGTAGTAGGCGCCGGATACCTGCCGGATCAGGCATCTGTGACCCATCTGGATCTCAAGGCTCTCGCTCCGGCCCAGTATATCATACGTGTGGCAAATGAGGCTCACAGCGCCTCGTATCATATCATAAAGCAATAAAAGAAAGGAAGTCAGGCAGCCATGTCATCCTCGTGCTGAGCTACCTTGATCTCACCTACCCAGTCCAGGTCCGGCTCTGCCGGCGGCAGTACTACAGGATTGCCCAGATAGTCTACTCTTTTGCCGGGATAGATATGCGCCTCTATGAGGTAGCTCAGTAGAGATACGCGATCCAGATTGGGATGCAGGTTTGGACGCATATACTTGTCATGATACTCCGGTAGCAGGCTCCAGTGCAGATTAGGCTTATTGTGATGCGCGCCATGGTAGCCGTTATTGAAGAGAAACCAATTGAGTACGGGGCTGCTGAAATTGCGGCTATGATTGTACGGGTGCTTGTCATCTGCACCATCATGCTGAAAGAAATTAGTCCCTACTATGCCCCAGGCAGCGTACTGGTGAGGCAGCAGCCAGAATAGCAGCATGCATTTCCAATTGATCACCAGCAGGATGATATTGACAGCTATGACCAGGCCCAGCTCTATGGCATACTGCCAAAACCATCGCGGACGCTCATGGTACATCTTGCGGCCAAAGGCGATCTCACCCTTCAGGATATCTCCGCTCATCAGGTAGAAAAAGAAAAGCTGATTAAAGAGATTGATACGGAAGCGGGCCTTGGTAGTGCGGATAGCATCCTCGCGCTCCTGGGTATACTTGTGATGGCTGAAATTATGCCCCGGCACATAGGCGCTGACCGAGTGGCCATAGCTGAAGGAGAGCGCAAACTGAAAGAGCTTATTGAGCCGCCTGCTGTAAAAGATAGGCGCATGTATCGTATTGTGCACGATCACAGCGCAAAAGAACGACAGGAGGCAATTGATCACGACCCAGCCCACTATCTCCCAGGTAGACATATAGGGCCACCGAAACCATGGCGCTATAGCCACTGCATAGTATAGTACCACCACGGCGAGTGTACGTCTGTCTGCTTTGTACCTGAGCATAAATGAGCTGTGGCAAAAATAGCAAATCTGCCCATACGCCTCTGTGCGGCAGCCTTCATCCCGCAGGCAAATAATAGTGATTCACCGTCAGAGGAGCTAAAAAATACCCACGCTGGGGCAGCGCCTGCATGGTATGAACCTTGTGCTAAAGTTTAAAAACAAGCAACAATGAAATACCTGCACATATACATCTTGATACTGGCAGTGACAGTGCTGGCAGCATGCTATAGCGTCACGGCCCAGGATACCAGCATGGCCAATGGATACACCAGCACGACATCAGTCTCTGACAAGCCAGTAGATACGGGCATGACTGCTCTGGGCGCGGGACTGATAGGCATAGGAGTGATAGTGCTCGGCGCTGGTATCTACTACATGGTAAAAAACCGCCGCAGTACCATAGGTGGTATACAGAGCCAGAATAAAACCGAACCGACTCCGCGTACCACAGATTCTATCAATAATCCGGGATCGGGAGTCTGATCTACCTCATTTTTTCACTCAAAAAACAGCTATATGAAAAAGATAGAAATAGTCATCCTCTCGCTCATAGCCGTGATGATGGCGAGTATACAGGCGCTCTATGCGCAGGCCGACAATGCGGACATGAGCGCGAGGCCCGGTGGCGAGGCCAATAGCTACTACTGGATCATAGGCTTAGCCGTGATAGTGGTAGGCCTGGTGGCAGCAGCTATCTACCGTACCCGCCACCGCAAGGATAAAACAGGCAGCCTGACCGGAGATATCAATAATCCTGCGTCGGGTATCTGATACCACGGGCGGGTGATATTCGTCAGGATGGTGTGCTATGATTTTTTTTACCTTTACTCTGCAGCTAGTGTGATAGCTGTGAGATAATCATAGTATAAGTTTATGCCACATTTCATCAGCAGAGGACAGGTGCCGCACAAAAGGCACACACAGTTTAAAAAACCTGACGGGGGCCTCTATTCGGAGCAGCTCGTCAGCACGGAGGGTTTCTCCAATCTCTACTCCCTGATATATCATACCTACCCGCCTACAGCGGTGACCAAGGTGGACTTTCCGGTAAACGTAGCACCCAAGATAGCTTCGGAAAAAAACCTCCAGAACCGCTGCTACAAAGGCTTTAAAGTAAGGCCGGAAGAGGACTACCTGAAGTCAAGGAAATATGTACTGGTCAATAAAGACGTCTACATAGCACTGGCTGCGCCGCAGCACTCTATGCAGGGTTATTTCTACAAAAACTCCGGTGCAGACGAGGTCATCTTTGTGCATGAGGGTAGCGGCACCATGCGGAGTGTCTTTGGAGAGCTGAAGTTCGGCTATGGAGACTATATCGTCATACCTCGTGGTACTATCTACCAGATGGAGTTTGATACGGCAGACAACAGGCTCTTTATCGTAGAGTCTTTCTCTCCGGTCACCTATCCTAAGCGCTACCGCAATGATTTCGGGCAGCTGCTGGAGCATTCGCCGTTTTGTGAGCGCGATATCCGCACGCCGGAAAACCTCCGCACGCATGATGAGAAGGGCGACTTTGTAGTCTACATCAAGAAGGAGGATATGCTCTATCCATATCACTATGGGCACCATCCGTTTGACGCCATAGGCTGGGATGGCTGCCACTATCCGTTCATTTTCTCTATACATGACTTTGAGCCGATCACGGGCCGCGTACATCAGCCACCTCCGGTACACCAGACCTTTGAGGCGCGCAACTTTGTGATATGCAGCTTTGTGCCACGCCTGTATGACTATCACCCGGAGGCTATACCTGCCCCATACTTTCACAGCAATGTGGATAGTGATGAGGTGCTGTACTATGTAGATGGCGACTTTATGAGCCGCAAGCATGTAGAGCGCGGTATGATCACCCTGCATCCTATAGGTATCCCACATGGCCCGCATCCCGGCGCCGTAGAGAAGAGTATAGGCAAGAAAGAGACAGGGGAGCTGGCTGTGATGGTAGATACCTTTCACCCGCTGCTGATCTGCAAGGACGCGCTGGAGATAGAGGACCCTCAGTACTACATGAGCTGGGTAGACTAGTCTGCCTGTCGGCTCTGTCGGCTTTGCCTCATGTCCCATTTGTCCCATGTCCCACTGGTCCCCGGATAGTGGGACAAGAAATGGGACAAAGAGTGGGACAAAGAAATGGGACAAAGGAGTGGGACAAAGGAGTGGGACAAGAAAATGGGACGGGACAAAACCCAGAAAGGCGTCGTCCCGCAGGTTTCTCCAGTTATAGAAAATAAGAGAGATAAAAGCGAGGCATCCTCTGCTCTCAAGTGACTGTGACAGATAGTTATTGGTCTAAACCACTATCCAACTTTACCATTACATATATATTGGCTCAATGAAGCAGGAGGAACTTATCTTGGATAAACTTTTTTTGTCAGATATATATCAGTCTATACAGGATATATAATAACTATATACTTATATATTATACTGATAGTTGGTATACTCTTATAATACAGATAGACATACCTTATGGTTTCTACTCCTGTGGCTATACTACTTCTTATTGCTGTCTAACACTGCCTCTCGCCTTGCTCTTGTCCCGTCCCATTTTCTTGTCCCACTCTTTGTCCCATATACCGTGTTCCAGTGCTTAGTATTTGATCTATGTTTCTATACGCTTCAAAAAATTGGTACTCTATCTGCGGCCGATACGATTTTGTCCCGTCCCATTTCTTGTCCCACTTTCTTGTCCCACTTTTGTCCCACTCCCTCAGGGGCTGTCTCATGTGGGACAAAATGGAACATGGGACAGCGACGGGCAGTGTAGCCATATGGTAGCGCGGGCATATATCCCTGGCAAAAGCCACTTAAATTTTTACCTTTGGGCTATACCCAAAAGCTCAATCAGAGATGGCCAAGACCAAACCGATCCACGTCAAAAAGGCGGAAGCCGCTACCAGAAAACCAGCCGCCAAGCCCTCTTCCTTTTCTTTTGCAAAGTTTGCAGACTGGACACACCTGGCTATCATCACGATACTTTTCTGGTTTGTGTACTCTACCATCTTTGACCACAAGCCGGATATGAATGGCGACAACTTTGCGTACTACCTGCTGGGCAAGCGGATCGCTACGGGCCAGGGTTTTACCAATGCTACGGATATACACCATGCGCCGCATACGCACTTTCCTATAGGCTACCCGGCGCTGCTGTCTGTCTTTATCAAAGTGCTGGGAGATGACCAGGACTCGATCAACTTTATGAATGGAGCCATGCTCTATGGCTCACTGCTACTGCTGTATTTCATCATCAAGCGGCTGACGGGATCCGCTGCGCTGGCATTTGCGGCCAGCCTGCTCACAGCGCTCAACTCGCACCTGCTGCGCAGCGCTACGATCACCATGAGTGAGATACCATTCCTCTTTGTGAGTATGCTGGCGCTGTACTTTTTCCTACGGGCTGTGCAGGATGAGCGGAGTATCAGGAGTCCGTGGCTCTACCTCTCTGTGCTGTGTATCGCGGGCTGCTACTATACCAAGACGACTGCTATAGCGCTCGTGGCGGGTACAGGTTTATACCTGCTGTTTGCCAGGGACTGGAAGCGGCTGGCGGTGGTAGTGCTGGGCTTTGGCCTGCTGGCGCTGCCGGGCTATATACGCGACAAATCACTCAAAAGCTCTCACATGGGCCAGCTCATGCAGGTGAATCCGTACAAGCCGGAGCTGGGCAACCTGACCTCTGCGACTTTTGCAGAGCGTATCAAAAACAATTTTGAGCGCTACGTATCTATGGATATACCCGTGGGTGTACTCTCTATGAATCTGGACGACCAGGAGACGCACACATCATATGTGAAAGATGATGGCAAGGCAAAGGGCGGCCTGTGGCTGCTGGGGCTGGCTATCATAGGGCTGGCGCTGTGGGGTATCTGGAGGCTCAGGGACCTGCGCCTGCTGCTGCTGGGCTACATAGGCGGCACACTGGCTATCCTGCTGATATGGCCTGATGTATGGGGCGGTATCCGCTTTATCCTGCCGCTGATACCTATCGCTATCTTTCTGGCGCTGTATGGTGTGAAGGAGCTGGTAGCGCTGGCAGTAGGCGAAGGCAAACTGACCTATGCGCCGTATATCTTTATCCTCTTTGGGCTGATGAGTACCAAGGCTATCGGCGCACTGGAAGACCAGGCCGGACAGCAGATGCCACCAAACTACCAAAACTACTTTGATATAGCCCGCTGGGCAAAGGAGCATACGCTAAAGGATGCCATCTTCAGCGCACGCAAGGCCGATATGTTCATCTACTACTCAGATCGCACCTGCGTGGGAGACAAACCGTCTCTGGATGATAAAGAGGTACTGCAATTCTTCCGCGATAACAATGTAGACTATGTGGTGATAGAGCAGCTGGGCTTCAGCTCTACGGCAAAGTACCTCGTGCCTGCGGTGCAGAAGAACATGGACAAATTTGAAGTGGTGTACCAGCTGAGAAATCCGGATACGTATCTGCTGAAGTTTAAACGCTGATACTCCCAAACTGATAAAGGAAAAGCCGCCCATAGTTGAGCGGCTTTTCTGTTTTTGGTGATCTGTGATTTACTGCTTGCCGGAGATGATCATCAGCTTGGTATCAATGACCGATCCGTCTACAAACAGGGTGTAGGTATATGTACCGACGCTGAGGTCAGCTGCGCTGAAGGAGACTGAGCCCTGCCCCTTTGTAGTGATATCCAGGTGCTTTATCAGTTTGCCATCCAGGCTATTGACCTCTATAGAGGCTGTAGTGCCGGTATTGATGCTATATCCTATAGCAGTCTGCTGTGAGAATGGATTTGGTATGTTTTGAAACAGCTTATTGTCCGTCTGGCTGCTATTGCCTTTGAGCGTGGCGCAGCCGGAGCTGCATATCTCATTGAGCTGCTGTTTCAGTTCTGCATTTTCTGCATGCAGTTCCTTCACAGCCTGGATCAGTACGGGCACGAGTCCGGTATAGTTTACTGCCATAAACTTCAGGTCTTTGCCGGTCTCGGAGGCAGGGCTGGTGACCTGCTGTACGAGGCCCGGAAATACGCTCTGGAGGTTCTTGGCCAGCAGTCCTATCTGATCTCCTTGAGGCAGGTTCATACCTTTCAGCTGGTCATTTTTAAACTGGTAGGAATTGACCTGCAGCTTCTCTATGAGAGGCAGCATGTTAGTCACCGGTTTGATGTTTGTTTTCAGGTTTTCGTCAGATGGATTCAGGTTGCCTGATGAGTAGCAGGCACCGTTGAAGTAGCCTGCACAGTTTGAGGCTGTCTGTGTGCCGAAGTAGGTACTATATATACCATAGTTGGCAGAGGTGCCATTCAGCGCAAGGAATGTGCCTCCATAAGCGGAGGTACCGCCACCGCCCACGCTGGCACATCCTGCATTAATATTGGAAGAGTTGGTCGCAAAAAAGTAGCCGCCGTAATTGTTTGCACTGGATGCTGTATTCAGGCCATTGGCATTGGCAAATATACCACAGGCAGTGCCATTGGCTGCTACGATATCACCATTTACCACATTGGCTCCGTAGGAGGTAGAGAGCGCCGTGGCCTGCGCGGTCTTGTATACATCGAGCGGAGATTGTGGTGTAGTGAGGCCTATGCCTACATTGCCGGCAGCGCTGATGCGCATCCTTTCGGCAGCATTGGTCACGATGCGGAGGTCACTGCTATTGATGGCTCCGAGTACATTATTAGTGCCACTTACAGTATTGCCTTGCAGCTTCCAGAAGCATGCATCAGAGCACGTAGTGTCACTCATACACCTGCTGAGGACCGCACCATAGAGCTGTACCAGATAGGCACTCACCTGAGATATCTCGGCGTCTGACAGTCTCCTGTTGTACGCCAGTACGCGGAAGATGCTGCCTGTGAAGGGATGATAAAGTGTATTGACCTGGATCCTGGAGCCAAGGGTGATGATGCGCGGTACAGCAGTGTAGGCAGTGGCTGCACCGAGCGTGGAGGTACCGCTAGTAGACTTATTGCCATCTACAAACATATCCAGATCAGCAGACGTGATACCTGTATTCCACGCTCCGGTCTGCACGACCACCTGGCCGTCCGGTGCCAGTGGGAGGCATTGGTGAGTTTTGCCTACCCAGTTGCTGGCCTGGCTGTGGTGATACACGGTATTCGCCTCTATGGTAAACTCGTTTTTCAGCGTGCGGGTAGTATCTTGTATAGATACGGGTGCATTGGTGCCACCCCCATAGGTGCCGGATGTAGATACCACAAACACTGTGGCAGTCGTGCCAAACCCGTTAGTGTTTGCACTTTTCATGACCGATGTGCCGGCAAACTTGACAGCAGAGAGGCCATTGACATTTGTCAGGGATGGGTTGGCCGTAGCTACAGGAGAGAAGGTGGTGAGTGTATTGCCTGTACCAGACTGGTCTGCCCATGTAGACAGCGCGGGCCAAGTATTGGCAGTAAATCCTACCACGGGGTCCAGGTCCAGCTGGAGGCCGCTGGTCACAGGGGGATTGGTATGTTGGGCCCTTGCGGCCAGGCATGAGAGTACTATGAGAGTGCTTGCTAGTATTTTTTTCATGATCGTTTTTTTTGAATGCCTACTTTGTAAAAGAAGGGTGTTCGGCTTGTCCCCTTTTCGGACGTCTTCAGAGGCAGGTAATACTCGCCCTGCACTGCTTCGGCAGCGTGAAAGCTCGTACCAGGAAAATAGTGTGACGCCGGCAGGCCGGCTGTGAGATGGGGTTGGGCTGGGTGGTGGCGTCGTCAGCGCTGTGTTTTTTTGATCATAGTGTGTCAGTGTTTAGATAGCCTGCATGATGAGGCGCAGGCATAGCCTCATAGCCTGTCCGTACGCAGCATGCATGATGCATACATGGCATACAGAGCAAATGATACAAGACGTAACGTAATGGTCAAGGGGTGAGTGACCGAAGCGATGGGGTTGACGATCTGAGGTTGTATTGCGGCGTTCTTATCACAGGGTTCGGCAGAGCCTATAGTAGCGAGGGGTACTCTGATCAGCGTATTGGTTCACCAGCCGCATACCAAAGGTGCGTATTCAAAAGATAAAAACCAACCTTTTGATATTATTTTTTTATTAAGAAATGCAATATGATGTGATACAATATATTGCGCAACTGAGGTAGTCTGCGAAAGTGATTCGCCGATCACGATCATCGGTAGAATGAAGCTGGTATTGCCTTATGCCTCTATCTGCTTGCTCAGGTCTATCATCCTGATGAGGCGGTTGACCTGGTTTTCCGAGTCCTTAACGTATTCGTTATTCTGGTCCCATACGTATCCGGCCAGTACAGAGCATATCTTATTGACTACATCTGTAGGGCGGTAGTCGTTAAAGAATATCTTCTGCAGGCGGCCGTCATACCATGCCATGACATAGGTGCGGAAGGCATCTACACCTGTCATCATCACATCCATGTAGTCCTTTTGCCAGTCTACTTTTTCGCCATTGAGCTGCCTGACTACCAGGTCTGCGGCCATGCGGCTGGAGGTCACAGCCAGTGTGACACCGGAGCTGAATACAGGATCAAGAAACTCAGTCACATTGCCTGTCAGTACAAAGCCATCTCCAAAGAATTTATCGCAAGTAGCAGACCATGACTGTATGACGCGTGGCTCAAAGAGGAACTCACAGCCCTCAAAGCGCTCGGCGATATTAGGATCGCTGGCTATGATGGCGCGCAGCTGCTCCTCCGGTGTACCGGTAAAGGCATCAAAGAAGCCCGGCTCACTCACAAAGCCACAAGAGGTGATACCATCTGAGAAGGGGATGCACCATGCCCATACACCCGGAGCGTGATCTACTATGAGGATGCGGTTAGGCTCCACATAGTTATTGCGACGGGTATCGCGTATGTGGGTGAAAAGGGTCTTGCGGGGAGGCAGGTTAGATGGACGCTCCATGCCAAACATACGCGGTATGACACGGCCGTAGCCACTGCCATCTACTATAAATTTCGCTTCTACCTGTTTGGCCTCGCCAGCTGGTGTGGTCATAGTGGTAGTACTGCTGCCATCTGCGGCAAATTTGATGTCCGTCACAGTAGTCTTGTACTCTACAGGCACGCCCATTTTCTCTACCTCAGTGGCCAGCAGGGTGTCCAGCTCGGCCCGCTTCACTTGCCAGGTCCACTTCCAGCCTTCGGTAAACTGATCCGAAAAGTTGAAGTCCATGATCTGGCCAGCGGTATTGACAAATTTAGCCCCATATTTCTCCTGAAAGCCATGTGCCTTTACAGCAGGCAGGAAGCCTGCTGCGTCCAGTGCCTCCATACATTTGGGTAAAAGGCTCTCGCCGATCACAAAGCGTGGGAATTGTTCTTTCTCTACGATCTTGACCTTATAGCCGGCCTTATTGATAATGGAGGCGGCTACGGAGCCTGACGGGCCTGCGCCTATCACGAGTACATCTACTTGTTCGGTTGTCATTTATTTTGAATTGTTTTTAGGCAGCTTTTTAAATACATTTTCTTGAACCACATAGAACACATAGATCACATAGAAAAAGCGTCTAGTGTCCTTCATTCGCCGGGTAGGTCCTTGTAGAAGTCATTGACGAATGTTTCCTGGCCCAACTGAAAAATATTTAACGAGTTAAAATTAATAAGAATTCCTTTTGGAACCTTGAGTAAAGTCATATAACTCATCAATTGTGCACGATGTATGGGCAGTATTTTTTCTACTGTTTTCAACTCGACCACCAGACACTCTTCCACCAAAACATCACACCTCAGATCGGCCATAATATCTACTCCTTTATAGACCACCGGAACTACTAACTCGGTGCGGCTGCGTAGACCTTGCAGTTTCAATTCCTGCTCAAAGCATTTCTGATAAGTCCCTTCCAGCAGTCCAATGCCCATATGTTTCTGTACCTCGATAGCTGCACCTATCACCTTATAGGTTAATTCGTCCAGTTTTTTCTTTGTGATCCTAGGTTTATTTCCCTCCATTTGCAGATTCAAATTAAGCCTTTTGCTGCGTAAATTCTATGTGATCTATGTGTTCTATGTGGTTCAAATTGCACGGACCTTGTACACAATCGCCGCATTGCAGCCGCCAAAACCTGAAGCCGTTTTGAGTGCATGATCTTTGTCAGAAGATATGACAGCTGTATTCACTGTGACACTGCCGGGTACGCCGTTTTCTGTATAGCGGAGGCTGGCCAGTATTTTCCTGTGCCGCAGGGAGTGGATGGTCATCACGGTCTCTATCACACCTGCTGCGCCGAGGGTATGGCCGTAGTAGCCCTTCAGGCTGTGTAGCGGTGTGGCGCTGAGGCCTGCCTGCGCAAAGGCTTTGCTCTCCATTTCATCATTGTAGAGTGTGGCGGTACCGTGAGCAGAGATAAAGGACAGATCTGCTACACTCGCATCACTACGGGCCAGCGCTTTGGTCACGGCGTCTGCCAGCTCTGCGCCGGTGCGCGATGGACCGGAGATATGATTGGCATCATTGGTCAGGCCCTCGCCGAGTACCTGTATGCTGTCAGGCCCGGCCTGAGATATATCATTGGTCAAAACTACTGTAGCTGCTCCCTCGCCGAGGTTGATACCCTTACGCGCTTTATCAAACGGGCGGCAGGGCTCATCACTGATGGCCATGAGGCTCTGGAAGCCCGATACTACAAACCGGGAAAGTACATCAGCGCCTGTCACCACGGCATGTTTATACCTGCCAGAGTTTATCAGTCGCTTGGCAGTGATGATGGCCAGCACGCCGGAGATACAGGCATTGGAGACTACGATAGGTTTATTCACTGCGTGAAAATGCGCTGCGATACGGTCTGCAGAGCGTGACAGGGAGAGCTCGCTATCCGGTGCGCCATCTGCCAGTAGTTCTATATTACCCTTGGTAGTAGAGAGGATGAAGATGGTATCAGGATCATCCAGCCGGATGGCAGTATGTGCCAGAGCATCTGTGACGGACAGGATACACAGCCTGTCAAAACGTGTGTGTGCCTCAGCCAGCGCGGGTAGTGTGGTATCATCTATGCGAGCTGCGTAGATAGGGGTAGGGGACAGGTGCGGGTCAGACACGAGTGAGATACCGGACTCGCCCCGGGATACACGCGCATAGTTCTCTGCAGCGGTGGTGCCTAGCGGAGAGGTCACATTGTCAGCTATGATATAGACAGGAGAGGACATGACTACCGGAGGCCTACCTCGTGCATCCACTCGGTGATAAAATCAGGCACAGTGAGCGCCAGCTCCATAGTACCGTTGGTCACAAAGACCTGTGTGGTAGAGCCTGTGCAGATCAGGTCGCCGGCTTCATTTCTGATCTTGTAGTGAAAGATGATCTTGGCGGCATCTGTCCTGATATAGTGGGCCTCTACGAATGCAATATCCTTGTAGCGCAGCGGCCTCTTGTACGTAGCCTCAGAGTGTATCAGCGGCGTAGCGTAGCCTTTCTGATAGAAGGAATAAAGGTCAAAACCATACTGATCGGCAAAGGCATCACGGGCATCCTCAAAGTACTTGAGGTAGTTGCCATGCCAGACGATACCGAGCGGGTCGCACTCGTGAAAGCGCACTTTGATGCGCGCTACGGCTTTCAGTTCTTTGGTCTTGCCATTGGGCAGGGTGTCAGGGGCACTTTTCATAATCACTTTTAAGGTGTGTCTTCTAGGCCTCATGAGAGTCCTGCAAACGACGTTCCCAATTTACATCTTTCTGACATACAAGACAATACCGTAATGCCGCAACAATTTCCCAATCCAACGCACACGGATGACATATAAACTGGGATAATGCCAAAGTATTTCAATATCAGCGTGATCAGTCTGCTGATGTATTCCTTTTTCCAAAAGTCGTAATAAAACGAACTATTTTAAAACAAAAAAGCATCATGAGAGTTCATCTCATAATGCTTTAATTTTATAAAGACTCTTTTCAGAGAAATATTCGATACGGGACTCGAACCCGTACGCCTCACGGCACTGCATTGCAAGTGCAGGGTGTCTACCAATTCCACCAACCTGTCGCGGAGACTGAGGGATTCGAACCCCCGACGCAAGGGGAATTGCCTGCCAAATATTTCTAAGAGGCACGCAATCCTCCGCTCTACCAAACTGAGCTAAGTCTCCATTTCTAAGATGTATTGCTAAAGACGTGCCAAGGCAAAAAAACTGACAAAAACGTAAAAATTAACGATAAAATGTCAGGGGTGTAGGGTAAGTCCAAGACAGGTTGTCAGTTGTTCGCTATTACTTCTTCCAGAAATCATAATAATTGAACCATTGAGAGGGGTTTTTGTTCACCATGCCCTCCAGGTCTTTGACGTAGTCCTTCATCATGGCGTGCAGATCAGGGAAATCTCCCACCTCCTTGGGCGGGCGGGCGTAAAACTCGTAGTGTGTGGGGCCTGTCTTGACACCGTATACGTAGGTGTATGGCGCTTTCAGTGCTTTGACCAGCTGGAATGGGCCGGTAGGGAAGAGGGCCTCCTCGCCCATAAACTCCACCGCCTGTGCCCGTGCGCCGGCTACATAGCGGTCGGCGTGCATGCAGATGGTCTCGCCACGCATCAGCGCCTCGCTCATGAGGTAGACATGGCTCAGGTCCTCTCTGATAGGTATGACGTTAAATTTCTTGCCACCGGTCACAGCATCCATCAGCGCCTTGATGTGCTCGTGCTCACCATCGTACATCAGTACATTGACCACTGTGTCATAGCGGGATATGAAGTGGCCGGCTATCTCCCAGTTGCCCAGGTGGGCGCCGAGCATGATAGCGCCCCTTTTGGCGGCAGCCATATGCTCTATATTCTCCGCCCCATTGCTGCGGGAGGTAAATTTGGCCGACAGGCCGGAGAGTATTGCTACCTTGTCTATCAGGCTCTGGCCGAGCATCAGGTAGTTCCAGTAGACCATGGCTACGGACCTGGGCACACTATAGTGCATGCGCCGGCGAAAAAAGCGATAGATATGGCCTGTAGAGGTCCACGAGAAAAGGAAGTAGTAAAAGGCGACAAAGGCCAGGAGTGCATAGGCAGGCCAGAGGCCCAGATAGCGCAGTATGCCGACAAAGATGCGGTAGCCCAGCGGCGTACCCTTAGACTTGCCCTCCCACTGAGCCATTATGCCGCAGACTTGGCTATGACGTAGTTGTACAGATCCTGAAAGGTGCGGATACCCGTAAAGTCTTCTTGCTTTACCTTGATGCCAAAGTTGCTCTCCAGCAGTACTACGAGGTCTACATAGTCCAGGCTATCGAGCTCCAGCGTGTCCTTGAGACTGGCATCCGGCTGCAGTTTTCCTACCTCTACTTCAAACTCCTCGGATAGGAATTCATTGATCCGATCAATCGTTTCTTCTTTCGTCATTGTCTTTTAAGGGGTGTTTAGGGCTTCCATTTGCGGACTATGAGGGTGGAGTTGGTGCCCCCAAAGCCGAATGAATTGGACAAAAATACATCAATATTCCGTTGTTTGGTAGTCGCTGCCACGTTGATACGTGCAGAGAACTCGTCAGGGTTTTCAAAGTTGATATTGGGCGCTACAAATCCATCGCGCATCATCAGCATGCTGTATACCACCTCACTGGCACCAGCCATCCAGCACTCGTGGCCGGTCATGGACTTGGTGCTGCTCACCAGCGGCTTGTACGCGCCAAAGACCGCATTGATAGCCTGCGCCTCGCTGGCATCGCCCTGTGGGGTAGAGGTGGCGTGGGCATTGATATAGTCTATATCTCCGGCCTTCATACCGGCCTCAGAGAGGCTCATCATGAGGCTGCGTACGGGGCCATCTACAGTAGGGTTTGATATATGCCCACCATTGCTGCTAAACCCGTAACCGACTATTTCCCCGAGTATCTTAGCGCCACGCTTGATGGCAGATTCATAGCTTTCCAGTATGACCGTAGCTGCACCACCACTCGGTATCAGCCCATCGCGGTCACGGTCAAAGGGGCGTGACGCCTGCGTAGGATTCGCCTCATTCACAGAGAAGGCTCCCAGGGCGTCAAAGGTGCCCATGGTCAGGATATCCGTCTCCTGCGCACCGCCGCAGATCATGCGGTCCTGGTAGCCGTGCTTGATCATCATATAGCCCATGCCTATGGAGTGGCTGCCGCTGGCACAGGCTGCAGAGATGGTAAAGTTGAGGCCCTTCAGCTTAAAGATCGTGGCGAGGTTCATATTCACCGTAGAGTTCAAGGTCTGAAACACCGCCCCTGAGCCGGCAAACTGTGTATTCTTCTTCTCCCTGATGATATCATTGGACTCTGTCGTAGCCTTGGCCGTAGAGTCATTGCCAAAGATGATGCCAGTCTCGTGGTGATCGAGGTACTCCTGGTCTATGCCTGCCATGCGCAGGGCCTCCAGGGTGCTCATATAGGCGTACTCGCCCTGCTCGCCTATCATGAGGCGGCTGCGGCGGTCCAGCAGGCCCTTCAGCTCAGGGCGGGGCACGACGCCTGTGAGGGCTGAGCGGTAGCCAAACTCCTTGCGCTCAGGCACAAAGTGGATACCCGAGCGGCCCTGATAGAGAGACTCGCGCACAGCGTCTACATCCTGCCCGATGCAAGACCATATACCATAACCAGTTATAACGACTCGTTTCATACTCAAATCAGCCTGCGAATGTAAAGAATCCAATGGTCAAACACAATACCGTAAAACCACACAGACCACGGGGCGCGGGGCAAAGGATAAGGACGCGGATTTCCCTGGGAGTGTTCCACTGTTTCACTCTGTTCCACCTGTTCCGGTATAGTGGAACAGGGTGGAACAGGGAAATAGATCCGTCAAAAGCATCATGGATCAGGGGCCTACCGGTAAATATGCGCTCCTGCGCTGTAGGGACAGGTCGCGACCTGTCCCTACCAAGGCGCCTCCGGCTCACTATTACGGTAACCGAGGCCGTATCGCGACCCTGTTTCATAGCAAACAGATACGCGATACGATCAGCTGATAAGGTTTCCGGTTTCCGTTTCCTATGCAAACGGAAACTGGAAACCTTAGTCGTACACCGTGCTCGTTTCATAGTAAAAGTGGACGGTGGACGATAGACTTGCTGACCTTACCCGTGTCGTACGTTGTTGTTCGTTGGTTTTTCCTGGCAAATACCAACGAACAACAACAACGGCGCTAACGATCTTCCTTTTGTGAATAACTACTCGCTTATTTATATGGTTAAATTGGCTAAAAATGCTATATTTGCACATTATTGAAAACGAACTGATATACTTATATATAGGTGTATATGGGTAGGTATTTTACTGAAAAGAGTAAATAGCTTTTACCCTCTAAATCTCCCTGAAGGGAGACTTAATACAGAAAGCACTTAAGGCCTTTAAAGCCTCCCTTCAGGGAGGTTTGGAGGGCTGTATTCTAGCGGACTTTTTTTCTTTGCTAAAGCCTTGACTCGGCTCGTACCCGTTTCCAGTTGTCCCAGCCTCACGGCGTGGGAAACAGGAAACGGGTACGTCGCTTTCGTCAGGCTGGGTTATTCCAGTGGAAAATGCTTTAGGCCTTTACAGGTTTTCAGCGTGGTAGCGTATTACAGGATAGATGTTTCTGGCTGCGCTTGTTGTTGTTCGTTGGTTTTTCCTAGCAAAAACCAACGAACAACAACAACAAACGCCTCTCAAGTGGGCGGTTTTTGTCTCATTCATACCATCGTCTATGGATTACAGTAAATCTCCTACATTTGCCCGCATGATCGTAGTCACAGGCGCAGCCGGATTCATAGCCGGCAATCTGGTACGGGCACTGCTCAAACTCGGCATCACAGATATGCTGCTGGTAGACCGTTTCCCGGAGGACCGCTACTCGGCCAAGTATACCAATATCGAGGACTTTGCCGGGCTGGAGCGGATGGATAGGGATGCCTTTCCGGAGTGGTTTACCGAGCATGCAGAGGATGTGTCTTTTGTCTATCACCTCGGTGCGCGCACAGATACGGGAGAGTTTGACTTTCGCGTGCTGGACTCGCTCAACCTGTCCTACTCCAAGACCCTCTGGGAGATCTGTACCGTACACCAGATACCGATGGTCTATGCCAGCAGTGCCGCTACCTACGGCATGGGTGAGCTGGGTTTCGCAGATGATGAGGCCACTATACCACAGCTCAAACCGCTCAATCCCTATGGCCTCTCCAAGCAGCTCTTTGACATGCATGTGCTGGAGGGAGAGAGGCGGCCACCTGTCTGGGCAGGGCTGAAGTTCTTTAACGTCTACGGCCCCTACGAGAGCCACAAGGGCCGCATGGCCTCGGTGATCTACCACGCCTACCACCAGATACGCCAGACGGGCATGCTGAAGCTCTTTCAATCTCATGATCCGCGGTATAAAGACGGCGAGCAGCTGCGAGACTTCATCTATGTGAAGGACGTGGTGGACATACTCCTATTCTTCTATCAAAACCGCCCTGCCAATGGTATCTATAATGTAGGCACCGGCCAGGCCAATACCTTTGTAGAGCTGGCGCAAAGCACCTTTGCAGCCATGGGCGTAGCGCCTCAGATAGCGTATATCCCCATACCCACAGATATCAGGGACAAGTATCAGTACTATACCGAAGCAAAGATGGACAAGCTGCGCGCTGCGGGCTACAGCAGGCCCTTTATCACCATACAGGAGGGCGCACAGCGCTATGTCAAGTTTCTGAGTGAGGCTTATGTGCTGTGAGGTTAGGCTGATTTTATAGCCGAGAGGCCGTCATTCCGATAGCCTGTCATCATAAAAAAATAGAAGCGGTCAGGCTGAGGAATCCCCCGCAAACAAATGGCTAATGATCTTGTATGCTATCATACAGATCCTGCCATAGTGGATTCATAGCAAAAATCAGATCGAGTTTTTTATTTCTGCGAAATCCCTTCAACCTCTTTTCCTCAGCGATGGCTTCCTCTATCCTTGAGAAGTGGCAGTAGTAAACCAGTTTGTCACAATTGTATTTTGCCGCAAAGGAGGTAGGGTTTATGCGTTGCTTGTGCTCCCATATTCTGCGTGCCAGGTCTGCCGTGACACCGATGTATAATACGGTATGGTGTGTATTTGCTATGATGTATACAGATCCTCCTCGCTTCATATCAGCTAAATAAACTCATTTGGCCGATATCATCATCTGTGAGGTGGGGATCCCTCGGTTTTATCTCGCTTATATTTTATTGTTTGGAAAAACCTTCGGGATGACGTCCTGTTTAGTGTAAATCATACCACTCCCCATCTTTTTTGCGTAAATTAGGTCTGTGCTACAGGAAAACCTCTCCCGCTCAGGCTGCGCATGAAGTCAGTTTTGCTACTCATATCCCTGCTATCGTGCCTCGCGCTCAGCGCTCAGGACTCCAGCCGTGTGCGTGTGCGGACCATGGTGCGATTTGAGGACCTGAAGAAGAACCCCAAGATCAAAAAGGCTATCAAGATCCTCTCGCTGCTCAACTATTGTGACGTGCGCATAGACAGGCCTATAGAAGACGCCAAGGCCTTTGACTGCTATCGTGGCAAGATGATACGCCGCCTGGAGATAGAGGTGGTGTATCCCTATGGCGTGAGCCTGGACTCGCCATACTACTACCATCCTACCAAGCTACAGGCCCGGGCCAATAAGCTCCAGTTTAGCACCCGAGACCAGGTGATACGCAATGAGGTCCTCTTCAAAGAAGGAGACAAAGTAGACCCGCAGCTATTTGCCGATACGGAGCGAAATCTCTGGGAGAAAAATATCTACAAGGATATCCGCATACTGGTAGAGGAGATAGGAGACGATATGGTAGATGTGACCATCTTCGTGCGTGACCGGTGGAACTTCGGCTTCCTTACCTCAGCGGGCTACAACTTTGTGCAGGTGGGCCTCCAGTTCAATAACATCTTTGGCCTCTCTCAGATACTACAGGTAGATGGCTCTTTTTATTTCAGAAAGTATAATCCCTACCGCCTCCACTTCAACTATACGTATACCAATATTCGTTCTTCCTTTATCAATATCGGGCTGGATGGCACCTATGATCTCGGCAGCCAGGGAGGCACCCTGAGCGTGACGCGAAACTTCTACTCCAGCCGCGCTGAGTGGGCAGGCCGCATCCTCGTGACCGGCAGGAGAAACAACCTCGTACTCCCTACCGAAAATGCCAACTATGTCAACTCATGGGTCTCTACCATCTCACAGGATTTCTGGCTGGCCAAATCGTTTAAGCTCACAGGCAGGACAGCGGAGCGGTTTCCGCTCATGCGCTTTGTAGCCGCTGCACGGGCACAGCGTACAGATTATATCGAGCGCCCCTATGTGCTGGGACCCAATAAGATCATCAACTTCATAGACCAGAATAATATCCTGGGTGCGCTGGGTATAGCCCAGTGGGACTACTACATAGACCACAATGTATACAGCCTGGACAAGGCAGAGTACTTCCCCAAGGGAGTGAGTGCGGCCATGATAGGCGGCTTTCAGATGGATGAGATACTGCAGCGGCGTACCTACCTGGCAGCTACGCTGCAATATGGCGTGTCCTTTGTGAATGCGGGATACTACCTCACCTACTTCAAAGGTGGTGGATTCGTCAATCCGCATACAGTAGACCAGGGCCTCATCAGCTGGGAAAACACCTTCTACTCCATCCCTGTGAAGATGGGCAAATGGAACTGGCGCAGCTTCCTCACCAGCAATATCCGCCTCGGCTTTAGCCGCCCCGATGGCCGCGAGCTGCTGGTCAATAATGCTACAGGGCTGCGTGGCCTCAGCTCACTCTACCTGCGCGGTGTGCGTACGTACTCCTTCAGCTATGAGGCAGATTTCTACTACACCAAGACGATACTGGGCTTCTCCAGTAGCTATTTTGTCTTTGCAGACCTGTCTGTGTACCAGCCGCAGCCGCAGTACAGGTTCTTTCAGAGTGGCATAGGAGCCGGCTTCCGCCTGCGGCACCTGGGTATCGGGTTGGGCTTTCTGGAGGTCACGCTGGCCTACTATCCGGGCCTGCATGTGCCGGACCAGCGCCAGTTTAGCCTCATGGCAGCTACGATCAGCAATAGGACCCCGATCAAGAAGGACCTCTTCACCCCTGATATCATCAATGTGGATTGACACAGATCAGGGCTGTTAAGTCTCCCCTACAGGAGAGATTTAGTAGGGTCTCACATTCATGACAATACTATGACAATAACCGGGAGAGGCTTTCTTTTATTTGCCGCAAAATCTACCATCTCCATGAAGAAGCTCGTCACTGCCATCTTATGTACGCTGTCTCTCTGCGCTGCCGCGCAAGAAGCCTCTGAGTCAAAGCACCTCTCCAATATCAGGCAACTGAGCTATGGCGGTGACAATGCAGAGGCCTATTTCAGTTTTGATGACCGCTACCTGAGTGTGCAGGTGACCAATCCTGCCTGGGGCCTGCAGTGCGACCAGATACTTGATGTGGAGATAGCCCGTGCCGAGCGCGATACTGCCTACAGGCCCGGTATGGTCAGTACCGGCAAAGGGCGCACGACCTGCTCCTTTTTCCTGCCAGATGGCAAGCATATCCTCTATGCCTCTACCCACCTCGGCGCTGATACCTGCCCGCCTAAGCCGGCTCCGCGTGCAGACCACAAGTACCTCTGGCCTATCTATAGCGACTTTGACATCTTCGTGGCTGACCGCTGGGGCCGTATCACAAAGCAGCTCACAAACACGAAGGGCTATGACGCAGAGGCTACTATCTCTCCTGATGGCAAGAAGATCGTCTTTACCTCTATGCGCAGTGGCGACCTGGAGGTATATACTATGAATCTGGATGGCTCTGATGTCAGGCAGATCACCCATGAGCTGGGCTATGATGGTGGTGCCTTCTTCTCGCCGGATAGCAAGAAATTAGTTTTCCGCGCCTCACGGCCAAAGACCCCAGAGGAGGTCAAGGAGTATAAAGACTTCCTCGCACAGGGCCTCGTAGCGCCTACCAATATGGAGATCTATACCTGCAATGCAGACGGCTCTGATCTGCGGCAGGTCACACACCTGGGCAAGGCCAACTGGGCACCCTACTTCACACCGTCAGGAGATAGGATCATCTTCTCGTCCAATCATGGCTCACAGCGTGGCTATGACTTTCATCTTTACACTATAAAACTGGACGGTACGGGCCTGGAGAAGATCACTACAGAGAGCTATTTCAACGCCTTCCCGATGTTTTCTCACGATGGCAAAAAGCTCGTCTGGTCCAGCAACAGGAATAACCACGGTACGCATGATACCAATCTCTTCATCGCAGACTGGAAGGAGTGATTTTGAGCCGATAGACGGTAGAAAATAGACGATAGATAATGCAGGTCGGAGACGATAGACAATGTCGGTTATATTTGTCTAAAGCATTTTAATAATTCCCTTAGCGTTCTCCGCGTTCTTTGCGGTAAATCTTAATTTCGGATCATGAAAAAAATACTGACCTACACCATACTACTGTCACTAGCTACCATCACAGCCTCCGGCCAAAAAGCAGAAGTAGCCACTATCAAAAAGCATATCACCTACCTGGCCAGTGATGAGCTGGGTGGCCGTATGCCCGGATCTGATGGAGAGAAACTGGCGCAGAAGTACATCATGACAGAGTTTAAAAAGTATGGACTGACTCCCAAGGGCACGGCGGAGAATAGCTACTACCAGCACTTCACCTACCACATGTCAAAGAATCCGCATGACACTGCGGAGGCCACTACCGGCGAGCTGTATCACGGCAGCAATGTGATAGGCTATCTGGACAATAAGGCCGACTACACCATCGTGATAGGTGCTCACTACGACCACCTGGGCGATGGCACCCGCGGCAACTCCCTCGATGCAAATCCTAAGGGCAAGATACACCACGGCGCAGATGACAATGCCTCAGGCACCTCTGGTGTACTGGAGCTGGCGCGCATCTTTGCCGGCAATGGTGTGACGGAGAAATACAATATCCTCTTCATCGCATTCTCGGCAGAGGAGGCAGGCCTGATAGGCAGCAAATACTATGTGAATCATCCTACCATCCCACTGGACCGGACCAGCTGCATGATCAATATGGACATGATAGGCAGGCTCAATGACTCTACCCGCAAGGTGATAGTCTACGGCACAGGCACCAGCAATGTATGGGAACCCCTGCTGAATAACACCCGCTCAGATGTGGTGCTGAAATTTGACTCTGCCGGTATAGGGCCATCTGACCAGACCTCTTTTTACCTGAAGGATATACCGGTGCTGTTCTTCTTCACCGGCCAGCACAGCGACTATCACAAGCCTACCGATGTGGCTGACAAGATCAACTACGAGGGCGAGAAGCGTGTCATAGACCTCGTGGCCCAGGTAGTAGACTCCCTGCAAAACTACCCCCGCTTGAGCTTTCAGAAGACCTCTACACATGAGTCCAAGACCTCCAGCTTCAAAGTATCTATGGGTATCATGCCGGACTATGCCTACGACCAGCCAGGCGTGCGTGTAGACGGTGTATCAGACAATAAGCCTGCACAAAAGGCCGGTATCAAGGCGGACGATGTGATCATCCAGCTGGGCGACTATCCCGTGAAGGATATCTACAGCTACATGGATGCACTGAATAAGTATGAAAAAGGCAAGACTGCCAAGGTCATCGTACAAAGGGGAGGAGAGAAGAAGGAGTTTAGTGTGACCTTCTAGTACTTAGGATAGTCTGGCGAGTAGTCTTTTGCACGCTTCCTCTTCAGGTCTTCTATCACAGCGTTGCCGGCAGTGCTGATGGCTGCTCCGGCTATGGCGTTACCTATTTCTTTTCTATTGCGATGTGGTTTGCGCTCCGGTGCGCCCAGAAATCCTTCTTTGGCCCTTTTACGCTTGTAGCTCGTAGCATCAGCATCGGTGCAGACCAGCAGCAGCGCGAGTAGTGGCAGTAGATATTTCATAGTAGTTTTCTTTAGTATGGTAAAGGTACTTTATTTTAAAAAAGATTTTCGTTGACTGAGACCAGGTGCCTACTTTTGCATAAACATTAACTTATGATTATGACAGAATCAAGCATGTCTATTCACTTAACGTCAATTCAACTTTTGCAACGTAATCAGTTGGTTTGCTTATTTAAGGAAATTGAAAGAGCCTATATAGAGCAGCTACCTTCGTTGTGGATTAAAGTTCAGGAATTTGACAATTTGTGGTATCCTTCAGATCCGTTGAGAGCGGATAGCCATGTGCAGCAGATGGTAAGACAGCTCTCCATTTGGGGACTATAGTTAAATTAGCTCTTGCGTCCCAGCCATTTTACCTCCTCTGCACCGAGGTCATGCGCCATCTTGCGCGATAGCGCAAAGAGGTAATCTGACAGCCTGTTCAGGTATTTGATCACCAGCGGGTGTACCTCTTCGCCTTTGTGCAGCGCTACGGTCAGGCGCTCTGCCCTGCGGCATACGGTGCGTGCTATATGGCAGTAGGAGACATGCTGATGGCCGCCCGGCAGTACGAAGTGGGTGAGTGCCGGCAGCACCTGGTCCATCTCATCTATGGCCTGCTCCAGTGCGGTCACATCCGCCTCATGCAGGTCAGGTGTTTTCAGTTTATGATTGTCCGGGTCGGCGGCCAGTGAGGCACCGATGGTGAAGAGGCGGTCCTGTATATCTTTCAGCAGGGTGCGCTCGGCCTCATTGGTATTCACATCGCGTACGAGGCCTATCCATGAGTTCAGCTCGTCAGTGGTGCCGTAGGTCTCTATACGCAGGTCAGCCTTGCTCACCCGCCTGCCGCCAAATAGTGAGGTCTCGCCCACATCGCCCGTCTTGGTATATATCTTCATGCTATCTAAATCAGTAGTCGCCGTAAATGTTCACGCAATATACGCGATAGCAGGTATTATTTCCCCACAGGCCTGTGTACACGTCAGCATAGTGTGGAGAAATGGCGGTGGCATGATTGTTACACCCTTCTCTGTCTAAAATCAAAGAAATGGGAGATCACAAAAACCTGACAGGCACTGAAGCGATCAAAGAGATCCAGAAGCTGGCAGAAGAAATTAAAACGTGCATGTTTTGCACCTATGAGGATGGCAAACTGAAAGCCCGCCCTATGTCCTCACAGCAGGTAGATGACCAGGGCGTGATATGGTTTCTCTCTGACAAGAACAGCGAGAAGAACAAGGAGGTACTGGCAGATAGCACTGTAGACCTGCTCTATGGCCAGGGCAATGACAAATTTCTCTCCCTGCGTGGCAATGCGGCCCTGTCTTTTGACAAGGCGAAGATAAAGGAGCTGTGGACGCCTATCGCCAAGATATGGTTTAAAGAAGGCGTAGACGACCCTAATGTGAGCATCATCAAAGTGACCATCTCTGAGGGCTACTACTGGGATACCAAGCACGGCAAGGTAGCCGAGATAGCAGCCATGGCCACCGCCCTCATCACCGGCAAAACGATGGATGACGGCATAGAGGGTACGCTCACGCTGAGCAGGATAGATTAGGCTAGCGACATAGATGGACACCGGACATTTCTCCTAGTGAAAATGTCCAGTGTCCATCCTAAAGATGCAGTCACAGGTCGCTTACGCAGATGCAGTAAAGAGATCAATGGACACCGGACTTTTCCCCTAGTGAGAAAGTCCGGTGTCCATTGCTATTTATATCAATGAGTAAAAGCTAGTTTACTGCTAAGCGCATTTTTATTGATACTATATATATACTAGTACGCTGATAAGATACGGTGCTTACCGCGATCTTATAGACGGACACCAGACATTTTCGCTAAGAGAAATGTCCGGTGTCCATTGTTATTTATATCAGGCGATAAGGTGCTATATCGATAAGCGCATTTTTATTGATACTATATATATACTGGTAAGCTGATAATATACTGTGTTTACCACGATCTGATAGACGGACACCAGACATTTTCACTAGGAGAAAAGTCCGGTGTCCGTCTTAAAAAAACGCCGTCATTGCGAGGAGCGATAGCGACGTGGCAATCTGGATCTCAATACATCGTAGCAAGTCAGCAGTGAGTATAGGCTGTACCTTGATGAGCATATTCCGGATTGCTTCGTCGTGCCTCCTCGCCATGACGTGTTCGCTCTATGGACACCAGACATTTTCACTAGTGAGAAAGCCCGGTGTCCATTGCTATTTATATCAATGAGTAAAAGCTAGTTTACTGCTAAGCGCATTTTTATTGATACAATATATATTCTGATATTGATGTAATCGGCTTACGCCCTTGTGACAGCCGGACACCAGACATTTTCACTAAGGGAAAAGTCCGGTGTCCGGCTGCTTCACGGGTATCATACCATACAAGCCTTTAGCTCAAAATATTTACCCTCGGTTTGTGAATAAGTCTGCCGTGGCGATGTGTTGCAAAAATAGCTTAAATTACTATATTTGCAATCGCTAGCCGGTCGCACCTGACCGATACTGACGCCGCCTCCGACGGGTGCTTTCTGATATGGGAAAGGAGCTGCGTACCACTCTTTGACGTGCATTCACCCCGCTGCCGCACACAGCACATTATCCCATCTATACCATGTCTCAGAACCAAGAGAACGCGGACGAAAACTACTACCGCGAAAACGAAAATTTTAACCCACAGGATCATGAAAACGACCCTGCCAATGATGACCTCCGCATCACCCGTGAGGAGCTACTGGAGGAGGGGCAGGAGCTCCTCGACTCACTGGATAGCTGCCCTGGCGAGATGCGCGCAGATGAGCTGCGCCGCAAGGCCGGAGCAGAGATACCGAGCCTCATTTATCCCATATTCCCAAAGGTAGGTGTAGCCTGCCTGGCCGGCAGCAGCGATACGGGCAAAAGCTCCCTGCTGCGCCAGCTGGCCGTAGCGGTGGCCGCGGGCGATAGTGAGTGGCTCGGATTTGAGCTGCGGCCTGAGCATCGCAGTGCTATCTATATCTCTACAGAGGATGGCGAGGAGGCCATGAGCTATCTCCTGCGCCAGCAGACCCAGCAGTATGACGATAGCGAGCTGGGCAGGCTGCGCTTCCTATTCACCGCAGATGATGTACTGACCACCCTCCAGCGCAATCTGGCCCGCGTACCGGCAGACCTGGTGGTCATAGACTGTTTTGCTGATGTCTATATAGGAGACCTGAAGGATACGAATAAGATCCGCAGTTTCCTGCTCCCGTTTCAGCAGCTGGCGGCAGAGCACCGGTGCCTCATCCTGTTTCTCCACCATACGGGCAAGCGGACTGAGGGCCTGATACCGCACAAAAATAACCTGCTGGCAGGGCAGGGGCTGGAGAGCAAGATGCGCCTCGTCATAGAGCTGCGCGCTGATGCTGTGAGCCCCTCTGAGCGCCACCTGTGTATCGTAAAGGGCAACTACCTGCCGCTCCAGTACAAGACCGAGAGCTTTGTGCTGCACTTTGACGGGCCGCAGTTCACCTTTTCCAATACAGGCCTGAGGCTCCCATTTGAGCTACTGGTACGCGGGCAGGATACGGATGATAGCAAGGCTAAATGGGAGCAGGCCAAAGACCTGCGTGACCAGGGCATGAGCTATATCAAGATAGCAGACGCCATGGGCTACAGCAGCAAAACGTCTATCATCAAACTCTTTGAAAAAGCCAAACGCCTGGAGTGGGGCAAGGAAGATACCGAGCCTGATACCGCTGCCGCATAGATCAGCATGGACACCGGACATTTCCCTTAGTGAAAATGTCTGGTGTCCATCTTCCCGGAGCCTATATCAGGACATAAATCCTCTCACAGGCTCATTGGCGCGGTCATACTCTATGAGGCCATCGCGCAGGCCCATGATGCGGCGTGCGTGCCTGGCTATATCCTCCTCGTGCGTGACGAGTATCACAGTATTACCCTTGGAGTGTATATCCTGGAAGAGGCCCATGATCTCATAGCTCGTCTTGGTATCGAGGTTGCCCGTAGGCTCATCTGCCAGGATGATAGAGGGATTATTGACCAGGGCGCGTGCTACAGCCACACGCTGGCGCTGGCCGCCGGAGAGCTCGTTGGGCTTGTGCTCCATGCGCTCTTTGAGTCCTACCTGCTCCATCACATACTCAGCGCGCTGCTGGCGTTCTTTGCCACTCATGCCGGCATAGATGAGGGGCAGTGCTACATTCTCCAGCGCAGTGAGGCGGGGCAGGAGGTTGAAGGTTTGAAATACAAAGCCGATCTCCTTATTGCGCACATGTGCCAGCTGGTCATCGGTCATCTTGGCCACCTCCGTATTATTGAGGCGGTAGGAGCCGGCAGAAGGGCTATCGAGGCAGCCGAGGATATTCATGAGCGTAGACTTGCCCGAGCCGGAGGGGCCCATCAGCGCTACATACTCATTTTTGTGTATCGTGAGGCTCACATCATTCAGCGCATTGATGATCTGATCGCCCAGGCGAAAGGTCTTGCGCAGATTGGCTATTTGGATGACTTCGTTCATGATATTCTAATGAAGATAACGGCTTTCAGCGTTTAAAAAAGGGGGCGGTACCTCTGAAATAAGCAGTCAGGCTGTCGCCATCTGTCACAGGGCACATATCAAAGAACTGCTCAGGGCTTATCAGTGGTTGAATAATTGGGCCGAGTTCTGCAGTCAGGCGATGAAACTCGCCGCTAGTTTCAAACCCAAAAATATAATGGGGCGGTTCGCCGCTGTCAGGTATTAAAATCCAGGCCACATATGCGGCTTTTACTTCTTCCTTTGATGCCAAAACAGCTTTAAGTGCATCGACAGCCATTGCCGGATATTTAGAAGGCTGACCGATTTGTATAGGCGTATCTTTTGTAAGTTTTATCTGACGGTTGGCCTCTGGATCATTGATAGTACCGTTTAGCATTCTTTGTATTTCAGTTGGCAGCAATGTTTTGCCATAGTCGGAAAAAGGATTGAGTATGAAAGTCGTGCCAGAAGTATTTGTAAACAAATCTATCCCTTTCATAGTGAGGGTATTAACTCTTTCCTTGATTACTCCTTTGTCAAAAATCCTGTTCCGAGAGGTGAAGATAGGAATGCTTCCGTCACTGAGTGGCAAAAGGTTTAAACTGTCTCCTTTCTTCATTATTCCTGATACAGGATTGTTCGCCTTGTCAGTGATTGCGACGAGGTCGTCGGACAATAAACGTGCATAAAATTCCGGCCGTACGGAGGCATCCGAACTTGCTTTTTGCAATAGCTCTTCCAGACTTGTTTTCTTTTTCCAAAAGTCGAAAAATGCCATAGCAGAATTATGACCTATTGATGTAAACTATTTCTTGATCACCTTAGGCACCTTAAAGAAATCAGAGTCATGCTGCGGTGCATTGAGCAGCGCCTCCTCGCGGGTCACTTGTCCCTTCACCTCATCGGCGCGCAGTACATTGACCTCGTCAGACATATAGATCAGCGGCTCTACTCCGTCCACATTCAGCTCATTGAGCTTGTCCATCATGTCAAATATCTTCTGCAGGTCATCTTTTATCTTGGTCTTGGCAGCATCGTCAAACTCCAGGCGGGAGAGCTCAGCGAGACGGTCTACGAGGGCATTGTCTATCTTCATGTTGTTGCTCAGTTTTAGTACGTGGCACTGCGGCCATTGTCTATGTACCGAAATGGTATAACTTCGCAAAATTAAAATTTCTATCGTCATCTATGCGTGAAATAGCAGTCAGCGGTGTGCGCCCTACGGGCAAACAGCATCTGGGCAACTACCTGGGAGCTGTAGTGAACTTTGTGCGGATGCAGGAGGAGTATGATGGCTATTTTTTTATAGCGGACCTGCACTCTCTCACCACGCATCCCCGTGCGGCAGACCTCCAGGCCAATGTGCGCCAGACGCTCATAGAGTACCTGGCCTGCGGCCTCGATCCGGATAAATGTACCCTCTTCGTGCAAAGCCATGTGCCACAGATATCAGAGCTATACCTCATCTTCAATATGTTTGCCTATGACGGTGAGCTTCACAAGGTGCCTACCTTCAAAGATAAAGTGCGCACCCAGCCTGACAATGTAAATGCCGGCCTGCTCACCTATCCGGTGCTGATGGCTGTAGATATCCTGATCCATCACGCTATGAAGGTGCCGGTGGGCAAGGACCAGATGCAGCACATAGAGATGACGCGCAACTTTGGCAACCGCTTCAATCATACCTATGGGGTAGAGTACTTTAAGGAACCGATCGGATTCAACTATGGCGATGCGCCGCTCTCTGTACCGAGCCTGGATGGCGAGGGCAAGATGAGCAAATCTAAAGGCGAGAACACCGTGATCTACCTCATGGATGAGCCGGACGCTATCCGCAAGAAAATCATGAAGGCGCCATCTGACAGCGGCCCTACCGAGCCGGGCCAGGCGAAAAGTGAGGCGGTGCAAAACCTCTTTGACCTCATGAAGCTGGTGTCAAAGCCGGATGTGATAGCCCACTATGACCAGGCTTACAATGGCTGCGCTATCCGCTATGGCGATATGAAAAAGCAGATAGCGGAAGATATGACGATATTTCTCACACCTATCCGCGAGCGTATCAGAGAGATCGGTGCAGACCAGGCATACCTGACCCGCGTGATGGAGGAGGGAGGCGAGAAAGCCCGCGCCAGTGCTCACAAAACGGTGACCGAGGTCAGAGAAATAATTGGCCTGAAAAGCCGCTGAGAAAAGTAGAATTGATATATTTAGACCGAAGAAAACCCAATTTAAACCAAGCTAGCCTGCGGCCCCTACCGCCGGTGAGAAACTCTGATATGGCAAAGACGACCAAGAAACCTGCAAAGGCTGCCAAGCCTGCTGCCAAAGCTCCGGCTAAGAAACCAGTAAAGAAAAGTGCTCCCGCAAAGGCTGCTGCCAAACCGGCCCCTAAAGCCGCTGCCAAGCCTGTAGCCAAAGCTAAGGAGCCTGTGAAGAAAGCAGCTGCTGTAGCTGAGCAGCCGAGCCAGCACAAGCTATCACCGCCGGTACCTAAGGGGCAGATCAAGCACATAGCCGTAGCCGGCAATATCGGTGCAGGCAAGTCTACACTCACCTCACTGCTGGCCCGCCACTTTGGCTGGACGCCAAACTTTGAGGATGTAGAAAATAACCCATATCTCAATGACTTTTACGAAGACATGCCGCGCTGGTCATTTAACCTGCAGGTCTTCTTCCTTAACTCGCGCTTTCGCCAGATCATAGACATACAGAAAGGCGCAGATGTGATCATACAGGACCGTACCATACATGAGGATGCGTGCATCTTTGCACCCAACCTGCACGCTATGGGCCTGATGAGCACCCGCGACTTTGAGAACTATACCCGCCTCTACGAGACCATCTCCTCACTGATCCGTCCACCAGATCTGCTCATCTACCTCAAGGCATCTGTGCCTACGCTGGTAAACCAGATACAGAAGCGTGGCCGCGAGTATGAGGATAACCTCCGCCTGGACTACCTGAAAAGGCTCAACGAGTTTTACGAGAAGTGGATAGCCACCTATGAGGGCCGCCTGCTCGTGATAGACGTAGACCAGAATAACTTTGCCGAAGATCCTGACTCCCTCGCAGAGGTAGTGCAGCGTGTCAGTGCAGAGCTGTATGGTTTGTTCTGATCAGTCTTACGAGCATTGTGAGCTACGCTTGGTTTTTTCTTTCCTGATTAGCATTTGTCTTGTCATTCACATTCTTTGGCGAATTTTGGCAGGTAGCTGACATACAGTTCTGACTTTTGCATCGTTACTACGAAAATCAAAAATCAGACTATATGAAAAACACACTGCTCTCCGCGATCCTGATCGCCATCTCCCTCACATCATTTGCACAAGACAATAAGCCAGGCAAGGGTACCGTAGGTATCTGGTATGGTGTGTCTTTCGTCCCTGTGACTCAGAATATTTATATCACCGGCTACCTCTCTGACAGAGTAGAGCTGGGTGGCAGTATAGGTGTGAACTACAGTCACTCCTCGGGTTCTATCTTTACTCCTACCAATACGTATACCAATAGCGGATATGTGGCCTCACAGCTGGAGCATCGGAGTACCAACACAAGTGCCTCTGTCAGCCTGGTGCCGATGGTGCTGTATCATTTCAAGATCAAAAGTAATGTAGACCTCGGGCTGGGTGTAGATGTACCAGTAGCTATCACCACAGGCAGTAAGAATACTATCACAGATATCACTACTGCCCCCAACTATAATAGTACCACCGACGTGTCTACCTCATATCCCGCCTATATATCAGCAGGGGCAGGAGTAGTGCTGTCGTGCAAGTACTTTTTCTATAAAAACCTGGCTATAGGCGCAATGGGCAACTTTGGATTCACCAGCTCATTCAATCATGGTAATGCGCGGCAGGTATCATCGACTACCAACAGTGGTAGCGATAATCCACAGGCCGGTCTCAACTCCACTACCACCTCGGATAGTAAAAATACCACTGGAGGACAGACTTTTCAGATGCTGCGAAACTTTAACCTGAACCTCTCCTGGTATTTCGGTGGCAAGAAGAAGGCTGCAGCGCCAGCATCTCTATAAAATTTAAAGGGGTACAGATCAGAAACCTGTACCCCTTTAAACTATTTACGTCTACTTATTTGAATGCATCCAGACCTGTCACATCCATACCGGTGATGAGCAGGTGTATATCGTGTGTACCCTCGTAGGTGATCACAGTCTCCAGGTTCATGAGGTGGCGCATGATAGGGTACTCTCCGGTGATACCCATGCCGCCCAGTATCTGGCGGGCAGTACGGGCCACGTTGAGAGCCATTTCGCAGCTATTGCGCTTGGCCATAGATATCTGGGCTGGTGTAGCTCGGCCTTCGTTTTTCAGCACACCGAGGCGCCATACCAGAAGCTGTGCCTTGGTGATCTCTGTGATCATCTCCGCCAGTTTCTTTTGCGTCAGCTGAAACTGTCCTATCGGCTTGCCAAACTGGATGCGCTCCTTGCTATAGCGCAGGGCTGTATCGTAGCAGTCCAGCGCAGCGCCTATCGCACCCCAGGCTATGCCATAGCGGGCGGTAGAGAGGCACCCCAGAGGCCCCTTGATACCTTCTACATTTGGCAGCAGGTTTTCCTTTGGCACCTTTACATTGTCAAATACCAGCTCTCCGGTGATAGAGGCACGCAGGGACCATTTGCCATGTGTGGTCGGTGTAGTGAAGCCCTCCATGCCGCGCTCTACTATGAGGCCACGTATCTTGCCTTTTTCATTCTTGGCCCACACCACAGCTATATCAGCATAGGGTGAGTTTGAGATCCACATCTTGGCGCCATTGAGCAAATAGTGGTCGCCTTTGTCTTCAAACTTAGTCTCCATGCCTGCCGGATTAGATCCATGGTTTGGCTCTGTGAGGCCAAAGCAGCCGAAGAGTTCACCTTTGGCCAGCTTAGGCAGGTACTTGTAGCGCTGCTCCTCGCTGCCATACTTGTAGATAGGATACATGACGAGTGAGCCTTGTACAGACGCTGTAGAGCGGATACCTGAGTCACCCCGCTCCAGCTCCTGCATGATGATGCCATAGCTGATCTCATCCAGGCCTCCACCGCCGTACTGGGCAGGGATGCTAGGGCCAAAGGCGCCTATCTCGCCGAGTTCTTTCACTATATGGCGGGGAAAGTCTGCGCGCTGTGCGTAGTCTTCTATGATCGGGCTTAGCTTCTCTTTTACAAAGGACTGTACGCTCTCGCGGATGAGTTTGTGCTCGGTAGTGAGCAGGTCATCGATATTGTAGTAATCGTGATGCTGATAGAGGTCTTGTTTCATGATCTTCTGCTATTTGATTGCGGGTGCAAGATAGAAAATTAGTGCTGAGTAATATGTACAGCATAATGTAGCAGACCCAGCCATGTGAATAGGCAGAAAGTCCTATTTTTGCCGCCATATAATCGTGCATATGGGTCTCATAGGAGTCGAAGGATTACAGTTTTACAGCCATCATGGATACTACAAGGAGGAGCAGGTACTGGGTGGCAAATACGTAGTGGATATCTATCTGCAGACCAACCTGTCAGAAGCAGCTGCCTCTGACCAGCTCAATAAGACAATCAACTATGAGCAGATCTACCAGATCACAAAGGTAGAGATGGAGGCTCACTCCAAGCTGATAGAGCATGTCTGCAAAAGGATACTGGATGCTGTGATGGCTACATTCCCGGATATAGCCTGGATCAAGGTAAGAGTGAGTAAACATAACCCTCCACTAAAGGGGAATGTGGAGCGTGTATATGTAGAGCTGGAGGAAGGGACGAAAGTATAACCTAGACAGCCATCCTCATTTCATCGTATCTTTTCTCTATCTGAAATACGGAGAGACGCTGATTGATCTCTAGTGAGCGCCGTACTGAGATAAAGAAGTCTATCAGCCTTTTGAAGTCTGTAGGCTTCTGGATATAAGCGTCAGCCCTCAGGTTATAGCAGTCTATCATGTCATACTTGTAGTCAGAGTTGGTCATGATAAAGACCGGGATACCTGCAAATCGCGTGTCACCCTTGATCCGGGCCAGCAGCTCCTTGCCGTTTACCTTTGGCATATTGAGGTCCAGCATGATCATGCTGAAGGGGACACTGGTATTGTAGCCGGATTCGAGCAGTGAGAAGGCTTCATCGCCGTCATAAGCATATCTGGTGGTGACCATTGTGTCGAGTTCTGCTTCGCGTATTGCCTCTATCATGAGGCGCACATCGGCAGGGTTATCCTCTATCATTAGCAGATTACATGCGGGGTACATGTCAGACATAATTTTAATTTGTCTACAAAGCTAACACGGAGGCATCACCAGTACATATCACCCATGTTTATAATATCCACACTAAAAGTGCGTGGCAGGGGATAGTGCTTGAATTTTTGGACATTGGTAGTATTAGTGAGGTTCTTCCTCATTCTCATCATGGATGATAGGAGGGGACTTAGGCTTGTAGCTAGGATCCATCTCATGGCGGATAAAATCCTCTACCTGCTCAGCGCCTATACGCTTTGCCTTGATCACCTTATTGCTATCCAGTATGTAGAGCTGTGGTGTGCTCTGTATATCCCACTCAAAGCGGAAGTTATTCTGGCGGTATGGATCGGCTACATTGATCCAGTCCAGATCGTGCTCCCTGATGAAGTCAGTCCACTTCTTGAACTCCTCTATAGACATGATAGATGGTGCATATATCTCTACGTCTATGCCCTCTTTCTTCATCTTGTGGTATGCCTCGGCCAGCTTAGGTACTTCCTTCTTGCAGTGGCCACAATCCGGATCCCAGAAGCAGAGCACTGTAAACTTGTGCTTCACATCATAGAGCGAATGCATGGTCTTCAGAGTCGTGTCGGAGAGATTGATATTGCGGGCTTTCTTGCCGATCAGCAGCGGCTCTAGTATGCGGCCACGCTCATTGATCTTGTAGAGCTGTACAGAGTCTACCCATGGGGTATATCCCTTAGCGTAGTAGTTCTTGACCAGGTGTACATATACCGCATCAAAGCCCATGATCTTAGACTTGGCCATTTCATTGAGCATATACACGAGGGTATATTTGAATAGTTCGCCCTTAGGAGGCATCTTTTTCAGCAGTGCATCACCATCGTCTATGATAGAGTCAGGCACCTGTATGATAGTACGGGTATAAAATTCCTTCAGCTTATTGTGGAATACCGGTGTGCGCAGCAGGCGGTCATCATTGAGGTCTACATTCTCCCAATAGCGGTTTTTGTAGTCGCGCCATACCCAGTTTGAGTCTACTTTGAGGCGGCCTACGGCATCGCGTGGTGCCTCTTTAGGCTTCACCGGCTCCATGGCCTTGATGATCGCTGCGTAGAATGTCTTAGGATGATCTTTAGTGATCTTGAGCCTTTCGCCGGTCACTATGGAGTCTATCTTTTGCAGTTTATGCCTGATCTCTTCTTTTTGCTTAGGGTCTTTTTCATTCCTCATGGCATTATTGAGGGCTTCGCCTTCCTTACGCTCTTTATTGAGGAAGTGCATGTCGTCATAAAAGATCTGGTTTTCTTCTGAGCCAGTCACCTTTACATTGTTGGCCAGATCACCGGTGTCTGTAGTGATGGTAAACTTCTGCTCATTGACTATAAACTCAAAATAACGGTTGCCCAGCTTTGGGAATACAGCCAGGTAGATGCCTGCAGGCAGGTCGGTGTCAGCCTTCAGCGTCACGCTGCCGGTGGCGTCCAGCGCTACGGTGTCTTTCACATATTGCTTGTCACCATAGTAGTAGGCCAGTATCATCTTACTCTCCGGCAGGTTTCGCACGGTGATCTTGATATTGTGGCCTTTGCTGCCTGCAGCCGCGAAGAGGGAAATCGCAATGATGGAAAGGAAAAGTGTAGCAGATAGTTTTCTCATCCTGGTCTTTGTTTGTTTGATTGCCAAATCTATTCAGAATTAATTTAACATAGGTAGGGCACCGGATAAAATAGAGTTAAAAATAATTAAGCGTGTCCTCTCACTGTCACAGCTATGATGGTCGTGCTCACCCCACGGTTGCACACAAAAAAAGAACCCTGCCGCAAAGCAGGGTTCTTAAACAAATATTGTGAATCAGTGATTACTTGGCGATAGATATCTGCTTCAGGGCATTCTTGCCAGATGCAGACTGTATCTTCAGGATGTATACACCCGGAGCCAGGTTGTTCAGATTGAGAGTAGTCTTATTACCCTTGAGTGGAGTAGTCTCAGTAGCTGCCTCACCCAGTGTGTTAAACACTGTAGCGGTCGCCTCGTCAGATACGTTCGAAGGCATCTCGATATTCACCACACCGTTAGATGGGTTAGGATATACGCTGATGCTCTTCTCAAACTCAGGATCATTGATACCGATAGTTACGAGTACAAATGCTGTATCCTTGTCAGAGCCAAATGTGTTTGACACGGTCAGGATCACCATCTTGGTACCATTAGAAGAGTAAGTCTTGTTTACAGATGTGACGTTGAATGGATTGTTAGTACCATCACCCCAGCTCCATGTGTGGTTAGTAGGGAGGTTTTCGCTGCTATCCTTGAAATGGAACAGCTGGCCTGTCAGCTTCTGATAAGTGATGTGAGCGATAGGCACGTCAGCCACGATCACAGTCTGAGTGAAGCTGCTGCTGTTATTCTCAGGGTTAGTAGCAGTCCATGTAGCAGAGAATACGCCGATAGAGTCAGTATTCAGGTTGCCGTCTACAGGTACATTGTCTGTATATGTAGGAGTGATCACACCATACTGGCAGTCGGATGCAGATGCAGTAGGCTTCACGTATGGGTGGCCTTTCTGTACATATACTGTATCTGCACCATTCACTACGAGTGTAGGTGGAGCATTGTCAAACTTATTTACGAAATCAGCCGGGCTGAAGTTGAGGTTCTGGCAGTAGTAGAACTGAGCAGGGTTGCCGCTGGTCTTGCTGCCTACAGCTGCGCGGTAGTCAGGGTTGGTCAGCACAGCGGGGATATTCCAGTCGCCGTTTGTCTTGTGGAGTGGGTTGTATGAAGCCGCAGGGAAGAGGGCACCCTTCAGTGCGCCTTCTGCAAAGTTTACAGTAGTACCACCAAAGAGAGAGTCACCTGCGGTGAAGTTCTTGATGTCTGTTACCTTGCGGGTAGTCATATCTATACCTACACCGAAGAGGTTAGGGCTGGTATTAGTATTGTTTGCATCTGTCAGGGTAAACACTACGCTGGAGTCAGTATCTGTCCACACGCAGAAGATCTTGGTACCATCATCGCTGCGGGTGACCTGTACGCGGTTGCCTTCATTTACTGCAGCATCAGAACCTGAAGCTACAGTGTAGTCAGCCGAGTAGGAGAATACCTGAGCGAGGACATTGCCCTGCCAGTTGCAGCCAGGGATAGATGGGTTGCGATAGATGTCATAGAGAGCGTGCAGTGCCAGCGGGTAGAAGCTGTACTGGGCAGAGGTGCTGTCACCCTGGCCTACTACAGCGAGGATGTGCGGATTGCCTGCAGAGTCTACAGTGATCTGTGCGTCACCGAGGAAAGTTTTCACAGTACCTGCAGTACTTACGTTGTTGTTAAACATACCTGGCATATTGTCCAGATCGAGTGTCTCGATAGGACCCCAGGTAGCACCACCGTTTGTAGTGTGTATCACCTGTGGCTGCAGTATGTGGTGATCATCTTCTACGAGGTCTCCCTGGAAGAGGATCCAGCCATTCTGACCTGTAGGGTCAAATGCGATAGTACCATTAGTGATGGCCTGGCCTATTACGTTATTATTAGCGTCATAGAAGTAGCCTGCGCTCACCGGGATCACCTGATTGGTCCAGCTCACAGTGTGTGCTGTAGTGTCATAGATACCTTTCTCTACTACGAAGCCGTATACGGAGTCTGTAGTAGTAGATGTCTGGATATACGCCCTTGTGATATTGTAGTAAGTGTGAGGAGCGCCACGAGTGAAGCTCTGGAAGATCTCTATTTCAGCATTGTTTACCACGTCACGAGCCTCAGTGTAGGTAGACGAGCCACCACCCAGCTGAGCTACACCATAGTAGTTGCCCTGCCAGATAGAGATAGGGTTGCCACCATCGTGCCATGTACCGTCGTATACAAACCAGGTACTGTCCGGATTGGTCTGCCATGGCTGACGCTCCAGCATAGCCTGTGGATAGCGGCCATTGATACCTGGGGCACCGTTATTGTTCAGCGGGTTCAGTACACCTTGATTGAGGATCCAGGTATTGCCGCCTGTCTTAGACCAGTCAAAACGATATTGGCCTACGTTATTGTTACCAGTATTGCAGCATGGAGCCGTCTGGTCATTTCTGTGGATGAAGAGTACCGTATTGATCACACTATCAGCTGCGAGGCAGCGGGTGTTTGCGTTGAGTACTGTCAGCAGGTTGCCTGCGCTACCTACCATTACCTTTTGCAGTGTGCCCGCACGGCCCAGTTTAGGCTTGTTTGGGTTGTTTAGCACTGCTTTGTGCAGGGCAGAAGGCGCTACCATACGAGGCATAGGCTTGATCTGTCTGGAGAGGTCTACACCAGCTACCAGATAAAAACTCAACACCGATGCCAGAGAGAGTAAAGCGAGTTTTTTCATGTTTAAATTTTGTTTAAGAGGTTCCAAATTTAGCCAAAAACTTAAGACTCTTATGATTTGTGGTTAAAAATTTGGTCACACGAGTGTCAGGAGTCGTGGATTTGTTAATTGACACGGCGAGTACTGGAAATCAATAGGGGAAAGGATGCGGTATAGCCTCAATGAGCCTCCATATATGCCTTGAGCCCGCTCTCGTCCAGCGTACCCGCAGCCACCTCGTGAAAGGTGCCCGACTCCGCTATCAGGTAGGCCCGGTCGCTATATGGTAGTGCCGCAGATATATCGTGGGTAGAGAGCAGGATGGTCTTGGTGTGGTCTGTAGCCAGCATGCGTATCGTGCGCAGCAGCTCTGCTTTATTCTTATAGTCCAGAAAGGCTGTCGGCTCGTCCATGATGATGACCGGCGTATCCTGGGCTATAGATTTTGCGATCAGGGCTTTCTGCCGCTCGCCGTCGCTCACATGGTTGATCTTTTTGTGGGCCAGATGGCTGATGCCGGCTATCTCTATGGCGCGCTCTATGGCTGTGGTATCTGACGCAGACAGGCGGGCTGCCCAGTCTGTGTAGGGGTAGCGCCCCAGGGTGACCAGCTCACGTATCGTGATGAATGGGTCAAAATCCCGCCCTGTGAAAACCCCGCTGATCAGCCGTGCCCGGTCCGGGGGAGAGAGGGCACTGATGTCACGCCCGTCTATCTGTACCTGACCGGCTACGGGTGGCAGCAGGCCGCAGAGTGTGCGCAGGAGGGTAGACTTGCCTATACCATTGATACCGAGCAATAGTATGAGCTGACCACTCCCGGCGGTAAACCTGATACCGGAGAGCAAGGCCCGCTGCTGATAGCCTACACTGAGATCTGTGGCGGTGAGCATGGATTATTTGAAAAGCAGCCGCTGGCCTTTTTGAGATTCATCAAAAGTACCGTTGTCAAATACCAGATGGCCGTTGACCAAGGTCTTGTGAACCTTACCGGTAAACTCGTACTGCTCAAACGGAGACCAGCCGCACTTGTAGTAGATATTGTCAGGCGCTACGGTCCATTTCGTTTTGGTATCAAAGAGTACCATGTCTGCATGGTAGCCCTCACGCAGGTAGCCGCGCTCATGTACGTGAAAGCACTCTGCCGGTGCGTGGCACATCTTCTCTATGATACGCTCCAGCGTGATGTGGCCCTGATGGTATAGCTCCAGCATCACATTCAGCGAGTGCTGTACGAGCGGCAGGCCGGCAGGGGCGGAGAGGTATGGTTTGGCCTTCTCCTCGGCGGTGTGCGGGGCATGGTCTGTAGCGATGATGTCTATACGGTCATCGAGCAGTGCCCGCAGTACGGCTTCTTTATTCTTCTTCTCCTTGATGGCAGGGTTGCACTTGATCTTATTGCCCAGGCGGGCGTAGTCTGAGGCGTCAAACCACAGGTGGTGCACGCAGGCCTCGGCCGTGATACGCTTATCGCGCAGCGGTGTTTTATTCTCAAAGAGATCTGTCTCTATGGCTGTAGAGATATGCAGGATATGCAGGCGGGTGTTATACTTTCGCGCCAGCGAGATGGCAAAGGATGACGATTTGTAGCAGGCCTCCTCATTGCGTATGATGGGGTGAAATGAGGCATCCATCCGGTCGCCGTACTCCTCCTGATACCGTGCGGCGTTGGCCTTGATAGTGGCTTCGTCTTCGCAGTGGGTGGCTATGAGCAGCCTGGCCTCGCTGAATATCTGCTCCAGTACCGATGGGTCATCTACCAGCATACTGCCGGTACTGCTACCCATAAATATCTTGATACCGCACACATCCCGCAGCTCCCTGGCACGCTGCTCGCGGTCTACGGCTATCACTTCGTCAAAGTTGTCATTGCTCACGCCCATGAAGAAGGAGTAGTTGGCCAGTGAGGTGGTGCGTCCTATCTCATACTTCTGCTCCAGCAGCTCGCGGCTTAGTGCCGGAGGATTGGTATTGGGCATCTCCATAAAGGAGGTAGTGCCGCCTGCCACTGCAGCGCGCGCCTCAGTGTAGATATTGGCCTTGTGCGTGAGGCCCGGCTCGCGAAAGTGTACCTGATCGTCTATGATACCGGGCATCAGGTGCAGACCCTCGGCATTGATCTCGTTGACCTTATACTTCACATCAAACGATGGGTCTATGCGCTCTATGCGGCCACTGCGCACCAGCACATCGCCGGCGGTGATACGGCCCTCATTGATGATCGCTGCGTTCTTGATGATATGATCTGCCACTGCTTGGTTTTTGTGGCGCAAACTTAGGTAATAATCGCCGCTATGCAGACACATAATTTGAACCGCAAAGGCCGCAAAGAACGCAAAGGTGTTTTATTAAATCTTTGCGTTCTCCGCGTACTTGGCGGTTGATCATTTCTGGTGATTTGGTGATAAATCCATAAAAAAAGCCGCAAGCGGTGATCGCCTGCGGCCTGGTTTTGATATACGTATGTTATTGCACGGATTGGCCTTTTGCGGTAGGGATAGGTCGCGACCTGTCACTACTACCGAAGAGTTACCTGCTACTCCTTGATATTGATCTCTACGCGGCGGTTGGCGGCGCGGCCTGCGGCGGTGTTGTTTTCTGCTACAGGGCGATATGGACCGTAGCCTGTGGCGGTGAGGCGGGTGCCTGCCACGCCATGCTCGGTCAGGTAGCTCATCACAGCTGTAGCGCGCTTATTGCTCAGGTCCAGATTGGTGCGCTCAGAGCCTACATTGTCTGTATGGCCGTCTATGGCTACTTTCAGAAACTCATACTGCTTCAAGATGGACACCACAGAGTCCAGCTCCTTGTACGATGCTTTCTTGATCACATCACTGCCGGTCTCAAAGAGGATATTCCTGGCAGACACATTCAGTTTTTGCTGTACTTCTGCTTTCTTCTCGGCAGGCAGCGCGGCCTGAGGGCAGCCATTGTTTGAGGCGAGGCCAAATACGTTAGGGCACTTGTCTTCGCGGTCCAGTATGCCGTCTCCGTCAGAGTCAGGGCAGCCGCCATTGGCAGCGGTTCCCTTGTCATCCGGGCACTTGTCATCTGCATCCTTTACCCCATCACCATCGCGGTCAGGGCAGCCCTGCGCGCTGGCCACACCGGCTACGGTAGGGCACTGGTCATCCTTGTCTACTATGCCGTCGCCATCCTTGTCAGGGCAGCCTTTGCTGGCGGCAGGGCCGGCCTGGGCAGGGCAGGCATCATCAGCGTCAGTGATACCATCGCCATCTGTATCCGGGCAGCCCAGAAACTGTACCGTACCGGCCACAGTAGGGCAGGCGTCATCCTTGTCTACTATGCCGTCACCATCTGTATCGGGGCAGCCTTTGTGCTCCTTGGTGCCGGGCACGGTAGGGCAGTCGTCCTCGGTGTCAGGTATGCCGTCCTTGTCCGTGTCTTTGCCCTTGCCTATGCGGGCCATGATACCAAAGGAGTGGTGCATGAAGCTAGGGCGGGGATCAGCGGCATGCGGAGATACCTTGCCATGCGGCATATAGTCGTACTGGGTCTGCACAAAGAAACCGAAGTTACGGATCACCCAGAGGTTGAGGCCCGCGCCAAAGTTGAGGCTTCCACGCACATTGCCCCATTTATTGAGGCCACCGCCTACGAGAAAGTAGGGGTCAAACCAGCTTTTTTCTTTCAAAATGTAGCCATTGGCAAAGCTGTACTTGACATCTACACCCCACTGCAGGAAAAACTTGCTGTCAGCAGTGTCAAACCTTTTGGCGGTGCCTAGCGAGAGCTGCCAGCCCAGGGAGAAACCCTTGCCCATGTAGCCAAACATCTTGAACTGTGAGAGGGCCGGGACCACGTTCCAGTTTTTGTAATAGTTCTTTTTGTCATCGCCAAAGGTCATGTTTGGGCCATGGGCACCGAGGCCTAGCAGCACGGGGTTTTCCTTATTCTGCGCCCGCGAGGCTACCATACAGAGCATTAAAAAGACGGTGAGGAGAGTGTTGAGTTGTTTCATACGGAGGTATTTGGTTTGCGAAACTAGGACACAATAAAAATACCACAGTTCCAGTCATATACCAAAGATTTATCAACATAAATGGTTTTAGCTATGGCTGATGTACAGATTTTCATGACAAAAATAAATCTGTAAATCCGTCATTCAGTAAATCTGTAAATGCCTCCCAGCTTTCCGATTTCCAGCCCAAAATATGATTGTCCGGGCGCGGGCTGCCGCACATCTTTGCTGCCGCAATGAGGACACGGTCTCGAGACACCACTACCTCCCGCATATTTATTCATTTCAACATTTCTAACTCAACCAAATCATGAAAAAACTCCTGGTAATGGCCGCAGCAGTAGCCCTGCTCACCTCCTGCGCGCCCAAGATAGAACCTGTGACCATCAATACGGGCGATTTCGCCGCCGCACCTATCACGCTGGACCTGCCGGGCGACTGGCAGCAGCCCGAGGTAGAGACCACCGCCCGCCTGTCCAAGAAGAAGGGTGAGGGCGACTTTACCATAGAGTACCTCAAAATGGACCAGTGCAAGCTGGACGCCGCCCTGCTCAAATCTACCACACTGGAAAACGTAGACTACCAGGGCGCCACGGTGACCGAAGAGCTGAAGCTCAAGAACGGTATAGGCCTCAAGCTGGACAAGCCTGCTGCCGACGGCAAGGGCACTGAGAAGCACTTTGTGATGCTGGTGCAGGCCAAAGGCAAGTGCTATATGATACACAATAACCCATACTATGACACCAAGTATGCCTCATACGACGTGGAGAAGACTATCATAGAGTCTATCCGATAGGATGGGTTCTGAATGTTGAGACAGCCCCTGCGCCTCGCGGCCGGGGGCTCGTTTCGTTTAGGGGGGTGTTCCACTGTTCCAGGTGTTCCACTCAGATGGAACAGGTGGAACAGTGGAACAGAAATAGAACACTTTGGAACAGGTGGAACAGATGGAACAGAGTGAAACAGGTGGAACACCTGAAACACCTGAAACAAGTGAAACACTTTGGAGTAAGGGAAGCAGATACAGAAGAATCTGGATAGCTGTATATATCAGGTGATAATATTATCTCTAAAAAACAACGCATCATCACTGTCAGATACCGTATATATCATAGCTTGATAGCTTGTAGAGACATTTATCCGGATATTATCAGTCTTTGATACTATTATGATAAGACTAAAAATACTAGTAGTTATTGATGATAGGGTCATTCGCGTTTCACTGTTCCACCTGTTCCACTTGCCCTGAAACGTGGAACACTATGGAACACCTGAAACAGGGGCTGACTTCTCTCTAGTATAGAGCAGTTTTAATAAGAGAATCTATGGTATAGGATGATCGTTTTTCCGGATACGGATCTCAGCTCTTATACAGACAAGAATTAATGCTGTAACATCCATTACCAATATGTATAGTCTGTCCTATATACTGTGCGTTCCACCTGTTCCACTGTTCCACCTGTTCCACTTGCCCTGAAACAGTGAAACACTATGGAACAGTGAAACACTTTGGAACAGTGGTACACCTCTGCCGCCAGGCCAATCCGTAATTCCGTAAATCAGTAATGCTGTAAATCTCCTAAAACCACTCCCGGTACCCGCACAGTCCCTGCAGTCCTCCCGTGTGTACCGCTATGATCCTCGTCCCTCTGGGGAAATATCCCTTGCCGATCATGTCGTAGAGGCCCATCAGCATCTTGCCGGTGTAGACAGGCTCCAGCTGCACGAGGTGGTCTAGTTTAAATTTCTTGATGAAATCTATCAGCTCCGGTGCGACCCGCGCATAGCCGCCACAGTGGTAGTCTGAGGTGATGTGCCAGTTGGTAAAGGTCTGCCCAGTATAGTCTGAGACCAGCTGCGTGATGGTGGGCGTGAGGGTGTCCTTGCCCTTCAGCGCGGAGAAACCTATCGCTTTGCGTTTGCCGTACAGGCCAGCTACGATACCCGCCAGCGTGCCGCCTGTGCCGGAGGCGGTGCAGATATAGTCGTAGTCCTCTTTGATCTCAGCGAGCATCTCTATCACGCCGGGCAGGGCCAGTATATTGGTGCCGCCCTCAGGTATGTGGTAGTGGCGGCCCAGCTGTACGCGCAGGCTCTCTATGCTGTCGGGGTCGTCTTTCAGCCGGTATTGCGCGCGGTCCATCCAGAGGATGCGCATGCCATGGCGCGCAGCGGTGAGGAGTGTATCGGTAGGCGTATCTGTCGGCTCGCCGCGTATGATGCCGATGGTCTTAAATCCGAATAGCCGCCCTGCCGCCGCCGTAGCCGCGATATGGTTAGAGTACACCCCGCCAAAGGTCAGCAGCGTGTCATGGCCCTCCTGGCGCGCCTCTACGAGGTTGTAGCGCAGCTTGCGCCACTTATTGCCCTGTATGTCGGGGTGGGTCAGGTCGTCGCGCTTCAGCCATAGCTCCACGCCCTGCGTCGCGATCATAGGGTCGCGGATGAGCTGTAGTGGGGTAGGAGCGGGCAGGTGGGACATGGGTGCGAAAGTAGTATATACCCGCCATGCTGCAATAGGCATGTGCAGTGCGGGTGATGATGCGTATCATGCCACAGTTCAGCGGAATAGGTGTGCCGGAGCAGTAAAAACGTGTATATTGTGCCTACCGCATATCCTGTCTATCTACCCGCCTGAGGCACCGCGCCTGGGGTTATGTCATGGATATAAAAAACCTGCGACCACAGTATGGAACCATCTGTACCCGGAGATTTCCCCCCTTTTTTAGAGCAGATCAGCGATGGCTTTCTGGTGCTGGACAGCGCCCTGGAGGTCCGCTACTGCAATCGGCGCATCCGTGAGGTGACACGACGGGATAGCAGTGCGCTGGTGGGCCGGCATGTGTGGGTGGCTTTTCCCGAGATGATAGGCTCTGCCGTACATGATGCAGTGCTGGCAGCGGTAGCTACCGGGGCGCACCAGCAGGCCGATACCTATATGCCTGCGCTGAGTATGTGGCTGCGGTTTCACATCTATCCCTCGGTGGGGTACTATACCATCTGTATACGTGATGTGACCAGCGCCCATACCGCTACCGAGCTGCTGGAGCAGGAGCGGAGGTTTTCGGAGTCGGTGCTCAGCAGCCTGCCGGGTATTTTCTATATGTATGATATGACCGGCCGCTTCCTGCACTGGAATGAGAACTTTGAGACCGTATCCGGCTATAGTGCCGCAGAGGTCGCGCAGATGCATCCGCTGGATTTCTTTGGCGGTGAGGACAAGCCTCTGCTGGAGCAGAAGATCAGAGAGGTCTTTGACCGGGAGTGGGCATTTGTAGAGGCGTCCTTCTTGAGGCGCAGCGGGGAGCGTGTGCCGTATTACTTTACCGGCAGGGCTATAGAGTACGATGGCAAACAGTGCCTGATAGGCGTGGGCATAGACATCACCGAGCGGCGGCGCTCCGAGGAGGCCCTGCGGCGGTCTGAGGAGCAGTACAGGTATCTATTCAATAATAACCCTGCGCTGATCATCATCTGGGATCCCGCCACCCTGCGCGTACTGGAGGTCAATGAGGCTGTAAACGAGCGCTACGGCTACACCCGGCAGGAGTACATGGGTATGTCTGTGCTGCAGTACCGCCCGGCAGAGGACCATGATCGTATACTGACTTTTGCCGCGCAGATGCTCAGCGGGGAGGTCAGGGTAGCACGCGGTACCTGGCGGCACCTCAAAAAAGACGGTAGCCTGATGTACATGGATATCTCCTCCCACCGCATAGACTATGATGGGCGCGTAGCCGTGCTCTCACTGGCCAAAGACATCACCGAGCAGCACCACGCAGAGGAGCAGCTGCGCAGCAGCTATGAGGATATACGCCGGCTCAATGCACACCTGCAGACCGTGCGCGAGGAGGAGCGCCTGACCATAGCCCGCGAGATACATGACGAGCTGGGCCAGCAGCTCACCGGCCTCAAGATGGATATCTCCTGGCTCTCCCGCCGCCTCTCTGCCGCAGAGGCCCCTATACAGGAGCGGCTGGCAGAGGTGCTGGCACTGGCAGATGCTACCATACGCACTGTGCGGCGTATAGCCAGTGACCTGCGGCCCGGCATACTGGAGGACCTCGGGCTGGTAGCTGCGCTGGAGTCGCAGTCGGCGGAGTTTCACCGGCGTACGGGCATAGCCAGCCTGCTGGAGATAGACCAGCCCGCTATAGACATCCCTCAGGCAGAGGCCATAGGTGTCTTCCGCGTGTACCAGGAGGCACTGACCAATATCACCCGCCATGCGCATGCCACCGAGGTGCGTACCACTGTGACCTGCAGCGAGCGTACGCTGCGTATGACCATCACAGACAATGGCTGCGGCATGGATATAGACCATGCGCGGGCCGGCCGTACCTTTGGCCTGGTGGGCATGACCGAGCGCGCCGTTATGCTGGGTGGCTCACTCACACTCGATAGCCGCCCCGGCAGCGGCACTACGCTCACCCTGTCCATACCCCTACACCTAAATACCACCTGATGAATATACTCATAGCAGATGACCACGCCATCGTGCGCAAGGGCCTCATACAGCTGCTCCGCGAGGAGTTTGGCCAGCTACATGTGGCAGAGGCCGCAGATAGTGCCGAGGTATACCGTATCCTGCGTGACCGCTCCTGGGATGTGATCCTGCTGGATATCTCCATGCCCGGCCGCAATGGCGTAGAGGTGCTCAAGCAGCTCCGTGCAGAGGGCGTCCGTGCGCCCATCCTCATGCTCAGTATGCACCCCGAGGAGCAGTATGCCCTGCGCGTGCTCAAAGCAGGTGCCTCAGGCTTTCTCAAAAAAGACGCTGCGCCGGAGGAGCTCATCACGGCCATACACCGTGTGCTGAGTGGCCGCCGGTATATCACCGCCTCTCTGGCAGAGCGCATGGCAGAGGAGGCCGCCCTGGGCACTCAGAGCGGGCATGAGGCCCTGTCTGACCGCGAGATGGAGGTATTTATGCTGCTCGCCGCAGGCCGCGCCGTCTCAGAGATAGCCACAGAGATGTCTCTCAGCGTCAATACGGTGAGCACCTACCGCACCCGCATACTGGAGAAGCTGCTGCTCCGTACCAATGCAGATATCACCCGCTACGCCATAGACCACCAGCTGCTGTAGCTTATCCTTTGTAGTACAAACCGCTACAATTCTTTCACCGTTGTCACTAAAGACAATGAGGCCTGCGCTCCGTTCCTTTGCATCCACAATCGGGAACAATGCAACAGGACAAAGAGATCGGTATCGTAAAAGTAGCTACAGTAGAAGACTCTGCCGTAGTCTCAGACCGGCTGCGCAGCCTGCTCTCAGAGCTGGATGGCGTCCACTATATAGGCAATGCAGCCAGCATAGATGAGGCCATGGAGCTGATACGTGCGCATGAGCCGGATATAGTGATACAGGATATACACCTCCGCTCAGACCAGCAGCGGCTGAATGGCATGAGCCTGATACCCGTGATCAAGGCCGGCTGGCCGGATACCCTCGTGATCATGTTTACTAATTTTTCTGACCATCAGTACCGGCAGCGCTGCATGGAGCTGGGTGCTGACTATTTTTTTGATAAATCTGAAGAACCCGAACAAATGATGAATGTGATAAGACAAGCCCATCTGCAGCCCGCTGTGGCCACTACGGGCACCCGGCGCAGGGCGGAAGCCTCTGCAGACCATAAGTATCAGAGTGTGGTGTCCCAGCAGGCTGCCATGCTGAATGCCGTGCCCGGTAGTGCAGCACTGCTGGATAGCCGTGGCGTGATCGTAGCGGCAAACGATGCGTGGGCAGGGTTTGCTGCGCAGTATCACCTGGCAGTGGGAGATTTTGCCGTGGGGCAGGACTATCTGGCCCGCATAGCGGTGGAGTTTGGCCAGGCCGGTAGCGAGGTCATAGCCGGTGTCAGGCAGGTACTGGCAGGCTTGAGCAACGGCTATACCACAGAGTATGACTGTATCCTGTCAGACGGGCATAGGCGCTTCATGCTCAGTGTCACACCTGCATCTGTGATGGGCGAGCCTGGTGCTATGGTGCTGCGCACAGACATCACCGAGCAGCAGGGCCACCTGCGGGCACGGCTCACATCAGAGTCAAACCTGCTCGCTATCATAGAGAGTACGGAGGATATTATCTTTTCGCTGGATCGTGACCTGCGCTATATCACCTTCAATACTACCATGGCCCGTATCGTACGCAGCGCGTATGGGCATGAGATAGCCACTGGTAGCCGTGTGGTCAGCGTGCTGGAGGACATAGATCCGGCCGAGGCCAAAACCTGGGAGGGCTATTATGCCAGGGCATTTGCCGGGCAAGTGGTCCGTTTTGTAAAAGAATATCCTGCCGAAGGCGGCAAGGTCTATTATAAGTTTATCATCAACCCCATCTGGCAGCAGGGCGCTGTAGCAGGGGTATCATGCTTTGGCAGAGATGTGACACAATACTATGAGATGCAAAAGCAGATAAAGGAACTCAATGAGTCTCTGGAGCAGAAAGTGATGGATCGCACAGAGGAGCTGCAGGCCTTCTCATATATGGTCTCGCATGACCTGAAGTCTCCGCTGCGCATCATAGGCGGCTATGCAGCCCTGCTAGCCCAGAGCTACGGCGGGCAGCTCAATGAAGAAGCGCTGAGTATGCTGGGTATCATCAGCTCTCATACGGTGAAGATGAATAATCTCATAGACGGGCTGCTGCGCTTCTCGCGGTATGGACGCCAGGAGATGCACACTGCCAGTACAGATATGGATAGTATCGTGCGCTCAGTGATACAGGATGTGGTCATGACCCGTGATACGCCTCCCGTGAAAGTAAAAGTAGGCAATGTGAAAAGCGCCGTATGTGACCCTGACCTGATCCGCCAGGTATGGTTTAATCTGATAAGCAACGCTGTGAAATACACGTCTCATAAATCTATAGCAGAGATAGCCGTAGGTATGGTCACTGTAGGAGAGGAGGAGGCATACTACATACGGGACAATGGGGCAGGCTTTGATATGAAGTATGCGAGCAGGCTTTTTGAGGTATTTCAGCGGCTGCACAGTGCCGACCAGTTTGAGGGATCTGGTATCGGCCTCGCTACAGTGCACAAGATCATACAGAGGCACGGTGGCCGTATCTGGGCGGAGGCTGAGCCGGATCGCGGAGCCACGTTCTACTTTACGCTGGGTGCGGCCACTACTACATGCTGATGCTGGCCGCTGCCTGCTGATTTTTCAGTAAACTTGCCCTATGGACAAGAAGAAAGTACTCGTGGTCTACTACTCCCAGACGGGCCAGATGCGCGATATAGCGGATAGCTTTTGCAAACCCTTCGTAGCAGATGACAATTATACCGTGGACTATGAGCAGCTCAGGCTGGTCACTGAGTTCCCCTTTCCCTGGACTGCCTTTACTTTCTTCAATGCCTTTCCCGAGACCTTCAAGGAGCAGGCGCTGCCCTTACAGCCTTTTTCTGAAAAGATCAATGGCGACTACGACCTGATCGTGCTGGCCTACCAGCCGTGGTTCCTTACGCCGAGTCCGGCTATCTCTTCCTTTCTCCAGACGCCTGCGGCGAAAAAGCTTTTGACCAATAAGAATGTCGTGACACTGATAGGCTGCCGCAATATGTGGCTGGGCGCACAGGAGAAGGTCAAAAAGCGCCTCGCCGCCTTTGGCGCAAAAGTGATAGGCAACGTAGCCCTGGTGGACAAAAGCCCTAACGTGGTGAGCGTGATCACCATCCTCCGCTGGCTGCTCTGGGGTCAAAAAGAAAAGACCAGCCTGCTACCCGCTGCCGGTGTCTCGGAGCCGGATATAAAGCAATGTGAGATATATGGCAGGCTGACCAAGAGTGCAATAGAGCTTAGTGAAACTGATTCGTTACAAGATGGGCTGAACGCTCAGGGTGCTGTAGAGATCGTGCCCGAGCTGGTGCTGATGGAGCGCAGGGGCCAGCGCAGTTTCTCCATCTGGTCTGGCTTTGTAGGAGCGAAACCAATTGGTTCCTTAGGTCGCAACCTGCGCGTGAGGCTTTTTATGACCCTGCTGCCTACTGCTATCTTTATCCTCTCGCCCATCCTCATGATCGTATCTGCGCTACAGCTGCGGCTCAAAAAGGATGAGCTGATGGCCGATGTCCGCTACTTTATGAGCAATGGGCTGCGGAGGTAAGTAGTAAATTAACCGCCAAGAACGCGGAGAACGCGGAGTTATCTAAGATCTCTTTGCGATCTTGGCGTCCTTTGCGGTTCTATATTTCTCTTATTAAAGCGAACCTTTCTTTCCCCATCCCTGTTATCAGTAGTCCCCGGTATGGCACAAAATGGTAAGAAGGACAGATATTTGTCCCCAATTGTTTGATGGCCTTATTTTGGAGATATAGCAACGTTTTATTCCTTTGCACCCTTAACCACCACACCCCGTCTTGAGCAGAAATGTATATATAACGCGCCTTTCGTCCTATTTGCCTAATGAGCCGGTGGCAAACGACCAGATGGAAAGCCGCCTCGGCCTCATCAATGGCAAGCCCTCCAAGGCCCGCGCCGTGGTGCTCCGCAGCAATGGCATCAAGACCCGGCACTACGCCCTGGATCAATCAGGCAAGTCTACCCATACGAATGCACAGCTGGTCAAAGAGGCTATACAGAAACTCTATGATGAGCGCTTCAAAGCCGACGATATACAGATACTGGCCTGCGGTACTACCTCTCCGGATCAGCTCCTGCCGTCTCACGCCTCTATGGTGCTGGGCGAGCTGGGCATAGGCCCGATAGAGGTGCTGAGCACTACCGGCTCCTGCTGCACGGGTGTGCAGGCCATGAGCTACTGCTACCTCGCCATCTTGGCAGGTGTATATGATAATGCTGTCTGCACCGGCAGCGAGAAGATGAGCGCCTGGATGCTGGCAGACAAGTTTCAGGATGAGGCGGACAGGCTGAAAGAGCTGGAGGCCAATCCTTTTATCGCTTTTGAGAAGGAATTTCTCCGCTGGATGCTGAGCGATGGTGCCGGTGCCTGTGTGCTAGAGTCTCAGCCCAATCCCGATAGTATATCACTCAAGATAGAATGGATAGAGCAGCGCAGCTATGCCAATGAACTGCCCGTGTGTATGTATGCAGGCGCGACTAAAGACGAGGCAGGAAAACTGACCGGATGGAATGAAATGCCACCACACGACTGGGCTGATAAATCTGTGCTCTCGCTCAAGCAGGATACCCGTTTCCTAGGAGAGAATATCGTGAAGTATGGCGGCAAGTTTCTGCTGGATATAGTGAAGCGCCGTAGTTTTGATGTGAATGAGGTGAACTACTTCCTGCCGCATCTTTCATCAGAGTTCTTTGGTCCTAAGATAGCCGAGGAGCTACAGGCTATCGGTATCGGTATCGCTGCGGATAAGTGGTTTTACAACCTGACCCGTGTGGGCAATATCGGCTCTGCATCGGCCTTTGTGATGCTCGATGAGCTATTTCACTCTGGTAAGCTGAAGAAAGGTGAGAAGGTCCTCATGATGATCCCTGAGAGTGCGCGCTTCAGCTATGCGTATGTGCTGCTCACTGTAGTCTAGCTTTTCCCAAACCAATAGCTCCTCACGATATGCTGGTCAGCAAAGAAGAAGTGCAACAATATATCCCGCAGCGTCCTCCTATCGTGATGGTAGATGGCCTGTTGGAGCATGAGGGTGATGTGAGTGTATCTGCACTGACCATCGCACCGGATAATATTTTTGTGAGTGATGGCCACTTTCAAATGCCAGGTATGGTAGAAAATATCGCCCAGACCGCCGCACTCAGAATGGGCTACGGCTACCGCATGGAGGCGACACAAGCCGGCGCAGCTCCCGCCAAGCCACCCGTAGGCTTCATAGGCGAGGTCAAGAATCTGAAGATACATATGCTGCCACCGGCGGGCGCTACCATCCGCACACGCATAGAGGTGCTCCATACCATTTTCACGGCCTCCGTGATACGCGGTGAGGTGCTGTATGACGGCCAGGTAGCCGCGGAGTGCGAGATGAAGATATTCGCGCAGCCTTAGAACAAATCATTTATCCAGCCTGTTTGCATCCGGTCAATGAGCCGCAGTAGGCGCTGCAACAGAGTAGCACATTTTTCGCTAAGTTTACGCACAGTGAAAGAAGAAGAAGTACCACAGGACGATGCGAATATGCTGCAGGGCAAGTTCAGGAAACTGTACTACGCTACCGATGGCAGTGCACACTACAAGGGTGTAGGCAGCGTGGGCTGGGAGCCTGAGAATGTAGTGCTGGAGCAGGCCTGGGAGGATATACGTGAGCGTGTAGCAGAGGCCAAAGAAAAGGTACTGGCCGGAGAGGCTAGCCCGGTGCTCTACCACATGGAGCGCACCCTCATGACTCCTGACATACTCGCAGGTCACATAGGGTGGCCGGCATTTGTGGTCAGGCTGCATCTGCGCCCGTTCTTCTTTGGCCGGCTAGGCCGCAAGACTTTGGAGAAGTACGCGTACGCATTCCAGATATCACTTGAAGAATTGACAGACATTACAAAAATAAAATAGGCTTGTATTCCACCTCCCATCGGGAGGCCGGGAGGCATGTAGTATGCAGATAGATTTCCCACATAGACAGAGCGCCCACTGTGAGAATGGTGTCGTGTCAAACCTTATGCGCTTTCATGGATACCACTATAGCGAGCCGATGGTGTTTGGTATCGGGTCGGGTATCTTCTTTTCCTACATCCCCTTTATCCGGATGGGTGGCATACCAGTCACATCGTACCGTACACTGCCGGGCGCTATCTTCAAGCGCTTCGCAAAGCGGATAGGCATGAAGGTAGAGAGCAAGAGCTACAGCAGCGAGCAGAAGGCCATGGCCGATCTCGATGTGATGCTGGAGAAAGGTGTACCTGTGGGCATGCTCACCTCCGTCTACTACCTCACCTACCTGCCGGATGCATACCGCTTCCACTTTAATGCGCACAACATAGTAGTCTATGGCAAAGAGGGCAACAACTACCTCGTCAGTGATCCGGTGATGGAAACCACTACTACCATTTCTGCCGAGGACCTCATACGTGCCCGTTTTGCCAAAGGTGTGGCGGAGCCTAAAGGCCGTATGTACTACCCTACGCAATTTCCAACGGAGATAGACCAGAAGGATGCTATCTGGCGTGGTATCAAGCGTGCCGGATTTGACATGACTGAGATACCGATATTCATACTTGGTACCAAAGGGATGAAATATTTGGCCAGTCGCCTGCAGAAGTGGCCTGAGAGACTCGGCGACCGCAAGGCTATCCAGTACCTCGGCAATGTGGTGCGGATGCAGGAGGAGATAGGCACCGGTGGAGCAGGCTTCCGCTTCCTCTACGCTGCCTTTCTCGATGAGGCCAGCAGCATAGTAGGCAATAAGGAACTCTATGACCTATCCAAAGAGCTGACCGCCTCAGGTGATCGCCTACGCGACTTTGCCTACTACGCAGGCCGTGTTTGCAAGAGCCGCAAGACAGATGTACTTTCCTTTGCCGAGCTGGCAGATATCCTGCGCGAATGTGCGGAGAGGGAAGACAAGATATTTCGCCGCCTTCATCAGTTAGCCAAAGACAATATCTGATGCCAGCTATCCTCATAGATAAAGTGACCAAGCAATATGCAGGCAGTACCAAACCTGCCGTGCGGGACCTCTCGCTGACCATAGCGCGCGGAGAGGTCTACGGCCTGCTGGGCCACAATGGCGCAGGTAAGTCCACTACAGTCATGATGATCTGCGGCTTGCTCCGTGAAGATAGTGGCAGCATCAAGGTATTTGGCGATGATCCGGCTCATCATGGCCCGGCGGTGCGCCGCAGGGTGGGCGTGGCTACTCAGGATATCGCTCTTTTCCCCTCTCTCACGGGCCTGGAGAATCTGCAATACCTCTGCCGCATGTACGGCCTCACACCTGATCATAATAAGCTGATGGCGCTGCTGGAGCGCTTCGGCCTGGCAGCAGATGCAGGCAAGCGTGCAGACTCCTACTCAGGTGGCATGAAGCGCCGCCTCAATCTCATAGCCTCTGTACTGCATGATCCCGAGCTCCTGATACTCGATGAGCCTACTGCGGGTGTAGACGTGCAAAGCCGTGCCATGATCATAGCCTACCTCCGCGAGATGAATGCAAAGGGCATGACCATCATCTACTCCTCGCACATACTGGAGGAGGTAGAGAAACTCTGCCAGCGCGTAGGCTTTCTGAGTGAGGGCGTGCTGATAGAGCAGGGCGCTACAGCCGACCTGCTGCAGAAGTACCGTACAGATTCACTGGAGAATGTTTACCTCACCGTATCCGGCAGATCTATAGACGTATGAAGGTACTCGCTACGATATGGAAGGAATTTCTGACGCTCAGGCGTGACCCGGGCGGCATGGCGCTGATCTTTCTGATGCCTGTGCTGCTGGTCACTGTCATGTCTCTGGTAGAGGATGTGCCATTCCGCGACTACAGGCATTTCAGTTTTGATATCGTATGTGTGAATGATGACCATGACACGCTCGGCGACTACATAGAGCAGACGCTGGCGTCATCGGGCAGCTTCCATCTGGTGAAAGAATATCAGGGTAAACCACTGACAAAGGCAACAGGGATGGATCTGGTGAGCAGCGGCCACTATCGCGCATTCCTGTACATACCTGCCCACGCTACCCAGCGGCTGAATGGCAAGACAGCCATAGTGGTCCAGTCGCTCATGTCCGGCTTTGGCATCATGGACCGTCCGGAGCGCGATACCACAGATGCTGTAGAGATCAAGGTGGTCTTTGACCCCGTGATACAGGTCAACGTAAAACAATCACTGCTCTATGCGATAGAGAAGATCGTAGCCGGTGCAGAGAATAAAGTCTTAATGGCAAAGTTCTCCGAGCAGGTCAAGAAAATGACGGGTAGCAATGATACCATGCCACGACCTGATCTGTCTAAGATGATAGCCGTGACCAGCGAGAAGTCTTATGAAGGTTTTGACGAGCTGGCCATGAACTCCGTGCAGCACAATGTACCAGCCTGGGCCATGTTTGCCATGTTCTTTATTGTCTTTCCCCTGGCGGGAAATTTCATCAAGGAGCGTGAGGATGGCAGCCTGCTACGCATGAGGTTGATAGCAGGTTCCCGCTTCCACTTCATAGCCGGCAAATACGTCTTCCATTTCTTTGTCTGTCAGGTACAGTTTGCGCTGATGCTGGCTGTGGGTTTATTTCTGCTGCCGCTACTCGGTCTGCCGAGGCTGGTTATCGGGAATGAGGTCCTGCACATAGCCCTCGCGGCTACCTGTATATCCCTGGCAGCTACAGCATATGGTATGGCTGTGGCAGGAGCCTTCCGTACGCATCAGCAGGCGTTGACATTTGGAGCTATATCGGTCGTACTGCTCGCGGCTATCGGTGGCGTGTGGGTACCTGTATATGTCTTGCCGCATTCGCTACAGGTAGCCAGCTCTATCTCTCCGCTCAGCTGGGGGCTGGAACTGTGTAACGATGTGTTTCTGCGCCATACAGGCTTCCGGCAGATGCTGCCGCAGATAGGCCGGCTGCTGGTCTTTGCTGCGGGCTGCCTGGGCCTCGCCTATTTCCTGCACAACCGTCAAAACACACGCTGATGCCTACGCTGGCAGATATGCAGGCTCGCTATCAGCAGGCGCTGGAGTCATTCTACGGGCAACGTGAGGCGCGCACCATCACGCAGTGGGTGCTGGAGGATGTCTTGCATCTGCAGGGTGTAAAACTGGTCATGGACCGCTTTCTCATTCTGACCTCGCATCAGCAGGAGGTACTGGAGGATCATCTGAAGAGACTGTTGACGCATGAGCCGGTGCAGTATGTACTCGGCTACGCAGAGTTTCATGGATTGAAGTTTAAGGTCGATCCATCCGTATTGATACCACGACCGGAGACAGAGGACCTGGTGGACTGGGTGCTGTCTGAGATACATCCTAATGCATCCATGATAGACATCGGTACCGGTAGTGGCTGCATACCTATTTCTATCAAAAAGGAGAGAGGCGATCTACAGGTAGCTGCTGTAGACATCAGCACGGAAGCGCTCGCTATAGCGCAAGAAAATGCAAGGCTAAACGATGTGGAGGTACTGTTTAACCAGCTGGATATCCTGTCAGGCATGCCTGCCGGCAAATACGATGTGATAGTCAGCAATCCGCCATATATCGGATACGAGGAGAAAAATGTAATGTCGGATAATGTCCTGAAGTTTGAGCCGCACATCGCACTCTTTGCAGATGATCCCCTGATATTCTACAAACGTATCGCTGCTATCGCGCCACAGCTGCTGAGCGATGGAGGGAGCATCTATATGGAGATAAGCGAATATCGCGCAGCAGATACTGTAGCGATATTTGAGAAGGCCGGATTTCAAGCAGATATAAAGAAAGACCTGACAGGACGAGAGCGCATGGTCAAGGCCTCACATTGATCACTTCTTTTTCTTCTTCGCGGGTATTTTACGAGTCGCAACAGTATTGGGATTGACCAACTTGCCCAGGTTCTTGCCGGTCTTGTCTATCTTGTAGCGGAAGGTCATGCCGTAGTCTTTGCTCTTTTTGTTTGCCTCCTTTAGCGATACGAGCGCCGTATCTCCCACGAATGGTTCTGCATTTTCGTAGACCGGCTGTATGACCCAGGCGCCGGAGTGGTCTATATAGCCGTAGGTAGAGTCATTCTTTGTCACGGCAGCCAGGCCGCAGGAGAAGGCCGACACATTCGCAAAGCTTTGCGTGAAAGGCTGATTGCCACCTTTGTCTATAAAGATCCAGCGGTCATCTTTTTTGACAGCAGCGAGGCCTTCGCTAAAGGAAGTCGCATCTTGGTAAACGAACGGTATCACCACATGGTCGCGGTCATTGATAAAGCCGTAGCCTTTGAAATTGTGCGCAGCATATAATCCCTCTGAGAGTGGCTGTATATCCTCATAGTCTGCACCTACCACAAACTCACCCTTCCGGTTGATGATGCCAAACTTGCACGGAGCACCATCGCAGTAGTCCAGTGCTACCACAGCCTTGCCACCTATGAAATCTCCCGCGCTGGCAAAGCTTTTCTCAAATGCTGCTTTACCATTCTTGTCGATGTAGGAGTACATGCAGTTATCCGTGCAGGCCTTTAGCGCTACGGCTGCCAGCCCGCCACTGAATTCTGAAGCGTCTTCATACTGCGGCTGTATCACAAGCGTCTGTGTCCTGGGATTCACATAGCCCCATTTGTCGTTAGACTTGAACGGAGATAGCTCCAGCTTCGACAGGAAAATATCCTGCTGTATCCTATCTCTGAAGGGATTATTAGGATACGCTTTCTGGAAAGCCTCGTAGCTGGAGTCTGTCGCATCCTGTGTGTACAGATCGTAGAGTTGATTCCAGGCATTCATGATGTTGCGATTAGACGGATAGGCTTTGATGAAGGTATTGTACTCCCATACCTCGCCTTTGCGCGTGCTCATGCTATAGATGCTATCCTGTACTGCAGCAAGAAATGGATTCTTAGGATATGCCTTCTCAAACTCAGCATATCCCTCTATCGTGCCACGCTTCAGGTAGCTCTCATAGATCTTGCGGTCGTACTGCACCTGCGCTTCTTTGGCATATGGCGCTGTAGGGTATTTTTCGAGGTACGTCTTAAATGCCTCTGCCGTATTAGCCTTGGTCATGTCTGCATAGAGCAGCTGCTCGTATAGCTTATTGGCATCATTAAATTTCTTTGACTTAGGATAGTCATTCAGAAACTGGCGCAGGCCCTCTATATCATTCTTTAGCGAGAGCTCGTCGTAGCGTATCTCATCGCGTTTGTCGGAGGCTTCCTCATTCAGCTTTTCATCCTTAGAGTACTTTACAAAGTTGTCATATGAGTCAAAGGTGTTCTTGGCCTTCGCCTTTTCGTAGGCCTGTTTATTGATATCGTTATACAGCTCCGTGATGGTAAAATCCCGCACGCCGTATTTCAGGTATTTTTTGGTCTGCTTGTCGTCCTCCTTCAGCGGTATGGCAGTATAAGCCTTATTGACATAGATCGTAGCAGAGTCAAGGTTTATGCCCTTATAGTCGCGGGCAGAGAAGAGCTTTGCCATGGCATAGTTGGCTGCTACATCCTTCGGGTCTTTCTCCAGTTCTTCTTTGATGCTGGTGCGGGCCTTGTCATAGTCGCCGCTGTTGATATTCTTAAATGCCTTGTCGAGGTCTCCCGCCATTATGCTTTGCGCAGTGAGGAGGGATATGCAGGCTATAGAGATGATCTTTTTGCTCATGCGGTGCGGATGGTATTTTCTTTGATGAGATGGTTTATTTGTTCGTCGCTGATGCCCGACTCGCGCAGGATGGCGATGCTATCCTCGCCGAGGCGGGGTGCCTGCCAGTGAGGGTCTGTCATACCCTCATGGCGCACAGGCGTAGCGATAGTGCTAAACGTTTTGCCTGCGAGGTCAAAGTCTACAAAGAGTTTTCTTTCGCGCAGGTAGGCGTCAGTAGTGAGTTCGTCCAGGTCATTGATGGCAGTGAGGCACACGTCGTCTTTTTGAAAGAACGCCAGCCACTCTGTTCTCTTCTTTGTGCGGAATATATTTTGTAATTCTTTCTGAATCGAGGCTTGGACACTTTCATCGCCTAATATCTGCTCCCGCCATTCAGGTCGGCCTAGTCGCTCGCATACCTTATTCCAGAACTTCGGCTCCAGCGATCCCAACGCTACATACTTGCCATCACCGCATTCATAGACATTATAGTTGGCCTGTCCGCCTGAAAGTTGAAACTTGCCACGCGTATGGCCTTTGCCTAGTGCCTGCTGCTCTGCAAATGGCAGCGTGAGAAATGGCAGTACGCTATCGGTCATGGCTATATCCAGCCACTCGCCGGTACCGGTTTTCTCACGGCGGTAGAGGGCGGTGGTCACAGCATTCATAGCCATGTAGGAGCCGCCTGCGATATCTGCCAGCTGAAAGCCCGGTATCACTGGTTTGCCGTTTCCATCACCAGTCACGCCCAGAGCGCCAGCTATAGCGATATAGTTGAGATCATGCCCTGCAGCTTGCGAGAGCGATGAGTCTTGTCCGTAGCCTGTGATAGAGATGTATATCAGTTGTGGGTTGATCACCTTCAGCGTTTCGTAGTCCAGCCCCATGCGCTTCATCACACCGGGGCGGTATTGCTCGATGAAAACATCAGCCCTGCGCACAATATCCAGCAGCGCCGCTTTCCCCGCAGGGGAGAGGAAATTGATAGCGAGGCTCCGCTTGTTTCTATTCAGTGCATAGTAGAAAGCAGACGTGCCCTCTATCAGCGGCTCAAAAGAACGGATATAGTCCGGCGAGTCAGGGTCTTCCACCTTGATCACATCGGCACCCATATCTGCCAGCATCATAGTAGCCAGCGGACCGGGCAGTAGCCGTGTGAGGTCTATGATCGTCACACCCTCCAGCGGGCCGCCACGCTTCGGCCGTATGGTCGTATTTTTTTCTGTGGTCCGTGGTCCGTCGTCTGTCGTCCCTTCATATTTCCTGAAGCAATTTGCAAACTGCATCATCTCCATCAGGTTGCTCACCTGTACCTGGCCGCTCATGAGGGCTGTCTGCGGGTTCAGTTTGCCGGTCTCGAGGTCAATATAGGTCGCGGCGTCTGTACTGATCACGCAGGTAGGTGTACCGGTCAGGGTAGTGTCCAGGCGGCAGGTGTTATTTTCTATCGTGATGGTGTATCCGAAATCTTCTGCGCCGATGATCACAAAGTGAAAGATGCAGGTGAGGCCGTTGGCTTTCTCAGGGCGGAAGCGGGAAGGAGCGGAGTCAAGTATCTGTCTGGCGGTGATGGGCATGAGGTGATGGCGTATCAGGTTTTTATCTTGCCCCGGCGGGGACGTATATACGTGATGATGAGTATCGCTACCAGCGCAGCCAGCCCGATGATCCAGGCAGAGAGCTCTTTGAAATCTGAGAACAGTTTCATCGTGTCGTGTTTATTAGTAAGCCCACTTCACATACATAGCACCCCAGGTAAATCCTCCGCCAAAGGTGGCTAGTATCAGGTTGTCACCCTTCTTCAGTCGCTGCTCCCACTCCCAGAGGCAGAGAGGTATGGTACCATTTGTCGTATTGCCATAGCGCTGGATATTCACCATCACTTTCTCTGCGGGCAGGCCCACATACTCACGTGTAGCGTCTATGATGCGCAGGTTGGCCTGATGGGGCACCAGCCAGGCTACATCATCAGCGGTCAGGTGGTTGCGCTTCATCACCTGGCCGGAGACATCTGCCATATTCTTTACAGCAAACTTGAATACCGTTTTGCCCTCCTGATAGACGAAGTGCTCCCGATTGGCTACGGTTTCTGCGGTAGCAGGCTTCTGAGAGCCACCTGCCTTCTGGTGGAGGTAGTGGCGGCCTGCGCCATCTATGCGCAGCTGCGAGTCGAGTATGCCGAGGCCGTCAGTGTTAGGTTCCAATAGTACACATCCTGCACCATCGCCAAATATCACGCAGGTATTGCGATCTGTGTAGTCAATGATAGAGGACATCTTATCAGCACCTACTACCAGCACTTTTTTAGCCCTGCCGGACTCGATGTAGCTCGCACCATTTTGCAAAGCAAACAAGAAGCCGGAGCAGGCTGCTGAGATGTCATATGCCCAGCAGTTGGTCGCGCCGATCTTGTCAGCCAGTATCACTGCTGTAGATGGGAAAAGCATATCTGGTGTGGTAGTAGCCACGAGGATGATGTCGATATCGTTTGGTGCGAGATTCTTTTTAGCCAGCAGTCTGGTCACGGCCTCGTAGGCCATATCTGAGGTAGCCAGGCCCGGCTCGCGCAGGATGTGGCGCTCCTTGATGCCCGTACGCTCGGTGATCCACTGATCCGTAGTATCCACCATGGTCTCGAGCTCCTGATTGGTGAGTACATAGGGTGGTACGTATCCTTCTACGCCGGTGATGGCTGCGGTTATCTTCATGTATAGTCGTTTGGTCACGCTGCAGCCGCGCTGCAGCCTCTAAATCACATATCAATGATACGACATAAAATCTAAATGGCAGGGGCTACGGTTTGCCGGAAAGTTGATATTTTGCAACACCTCACGGGGTAAATGCACACCCTGTACTACACCTTTATAAACCGCTGAATGAAAGGCAGAAACATCTGGATAGTAGCTGGTGTCACTTTAGGTATCCTCGTGGTGCTGGAGGTGGCGGCGAGGATCGTACTGTCCAATATCTACAACCGCAAGTTTGACTCCTCACTGATAGAGCCGGGCAAATATGGTGCTACTGATGGGTTGAAAGCTAATGCCACCGGCACGGTCTGGGGCAAACCTTTTCATACAGATGACATGGGTGGACGCAAGCACCAGAAAAGTAAGACCGGCAAAAAGAAGGTGCTGATCATAGGAGACTCGGTGACAGAGGGCGTGGGGGTAGACGATAGCAGTACTTTTTGTAACCGATTTAATGACTCAAAGACATTTGCTGAACTGGATGTCAGGAACATCTCTATGATAGGATGGTCTACCTACGATTATAGAAATGTTGTCGATCATTTGATTGGTAGGGACTCTTCTGTGTCAGATATCATAGTTTGCTATTGCCTCAATGATATTTATGGCAAGACAGTGGCGGCTGACCTGCCATCTATTGCCATCAATGGTTTTGCTAGTAAGATAAATGGGGTTTTGCAAGATAAATATGCTACGTATAAGCTATTAAAACTATTTCTCTATCAGAATAGCGACCGGTATTTTAAGTACGATAACGCATTGTACCATGACACTAAACGGTTAGATAATGCTGTGTCGGACCTTGCTCATATAAGGGATACTTGTGCTGTTCATTATGTAAGGTTTTACATAATGATCTTACCATACAAGTCACAACTATCTGATCGTACCCAAAACCTCCCAGATAGTATTCTGGCAGATGGACTTAAGAAAAAGTTTATTCACACAGACGACTTATTGATATCATGGCCCAGCGAGGCAAATTATGACGATTTGTATCTTTTCGCCGACGAAATTCATTTTTCTGAAAAAGGCCATCATCAGATAGGCCGTTTCTTTGACGACAAGGAATGACATTCAAATACAATCACTATAATTGTATAGCAAATAGTAGTATGACACAAGACATCAGAAATAACTGGACCACTGAGGAGGTTCGCGAGATATATAATACGCCGGTGCTGGAGCTGATCGTACGCGCTGCCAATGTGCACAAGCAATACCAGGCTACCGGCGAGGTGCAGGTATGTACCCTGCTCTCTGTCAAGACCGGCGGCTGCCCTGAGGACTGCTCGTACTGCCCGCAGGCTGCCCGCTACAATACGGGCGTAGAGGCACATAAGCTCATGAAGTATGAAGAGGTGGTAGACAAGGCGCTGATCGCTAAGAATGCCGGTTCTACGCGCTTCTGCATGGGTGCTGCCTGGAGGGATGTGCGCGACGGACGCGACTTTGACAATGTGATAGACATGGTGAAGGGGGTCAATGCCCTCGGCCTCGAGGTGTGCTGTACGCTCGGTATGCTCTCTGAGGACCAGGCTGCACGCCTGAAAGAAGCCGGCCTCTATGCCTACAATCATAACCTGGATACATCTCAGGAGCACTATAGCGATGTGATCACCACACGCACCTATCAGGACCGCCTGCGTACCCTCGACAATGTAGAGAAAGCCGGTATCAGCGTCTGCTGTGGTGGCATCATAGGCATGGGCGAGACTGACGAGGACCGTATCAAGCTGCTGCACACACTGGCTACACGCCCGCAGCACCCTGAGTCGGTGCCGGTCAATGCACTGGTAGCCGTGACAGGTACGCCACTCGAAGGTCGCCAGAAGGTGCAGACCTGGGAGATGGTGCGCATGATCGCTACAGCGCGTATCCTGATGCCTAAATCAATGGTACGCCTCTCTGCAGGCCGCAATGAGATGGATGTGGAGCAGCAGTCACTGTGCTTCCTGGCCGGGGCTAATTCCATCTTCACCGGAGAGAAACTGCTCACGACGCCTAACCCTGACTTCAGTGCCGACAAGGAGATGTTTGAAGTGCTGGGGCTGAAGCCTCGGGAGAGCTTCAAAGTAGAGAAGGAACTGGCCACGGCCAACTAAAACGCGTCCCGCGGGACACACCGTATGGACGCTATCCGCAGATACATCAAGGGCAAAATAGCTGACCGCCAGCGTGAGGACAATTTCCGTACGCTGCGACTGGTCGGCGGTGTGGACTTTACCTCCAATGACTACATCGGCCTGGCACGTGATGCCGAGTTTCACAGAAGAATAGAAGCAGAGGTCACAGCGCATCAGCTGCAGGGAGGGAGTACCGGTTCCAGACTGCTGTCAGGCAATTCCGCGTATGCAGAAAGGCTGGAGAGCACTATTGCCGGCTTTCATCGATCAGAAGCAGCATTACTATTCAACTCCGGCTTCGATGCCAACTATGGCCTGCTGTCCTCACTACCATATAAAGGTGATACCATCATCTACGATGAACTCGTGCACGCCTCTATACATGATGGCATGAAGGCAGGCAAAGCAAACCGCGTAGCCTTTCATCACAATGACCTCGCAGACCTGGAGGCGAAGCTCAAAGCTGCCACAGGACTCAAATACGTGGTCACTGAGTCACTTTTCTCTATGGATGGAGATATGGCTCCGCTGCGGGAGATAGCTGCGCTATGCGCGGCCTATGACGCAGGACTGATAGTAGACGAGGCACATGCCACAGGTGTGATAGGAGAGAGGGGAGAGGGATTGGTCAATCTCCTTGGCATAGAGGATCAGGTGCTGGCCCGCTTGCATACCTTCAGCAAAGCGCTGGGTGGGCATGGGGCGGTGATACTCTGCTCTGATGACCTCCGGGACTTTCTCATCAACTACTGCCGTCCGTTTATTTTCTCTACTGCTATGCCGCTCCATAGCCTGGCGGCTATCAGGTTGGCGTATGATTATTTCCCGGGTCTCGATGATCGGCGTAAGCATTTGCAGGAGCTGATACAGCTATTGCAGGTATCATTTACTCCCTCGGAGCAGATGCATTTGCTCAAAAGCGATAGCCCGATACAGTCCCTCATCATCCCCGGCAATGCAGCCGTGAAACATATCGCCTCGCAACTGCAGCAAGACGGCTACGATGTACGCGCCATACTCTCGCCTACGGTGCCAAAGGGTAAGGAGCGTATACGTATCTGCCTGCATAGTCACAATACGGTGGAGCAAGTACAGGGCCTCATCACTGCTATCGCAAAACATACAACCGTCACCGCACTATGAGAAAGCCACTGCCACAGCGGATATTTGTGACCGGTATAGATACCGATGTGGGCAAGACGGTGGTCTCTGCCGCACTCACAGAGGCGCTACACGCAGACTACTGGAAGCCCATACAGGCCGGCTATGACACCGGCACAGACCGCGAGACGGTACAGTCACTGCTCAGCACCATGAGCCTCACAGTACATCCAGAGGCCTATAAACTCAAAGTACCCGCCGTACCTGTGTACGCTGCTGAGCAGGAGGGCGTAGAGATAGACCCGCAGCAGATACAGATGCCCGACACGAGTAAACGTCTGGTGATAGAAGGCGCAGGTGGCCTGATGGTACACCTCAATAGAACCTACCTCGTCATAGACCTGATACAGCAGCTGGGTATACCGGTGATACTGGTATCAGAAAACTACCTCGGCTCTATCAATCATACCCTACTCAGCATAGAGGCGCTGCGCAGCAGGCAGATAGAGATAGTGGGCATCATCTACAATGGTGAGCACAGCGCACACATGCGCGACCTGATCTACCAGACCTCCGGTGTGCATGAGATAGGCAGCGTGGAGCGGGGGCACACGATAGACAAAGACTTCATACAAGAGCAGGCTGCAAAGCTGCGTACTGACATCAGCAAATACTACACGCTATGACCCTGCGCGAGCGAGACAAGCAGCACATCTGGCATCCCTACACACAGGAGAAAACTGCACCGGACAATATCATCATGACACGCGGCGAGGGTGCCTGGCTCTATGATGAAAAAGGCGACCGCTACATAGACGCCACCTCCAGCTGGTGGACCAATATGCACGGCCATGCGCACCCGCATATCGCGCGGCGGATAGGAGAGCAGGCAGCGAGGCTGGAGCAGGTCATCTTCTCCGGCTTTAGCCATGAGCCGGCTATAGAGCTGGCGGAGAAACTGCTCGCTATTTTGCCCGCAGGGTATGGTAAAGTATTTTACTCTGATAATGGCTCTACGGCTATCGAGGCGGCTATCAAGATGTGCCTGCAATACTGGGCCAATAAGGGCGAGGCGCGCACGAAAGTCATCTGCTTCCGCGATGCGTATCATGGCGATACTTTTGGGGCCATGTCGGTGAGTGCGAGAGGGGTATTCACTGATCCGTATGCGCGGCTGCTGTTTGATGTCGCCTTCCTCGATACGCCGGACTATACCAATGGTGAAACCATCAAGGCGCAACTGCGCGAGGCGATAGCTGGTGATGACGTGGCTGCTTTTATCTTTGAGCCGCTGGTGCTGGGCTCGGCGGGGATGAAAATGTACCCTGCTGCGCTACTCGATGAGCTGATCGCTATTTGCGCGGAGCGCCAGGTGCTGACGATAGCCGATGAGGTCTTCACGGGCTTTGGCCGTACAGGCCGGATGTTTGCTACGGAGTATCTCACGCATACTGCTGATATCATCTGCCTGTCTAAGGGCCTCACGGGTGGTTTCCTGCCCTTTGCGGCTACGGTGACGAAGGACTACATCTATGACGCGTTCTATCACGATGAGCGCGCTAAGATGCTTTTTCATGGCCATAGCTATACGGGCAATCCGCTCGGCTGTGCTGCTGCATTGGCATCGCTGGAGGTCTTTGAAATGGAGAAGACTTTGGACCGGATCGCGGCTATCTCTGCGTCTCATGCAGCTTTCGTGGAGCGGCTATCACAGCATCCGTCTATCGTGAATGTACGCCAACACGGCACGATACTCGCCTTTGACTTTCGCACGGAGCAGGAGGGCTACCTGAGCAGCCTGCGCGACAGGCTCTACCGCTACTTCATAGGCCGCCGTATCATGCTGCGCCCGCTGGGCAATGTGCTCTATATCCTGCCGCCATATTGCATCTCGCAGGCGGATCTGGAGGAGGTGTATGAGGCGATATTTTCGTTTCAATCTTAACCGCAGAGAAAGCAAAGAACGCGGAGATTTTATAGCATACCTTTGCGTTCTTAGCGCTCCTGGCGGTGAAAGCTATTTCCGATTCACCTCACAATATTCCCAAATAAACGCATCGTTCCTACGTTTATACACGGGGCTGATTATATTCGTAAGGTCAACACTCCGCGTACTTTGGGCAAAGGAAATCTAATACTGGGACTATCACTGCTGGCTGCGGTCACTGCGGCTGCGCAGGCACCTGCTGTACGTGTGAATGGTACCGTGATAGACCTGTATGACAAGACGCCCGTGAGCGGTGTGAGCGTGATCAATCCCAAGAACGGCCAGAGCTATGTGACGGATGCACACGGCACCTTTAGTATCAGCGTGGGCAAGCGTGATACGCTGCTGCTCTTCCTCTCGGGCTACCAGACCATGCGCTTCAGCATGGCAGACAGTGTGGCCAAAGAGGCGTACTACCCGGTGTTTGAGTTTGACAGGCTCACGGCTACTACGTCTCAGCTGATCATAGTCAGGCCCAAGCAGAAGCTCAGCGACATAGAAAAGGAGCGCGAGAATATGGGCAAGATACCCAAGGAGCTGGAGCGCCCGGCCATCTCTATCATGAGCCCTATCAGTGCGCTGTATGACATGCTCAGCGGCCGTGCCAAGGAGCGCGAGAAGCTGCTGGCACAGGTGCAGGACGATGAGCGCCGCCGCATCTACAAGGAGCTATTCAACTACTACAAGGAGGAGAAACTATTTGACCTGCCGGATGAGTACTACGACCAGTTCATCACCTACCTCGCCCTGCCGGTAGACTTCCTCAAGTATAACTCTGACTACACCATCACCACCACCATCCTCGATGCCTACAAGAAGTTTGGCTTTGAGCGCGGATTTATCAAGTAGGTAAGGGCGGTGCCCTACTCTGACGGCGTGTCGCCCCGTTGGGGCTGAGTACAATGGTTGCGTAATTTGCTTTAAGCCCCGAAGGGGCGGGACGCCTCCAGGATACGGCATCGCCGTATTGTAGGAGTGGATGTATGTGACCGGCAGGTGCGGCAGGGATAGGAGCGGATAGCCCGCAGCGGCCTGTGGTGGGTGTGCTCCGTAGACCAGGTGGATAGGCCGCGAGGACTAGCAGCGGATAGCCCGGCTGCCGCCAGCGTAAATATGAGAGAGTAGAATCAAGAAACAAGAGATCAACTCTTATTAGACCATTTGTGTATTCGGGGATTCCTTCGGCTTTGTCTCGTTTATATTTTGTATAGATGAAAAGCCTCGGAATGACGCGCTCTTTTAGCTCCGCCGAAATCATAAATCAACAATCCTAAATCAGAAATAGAAGAAACTACTGATTGGCATACACGCCCACAGGCACGGTATGGATCCAGCCAAAGACGTCCTCCGCCTTGCCGCTCTTGATATCCATAAAGCGCTTCTTGAGCTTATTGCTCATCTCGCGCTCCTCTACCGGTGGCAGCTCGTAGTCCTCACCCTTGTAGTGGAAGGCGCCGATGTGAGAGATGACCGCAGCCGTACCGCAGCCAAACATATCTTCCAGCTTGCCCTCGTGGTAGGCATTGATCACCTCGTCTACAGAGATGTCACGCTCCTGCACGATATAGCCCTCGTCCTCTGCCAGGCGGATCATGCTATCGCGCGTCACACCGTCCAGGATAGTACCCTGATCGAGGCCCGGAGTGACGAGCACACCGTCTATGATAAAGAAGATATTCATCGTACCTATCTCCTGAAAGTAGCGGTGGTGGATACCATCCAGCCACAGCAGCTGGTCATAGCCCAGTTTCTGCGCCTCCTGCATCGGCATCATGGCAGCGCCATAGTTGCCCGCAGCTTTGGCAAAGCCCACACCACCCGGAGCGGCACGGACATATTTCTCAGAGATATATACTTTGACCGGCTTGGTGTAGTACGCGCCTACAGGGCAGGTGAAGATGCAGAAACGATAGTGGTCAGCCACGCGGATACCCACATATTTCTCCGTGGCAAACATGAACGGGCGGATATAGAGGCTGGACAGCGGCTCGGTAGGTATCCAGGCACGGTCCAGCGTCAGGAGCTTGTCCAGCGCATTCATAAAGAGGTCCTCCGGCATGGTAGGCATGGCCAGGCGGGTAGCAGAGATATTGAGGCGGTTCCAGTTCTTGAGCGGGCGGAAGACAATCGGGTTGCCGTCCTCATCGCGCTCGGCCTTCATCCCCTCAAACAGGGCCTGACCGTAGTGGATAGCCGAGGTAGCAGGGTGCAGGCTAAAGTCGCCAAAAGGCACGATGCGGCAGTCATGCCAGTCACCGTCATAGTAGTCAGCTACAAACATATGATCGGAAAAGTACTTGCCAAAAGGGAGATTGGTAAAGTCTATCTCACTGACGTGGGACTTGGCCGCTTTTTCTATCGATATCTTGTAGCTCATATGTGTTGGTTTTGCAGACCAAAGTTAGAATAAATTTCAGGGGCATCAAACTTAGTTATCCATAAACGCTTAGTTTTGCACACAACCGGCCAAAAGCCCCGGTAAACGCCATAAGCATGGAAATCAACGCGATATACAAGAAAGACAAGCTCTACGACATACCATCGCCTGCGGCGAAAACCCCTGCGCCTGAGCGGCCAGAGGGCTACAACCGTGTAGCAGTGCTCTATGAGTACCCCGAGGCCGCCGAGCTACCGGCAGACAAGGTGGCCTTTCTGGCCAAGGTCATAGAGGCCGGTATGAAGCTCCAGCCCGCTCAGACTCTCACGGCCAACCTCAGCCATACCACCCTCACGCTGCAGAAGCTGGCCGAGGAGTATGGCACCCAGCGCGTGGTCATCTTTGGCACCGGCTGGATGGAGCGCCTGCGCAATGCCCACATCGACAAAAACGACATCTCCCAGCTCTACGGCATGAAGGTCCTCATCACCGACCCGCTAGACACGATCAATACCAACGACAACGCCAAGAAGATCTTCTGGAATAGCCTGAAGAAGCTTTTTTGAGCATTTGCGGAATTACGGATTTACAGAATTACAGATTTCCCCATTCGCCGCTTTCCTTGTCATGTCGTAGCATAGCGAAGACATCTTGTATCGGAAAACCAGCGTACAAGATTCCTACGCTACGGAATGACAACAACGTAGCAAGGCAATCCGTAATTCTGTAAATCCGTAATTCCGTAAATCAAACATCTCACGCCGCGAGAAAGTCCACAATATCACTCCCCGCGGGCCACTTGTCATGCTCCATCTTGCGGCTCACGGCTATGAGGGGCACTACGGCGCTCATATCCTCCGCACGGCGCTTCCACGCCTCATAGCAGCCCGCATCAGGGTATAGCTGCACCTTGCGTCTACCCAAAATAGCGAGGCGCTCCGCCGTCAGCTGGTCCTTGCCGCCTGTGGCCAGCCAGAGGTAGTCCGGCACCAGGATACTGGCCAGCACGGCCGTTTTCTCACTCTCTACGATAGCCACCGGGTGGTCCCTGTACTGCGCCTGGCTGAGCAGGTGCTCGCCGTAGAGGCACTGGCGCAGCGTGTAGTCACCGGTGCCCGCTATGCGGTGCATCCAGCCTATGCGGGCGGTGGGCTGCTTCACACGCCGGCAAGTGGCGGGATCGTAGAGCATCACCTTGCCGGTGCGTATCTGCTCGCTGCGGTCTATCTGCCACCAGATGGTAGCCCCCGGCCAGTGGTCACTGATGCCGAACATATACCGCCGCCACGCCGCACTCAGCGCCGCCTGCCCGTACTGCGCCTGCACATACTGCGCAAAGCAGCTCCGGTGAAACAGGTCCGTACTATCTGCCCACACCTGGTAGGGCATGGTGGAGTACACGTCTGCCGTCTGAGTGGTGGTGACCGGTGGCGGGGTGATGATCTTGGGCGCTTTCTGCGTGCTGGTGCTAGTCCGGATGTAGGTAGCCCGCTGTTTCGCAGGCTGCGAGGTGGGCAGGTGTACAGCATCGCGCATACCTGTCAGCGCATGGCGGTCCTCGTGATACTGGCGCGGTGTGTAGTGGTAGCCGCAACTGTCCTGCCGGTCACAGCGCCCCACCTCGGGGGCCACGTACTGCCCCGTCTGCACCTCGATATAGCGGGTAAACTTGTGTGGCTGACGACAGCGCGGGCAGGTATGCCGCGACTTGCGGCCTGCGTACTTTTCCAGTTGATAGGGATGATTGTTTTGCATAGGAGTTTTTTTTAGGGAATAGGGAATAGGGAATAGGGAATAAGGAATAGGGAATAGTGGAACTACAAAGGGTTTGTCATGTCGCAGCGCAGCGGAGACATCTTGTATCGGCACACACGCCCACAAGGCACCACACCCCGAAAGACAAGATTCCTCTGGCAAGCTGCGCAAGCCGACGGAATGACAACGCGGCAAAACATCGTCATTGCGAGGAGCGATAGCGACGTGGCAATCCGGAGTGTGCCTGACGAGGGCTGCCTGGCTCACACTGAGCACCCACACCACAAGGACGTCATTCCGAAGCTTTTCAAAGCAGAAAATATAAGCGTGTCAAAGCTGAAGGAATCCCGTCTACACGAATGACGCTGACAGTAGCCCTTGTGAGGTTTGGGATTCCTTCCCGACCAGAGGTGCGGGACAGGTCAGTTTTATCACTTCTATTTTGATATTGGAAAAACCTCGGAATGACGTGCTTTTTTGGTTGGGAGAGCTTGTTCAGTGTTCATTTCTCCTAGTGAAAATGAACACTGAACAAACTCTATTGAGAATAAAACGTCATGTCAATTCTTATCTTTGTACAAAGTACCTATCATGGCTAAAGAATCTAAGACACCAACTACTCAAGAAGAACAAGGCAAGATCTGTGGTATAGTCAGACCCATAGCGGGGACATCTGAGATCTACAGCTCAGTCCATTGGGAAAATGTTCATGACATTATAGCTGAAGCCGCGACTCAGGCAGGTTTTAAGCCTAGCCTTGTAAGTGAAGCCAATGAGGTCAGCGTCATACACAAAACGATCATCAATAACCTATATAATAATGACATCGTAGTAGTAGATATCAGTAGCAAGAATCCCAATGTAATGTTTGAACTTGGTATCAGATTGACCTTTGATAAGCCTACGGTGATTGTCAAAGACGAGCTTACAAATTACAGTTTCGATACTGGCATTATTGAACATATATCTTACCCCGCTGACTTACATTATCAATCTATATTGAAATTCAAAGATAAACTTGCTTCTAAAATTGCTGCTACAGCAGAAAATCATAATAGCTTTTTAAAGAACTTTGGTGAGTTTAAGATTTCCCAATTGGAACAAAAAGAGGTTGGTCAGACAGAATATATCATTAAGGCCATTGAGGATATTAAGTCTGTCATTAATCAAGCACCGCTAGCTCAATACAGTAAAGAACAGCACCCTACACTTACCTCTAAAGAGTTGCAGGTTTTAAAGTATTGGGAAAAATTTTGTGACGAATTGACTATGCATTCTGGACTTCCGATTTTCGATGATGAAATAATCAAATTCAAAAACTGGATGAGAACAAATTACCCCTTATTGTTTATTCAACTCAATCTTGATGTATTTCAAAACAAGCATCTAACATCAATTTTAGAAAGGCGTCTACCATAACTTGTTCAGTGTTCATTTTCACTAGGAGAAATGAACACTGAACAAGATTTTTGGCTGCTATTCTGTGGCTTCTTCGGTTTCGTCAGGGCTTTTATCCCAGGCCATCTTCTTGCCTTTCTCAAAGAGGTTCAGCACAGACGAGCGGCTATTGTAGCCCATCGCTTCCGCGATCTTCTGTAGTGTCATCCCGCCATCTTTCAGCTCCTTCGCCTGCTCCCACTTAGCCTTACTATCATCCGTATCCGCGTTCTTCACCAGCAGCTCAAAGGGGAGGCGCTCATTTGTGTTGGTGAAAGTAAACGTCGGGCCGTCAAAGTGGAGGATGAAGCTCTCGGTCTTGTATTGCAGGGGCAGGTAGTTGCCCTTTACGATGCAGAGGTGGCGGTCGGAGGGGCGCATGGCGTCGGCGCGCAGCTCTATCACCAGGCGCATCTTGCTCTCAAAGCCCTGCCCGGCCAGCAGGTTATTCTTGTGCGGTATCAGCGCCTCGGTGCGCTTGCCTGTGTGGTGGAGGAAGAGGATCAGGCACCCATTCTCCCGCGCCAGCGTCTGGAAGGGCAGCAGGAAACTGCGTATCTTATTGGTATCCTTCAGGTCGCCCGTATACACATCTGCAAAGCAGTCTATGACCACGAGGTCGGCAGGCACACGTGCCAGGTTGCGCTGCAGCGTGGTGAGGATATCCTCGGCGGTGAAGAGGAAGCGCAGGCGGCTCAGTTCGCCATCGTCATAGTGGCGCGTCTGCTGGCGCAGCAGGTAGCTGGTGGCGTTCTCCTCGTCCTCGGTAGAGATGTAGATAGCGCTACGATGCTCCGGCCGCAGCTCAAAGCCGAGCCAGTCGCTATCGCCCGCGGCCACGGCTATGGCCAGCTGGCGCAGCAGGGAGCTTTTGCCCGTATCGCTGCTGCCCGCCAGGCAGGCCACACCTATCTTGGGGAAGATGGGGTGAATGAGTGTAGGGATCTCGGCACCGGCCTTGCGGCGCAGCTCATCGGCGCGCTGTTCGTCGGGGCAGGAGTCCAGTGAGTCGAGCAGATGCTGCCCCTCCTCCAGGAGCTCTTCGCGCGTGATGCGCAGCTCCTTGTTGTCGTCATGGTTCATGATCGTTGTTGTTTTTGAAAAGAGTGAAATTGGTACGTGCGCGAGGACCCTCTAAATCTCCATGAAGGGAGACTTAAATACAGCACGTGGTGGGCTGTTAAAGCCTCCCTTTAGGGAGGTTTGGAGGGCCGCACATCGGCACGCAAAAAGCAAGTAGTACACTCCCCCTCCGCATCCGCAGGCACCTGTCAGGGGTGGTGTCAGTATCGGGCAGGCGCGCCCGGCTAGCGATTGCAAAACAGAACTTTTTCAGCGAAATTTGCAACGAAACGCCCGACTATAGATACTCACAAACTTGAGGGCAACTATTTTGAGTGAAAAGCTTGGCGGTGTGAAAGGCGGGAGTGATTTACGGAATTACGGATTTACGGAATTACAGATCTACGGATCTACAGATTTTCCGATCTACTCATTTAGACATTGCGTCTGTCCCGCCAGGCCAGCAGCGGTATAGCCAGCAGGTACACCGGGTTCACCGCAAAGGCCAGCATAGGCACACTGATACTGGGAAAGAAGATATCCATGCAGTAGCTGATGCCAATGTGCATACATAGCAGCAGCAGCCCATATACCAGCGCCGGCCTGCGGCCCATGAGCAGCACTACGGCACAGGTCTCCATGAGCAGCGAGCAGGCCAGCAGCGCGCGTACCAGCACAGGGTGTGCGGCCAGCCATGCAGCCCGCCGGAGGCCCATCTGGTGCAGGGCCATATCTCCCGTAGTGTACCACGCATAGTCAAAGGATTTGGTCACCTGCAGCGACATGTAGGGTGCATCTGCCAGCCACTGTAGTGCCGAGGGGTAGAGCTTGGCCAGTGCCGCCAGCGTGTATACCGCCGCCACCGCCTGCAGCGGCAGCTGAAACCGCGCCTGCCGCACATCTGCCACCGTGCCCCTGCGGTACAGCACATAGGCCAGGCACTGCGCCAGCCATACGAGGGATATGAGCCCGTTGCGCCCCATCACGCCGTTGGCCTCGCCTATGGTGAGTATGACCACAGAGAGCGCCGCTATGGCCCCCGTCACCAGCGCCATGCGCACCTGTAGTATATAGAGCAGCATGAGCACCGCCAGCACCACCGCTATGCCCAGCCGCACGGCAGGCAGCAGCAGCCATGAGGTATCGCACAGCGCCAGCACACCCGAGGGGTAGGCCAGTGTGTGGTACCGGTAGAGAAAGTCCACCATATACGCATAGCTCCACCCCGCCAGGTATAGCTGCAGGCAGCGCCACTCGGCATCGCCATAGGTGGGGGCGGTGAGCCTACTCCACAGCGCCTGTGTATAGGATGGTCTCATGTGTCTGAATGGTATCGTGTATGATGCGGATGGTCTGCCGGTCTATGCTGATAGAGTCTGTGGCCGGCCGTGTGTGGCAGCCCGCCATGAGCAGGCGGTATAGCTCGCGGCCTGTGGCGCTGTCTACAGCTGCGGCGGTGTGCAGGCCCGCTGCCGGTGCGCTATAGAGGGCATGCAGCCGCGAGTAGATATGGCTCAGGTCTGCACCACCTACGGTGAAATACCGCTGCAGCGGCACCAGCTGCCCCCGACCGTCACGCACCATAAAGGTCTGCGCATAGTCCGGGAACCTACTGTACATAGGATACCGCGAGAAGGGCTGCATCTCCGGCAGCACCAGTGATAGCCCGATATACCCCACGAAGAAGAACCACGCAGGCCAGTACGTGACCCACGGTGCCCGCAGGCCCAGCCACTGCCAGAGGCGCTGCCTGGGTGCGGCTGTAGCGATGATAGTCGTGAGCAGGAGCAGGGCCACTATATTGTAGCTGATGAGTAGCAGGCCCGCGTTAGGATGATGTTGCAGATAGAGGGATAGTGCGCTCTGCGCTATGGCGCCTGAGGCAGAGAGCCAAACCGGCAGGCTCCTGAGGCGCGCCAGCCGCCACACCCAGTAGCCTAGCAGCACCGGGTAGTACGCCTGCACCAGCACATAGGCCGGCAGGTATAGCTGGGGAAACCACCCCCTGTAGTCACTCACGCTACCCTCCCAGAAGTGGGTGATCCACACTGCCTGCTGTATGCCTGTGGGCACCAGCGTGAGGAGGATGATGATGGGTAGCCCGTACCTTTTCATGAGCGTGTATTACTGCTTTCTGAGCAGGGCACCGCTGAGGCCCGCCAGCCCTGATACCAGCCCGCCTATCACCCCTGTGAGCAGCAGCAGCAGCCAGTAGTTCCCCTTCAGGGGAAAGAGTGTAGCGATGCGCGCAGACAGGATGTGGTCATTGCCAAAGTCCAGCCGCGCGGCCACACCCGCCCACAGGATAAACACCCCGAGGAACGCCGCCAGGAACGCCAGCCCCGGCTTTAGCCGCAGCAGGTAGCTCAGTATAAATGCGACAATGGCTATGCTCCACCACGGCGCGAAGTTCTGTACCACACCACTCACGATGGCGATAGCTATGACTGGGAAAAGGAGTTTCATGTTTTATTTCTTGTTACTTGATGCTTGATACTGGTTTCTTGATACTGGATGCTGGGTTCTTGATACTGGATACTTGATGTTGGTTACTGGATACTTGATGCTGGTTTCTTGATGTTGGTTAATGTTCTCTTTTTTCTGTTGCCCGATGCTTGTTGCTTGCTATTATTGTCTACTATCTACTATCTAGTATCCAGTTTCTACTATCCAGCATCTGGCATCCCGCATCCAGCATCTATTTATTAAAAGTGATCTTATAAAGCTTATCCCTATCCAGCTGCGCCTTCGGCTCAAACTTGGCCGTGTAGTTGTCGCCCTTGGCCCAGCTATCTATCATGTTGTCGTAGAATTTGCTGCCCGGGTTGCCGCTTTCCCCGCCAGGGTACAGGCAGTAGCCCTTCATCTCACCAAAATCCACGATCATCCGCCAGCTAGGCCCATGCTCATGACTCGTAGCGTTTATGATGCCGCGATTGCCACCACAGTACACATCCATCCGGCTAAAGGCATCCAGCTGCGGCGAGAGGTGGTGTACCATCGTCGCCTTGTAGGTGCCCCAGTCTTTCACCTTGTCCAGAGATCCGTAGGTGTCTTTGAGCTTCTTCATCGCCTTGTCAAAACTCATCAGCACCAGCATCTCGCGCGTCTCACGCTCACCGGTCTGCAGGTTGTCGTAGAATACACTCGTACTATCATCCCTCAGGAAGTAGGCCGTGCGGTACGTATTAGGCTTGCGCATCGGCAGGCTAGGGTCGCCCATCTCGTCCCACAGCAGCGGGTAGAGCACATCTGTCCACGTCTCGTAGTACACCGTGGCTTTGCTGTCGGCATTGTCATAGTAGTCCCACTTGTCCAGCGCAGTGATGGCCTCTGCCTCGTCGGCGGTCAGTTTGCTGCGGTCTATCACGCGCAGCAGGGTAGGGAGGGTGAGGGAGGCTATGGTATTATAGTTGTCCCGCTGCATGCGCTGCATGTAGGCCACGTCCATTTTCTGCGTAGAGTCTGACAGCAGGTGGTTGATACGCATAGCCCGCGGATTCTCATAGATGCCCACGTGAGACACCGGGTACGGGTACGTCTCATCCACCGGGAACTGATTAGCACTACTCACAAAGCCGCGCTCGGGATTCTTTACCGTAGGGTTGTGCTCATTGGGTATCACCCTGTGCCAGTCACTCGCAGAGGTACTGCCATCTGCCACAAACTCGTGCGTGACCGGATGCGTGCCCTGCTCCTTGATCGCTATATCGCCACTGCGCGAGGCAAAGACGAAATTCTGCGTAGGGCAGGAGTAGTTATTCAGCGCAGCGATATAGTGGTCGTAGTTGTGGCCCTTGTTGAGCAGGTAGAAGGTCTTAAACTCATTAGACCCGGTATGTGCCGTCCACTTCAGCGAGAGATATTTCTTGCTCCTCACATCACCATAGCTCTGGTCAAATACCACCGGCCCAAAGCGCGTATACAGCACCGTGTCCACGAAGTCTTTGCCGCCCTTTACCTTGTAGTGCTCGATGCGTTTCTCGGTCTTCACCCACTGGCTGTCCAGCAGGTATTCATCATGCGTATCATCTTTGAATTGTACCGTAAACCAATCCCTCACATCACGGCCGCCATTGGTCACGCCCCAGGCTATGGAGTCATTCCACCCGCTGATCACGCAGGGCGCACCGGGCAGTGTAGCGCCGTAGGCATTCATAGTAGGCGAGGAGAGGTGCATCTCATACCAGATAGAGGGCAGGTTGAGTTGCAGGTGGGGGTCATTGCAGAGCAGTGGTTTGCCGCTCTTGGTCTTGCTGCCGCTCACGGCCCAGTTGTTGGACCCGTTCAGCTCCTGCGGCTTCTCTATAGCGCGGTCGTAGCTCTCGTACAGGTCGCGGTCTACATTAGCTACCTTCTGCCCTGCGGGCAAAGCCTCCGGCACAGCAGGCGCACTATCACCGGCAAAGGCCCACGGTGTACCACGCGGTATGATATAGTCTGTGAAAGAATCGCGCTCCGGATAGATATAGTGAAACTGATCGGCTCCAAATTTTGACACGAAGTTCGTATTCTCTATGTCAAACTCGTAGACGGAGAGCATGTTTGCCATGTTCTTGAGCAGCAGTGCTACCTTCAGCGGTGTCCACTCCTCGGGTGCGTAGCCGAGTAGTTTATATTCCAGCGGGTAGTCCTTTGGCGAGAGGGATTTGATATAAGCATTCACACCCGCACAGTAGGCGCGTACCAGGTCATTGCTCTGCGCATCTTTCTCGATAAATGCTTTAGAGTTTTCCGCGCCATAGCCCAGCCCTATGCGGCGGGAGAGGCGGTCTTTGGCCAGTGCCTTCTCGCCAGCTATCTCAGCTACACGGCCAGCGGCGCTGTGCGTCTGCACCTCCATCTGCCAGAGGCGGTTCTTGGCCGTGATGTAGCCCTGCATGAAGAAGAGGTCCTCGTCATTCTGCGCAAAGATGTGTGGCACCAGCCTGTCGTCATAGTACACCTCCACCTTGTCGTGCAGGCCATTCATCTGCATGTCTATATCGTGGTAGTGCGAGGTATTCTCGGCATTCTGCCAAAAGCCCCCATACGGGTCAAAGAAGCGGCCCAGCGCAGGCGCAGGCCCGAGGGGATGATTGAGTACATAGATGAGGCCGATAGTAGCCCCGAGGCTGACCAGAAAAGCAATAAATCTCACGTTGGGTTGATTTTCCCGTGAATGTAATTATAAAGGACTGAAAAATAAATCTACGTTCGTAGCGTCATCATATCATGGACGACCGCCACTCCTTCCGCCGCCACCTGCGCCTCACTCTCGGCCTCACCGCCGTGCTGTGGATCGTCTGGTTTTGCGATGTGCTTTTTGGCCTGCAGCTGGCGCAGTATGGCATCATACCGCACACCGCCATCGGCCTGCGCGGCATCCTCTTCAGTCCCTTCATACATGATACCAATGGCATCGGCCACATCCTGAGCAATACGCTGCCGTTTATGGTACTCTTCTTTGTGCTGATCAGCGCCTATGAGCAGGTCGCCGTTTTTGTGCTGGTGTGTATCCACCTGCTCAGCGGCCTGCTGGTGTGGATGTATGCGCCACCCTATACGGTGCACATCGGTATCAGTGGTATCATCTATGGCATTGCAGCTTTCCTGGTCGGGTCGGGCTTCTTCCGCCGCGACCTCACGTCTATCGGCATCGCCGTGTTTGTGTCCATCCTGTATGGAGGCATGGCAGAGGGGTTCATACGGCAGCCGGGTATCTCATGGCAGTCGCACGTCTTTGGCGCAGCCATTGGGTTACTCATGTCCTTTATCCTCCGCAGCTACCATCAGCGCCCATCACCCTTTGAGGAGGAGGAGCCGGAGGATGACCGCCATTTCTTTGAGAAACACCCGTAGGGGATTTACGGAATTACTGATTTACAGATGTACTGATTTCACGCGCTCTCATATAGTCTGCAAACAAGGGGTTGTCATGTCGTAGTGAAACGCAGACATCTTGTACTCCGGATATGGAAGGCACGATTCCTCCGCTATGCTGCGGAATGACAATAAGAGTGGTCGTCAAGGCAATCCGTAATTCCGTAAATCTGTAAATCCGTAAATAGGAAAAGCTTACTTCACCATCCTCACCGTCCTGATGCGGATATTCTTCTTGGGCCGGTCATTGGCATCGGTCAGGCTCTCAGCTATTTCGTCTACCACGGCCATGCCCTTCACCACCTCGCCGTACACGGTATACTGGCTGTCCAGCCTCGGCACACCGCCCTCTGTGCGGTACACCTGCTTGTGCGCCTCCGGTATCTCATAGCCACCACTACGCTGTTTAGCTTTGATAAAGGTCGAGTCATTGGCCACCTTGCCCTGCACGATGTAAAACTGTATCGCCGATGATTCTTTTTTAGGATTGTCATCCCTGGCAGCAGCCAGTGCGCCGCGCTTGTGGTAGTACTTGTCCGGCATGATCTCGGCAGGTATGGTGTAGCCCAGGTCGCCATCGCCCAGCAGGGCTGTGTCACTGGCCAGCTTTGAGCTGGGGTCGCCACCCTGTATCATAAACCCCTTGATCACCCTGTGAAACAGCAGGCTGTCATACTTGTGCTCATTCACCAGCTTGATGAAGTTGTCCCGGTGCAGCGGTGTACCATCGTAGAGCATAACGCGTATCTTGCCATAGTTGGTCACGATCTCGGCCTCGTGGGTCTGGGCAGTGGCTATGAGGCTGGTCAGTGTGAGGGTCAGTAGCAGTATGATGTTTCTCATGGCTATAAAACTATGGTTTTGTGAGCAATAATTGACTGCAACTGTTTAGCAGCGGGCTTTACCCATTCATAGACGTTTTTATATGCTTCGGAGAAATATCATTGTCTGTCAATAAGGAACGGGTAACTTTGCCCACCAAAATACGGATCATGACAAAGTGGATCACAGCCGCTTTACTTTTTATCTCCATCGGCAGCCTGCAGGCGCAGCAGGTATTTGTCAGTCTGGACCAGTACACAGACTACGCCCTGCAGCACAATCCATCCCTGCAGCAGGCCGTACTGAATGAGAAAGTAGAGGAGCAGAACAAGAACAGCGCCATCGCTCCGCTGCTGCCTACGGCCAATGCCGCAGCTACCCTCACGGACAACCTGATACTGAATACGCAGGTCGTAGCCTTCAACGGGGTCACGCAGGAGTTTCGCTTTGGTACCAAGTATGCGCTCAATCCCTACGGCAACCTGAACGTGAACCTCATCAATGCGAGCAACTTCCAGGGCCTTACCATCGCCAAAAAGAATCAGGAACTGGCCGCAGCTAATACGGCACTCAGCATCGAGCAGATCAAGCTGTCCATAGCCCAGGCATATTATCTCTACCTGCTCTACCAGAGCAATTTTGATTTTACTCAGCGCAACCTCAATAATGCCGACACGCTGCTGCACATCACACAGGTCAGGTTTGACAATCAATATATAGATGAGCTGGACCTCAACCGCAGCAAGTCTACCCAGCTGCAGGCCGACAATCAGCTCAACCAGAGCCGCGTGCTGATGGAGAAAGCACTCAACAACCTCAAGCTGATAGCCGGCATGAATGTGACCGACAAGCTCGTGATACAGGACAAACTGGTGATACAGGATATCCCCTTGGCAGAGGCCATCACCGCCAATATGTATGCCCGCCCCGAGCTGCGCGCCAGCATGCTGCGCACCCAGATAGCAGGTATGTCCAGCACTCGCGAGAAGCTCCGCTTTGCACCTGAGCTATCTGGCTTTGCCAACTATGGTGTGACGGGACTCAACAACAATTTCAAATTCACTGATGCTTCGCAAAAGTGGTACAAGGCCAGCGCCATCGGCCTCACGCTGAATGTGCCTGTCTTTGCCGGAGGCATCAAATACTACTCCGTGCAGAAGGCAAAGCTAAACCAGCAGATAGCCGCCCTGGACCAGCAGAATACACAGCTCAAGACCGCCAAGGAGGACCAGGACCTCGTGCTGGACTTTGTAAAGGCCAAGGGAGACCTCAAGGCACGCCAGCAGCAGCTGGCTCTCTCTGACAGAAACTACAACCTGGCCCTGATCAAGTACAGGAACGAATCCCTGACCTATGACAACCTCGTGAACGTACAAAACGAAATGCTGGCCGCACAGCAGCAGATGCTCCAGGCCGAGGCAGACTACGTGACCTCTCAGTACAAAATAAAACTCATCAATAGCTATGATAAAAAGTAAACGTACCGGTGCAGTGCGCACACTGGTAGCGGGCGCTATGGCCGCGCTGCTGCTCGTGCCGGCTACCGGCTGCAATAAGTCTAAGCCGCTCCATGCATCGCGCAAATCTATCACCGAGGCGGTCTATGCCTCAGGCTTCGTAGCAGCGCGCAATATGTATAAGGTCTACGCCCTCACTGATGGCAATATCGTGGCCAAATACCACGTGGCAGGAGATACTGTGCCGCAGGGCGAGGCGCTCTACCGCGTGCAGAGCGATGCCTCCAGCGCCAAGCTTGGTGCCAGCTCATCTGCCTACCGCCTGGCCATAGAGAATGCCAAGGATAACTCGCCCGTGCTGCAAGACCTGCAGATCAAGATCAAAAACGCCGAGACCCTGCTGGCCAATGACCAGACCACCTATACCCGTATGAAGAATATGTACGACGCAGGTGCAGTGAGCAAGACTCAGTACGATCAGGCCTCTACAGCACTGGAGGTGTCTAAGAACAATGTGCAGGCTGCAAAAGAGGCCCTCAGGCGTACAAAGGAACAACTGGCCGTAGACGCACAGAATGCACAGGCGCTGGTAGCCAGCTCCGGCCAGGACCTCTCTAACTATGTGCTGAAGTCCCTCATCAAAGGCCAGGTATATGAGACCTACAAGGAGCTGGGCGAGGCTGTACGCCGCAATGATGCCGTAGCGCTGGTAGGCGAGATGGGCAGCAAGTACCTCCAGCTGGCAGTGGACCAGCAGGACATAGGCCGCGTGAAAGTAGGGCAGGAGGTAGTGGTGAAAATGGACGTATCTTCAGACAAGGTCTACAAGGCCCATGTCACAAAAGTCTACCCGAATATGAATGGCAATAATCAGTCATTCCGTGTGGATGCTGACTTTGACCAGGACCCGGGACTGCAGTTTATCAATGCATCTGTGGAGGCCAATATCGTGATCACGACCAAGGACAATGCCCTCGTACTGCCACGCCAGGCGGTCAATGCAAAGGATGAAGTGATAGTGAAAGCCATAGGCGGCAATAAGACCATAAAGATCCAGCGCGGCCTGATCAATATGACTGACATAGAGATCGTATCCGGCATCACAGAGTCTGACGAGATAGTTTTACCAAAGGAATAAAAGCCACCCATGATCGGAGTAAACCTCGAGATAGCACGTACACACCTGCTGGCCAAAAAGCGCCAGACGCTGGTAGCCATGATGGGTGTCACCTTTGGCATCGGCATGTACCTGCTCATGATCTCTTTTATGAATGGCTTCAACGAGTACCTGGAGGATACCCTGCTCTCCTCCACGCCCGATATCCATATCTACAATGATATCAAGACCGACTACTCGCACTCCATACTGGACCAGGTCTCTGATACCAGCCGCATGCTGAATATCATACACCATCCGAAGCCCAAGGATATCACACCAAACATCCACAACCCCAAGCAGATCGTATCTGACATCAAGACCTTTGACAATATACTCGCCGTATCGCCGCAGCTGTCGTCTCAGGTTTTCTACAATAATGGTCCCGTGCAGATACCCGGCTCGCTGAATGGTGTCAACATCATAGAAGAAGCCAAGCTGACCAATCTGCAGGATAAGATGAAGACCGGCGCCATAGAGGACCTGATGAAGGTAGACAATGGCATCCTGCTGGGCCACGGCCTGGCTACCAAGCTCAACGCCAGCGTGGGTGACCTCGTGACACTGGCCTCGCCACAGGGCACGTCTATGAGCTTCCGAGTGGTCGGTACCTTCCAGTTTGGTATCGGATCTCTCGATAATGTCCGTAGCTACGTGAGCCTGAAAAATGTACAGCAGCTCCTGGGCAAGGACAATCAATACGTGACCGACATCAATATCAAGATGAAGGACTATACCAAGGCCAAAGAACTGGCAGCCACCTTTGCGCGCAAGTATGGCTACAAGGCCGACGACTGGCAGGTGGCCAATGCCTCGGCCATGGTATCCATCACCATCCGCAATATGATGACCATCGTGATCAGCTTTACGCTGCTGGTAGTAGCCGGTTTTGGTATCTACAATATCATGAACATGACCATCCAGAATAAGCTCAAGGATATCGCTATTCTGAAGGCGGAGGGATTTGCCGGCAGTGACATCATACAGATATTCCTGTTTCAGTCACTCACTATCGGCCTCTTCGGCGCGCTGCTGGGACTGATACTGGGATATGCTATGTCCTATGGCGTGTATAGCCTGCCATTCCCCAAAAATGAATTTATGAGCATCACGCATTTCCCGGTCACTTTCCACGTCAGGCATTATGTGTTTGGTGTCGTCTTTGGCCTGCTCACTACGCTCATAGCAGGCCTGATGCCGAGCCTCAAGGCAGGCAAGATAGACCCGGTAGCTATTTTGAGAGGATAATGAAACGCAAGCAATGGAGACAGTACTGAGAGCAAAACAGGTCAATAAATACTTCTACGAGCCGGAGGAGTTTCACGTACTCAAGGATATCAGCTTTGAGGTGAAGAGGGGAGAGTTCCTATCCCTGATAGGCAAGTCTGGCTGCGGCAAGTCTACGCTGCTCTACCTCCTCTCTACCATGGATACTGACTACAAGGGTGAGATAGAGATCAACGGTATGCGCCTGACCGGCATGAAGCAAAAGCAGCTCGCCGCCTTTCGCAATGAGCACATCGGCTTTGTGTTCCAGTTTCACTTCCTGCTGCCGGAGTTTACCGCGCTGAAGAATGTGATGCTGCCGGCAGAGAAGCTGAATAAATACTCCGCCTCAGAGATCAAGGACCGCGCCTATGAGAAGCTCAAGATGCTGGATATGCAAAACTATGCGATGAAGCAGAGCAGCAAGCTATCTGGCGGTCAGGCACAGCGTGTGGCCATAGCCCGCGCTCTCATCAATGATCCGACCATCATCATGGGCGATGAGCCTACCGGCAATCTCGATACGACTAATACACAGATCGTATTTGACATACTCAAAGACCTGGCCCGAACCAAAGGGCAGACCATAATAGCCGTCACCCACGACCCCGAGTTTGCGCAGAAGTCTGACCGCATCATAGAGATGAAAGACGGAGAGATCATCAAGCAATGATAAGAGAAGAAAGGAAACTATTGTGGCTGGTAGTCGGCTGCCTGTACCTGTTCTTCACAGTGCTGAAGATCTACACATTCCCAAACCTGAGCGCCATGTGGCAGATAGAGGGCAGTGTGTTTGGCTTCATCGTGCTCGTGGTCATCATCCTCTCTATGCGGGTGGTAGACATGCTGCTGGATCGGCTCTATCCCTATGAGCGCAGCCTGGTATTCCGCCTGGTGATCCAGTTTGTGATATCTATCTCTATCGTGCTCACGCTGCGCCAGTTTATCTTCCACTTTACCCGCAGCTACCTGCCTATACCCGTCACACGGGAGCTGTACATTCTGGCTACTGCAGCGCATGTCCTCTTTATCGCTACCATTGTGCTCACTATGTTTGGTTTCCGCTTCTTTCACAAATGGCGCGAGACAGAGCTGAAGAAAGAAATACTGGAGCGTGAGAAGGCTACGGTACAGTATGATAATCTGAAGAACCAGCTCAATCCCCATTTCCTCTTCAACTCGTTGACCTCGCTCAACTCGCTGATCTACGAAAACCCGCAGCTGGCCTCCGAGTTTCTCCAGCATCTATCTAAGGTGTACAGATATGTACTGGAAAACAAAGACAAGACAGTAGTGACACTGGATACCGAGGTTCGCTTTATAGAAAACTATATCGAGCTGCTCACTACACGCTTTGCAGACGGGCTGGTGATCTCCATCAGCCTGAGCGATCCGGCCCTGGAGCGCCGTATCCTGCCTGTGACTCTGCAGATACTGATAGAGAATGCCATCAAGCACAATGTGACCAGCAAGGATAGTCCGCTCACGATAGAGATCTATGATGACAACGACTACCTGATAGTGAAAAATAATCTCCAGATCAAGCACACGATAGATACGAGCAATAAACAGGGACTGGACAATCTCAGGAACCTGTATGAAGTGCTGGTAGAAAAGAAAATGATCGTGACACAGACAGATACTACCTTTGCCGTACATATACCACTAATCTGACGCAGCTATGATAAAAGTACTGATAGTAGAAGACGAAGCCCTGATCGCAAAGAACTTTCAGCGCCTGCTCAAAGAAGTAGCGCCGGATATAGAGGTACTGGCTGTGACAGACACGGTAAAGGGGACTGTCAAATGGCTCAATAGCCATGCACATCCTGACCTCGTATTCATGGATATACAGCTGGGCGATGGTGTCAGCTTTGATATCCTGAAGCAGGTAGAGCTGGACAGGCCCGTCATCTTTACCACTGCGTATGACGAGTATGCCATCAAGGCCTTCAAATACAATAGCCTCGACTACCTGCTCAAGCCGGTAGATAAGGCCGACCTGAAGCGTGCCATCGATAAATTTCGCAAGCTATATCAGGATAATGCGAGCAAGCAGCCGGAGATCAATGACCTCATAGCCATGTTTGCCACCGGCAAAAGGATACCGCACAAGGAGCGCTTCCTCGTGCACCATCGCTCAGGCTATATCCCTGTGCACAAGGGACAGATCAGCGCTTTCTACAAAGACCAGATCATCTACCTGCTGGCCACAGACGGGCAGAAGTATGTGACCGACTACAATACGCTGGATGAGATAGAAGAGCTGGTAGACCCTGCCCATTTCTACCGGGCCAACAGGCAGACCCTGATCTGCAAGGACGCTGTAGAGAGCCTGCAGAAGCACTATACGGGCAAGGTAGAGGTCAAAGTATCCGGTCATGATACACCCATAGATGTGAGCCGGGAGAAGGCGCAGGAGTTTAAGCACTGGATAGAGGGCGATCTGGTGCAATAGCCGATGGTGGATAAGCATGTTGCTTAGTTTGAGGGACTAGTGTATTTTTGGTAGATAAAATCAACATATGCAATCTAGCAAACCGCTCTATGCACTCGTCATCGCTTTTGTCCTTACCTCCTGCAATCTCTTTGGCGGACAGAAATACCAGACACTCAAAGCCACAGAATTTTCAAAGAACATAAGTGAGGGCGCTGTACAGCTCGTAGATGTACGCACACCAGAGGAGTATGCCGAGAAGCACCTCAAGGAGGCTGTCAATATCAACTTCAACGACGATAACTTTATAGACAAGATAGAGAAGCTGGACAAAAGCAAACCGGTCTATGTCTACTGCCTCTCAGGTGGCCGCAGCAGCAAGGCCGCAGCACTCATCACCAGCAAGGGCTTCGGTCAGGTGTACAACCTGGATGGCGGCATACTGGCCTGGAATGAAGCGGGCCTGCCTGTAGAGACACCTGCGGGTACGCAGGCTGGTGCGCCTAAGGGGATGAGCTTTGATGACTACCTGAAGCATACTAAGGCAGATAAGCTGGTACTCGTAGACTTCAGCGCTGTATGGTGTGGCCCGTGCAAGATACTGAAGCCGATAGTAGAGCAAACCACAGAGGCCAATAAAGCTAAAGTGGAACTCCTCGCTGTAGACGTAGACAAAAACCCTGCCGTGGCAGATGCCATGCATATCACTGGCATACCGCTGCTGATCCTCTACAAAAATGGCAAGGAAGTATGGCGCCAGCTCGGAGTGACCGATCGTGCCACACTGGAGAATCAGATCTCTGTTAATAGCAAGTAAACTATCAGGTGGTCTCGTCTGTGAGCCACTTCTCCACCTCGGGGGCTTTGTACTCATTCATCTGGTGTAGCAGGTCGCTGATATCGCCGCTCACGAGTAGCATATCCCTGTATACTTTTTTCAGGAAGCCGCGGCCTACCATGTCATCTGCCATAGCTATGAGGCTATCGTAGTAGCCGTCTACATTCAGCAGGCCGATCGGTTTCGTATGCAGGCCCAGCTGTGCCCATGTCAGCACTTCAAACAGCTCCTCCAGCGTACCAAAGCCTCCCGGCAGGGCTATGAAGCCGTCACAGAGCTCCTGCATCTTCATCTTGCGATCGTGCATCGTGTCTGTGATGATCAGGTCTGTGAGGCCGTAGTGCGCCACCTCCCTGCTACGCAGAAAGTGCGGTATGACCCCTGTGACACTACCACCCACCTCCAGCGCTGCATCAGCCACAGCACCCATCACACCTATACATGCGCCACCATAGATCACACGTATACCGCGTGTAGCGAGTAGAGAGCCTACTACACGGGCCGTAGCGATGTAGGCAGGGTCGGTGCCGGCACTGGCTCCGCAGAAGACGGTGATGCTTTTCATGACGATAGTAAGATTAGGACAAGTAGATTATTGTGATATTTTTATACCATTATCAAATCTACAAACGTCATGAACAAAAGAAAACTCAACTTGCCTGTTTTCGCTTTCTCTATTATTATTGGTCTGTCCCTTTTAGCTGGTTGCTCGCGCAAATCAGATGCCTGTGCTACGCAATATTGTAATAATGGTGGCACCTGCAGCGATGGTAGCTGTAGCTGTCCTGGCAATTTCACCGGCGTACATTGTGACTCTTGCAAGAATGGCTATGAAGGTTCCGACTGCAATACTCAATCAAGGACTAAATTTCTCTATGCCGGCTATGCGGTCAATGAGACTGTGTCTGGGTCTACCAGTGGTACGCGGACTTATACTGCCTCTATATTAAACTCCAATACGCAGATAGACCAGGTCTATATTTCTCACCTTAGTAATGGTTTCTTCCTTAATAGCGTAGCCGCCACTTGCCGCGGCAATAACCTGACGATAGCTACTCAGCAGCCGGATGCTGGCTCACCGCAGTCGATATCTGGCAGTGGCATCTATACATCATCTGGGATATATATCACTTATACCATAGTGGACTCCAGCAATGGTAATAGCTACAACTGCGTAGGTACCTGGACCAGATAAGATCAGTGATCCTCTGTCCAGCCTGTGTACGGCACATAGTCTCCGGTGCCACCTATATAGCCTGTGGTCCAGAGTGTATAGTAGGCTCCGGTACGCGCATAGAAATTCTGGAAGGTACTCACGACTACTGAGCTGCTATTGACTACTTCTATGTTTTGCCAGCCGGTATCCATGAGCAGGTACTGCGTGGTAGAGGTAGCAGGAGAGGTGCCTGCATAACCCAGGTCAGTGGTCAGGTCTGCATGTCCCTGTACACGGTAGTGCAGATTGCCGCCATTAGGGCAGAGGTTTACAAATTTCACAGCAGCTTTATCAGATGGTATGGATGCCAGCCTGACATCTGTTGTCATATAGGCTTTCAGGTTTGGGAAGGTGTCATACAGAAACCAGGTGTAGAAGGAATCCTTGCTGCAGGCCAGCGGGCCTGAGGTGAGCACGGTGCCATGAGCTCCATCCTTGATGGTCACGGTCAGGTCTCCTATGCGTGGCTGGTCATAGCCGGTAGGCAGGTAGTAGTAAAAGTCTGCCACCTGAGGAGAGCTGCTACCCAGCAGGTACAGGTCGGGGTGCTGCTCAGACGGCGAGGCACTGACAAACTGGATATGCGTTTTGTCATTAGGGTTTGACGTAGTGGTGTTGTTGTCGCGATGGCAGGCTGATAGCAGGAGGAGTGCTGCTGCTGCGGTGATGATCCTTTTCATGATATGGTAGTTTGATTTGTGACTAAATGTTTGCGATAGCAAAGGTAGTCATCAAGCCTGCCGGTATATTGACGGGATCGTGTCTATTGTGATAGAAATAGTTTAGATGGAAGAATGAAGTGTGTTGATAGTCAAATGGTTGGTGCTATCTAGTTAAATCATTTCGCTCAATGCTTTCTCATCCCATCCTAGAAAGAATTTGCCTCCGCCTAGGTCCCATACGGGGCGTTTGATGAGGGATGGATTCTTGATCATGAGGGCTATGGCTTTGGTCTTGCTGGTGATGCTGGCCTTCTCCGCATCAGTGAGGGCGCGATAGCTGGTACCCTTGGTGTTGATCAGCTTATCCGTAGGGAAATGCTCCAGCCAGGTCTGCAGGGTAGCCTTGTCTATGCCGGACTCTTTATAGTTGTGAAACTCGTAGGTGACCTTCTTTGCGTCCAGCCACTTCAGGGCTTTTTGCATGGTGTCGCAGTTTTTGATACCGTATATTCTGATCATGTTGCGAACATAATCTTAACCGCAAAAACGCGGAAACGCAAAAGCAATTAGTTATTCACCGCAAAGACCGCAAGATGCTATTGGATAGCGGCTATAGATCTGCATCAGAGTGCATTCCTATGTGATCTATGTGTTCTATGTGGTTCAAAGGGTATTCAGAGACTCAGGTTAGCTCTGCGGCGCAGGATCTCGCGGTCTACTACACCCGGTGCCAGCTGTGTCATCATGCGTATCACCTTGGCGTCGGGCCCTACCATTACACGCTTGGCCTTGCGGCGTATCGCATTGAGGATGATCGTAGCGGCCCGGTCAGAGCTGGTCATGACGAGTTCTTTAAACTTCTCTACGGTCACATCTTTCTTGCCCTGGTAGTGGATACCGTTGGCCACGATATTAGTGTCTATGCCGCCGGGGTGGATGCAGGTCACGGCCACATTGGTACCGCTCAGCTCCAGCCGCAGCGAGTCAGAGAAGCCCCTCACTGCAAATTTGCTCACGCAGTATGGTATCTGTGTAGGGATGCCCATCAGGCCAAAGACACTGGACGTATTGGCTATCGCAGCCTCGGGCCTCGTGAGCATGACATCTAGAAAGGCCCTCGTGTGGTGTATCACTCCCCACAGATTGATATTGATCAGCCTGTCAAAATCCTCCAGCGGTATCTCCATCAGCTTTGCCTCGCCTATAGCTATACCGGCATTATTGATCAGCACATCTATGTAGCCATACTCTGCCAGCACCTCTTTGGCAAAGGTATACACCTGGTCTTTATCGCCTACGTCTACTTTGTATGTTTTGCACCGGCCGGTGCCTATGAGCTTTTGGGTCTCTGCCAGAGATGTCTCATTGATATCTGAGAGGAGCACCGTGGCTCCCTCTGCAGCCATCTGTATGGCCAGAGAGCGGCCCATGCCGGAGCCTGCACCGGTGATCACGGCTATCTTATCTTTAAAGCTTTTCACTGTCGGAGATTTGATACTAAGATATAAAAGTAAAGGCGACTGCTATCACAGCAGGGTCCCCTTCAGCAGCATAGCCGCGATGGTAAAGTAGATGATAAGCCCCGTCACATCTACCAGTGTGGCCACCAGCGGCGCAGAGGAGGTAGCAGGGTCTATGCCCACCTTCTTTAGCACGATGGGGATCATAGAGCCTGAGAGCGTACCCCACAGCACGATACCTATGAGAGACAGGAAGACTGTGGTAGCTACGAGGATATAGTGGTCAGTATAGTTGTACCAGTGCAGCTGCTGCCAGAGTATGATGCGCAGGAAGCCGATAGCGCCCAGTATGACACCCAGGGTGAGGCCGGAAAGTATCTCACGGCGCATCACTATCCACCAGTCTTTGACCGTGATCTCCTGTAGTGACATAGCGCGTATGATCAGTGTAGCTGCCTGCGAGCCGCTATTGCCCCCGCTGGATATGATGAGCGGGATGAAGAGTGCCAGTACCACCGCCTTGGATATCTCTACATCAAAGTAGCCCATGGCAGTAGCCGTAGCCATCTCGCCTATGAAGAGTACCACCAGCCAGCCGGCACGCTTGGCTATGAGGGAGAAGAAAGGCGTGCTGATATACGGATAGTCCAGCGCCTCCATACCACCAAACTTCTGGATATCCTTCGTACTCTGCCACTCTATCACGTCTACGATATCATCTATGGTCACGATACCCACCAGGATGCCGCTCTCAGAGATCACCGGCAGCGCATTGCGGTCATACCGCTCAAATACAGCCACCGCCTCATCCTTATTCATAGTACTGCGCAGGGATACAAAGTTGTAGTCCATGAGCTGAGATACTTTCGTATCCTCATCAGCCAGCAGAAATACACCTATCTGTATATCATCTATCAGTTTATTCTGATCATCCACTACATATACCGTATTGAGCGTCTCGGCCCGTTTGCCATTCTGCTTGATATTGCGCAGTACATCGGCCACCGTCTGCTGCTCGCGGCACTGTATGTAGTGCGGCGTCATGATACGGCCTACACTCTCTGCGGGGTAGCCCAGCAGGTTGACCGCTACTTTGCGCTCCTCATCACTGAGCAGGCGGATGATCTTGCGTATCAGCTCATCGGGAAAGTTCTCAAACATCCGCGTACGGTCGTCCGGAGGCATCGTGTTTACGATGTCGGCTATCTCCCTATTGCCCAGCTCGCGTAGGATGTGGTGCTGGTCTGACTGGGAGAGGTAGGAGAAAACGGAGGCTTTCTGATGGTGTGGGAGCCGGAGGAAGGCAAACGCCTTTTCCTTATCGTCCAGCTCGGCGATCTGATTGGCAATGTCCGATGGATACACTGCTACCGGTGTGTCTGTGTCCTGTACCATGTGTCGTCGGGGGCATATCTGATCAGTAAGTGAATAATAGTGGCCTGAGCGGGGCGCAAAACTAAAAAATACTCTGCAAGGCAAAAACAAAAGGCCAATAAAAATGGCCATAAAAATCATGCCGCTGCCCTCCGGGCAAAATACCCCTGACGCCCCTTGCTACCCCTCCCGGAGGATATCCACATTGTTATTATCGTAGATTTCCTTTGTCAGAGATTTATTTAATACATTTAGACTTATTAATTGACCATTTAAACCAAAACATGGCAACAAAGAAAGCACCAGCAAAAAAAGCAGCAGCAAAAAAAGCAGCTCCTGCAAAGAAAGCAGCTCCTAAAAAGGCTGTAGCAAAGAAGGCAGCAGCTCCTAAAAAAGCAGCAGCTAAGAAGGCGGCAAAACCTGCAAAGAAGAGGACGCCTAATCCATCATTCATGAAGCCGATGAACGTAGGTGAGGCACTGCACGCCATCGTAGGTAGCAAGCCACTGCCACGTACAGAGGTGACCAAGAAGCTCTGGGAGTACATCAAGAAGAACAAGCTCCAGGATGCTAAGGAGAAGCGCAACATCAATGCTGACGCAGCCCTCCAGAAAGTATTTGGTGGCAAGAAGCAAGTGAGCATGTTTGAAATGACCAAGCTGGTCAACAAGCACCTCAGCTAATTTCTGCTGACCTTTTAGAAAAGGCGTTGACCGTATCCCGGCAGCGCCTTTTTTATTTTTCCCTATCCGGACCGTATGGTATGATACATCATGACAGATGGACACCGGACATTTCTCTTAGTGAAAATGTCCGGTGTCCGTCTGTGTGTGTATCAATGAAGTGACTTGCTTTGGTCTAAGCGCATTTTTATTGATGATAGATATATATATCGTGATACTGGTATTGGCTTGACATGGACGGACACCGGACTTTTCTCCTAGGGAAAAAGTCCGGTGTCCGTCTGTGTTTGTATCAATGAAGCTGTCTGCTGTGGTCTAAGCGCATTTCTATTTATGATATATATCTATCGTGATACTGGTATCTGCTTTATATGGGACGGACACCAGACATTTCTCTTAGGGGAAAAAGTCCGGTGTCCGTTTGTGTTTGTATCAATGAAGTGACTTGCTTCGATATAAGCGCATTTCTATTTATGATAGATATATATATATCGTGATACTGGTATCTGCTATACAGGGACGGACACCGGACATTTCTCCTAGTGAAAATGTCCGGTGTCCATATGTGTTTGTATCAATGAGGCTATCTGCTGTGGTGTAAGCGCATTTCTATTTATGATAGATATATATATCATGATACTGGCAGCTGCTTGATATGGACGGACACCGGACTTTTCTCCTAAGGAAAAAGTCCGGTGTCCGGCTGGTCGTGCAGCTATAGTATGATCAGAATAGTGAATTGATACTGCCGGGAGGCACTTTGCCTATATGCTTGTAGGCTAGCTCTGTGGCCTCGCGGCCGCGTGGGGTACGCTTGAGAAAGCCGAGCATGATCAGGTATGGCTCGTAGACCTCCTCTATGGTGCCGCTTTCTTCGCCTACGGCGGTGGCTATGGTATTGATGCCCACCGGGCCTCCTTTAAACTTTTCTATGATGGTCACGATGATCCTGTTGTCCATCTCATCCAAGCCTATCGGGTCTACATTCAGCGCGCTGAGGGCGTGCTGGGCTATGCCGAGTGTGATGGTGCCGTCTCCCTTGATCTGCGCAAAATCGCGTACACGGCGCAATAGCAGATTGGCTATACGTGGTGTGCCACGGCTGCGGCGGGCTATCTCCAGCGCTGCCTGGTCCTCTATAGGCGCCTCCAGTATATCTGCCGAGCGCCTGATGATGCCCGAGAGGATCTCCGGCCCGTAGTACTCCAGCCTGCATGTGATGCCAAAGCGGGAGCGCAGCGGCGCTGTGAGCAGCCCTGAGCGTGTGGTAGCACCCACGAGGGTGAAGGGGTTGAGGCCTATCTGTATAGAGCGGGCATTGGGCCCGGTGTCTATCATGATGTCTATCTTGTAGTCCTCCATGGCGCTGTAGAGGTACTCCTCTATGACGGGCGAGAGGCGGTGTATCTCGTCTATGAAGAGTACATCATTCGGTTCCAGATTGGTGAGCAGGCCTGCCAGGTCTCCGGGCTTCTCCAGCACGGGGCCTGAGGTGATCTTCATATTCACGCCCATCTCATTGGCCACTATGTGAGAGAGGGTCGTCTTGCCCAGGCCGGGAGGGCCGTGCAGCAGTACGTGGTCCAGCGCCTCGCCACGGCGCTTGGCAGCCTCTATGAAGACAAACAGATTGTCTATGATCTGCGGCTGTCCCTGAAAGTCGCTGATGCTCCGCGGGCGGAGCGCCTTCTCTACCTCAGAGTCTTCTGATGAGAAATTTTCCTTGTCCGGATCGAGATTTGGATTCACGCTGTGAAAATAGCAAAAGCGCGGCAGCTAGTCATCTATGTGGATAGATAGTGCTGTCAGTAGTAGTCGCAGGTACCCGTCAGTGTAAACCTGCCCTGAGGGCCATCAAATACAGCACCGCAAAGGCCTACGCTGCGTGCGCCGCTGGTGTTATTGTATATGTATACATTGCCGCTCTTGCACTTCCAGAGCTCCTGCGTGTTAGAGTTGTACAGCTGTATATAGGCGTAGAGGCCCTGCCCGCCATTGCTATCCAGCTGGTAGTAGGTACCGGTCTGTGGTGGCCCGGATGTGGGTATGTATACGTATAGCTGCCTGCCCTGTGCATCAGTACCGCTCAGGGTATAGTAGGTCGTATTGTCATACCCTATGAGTGGTGAGGCAAAGGCAGCCCAGCCACTGGCAGCAGTGTACAGGATACGGTTAGACCCAAAGGGTGTGCAGGGTGGCTGGCCATAGGAGACCGGCAGGCGGCTCACTACATGGATGGTAGTAGTATCACTGGTGCAGTTATCTTTTTTGAAGACGACGGAGTAGTAGCCATATGCATCGGCCGTGCCTCCCACTATGTGCATCACGCCCCCGGTCCTGGGGCCGCCGGGTGTGCTCCACAGCGCCGTAGCTCCGTGTGGTACGATGAGCGATAGGTATATCTGGTGGCCCGGAGGTACTACCATCAGGGTATCTGCTATGGGGGTGGCCGGTGCGCGTCCTTCACAGCCGGGAGCCTCTATGCATACTTTGGCGCAGCCGGTGAGTATGGCTGCGGCTATGAGCAGGGTAGCGATCGTTTTCTTCATCGGTTTTCCGGGTCTGTCAGCCAGCCGGCCTGTATCCTAGTAGTAGCGGCACACACCGGTCACAGACTTTCGGTTGTAGCCTGCCCTCCAGATCACATTGCACATCGCTACGCTGGTGCTTCCGTTATTGGAGTAGATGTAGATGCGGCCGCTCACAGCTGTGTAGTTAGTACCGGTATAGAATGCCGTAGTGGCATATGCTCCGCCTGATGATGAGGTCCCATTGCTATCCAGCTCAAAGTAGGTGCCTGTAGACGGTGCCGTGGTAGTAGGAAGGTAGATAGACAGGTCGCTGCCATAGTAGTCAGAGCCATAGATCTCAAATCTATTGTAATAGCTGGAGTAGCCGCTGCTCAGGTAGCCACTTGCAAAGTTGAGAAACGTACCTGATGAGCTGGAGAAAACATTGCTATTGGCAAATGGCGCGCATGGTGGTGTACCATACAGCACAGGCAGCTGGTCTACCACCTGAAAGGTAGTAGGATCACTGGAGCATCCGTCCACACGGGCCTTGACGGTGTAGGTGCCGAGGCTATACTGGTCTACGGTCAGGGTATAGCTCTGGGTAGATACACCAGACGGCGTGGTCCAGATCAGTGTGCCGCCATCAGGAGAGTAGGCACTGATCGTAGAGCCATACTGGCTCGCCAGTACATAGGCATCTATGACCGGCTTTCGTGGCTTGGTGCCTGCACAGCCTGCTTCTTCGTACCTTACCTTGGCGCAGCCACCTAGTATGGTAGCTACTGCTATGAGTGATATGAGTATTTTTTTCATGTTCTATCAGTTTTGCTTAGATCAAAAAAGAAGTGCTCCGAGGCCTATCTTGATGCTCAGTACATTGAAGAGTATCGCGTCTATACTATTGTTATTCTTCAGCATGTCATAGTGACCGCGGCTATCACTGCCACTCATAGCAGCACGGATACCTGCAGACAGCGGTGCATTCACATCGCCCTCTATGGTGAGCAGCATCCTATTGGCTATGATGAAATTGCGGCCAAAGCCTACCATAAAGCCTATGTCATGGCCCGTCACATAGCCATTGTATGGCACTCCTACCGGGCTGGAGTCATCCTGTGTCACGTAGAAGCGGTTATTGCTATTGATATAGGACAGGCCGATGATGGTGTAGCGACCCAGCGGCGCTATGAAGCCCTTACGCTCGCGAAAAAACTTAACATATACAGTTACGTTATTGCCACTGTATTTGCGCCATGGTATAACAGAGCCGGTGCTGGTGCTCGGATTTTGGGTCTCGTGACCGACGAAGGCGGATCCGTAGTCCATACGAGTGTACTGTATACCTATCTCATGCCTGCGTGTCACTACATAGCCAAACTGGATATTGTGGCTATAGTATGGCAGCCAGCTCTGGCCGAGGTTATTCCACTGCGGGCTGATACCGCCCTGGTATTGCAGCGAGCACTTCAGGCCCATGTATCCGGGTACCTGCGCGTAGGTGGCTGTGCAGGCCAGCGCTATGATGATCAGTGATAGTAGTTTTCTCATTTCTTTGCGGTTTCTTTGTTCTTGTCGTCTTTCTTTGGCTCTTTAGGTTTGGCATGCAGCTGCATGAATGTGTCGTAGATGTGCGAGTTTAGCACACTAGGCGTAGTACGGCTATCCACCTCGCGGAAGTTGGCCATGGTGATCTGGTCCGTCTTGACATCATACATCATATTAAAGTAGAAGGTGTAGTGCCCGCCATTGATCAGGTAGCTGAGGGTGAATGGGAGGATGAAAGGGAAAACACCTGACATCACGGCACGTACGATCTTCTTTTTCTGGTTTTCCTGGTAGGAGACCACACCGGTCCATAGGAAGTAGTCAGTATTGTACTTCTTGGCTAGCTCAGTGATCTTCTGCCTCTCCGGAAACGGGGTAGGCTGGTCATCACTCTCCAGGCGGTCTGCCACATACTCCTCGAGCAGGGCTATATCATTCATCTTGTCTACATCTCCGCTCTCCAGGCCGCGGGAGTCTAGTACATCTACATCGAGTTTAGCCTTGTGGCCGCAGGTCACCAGCCTGTGCGCGAAATCCCGCTGGCCGCCTTCGGATTTCACATAGCGTATCTTGTGTTTGCTATTCGCATCGAGGCGGGCATAGTATGGGTTTATCACCAGCACCTTCTCCAGTCCCATGGAGTAGAGCTTTTTGCTCACCTTGCTCTTCTTGCCAAAGGTGACTTCTTCGCCCTCATCGCTCTTGTCCTTAGTGGCCTGTGCATCCTTAAAGTATTCTTCCACCCATGGCTCCTTGTAGTAGTCTACTATGGCATACTGGGCGTAGTAGCCCTTTCCGGCTTTTACTTCTTCTTTCTTTTCAGCCTGCTGGCTCTTGATCTTGGCGTACTTGCTGTTTTCTGTGTCCTTATCGTCCAGTGTCAGGGTCTTGCCCTCCGGCACATCCTTTACAGCTGCAGCCTTGGTAGAGTCCGGGGCGGCAGGTGCAGCGGCAGAGTCCTTGACCGCAGCTGTAGTAGTGGTGACAGGCAGTACCTTTGGCGCAGCATCGCTGAAGTAGTCGAGGTCTATTTCCTCCTTGGCCAGCAGGCGCACTATATACTTGGTATGCTCTGCTATATCCTGGTCATCAGGATACTCGTGCTTCAGTTTGGCTGCGTAGGCCAGCGCCAGTACTGTCAGGTCTTTGGCATCGGCAGAGTCCATTTTTTCTATCAGGTAGTTGACAGCCTGTATTTTGCCTTCTATGTCTTTGGCAGCAGTGTGTGCTTTCTCCCAGTTAGAGCCTGTGCGGGCGTAGCAGGCCAGATTCTCCAGGCACTCCAGCACGTTCTTTTTCAGGTAGAGGTTTTTAGGGTATTTGCGCAGCAGCAGGTATGAGTTGTACAGGCCCTCCTCATAGTCGTGGTGTAGGGTGTAGAGCCTGCTCAGCTCAAAGCGTGCAGTAGTACGCATCTGGTCAAACTGGTCCTTGCTGACCAGATAGTCGCTTTTGCCGTCATTGTCTGCTTTGGCTATTTTGCCAGATATCAGCTCACGGCGGGTCTTGATACTCGGGTGCGTGCTCTTAGGGTTGTCATTGTCATCTTTAGTATTGATAGGCGCCGTCTCCTTTACATCAAAGCTGGCAGGTATCTTATAAGTACTGTTTTCAAAGATGCTCTTATCAAAGGCCACATCATCAAAGGGCAGGTAAGAATACTTCAGCACATCGTATACACCGATCAGATTGGCAGAGCTGTATTGTGTCTTTTTGAAAAGCTCGTAACCCTCCACATCTGCCTCGGTCTCATGCTCGCGGCTGAAAGTCATCGTAGCCAGAAACTTCTCATTCTTGCTAAAGCTCTTGTAGGAACCCTTGCCACGGTCTATCTGGTCTGCCTCCACCGCATGGGTGATCATGTGCTTCTTCTTGTAGTGGGTCAGCTCGTGGCTGAGGATGAAGGCCAGCTGTGCTTCATTTTCCAGCTGTGCCAGCAGGCCCATATTGACCAGGATGATGCCCTGATTGGTAGCTGCCGCATTTACATACGTAGACTTCAGGATGTAGAAGCGCACCTTGCCGCGTGTCTCGGGGTCCTTGGCCAGTACTTTGTCTGCTACCTTATTCACATAGTCGCTCATCGGATCGTTAAATACGACCTTGCCACTCTGCATCAGGTTGTCCAGCTCAAAGCTGCTCTCCAGCAGAAACTGGTCCTTGGCTTTTTTGGCTGCGCCTTTTTCGTTTTTGAGTTTGGCTTTCTCTGCAGCGTATTTTTCCGAAGAGAGTGTGATGATATCATCTGGCAGAGGGCCCTTGCTCTGGATTGGCTTGTAGTCCAGGTCAAACCGGGCCTGGCCAAAGGTGGTAGATGCCACAAGGAGCGCGCAGATAGCGGCGGCGAGTGTTTTCATAATTCTTTAAAATGTGCGACGAAATAAAAGAACGAACCTAAAAAATGCAAAGATTCACCGAGAAAATGAAACATATAATTATTTGATATTTAATAAGGTGGCCGTGACGACAGATGAAGTATTGTCCTATATTTGCCCGTATGTATAAACGCAGTATCAGTATAGGGATCGCGGCTGTGGCAGCAGTGGTTCTTTATCACACTTTGACGGCTTTCTCAGCAGGGCAGGTGCTGTGGTGTGACCGTCCTTTTCGCACAGATACTATACAGCAGCTGCAGCGTATAGCCTTTGGCTCCTGTGCACATCAGAAGAAGCAGGAATACATACTGGCAGATATAGCACGCCTGAGGCCTGACCTCATGATCTACCTGGGGGATAATATCTATGGCGATAGCAAAAACATACGCGTGCTGCGCGAGAAATATGGCGTACTGAGCTGCAAAGATGAGTTTCGCAGGCTGCTGCAGGCTACACATGTGGTAGCCACCTGGGATGATCATGACTATGGCCAGGATGATGCCGGCAGCGAGTATCCGCTCAAGAAAGAATCAAAGGACCTTTTCCTGGAATTTTGGAACGAGCCTAAGAACTCTGATCGCTACAAGCATGAGGGTATCTACACCTCTTACTATTATGGAGACTCGGCCCATCGGGTGCAGGTGATCCTGCTGGACCTGCGCTGGTTTCGCTCACCACTCATAGGCAAGGACTATCACTATCAGGTGAATAATGACAGCCTGGCCGTCATGGTAGGAGCGGAGCAGTGGGCCTGGCTGCGCCATGAGCTGAGCCGCCCGGCACGTGTCCGTATCATAGGCAGCAGTACCCAGTTTTGCACCGATCACAATGGCTGGGAGACCTGGTCAAATTTCCCCAGGGAGCAGCAGCGCATGCTGGACGTGATCAGGGAGACGAGAGCAGAGGGGGTGCTCTTCATCAGTGGTGACGTACACTATGCAGAGCTATCTATGCGCCGGGTGCCGGGACTATATCCTATCTATGATATGACTGCCAGCGGCCTCACGCAGGTAGAGCTGAAGACCTCACACAATCCCTACCGCATAGGCCAGCCTATCAATACGCGCAACTTTGGTATGATAGACATAGACTGGGGCAAGGCTGACCCTGAGCTGCTGATCCGAGGCTTTGACTATGCTGCCAAAGAGCGGATCGTGCATACCGTGCGCCTCAGTGAGCTGCGCTTCTGACGGACCGGTCTTTATCTTTTGCCTCCTCCTTCCCCTTTTTTTAGGGACTGTGACGTAGCTTTTTTAAGAAGTTACAAAAGCTTATTTGTGCAGTACCAGTCACTGGTTTTGAGCACAAGCGTTGCATTGTTTCTTACAATCCTGAAAACCGCTCTGGCATTGGCTTTCATGCGTACACGAAGGCAAAACCAGAGCTATGCGACTCGGACTTATAACCCTTCTCATTTTCTGTACGATATGTGCCTTTGGGCGGATAGTGCCATCCTTTACCTGTGATGTGGTGAGCGGCTGCTCTCCACTGGTGGTCAATATCACCGATCACACTACCGGTGCCACCTCATGGAGCTGGAACCTGGGCAATGGCAATAGCGCTACCCAGCAGAATCCCGCAGCTACCTATCTCAACCCTGGCACCTACACTATCACACTGACCGCCTCTGACGGACAGTCTGCAGATACTGCTACGCGCACCATCACAGTTTTTGCCAAGGCTACTGTAAATTTTGCCGCAGATCAGGTGAGGGCCTGCCCAGGTGATACAGTGAGCTTCACCGCTATGGTCACCCCCGGCAGCGCAGGTATCAGCCAGTATGCATGGGGCTTTGGCAATGGTATAGCGAGCAGTGCTATGAATCCCGGCTACAGATATTCACTGCCGGGCGACTATGACGTGACACTCGTGGTACAGGACTCAAACAGCTGTGTGGCCAACCTGACCCGCCGCAACTTCATCCATGTATCTCCTGCACCTGTCGCAGCCTTTACACCGTCGCCTGCTGTGACATGTGGTACCAGTCAGAATGTAACCTTTACCAATCAGTCTACAGGTGGTGCCCTGACATACAGATGGACTTTTGGCGATAGCACGATAGCTGCATCTGCAGCCCCCTCTCATCTGTACCAGTATGGCAAATACAGGGCTACCCTCACCGTGACCGATAGCAATGGCTGCCGTGCCAGCGCTACCAAGAATATCGCAGTGATCAATCTTCATGCGGCCTTCGTAGCTGACAAGCAGCTGATATGTGCAGGAGAGGAGGTGAGTTTTGAAAATCGCTCCCCTATGTCTGGTACGGCCTGGTGGTGGACCTTTGGCGATGGAGGCAACTCTAACAAGCAAAACCCCAAGCACATCTACACCACTCCCGGTGTTTATACAGTCACATTTACCGTGAAAGATGCTACCTGCCGTGACTCAATATCGCGCACTGCTTTTATCACTGTGACGCAAGGCTTCTCTCTGTCTATGGATGCTGATAACCGCAACTCCTGCGTAGCTCCATTTACAGTCAACTTTACCAGCCAGACCACAGGTGCAGGTGTCAGTTATGCATGGGATTTTGGCGATGGCCATACCTCTAATGACCCTAACCCTACCAATGTATATCACAACTCATCTACCTTTAATGTAACGCTGACTGCTGTAGATACTAACGGGTGCAAGGAGGTACTGCCTATGCCGGGTTTCATCACTACCTCGCGCCCATGGACCAAGTTCACTTGTGACACGCTCACTTGTCCCGGTGCAGCAGTTCGCTTTGTCAATAGAACGACAGGAGCCAGCAAGTACCTGTGGCAGTTTGGCGATGGAGATACCTCTACTGCCACAAATCCCGCGCATAGCTACCGCAGCTATGGCCGCTTCAACGTATCACTCACAGCCATAGATACATCTGGCTGCGACTCTACGCTGGTCAAAAATGCCCTGATCAAAGTAGATTCTGCTGCCGTAGACTTTCACGTAGATCGTACATTCTCGCCTTGTCCACCGCTGGTATCCGTATTCAGCAGTGTGAGCAATCGTAATGACCTGAAGTATACCTGGGACTTTGGCGATGGCTACAAGGACACTGCAGCCAATCCTACACACATTTTCTTTCACCCTGGTGTATATACGGTGAAACTGATCGGTACCAGCAAGCTGGGATGTACAGACACTATCGTATACCCTGACCTGATCACTGTACTGGGTCCTACGGGTACTTTCTCCATGACTCCTGACCGGGGGTGTGGCATCGTGCCTGTCCAGTTCTCCGGATCTGTATCGAGCAGTACCAAGAGCATCGTGTGCGACCTGGGCGACGGACACCTGTATAATGATTCGCTGAACTTCACCTATAGCTATACACAGCCACGCACATACCACCCTAAGTTTATCCTCACAGATGCTATCGGCTGCTCTGTGCCTTATGACCTGGACTCTGTGAGGGTAGGAGTGAGCCCTGTCATGCACCTGCGCGATACTAATATCTGCCCCGGCCAGACAGTGCGGGTAGCTCTCGGTACTGACCGCTACAGCTGGATAGCCAAGGTCTGCGATACCTGTGGCCGTGTACCTAATATCCAGGATACCACCGCCATGCTCGTAGCTACTCCGGCTGTGACCACTACCTATACCGTGACAGCTACCACACCGGGCGGCTGTACTGCTACAGATCACTTCACTGTGCAGATCGCCAGCCCTCCGGTATTCCCCGTGTTTGATAGCATCAATGCCTGTATGAATGAGAGCATTAAGTTTCCTGCCATACAGGCTGATAGTGTGCGCTGGTTTCCGGCCTCCTACCTGAGCAGCGCTACGGCCCTGGCACCTATATGTACGCCCGGCTCCTCTATCACCTATACAGTCACTGCCTACAATAGCTCCGGCTGCGCTGCATCGCAGCAGGTACCGGTCAAGATACTGTCTCACGTCTATGCTACACTGAGTGGTGATACCGCAGTGTGCGGCGGGTCGCAGGTACAGCTGCACCTCTCTCTGATAGATACATCATACAGTGGTGCATCCTATCAGTGGCTGGCCGATGGCAGCGTGCAGAGCAGTACAGATCCCATCATCACAGCAGGTCAGTCTACCCAGATAGTACAGGTCATCACCCGCAGCGGCACCTGCATACCTGACACTGATAGGGTCATGATACATGTCAATCCTGCCCCGTCTGTGAAACTGCCGGGCAATACCCTGGTGACCCAAGGTGCGGAGGTGCATATAGCCGCCGAGGCTGACGGGGCCTCTGCCTATATGTGGTCTGCCAAAGATACGCTCAGCTGTGCTGACTGCCGCGTCACCACCCTGGTGCCCCGCTGCACCCAGATGGTGGCAGTGACCGTGGCAAATCAATACGGCTGTACTGCCAGTGACTCTATGCAGGTCCGCGTGCAGCAGTGCGACCCTGCATCTGTATTCATACCTAATACCTTCACGCCAAATGGTGACGGCAGCAATGATGTACTCTACGTACGCTCCCGCACACTGGCCCATATCGAGTCCTTCAGGATATTTGACCGCTGGGGCGGGATGATATTTGAGGGCAAGGACCTGGAGCATGGCTGGGATGGCACTGCCAACGGTACCCCGGTAGAGCAGGGCGTATATATCTATGCCCTGGCGGGCAAATGCGAAGCCGGCTACGATATAGAGGCCAATGGCTCCGTGACGCTTATCCGCTAGAAGCTGTACATCTTTCACTACATCTGTCCAGAAATTTAGATTATTCCTCCCCCGGATTGAAACATAATCCGGGGTTTGGAGTATATGTAGCCATACGCCCGATACCCCCTTAGGTGTACAAAACACTGATTGTGATAAACAAATCGGCTGAGAGTACCCAAAGCGAGCGTCTGACGTATACCCGATCAAACAGTATTATGAAGCTCGTTACCCTTACCTGCTTATTGTTCATCTCGGTCATGTCTATGGCTGCCGGTACTGCATCCTTCAGCTGTGATGTGACGCGTGGCTGCTCACCACTCCTGGTGCACATGACAGACCACTCTACAGGCGCCACCAGCTGGCGCTGGAACCTGGGCAACGGCAATACCTCTACTCAGCAAAATCCCTCTGCTACATACGCTACTCCCGGTATATACCGCATCACGCTGGTAGCTACCACCGGTACACAGGTAGACTCTACCACCCAGATAGTCGTAGTGAATGGTATACCCTCTATAGACTTCAATGCCAGCCGCTATACCTCCTGCATAGGTGACTCGATAGGCTTCGCGGCAGTGATCAGCACAGCCGGCTCTGCCCCCATAGACCACTACGCGTGGAGTTTCGGCAATGGTGCCGGCAGCAGCCAGATGAATAGCAGCTACCGCTACAGCCAGAGCGGACTCTATGATGTGACACTCGTGGCCCGCGATACCAATGGCTGTACCTCCAGCCTGACCAAGCCTGCCTACATCCGTATATGGCCATCTCCGGTAGCCAGCTATACTTTGACTCCGGCTACCTCATGTGGTACATCTCAGGCGGTGACCTTTACCGATCAGTCTCAGGGCACAGGCCTGAGCTATGCACTGACCTATGGCGATGGCGCTACAGCTGCTACTGCCAATACGACACACACCTACAGCTACGGCAGGTACAACTCAAAACTGACAGTGACCAGCGCCAATGGCTGCTCTGCTACAGTAGGACGGACGGTAGCTGTGATCAATCTCGCTGCTGCATTCCGCTCTGACAAGCAGACCGTATGCACCGGAGAGCAGGTGACCTTTGAAAATATATCTCCGATGTCAGGCACCAGCTGGCTATGGTATTTCGGTGATGGCACTACATCAAACCGTCAGAATCCTACCCACATCTATACCGCTACGGGCGTTTACACAGTTACCTTTATCATCCGTGACGGTGCCTGCACAGATACTATCACGAGGACCAGCTTTATCACGGTCAATGCCGGTTTCTCAGTCTCCTTTACACCGGACAATCGCCGCTCTTGTGATGTACCTTTCACGGTACACTACACCAGCCAGACATCGGCTACTACACCTGTGACCTACGCATGGCAGTTTGGCAATGGAAGCCTGGCATCTACCGCCAATCCATCTACCACCTATACAGCGCCATCTACCTACAATGTCTCACTGACAGTGACAGATACCAATGGCTGCACCGTGAAAATGGAAATGCCGGGCCTCATCACAGCAGGCAGGCCTACACCTAAATTTCTCTGCGATACCGCTACCTGTCCTGGTACCCGTGTGGGCTTTATCAACCGTAGCCAGAATGCTTCCTTTTACTACTGGAACTTTGGTGATGGCGACACTGCTATCGGTCAGACACCAGGCCACATATTCCGCAATACCGGTGACTATACTGTAAAGCTCCGTGCCATGGATAGCACCGGCTGCGACTCTACCTATATGCTCACCGTGCACGTCAGTGCTCCTGTCGTAGACTTTCGCGCCAGCCAGTCTTTCAGCACATGCCCGCCGCTGGTCACTACCTTTCACAGTATGACCAACAGGCCAAACCTGCGCTTCAAATGGAGCTTTGGAGATGGTACTACAGATACTGCTGCCAATCCTACGCATATCTACTCGCAGCCTGGTGTGTACACCGTAAGCCTGATCGCTACCGCACCTCAGGGCTGCAAGGACTCTGTGATATACAATAACATGATCACCGTGCAGGGCCCTACAGGCCATTTCTCTATCAATGGCAACTCCGGCTGCGTGCCACTCACTGTATCTTTCTCCGGCTCATCAGCTACGAGCAATATCCAGACCGTGACCTGCGACCTGGGCAATGGTATCCTGCACACAGGTGCTATGAATTTCACCTATACCTATACTGATCCACGGGTATACTATCCACGCTTTATCCTCACGGATCAGGTGGGCTGCAGCATACCTTTTGACCTCGACTCTATCTATGCCGTGACCAGCCCTGTGCTGAGCGTGCATGATACCTCTATCTGCTATGGCCAGTCCATACAGATGGCACTGGGTACTGACCACTACAGCTGGACTGCTACGGCCTGCGATACCTGCGGCCGCGTACCGTCTACTACAGACTCTGCGGCTACAGCACTGCTCACGCCTCAGGTCAATACTACCTACACCATCCATGCCTCCAATGGTCTCGGTTGCAGCTCTACCGCCGCATTCTCCGTAGCGGTGAGGGGTATGGAGGTACTGCCGGCCCATGATACCATCAGGATATGCCATGGCGAGGGTGCCAGGCTGGGTACTATGCCCGGAGACAGCATGGTATGGACACCATCCAGCTACATAGCAGATACTACCTCACGTACACCCATCAGCTATGCACCTGCCTCTATCAGCTACAATGTACGCACCTATGACGCACATGGCTGCGCCTACTCACAGGATATACCGGTGCGCGTGGTACAGCAGGTACGTGTACTCATCACACCAGATACTACCGTATGCCCTGATGCTACACTGCAGCTCCATGTAGCCGCTACAGACTCCTCTATGCAGGCAGGTGTGCAGTATACATGGTATGCATCACCGGCGCTGGACCGCACTACGGGCCAGACTGTCACGGCACAGATGCACACAGATGAGCAGGTGTTTCATGTAGTGACTACGAGTGGTACCTGCTGGCCAGATACCTCTGCGGTCACCGTACACGTACGCGGCCATGCATATGTGGAGCTGCCGGAGCAGATGACCGTAGTGGTCAATGGCGAGATACCGCTGCACATACAGTCAGGTGAGCTCTCCAGCTACCACTGGTCAGTGAGCGGTGCCGGTGAGCTGTCATGCACAGACTGTATGAAGCCTACCTTCCGGCCGGCAGAGGACCAGGTAGTACGCCTGACAGGAGCCGACCAGTATGGCTGCACCACTTCTGATACGATGCTCATACACGTGCTGCCATGCGATCCTGAGGAGATATTTGTAGCCAATACCTTTACCCCAAATGGTGATGGCCTGCATGACAAAGTACTGCTGCACTCCCGCACACTGACACAGCTGGATTACTTCCGCGTGTATGACAGGTGGGGTGCCATCGTCTTTGAGAGCCATGAGGTGGCAGAGGGCTGGGATGGCCTGATAGCTGGTACAGCTGCACCACAGGGCGTGTACCTCTACACTATCCGCGGCAAATGCGACAGCGGCTACACACTGGAAAAAAACGGAACGATCACACTCGTGAGATAAAGATTTAAGGGTAACGGGTTTTATAAAAGGGCTGCCTCAGGGCGGCCTTTTTTTTGTGCCGCTGCCTGCCTGTGCCAAAGCCCCTCAGGACAAGCATTTCATTGTGTTTTTTATATGGAAAAGTGTAGCCATTTCTACCCTTTGCCGTATAAGAAAGCATTAAGACCCCTGCATAAAGCAATATTCACATGAAAAGAATTAAACCCTTGCTGATCCTTCTCCTGGTACTGGCCACCTCGGTGACCCGTGCGCAGGACGTACACTTCTCTCAGTTTGGCATGTCACCTATGATGCTCAATCCTGCGCTGTCAGGCTTCAGCTCAGGCGATATACGCATGTATGCCAACTTTCGCACGCAGTGGAATACAGTAGCCGGATCGGGTGCCTACCGCACCTTTGCCGGAGGGCTGGATGCAGCACTGGGCAAGGCTACAAAGTACAGCAGCTTTGCCGGCCTCGGTGTCTCATTTTTCTCTGACCAGGCTGGTACGGCCGGCTTTCAGACCAATAGGGTAGACGTCACATTCGCTTATCACTTTGTGATCAATAAGCGCCACAATACTTCTTTATCTTTTGGCATTCAGGGTGCCTTCAATCATAGGGGATTTGACCCAAGCAAATCCACCTATGATTCCTTTTATGATCCATCTACCGGCACCTCCGGCAATAATGGTACGCAGGAGCAGTTTACCCGTACCAAAGTCTACTTTGGCGATGTAGGCGTGGGTGCTTTCTTCTCCACTACGGTGAAAAAACGCACAGACCTCTACTTTGGCCTCAGCTTCAATCACCTCAACCAGCCTTCTATTTCATTCTTTGCCAATGGCAATAACAATACGGCTGCAGACAAGCTGTACATGAAGACCACGCTGCATGGCGGTGTATCTGTGCCGGTGAGTGACAGGGTGTGGCTGGTGGCTAGCTTCTTTGTGATGATACAGGGGCCGGCACAGCAGTACAATATCGGTACGCATGTCAAGATACAGCTGGGCAATAAGACCAATAGCCGCACCTACCTCTCACTCGGCCTGCAGGCACGTATAGCCAAGGGGCTGGAGACGCCTATGGGCGATGCGGTGATCATACAGACACGCCTGGACTACAGGGCCTTTACCCTCGGCCTGTCATATGATGTCAATGTGTCTAAACTTCGCACAGCATCTTCCACATTTGGCGCGCCTGAGGTAGCCCTGATGTATACCATCACTACCAAGCATAAGCCTCGCGCTATCTTCTGCCCATTCATGCCGTAGGCTCTTTTGTCACAGTATTGTCAGCTCAGACAAGTTATTTATTGTACCTCAATGTGATAGCTCAAAGCTGTGTATAGCAGCGGCTTCATATTCGCTTTTATCACTGCAAATTAGTTAATGCAATACCTAGAAAAGGGGATTCTCGCATACGTTAATTTGTTTATGTTTGGAGTATGAACAAAACAGTACTCATCATAGACGATGACAAGGCACTCCAGATGCTCCTGGCCAGGATCATCACCAAGGAGGGTTTTGATGTGCTGACAGCAGGAGACGCACAGGCGGGTCTGAAGGTGCTGGAGAAAGAGAAAGTAATGGTGGTCATGAGCGATGTAAACCTGCCCGATGCCAATGGCATAGAGCTGGTACAGACCATCAAGACGCGCTTTCCCCTCACGGAGATCATCGTGATCACCGGCTATGGCACCATAGCAGATGGGGTGATGGCTATCAAAAACGGAGCCTTTGACTACCTGGTGAAAGGGGACGACAATACCAAGATCATCCCGCTGATCAGCAAGGCGATAGAGAAGTCGCAGCTACAGGCCCGTATCCACCAGCTGGAGAATAAGATATCAGACAAGTTTGGATTTGACAGCATCATAGGTACGTCTCCCGCGCTGGAGGCTGCCAAGGGGCTGGCCATGAAGGTGGCCCAGACAGATGCCACTGTGCTCCTCCTCGGCGAGACCGGTGCCGGCAAGGAGGTCTTTGCCCAGGCTATACACTATGCCAGCAAGCGCAAGAACAAACCATTTGTAGCGGTCAACTGCAGCACCTTTGGCAAAGAGCTGCTGGAGAGTGAGTTGTTTGGCCACAAGGCGGGCTCCTTTAGCGGTGCTACGCGGGATAAGCAGGGACTGATGGAGGAGGCCAGCGGTGGTACCATATTTCTGGATGAGGTAGGGGAGATGAGCATAGACCTACAGGCCAAGATGCTGCGCGTGCTGGAGACACAGCAGTTTTACAAGGTGGGCGATACCAAGCCTACCATCGTAGACGTACGCGTAGTGACAGCTACTAACCGTGACCTGCAGAAGGAGATAGAGAAGGGCCTGTTTCGCGCAGACCTCTTTTACCGCCTGTCGGTATTTCAGATCATGCTGCCATCTCTGAGTGAGCGTATACAGGATATAGACCTGCTCACAGACCACTTCATCCGCATGTTTGCAGACAAGATGGCCATAGCTAAGCCTAAGGTGACAAAGGCATTTCTCGATACACTGAAGAAGCACAGCTGGAAGGGCAATATCCGCGAGCTGCGCAATGTGATAGAGCGCGCCATGATCCTCTGCGATGGAGAGCTGCGCCCTGAGTTTTTGCCGATGGAGTTTACCTATCAGGAGTCTGGCACCAACTCTCTGGTGCTGGAGGAGGTCGAGAAGCTGCACATCAAGCGCGTACTCAATATCACCAAGGGGAATAAGGCCGAGGCTGCCCGCCTGCTCGATATAGGCCTCAATACGCTCTACAGAAAGATAGAGTCCTTTAACCTGTAGAAGAGGGGGCATACTTTTGTACTATTACGCCCAGGTATTGACTTTTATGACTTTTGTCATTACTTTCATTCTCAAGATAACTGTCCTCATAGCATTTGCCTACACGTCTGCACATATCTGAGCCTGAGCTGGTAGCACGCCTCCAGCGCAATGACCGTGTGGCCTACGAGCACCTGTACGATAACTATAGCGCAGCCCTCTACGGTGTCATAAACCGCATCATCACTGACGAGGAGGTAGCCGCAGATGTGATGCAGGAGGCATTTGTAAAGATATGGAACGGCATCAAGGCCTACGACCCGGCCAAGGGTAAACTCTTCACCTGGATGCTCAATATCAGCCGCAACCTGGCCATAGACAAGACCCGCTCCAAAGAATATAATAACAGCCAGAAAAACCAGAGCACGGAAAAATCCGTAAATCAACTAGAACAGATTCACACCGATACTATCAAGCCTGATCAGATAGGACTACGGGAGGTGGTGGGCAAATTGGATCCCAATGAGCGCCTCCTCATAGATCTGATGTACTTCAAGGGATACACACAAGCGGAAATAGCGGAAGAATACAACATGCCACTCGGTACGGTCAAAACCCGTCTCCGAAGTGCTACGATGAATTTGAGGAAATTATTTAGATAGCTAAGGAAAACGAAACATAAACGACTAGTAACAGGGAGATAAAACAAGGTGGAAATCAGGGAATACATAGAATCAGGAGTGCTCGAGCTCTACGTCTACGACCAGCTGTCACCGGCTGAGCGCAGGGAGGTGGAGGCTATGTGCGCACAGCATCCTGAGGTGCAGGCAGAGCTGGAGGCCATAGAGGCCACGCTACACGCCTACGCCACTGCCAGCCCTGTGCAGCCACCTGCTGCCCTCAGGGAGCGTATACTCTCTCAGCTAGACCTCACAGACGCACCGGAGCCGCGTGTGGTAGAGATGAAGCCGCAGACCAGTGGTACCTACCTCTGGCTGGCGGCAGCCTCTGTAGTGCTCTGTGTGCTCAGCCTGGGGGGCAACTGGTACCAGTACACCCAGAATAAGGACCTGACAGGCCAGATAGCCCAGCTACAGACCGACCGCAATGTGATGGCGGATAATAATGCCCACCTGACGCGGCAGATCAATACCGTGACGGAAGACCTCACTATCCTCTCCAATCCATCTAATGTAAAGGTAGAGCTGGCCGGGCTGCCACTATCGCCTGCGGCGAAAGCACTCATCTACTGGGATCAGAAGCGCAAATCTACCTACATCAATACCGCCGGGCTGCCACCACTGGCACAGGACCGCCAGTACCAGCTCTGGGCCATAGTAGACGGCAAGCCTGTAGACCTCGGCATACTACCACTGGGCAAACAGGAAGCCATTCTGGCACATATGGGTGATGTATCTGAGCCTCAGGCCTTTGCCATCACTATAGAGCCTAAGGGTGGCAGCGCTGGCCCTACCCTCGATCAGATGATCGTGATGGGCAAACTGTAATCAAACATTTACATTTCGTACGATACTATCTATGGCTGTCGGCGGCCGGTTGCTTTCCCATAGCATAGTGCAAAGCAACCGGCAACGTCGTTCCCTGTTCCTTTTCCCTAGCGCAGAGGAACGGGGAACAGACGGACACCGGACACTTCTCCTAGTGAAAGTGTCCGGTGTCCGTCCTGACTAAGCCATTTTATAGTCGTACACCGTACACTTCTCCTGGTGAAAGTGTACGGTGTACGCCCGGACATCAGGATATGGCCCCGCGCTGTAGTGACAGGTCGCTGTCAGCTTCCCCAAACTTCGGCCAGTTAAAAATCAACATGGATTGTTTAACTTTAAAATT